>Ga0181555_1000015_pt1 | contig 187990 bp, 166 predicted proteins | sample 011ome_15_FD_145601 | JGI IMG/M metagenome (GOLD analysis project Ga0181555, IMG submission 145601) | Coastal salt marsh microbial communities from the Groves Creek Marsh, Skidaway Island, Georgia - 011504AT metaG (spades assembly) | ecosystem: Environmental > Aquatic > Marine > Intertidal...
GGTCAATAAAAAAATGGTCAAAAAAAATCTATTTTTTAATTTCTATAAAAATTGTATCTTTGATTTTTGAGTGTAAAAAAAAAAAGCTTCATGCTAAATCCCGTCCCTTTTTTTTTTTGATTTTTTAATATTTTTTTTTTTGTAGGTAAAATAAAAATCCTTCATGCTAAATCCTGTCCCTTTTTTGAAAGTAATAGAAAAGTTATTAAAAATCTATAGAGTTTTTTACTAATGAATTTATAAGTGTATTTTGAAATAAAATAAGTTAATTATTGATTTAAAATAGATATTTATGAAATAATTAAAATAATTACTTCTAGAAAAAACTGAAAATAAATTTGAAAAACCTACAAAATTCTGGAAAAAAAATGAAAAAAATGAAAATGACTAATTTTTTTGAAAATAATATATATATATATATATATATAAATAATTATAATTAATAATGATTACAGAATTAGTTTTGTTTTTAATTGCTTCTTTTATTTTATTGGGTGTATCAGCGTGGAAAGTAACAACACTATTTAAAGTTAAAAGTCAATTTAATATTATAATGAATGATAAAAAAAAACACATAACATATAATGAATCAACAAACAATAATAAAGAGCCTATAATTATTAGAGATGATAATGGGGTTATCGCATTAAAAAAAGAAGATAATATTAAAGATATAGTAAAAAGAACTGGAATGATAACTTTACGTAATGCTTTAAATAAGGAATATCCTGAAGGTACTACACTTTTAAATGAACCTAGCAATAAAGGGGTTACATTAATAATAAAAATCATTAATATATGGATTAGTCTTCTTTGTTTATCAATAGTTAGTATTATTGTATGTTTAATATTACTTATCAAAACATTACAAAAATCAAAAGATAAAAAAACTAAATAAATATTTTACTATTTTTCAAACTTTTACTAATTATTAATTACTAACTACTAGATTATATACTAGATTATATACTAGATTATATACTAGATTATATACTAGATTATATACTAGATTATTTAAATAATGAGGTTAAAAATAAAATATAAAATAAAAACATTTAATAACAATTTAATTAATATAGTGTAAATAACACAATACTAATTTAATATATAAAAAATGGATTACCATACTGAATATATTGATTATAAAGGACACATAAAACGTATATATCACATTTCGGATATTCATATCAATTTACAATCCAAACACGACGAATACAGATATGTTTTTAATAACTTATATACTTTTTTAAAAGAAGAAAAGAGAAAATACAATATTCCAATAGAAACCAATAAAGATATAGAATGTTGTATTGTTATTACAGGAGATATACTTCATAGTAAAACAGAACTTATGCCCGAATGTATAGAAATTACTCGTGAATTTTTAACTAAATGTGCGGAACTTATGCCGACTATTATGATTGCTGGTAATCACGATATGAATGTAAATAATAAAGAACGTCTTGATGCTTTAACACCTATTCGTAATGGTATTAGAGAAGAATTACCCCTTTATTATTTAAAAGAAAGTGGTCTTTATTATTTTAATAATATTGTATGGAGTCACGCGGCCGTTCAAGATTATTTAATCATCAATCCTACTAAAATTCAAAGTACAAATAAAAAGAAAATATGTCTCTTTCATGGTCGCGTTAATGGTGTCATATTATTTAATAAAACTAAAATTAGTGGAGAAACTATTAAAAAAACAAACAAAACAATTACACCAGAATCATTTAAAGGTTACGACTATACATTAATGGGTGATATTCATAAACACCAATATTTAGATAAAGAAAAAACGATGGGTTATTCTGGTTCGCTTATTCAACAAAATCACGGAGAAACAATTAATGGTCACGGTGTATTGGTTTGGGATATCGAAAATAATACTTCACATTTTCAAGAAATTACTAATGATTATTGTTTTTATACACATAAAGTTAAAAACAGTAAAATCTCTAATGAAGATGTAGAACTTATTCAAAAGAAGTTAAAGAAAACACATATTCGATTAAGATTACAGCTAGATAATACACCATTTAGTAAATTACAAGAAATTATAGCTCTTTTTAAAAACAATTTTAATGTCCTAGAGGTAAATTATCAAGATTGTTCAAATGGAAACCAAAGTGATATTAAAAAAGAAATTACTATGAATATTACAAATATTGATTATCAAAATAAATTAATAGAAGAATATCTCAAACGTTATACTAGTACTACTGATAAAAACATTGAATATATTAAAAAACTTAATGAAATATCAAATAAACAATTAGAAGAAAATGATATGTGGTTAAATTCTAGATGGAAACTTATTAAATTAGAATTTAGTAATCTTTTTTCTTATGGAGAAGATAATGTTATTAATTTTAAAGATTATAAAGGTATTCTTGGTATAATTGCTCCTAATCATATGGGTAAATCAGCTATTATTGATATTATACTTTTTACTTTATATGATAAATTTCCTAGGAAAGGAAATGTAAAAGATATTGTAAATAATAGGAAAAATAATTTTAAAAGTAAAATTATATTTAAAATAGGTAGTTGGCGTTATGTAGTAATAAAACAAGGAAATAAAACAGATAAGGGTCGTGTATCTAGTAAAATGGAATTTTACAGAATTAATAGAGAAAATATTAAAGAAATATTAACAGAAGAAACAGTTGTTAAAACTAAAAACGCTATATTAAAATATGTAGGTCTTTATGAAGATATTATTCAAACAAATGTATCTCTCCAAAATAATAATTGTAATTTTATTGAGGCAGAAAATACAGCTAGAAAACGAGAACTAGAACGGATTTTACAAGTAGATTTTATTAGTGTTTTACAAAAGAAATCAAATATTATTATTTCAGATAAAAAAGCTATTTATAAACATTTACAAAATAATTGTTATGAAGAATCTATTTTACAATTAAATAAAAATATTAGTCAATGTGTAACTGATTTAAAAGAAAATGATATACGTCAATGTAATTTAAAACAACAATTATCACAACTAGAAACAATTATAAATAATAAGGTAGCAGACTTAATACCCAATATAGAAAATGAAATGGAAACATACAAAAAAAAACTAGGAAATAATCCAAATGAAACATTAAAACAATTAGAAGACAAATTCAAAATTGTAAATGAAAATAAAGTATTTATATTGCTAGATGTTATGCGTAATGAAGAAAATGATGATATGAATAATGAAAGAAATGAATTTAAAAGATTACATAAAATGAAAAATAACGAATTAGAAACATATAAAAGAGAGTGTGAAGACAAACATAGAAAGGTTTTAAAAAAAAAAGAAGAAACTATTAATAAATATAATATTGATATTGAAAACTTAATATCTAATATTAAACATCCATCCGTTTATGATAACACTAAAACAAATTCATATAATCAAAATATTTATAAAAAAAATAAGGAAGAACTAGAAAAGAGTAAGAAAACAATTAAAATATTATTAAATTATGGAAAACAATTAAAAATAATGATTAGTACCATAGAAGAATATAAGGAACTAATAAATAATAAAAAAGATTTTATTACTAAATGTAATGAAGAAACTTTACCAATAGATATTATTACATTACTTGAAGAAGAACCTATATATGAATTAAAAGAAGAATTAAAAACCGAAAATAGTAAACTAAATAATTTCATAAAGGGGGAAAACAAAAATAAAAAATATACAATTAAAGATCTAGAAAAATATAGAGAGCTATATAAAAATACTTCCATTTATGAATATCTGGAAGAATATCAATCTCAACAAGAAGATAAATGTTTTAAAAAGGAAGAATATGTTGAAACAATTAAAACACTAGATATTAAAATGAAAGAAGAAAATAATAAAATAAATAAAATAATACAAACCTTACAAAACGAAAATAATATAAAAATGTTAAGTTGTAATAAAACAATTAATCATAATGAAATATTAATTAAATTAAATAAAAATAAATTAAATCTAGAAAATAAAATAGGAGATGTTGAAAAATGGATTACTGATTATAAAGATGATATTTTGATTAAAACTAAAAATAAAGAAATCGAAAAACAAATTGAAGTGTATAAAGAAAAACGTACATTAATAAATGAAAAGTGTGACGAAGAATATGACACATTTATTAAATATTACAATAGTTCACAAAAAGTTAAACAATATGATAGTGAAATTACAATAATTAATAATGAAATAGAAGCAATCAATAAAAATATAAATGATTACAGAGATATAGAAAATAAATACAAAAAAAATGAATTAAATAAAAAAGAGATAAACGAAATGCGTAAACAATTAGAATTTATTAAAGAAGAAGATAAAAAGATTGAATTTAAATTAAATGTGGGAAAAACAGAATTTACTAGAAACAATACTAAACTTGATGAACATAAAAAAGAAATTGAACGAATGAAAGACATTGAAAAAGAGTTAAATATTTATACTGTTTATAACGAAGCATTAAAAAATCTACCATTTATTATTATTAAAAAAGTTGTTCCTAGATTAGAAAGTAAAATTAATGAATTATTATCTGTTTGTACTAATTTTGTAGTCAAAGTTCAAGTCGATAATAATCATATTGATATTTATATTGATAGACCTATTTATAATGGAAGATTAATTTTATTAAATAACGCTAGTGGATTTGAAAGATTTATTAGCAGTTTAGCAATTAGATTAGCATTATTAGACATTTCACAATTACCAAAGCCTAATTTTATAGCTATAGATGAAGGCTGGACTAGTTTTGATTATCATAATATTAATAATGTTCGAACTATATTTGATTTTTTGGTTGAGAAATTTGATTTTGTATTAAGTATTTCACATCTTTCTCAAATTAAAGAACATTGTAGTAATCAAATACATCTCAAAAAAAATGATAAAGGATATAGTATTATAGTATAAAAACTTTATTGACTTCTTTTATAAAGCACAATTAAACTTATAACTGATAATATAAATGATACTAATGATATTAAAGCACCAATATTTGCCGTATTTTTATATACTTCTTCATATTTATTATCACCACCATTAAAAGGCGCAGGCATATTTATATCTTCATTATCCTTGTAAAAATCTTTTAAATCTTTTGTTTGACCTAAGTTATCTATATTTATTTTATTATTAGGATGGTTTTTATTATAATTAGTTGCTATATTATTTAATTTAGTCCATATATCATCTGTAAAAATTGTTTTATAGTTAGTTATAGTATCTAATCTTTGATACAATAATCCTTGTTTTAAAAGAATTAAATCGTCATTATCATCTTTAATCGATAGTATTTTTCTCATTATGAAAAATTTAATAAACAAATATACAGATGCTACAATCGCAAAAATAACAATAATCATACATATAAATATAATTATATTCAAATCTCCTAATTTAGATATTGTTTTAACTGTTATATCTTCTATATATTCTTGTTTATTTAATGACACTAATGTTATAAATAAAGCTATTCCTAAAAATTTAATTCCAGATAATTCTATATCACTTATAGATGTTATATATTTTTTATTATATTTTAATAATTTATTTTCACTTGAAATATTTTTTTTATATATTTCTATAAAAGGAGGGTCTATTATATTTTTTACTTCAGGCTTAGGATCATATAAAAAATTATCAGATGTTAAAGTGTTACTTAAATTAGTTTTAAATCTTAACCCCAGTTTCTTATTATAAATATATTTATAATAAAAAAAAATCATTGAAGTTTTAGTTATTATTAAAAAGAAAAATAAAATATAATATCCTATTTTTACAGCGCTGACATTATTACTATTCATATTAATTATTAATTATTAATTATTAATTTTAATTTATTATATAATTATAATATATTTTTTTGTTTTTTTTATTTAGTAATAAAATATTTTATAAATAATAAAACATTATATAGTATTGTATATTATTATGTATTATTATTTTAATCTTTTATAAAATATAATTATACTTATAATTAATAATATTAAACTAATAATAGATATTATAATACCACTATTAGAAACTATAGTGTATATATTTTCGAATTTATTATCACCACCATTAAAAGGCGCAGGCATATTTATATCTTTATTATCTTCATAAAATTTTTTTAAATCTTTTTTTTGACCTAAGTTATCTATATTTATTATATTAGTAGGATGGTTTTTATTATAATTAGTTGCTATCCTAATTAATTTAGTCCATATTTCATCTGTAAAAATTGTTTTATAGTTAGTTATAGTATCTAATCTTTGATACAATAATCCTTGTTTTAAAAGAACTAAATCGTCATTATCATCTTTAATCGATAGTATTTTTCTCATTTTAAAAAATTTAATAGATAAATATATTGATATTGATATACCAACAAGAACACAAATAATAATTAAAAATAATATTATATTGGTATTGATATTAATAAAATTATACTGATATGTTATATTTTCAATATATTTTTTATTATATAAACTATTTAATGTAAAAATTAATATTATTTTTAAACATAAAAATAGATATAATTCCTTGTTTGTAATAGATATAATATATTTTCTATTACTTTCTATTAATTGGTTTTCATTTGATATATTTTTTTTATAAATTTCAATAAAAGATGGGTTAATTATATTTTTAATGTTAGGCTTAGGATTATATAAAAAATTATAAGACGTTAAAGCATTTTTTAAATTTGTTTTAAAAGCTGAGCCAACATTATCACTATAAATATATTTATAGTATATTATAAACATATAAATTTTAGTAAATATTAAAAATAACAATAAACCATAATATCCTATTCTTATAAGTTTAAATAGTTTATTATTCATTATAATTCTAATTTATTTATACAATTTATTGTGTTTTTTATTTAATTATAATATATATTATTAATTATAATAATAAATATTATAATAAATATATAATTATTAATAATTAAAAGTATGTTTTCCTTACCAAAATTAGATGTTGGTTCTTTATCGTTAAATAAAATATGTAAAAATAGCTGTTCTAATATATTGTTTGGAGTTGTACTTGCTTTTTTAGTAATGGTTGTATTACAATCACTAGATAATGAAATAGCTCCTTCTTTTCCTATGTTTAAATCTCAAAATAATTTATGCTTAAAAAAAATGGATATGATTAATGATAATTGCTTATCTGGAATATTAGACAATCCAATTATTATATTTATGTTTATTTTACTACTAAACTTCGTTTTAACATATCTAGTATTTACTATATTTCAAAATGTTTTTAAGAATAAAGGTACTATTTGTGAAGGATTAACAAATGTTGTTAAATGTCCTATTATGAGGGGTGGGAACAAACAAAGAGAACAAATCATTATGGGAGATACGGTAGTAGATTGTTTAATGGGTTGTCCTCTGGGATTTGGGAAAAAAAAACTAAATAATGTAAGAAAAGAATGTAATTTTATTGATGAATGTATGTTAATGAAAGATATAGCTGGAGATATGCACAAACAAACTGTTGGAGATAATGTTGATGTAGATGTTAAAGTAGCAACAAATGTTGATTTAAATAATGAAAATAATAAAGGTACTAAAATAATTAAGAGTGTTTTAGAAAAATTTGTTCCTGGATTAATTCCTAATCTTATTGAAACTATTACTAATAATTGTGATGTTAAAAAGTGTGATGTTAAAAAGTGTGATGAGAAGAAATGTGATGAGAAGAAATGTGATGTTAAAAAGTGTGATGAGAAGAAATGTGATGAGAAGAAATGTGATGAAAAGAAAGAATTAAATAAAGATGAATTAGTTGATAATATTAAAAATATTATGACTAAGATGACTGGATTATTAAAAGATGGAAATATAGATATAAAAGAATTTAATTTAGATTTTTTGAATTAATATTATTAATTTTTAGATTTTTATTGATTATTATTTTAATAATTTATTAATTAATGTTTATAAAAAAATAAAATAAAAAATAGTTGAATAAAATTAGTTAGAGTATGCGAGACCACCCATACCACTCATAACACGGAGAACATTGTAGTTAACAGCGTAGATATTGTCAACGGTTACGGAAGAACTGTAAGTTAAGTGAGCACTGTCAATTCTGGAGAAATTGCAAGTTCCAGATGGTTGGTGTTCTTCTGGTTTAAGAGCAAAAGAATAGACATTGACATTTCTCGAGAGTTGAGAGCATCTAGACTGAGGGTTTTGGATACGTCCAACAATAGTAATAGATAAGTCATCTTGGTCGGTAACAGCAAAAGTTGCTTCATCAGCAGAAGTCATAGCAGCAGCAGAACCATCAACATAAGCAGTAAATGTAATAACAGTAGCTGTAAGACCAGTAACAGTTACATAATATCTTTTATGATTTGGTTGGGTTCCACCTCCAACATCAGAATAATTAATGAATAAAATATCTCCAACTTTACATCTTACGGCAGGGTCTGTACCACCAGTAGCTTGATCAGCGTGGAAGGTAACAGATGTAGCTGCTAAAGTAGCACTACCATCAGCAGCAGTTGCGTCGTGATCACCATCGAAAATACGATCTGGTTGTGCTAACATAACAACATTTTCTCCTTCTTTAATGTTAAAACCAGGAACAGCAGTGTGGTGGTCAAGTGGTTGTCTGACTTGATAATATTCACGGTCTTGTTCAGCAAGTCTATCGTGTCCATTAAGAGTGAGTTTTGCTTTTTCAGTAGTTACCGAATCAGCATCAGTCCAGACAAGTTCTTTAACTGGGTGATTAAAGTTAAGTTTGTATTTAGCTGCGGCACTACCTTCATTTTGGTATTGAAGTTGTTCAATGAGGTATTCGTGCGATACTTGAGCAAATCTTCGTCTTTCATCAGTATCAAGGTAGATGTAATCACACCAAACTTCAGCAGAAGGAGCAGTTCCGTAAGCACTACCGTCTCTAGAAACTTCAGTAGTTGTACCCCAAGTAAATTTCATCTTAACTTCGTGATATTGGAGAGCAATAAGAGGAAGAGCAAGACCTGGGTTTCTGCAAAACCAGAATTGAAGAGGAACCATAACAGATTGTTGACTATGTCCACCAGTAGTACCACCAGTCATTAAAGTATTATTGAAACCACCAGTTAAATATTTGTATCCAGCAGCTTTAGAATCTGGAACAGTTAATTCAGCCCAAACTTGAAGCCATTCTCTGGTGTGTTTATCAATTTGTTGTCCACCAATTTCAAGAGTAACATCTTTAATAAGTTGGTCTCCTGAAATACAATCGGTTCCATCATTAGCATCAACTCTAACATAAACTTTTGATAATAAATCACCATTTCTAGAAACAGTCACAGTACCAGAAGCATTAGATGAGGTTAACGTAGAAGTACCACTTAATGTTTGTTGGATGCATTCCATCGAGAAATTAGTGTGTCTTCGATAGACAACTTTGAAAAAAGTAATTTGTGGATTACCTGTAAGGTAAATATCTTGTGCGCCATAGGCGACTAATTGCATTAAACCTCCTCCCATTGTGAATAAAAATTAATTAAATAAATAAAAGTTTACTAAAATATATTTATAATATAAGAAAAGAAAATAATTTTGAAAAAAAAACTTAATTAAATTTAAATTATAAAAAATTATTTCTATAAAAGAAATATTGAACCCCTGGTGGGGATCGAACCCACAATCTTCTGATAACTCAAGGTTAGAAGTCAGACGCCTTAGCCATTTGGCCACAGGGGCTTTGTGAAAAGAAAATAATTAACTAATATAATTAATAATCCTCTTTACTATAGTATAGTAATTTAATTTTAAAATATAAACGAAAAATAAAGAATTAATACAAATATAAAATAATAAATAAATGTTAAACATTTAAAGTGTACAAACCTCAAGGATTTATACTGTTACCAGGAGCAGGGTTCGAACCTACGCGGAGCATAACTCCAATGGAACTTAAGTCCATCTCCTTAACCACTCGGACATCCTGGCATTATTCGAATAAAAATATAACAAATATTAATTAAATAATATTTACTATATTTCAATTACTATATATAAAAGAAAAAAATCTTAAATTGATTATTAAATTATTTATTTTTATATTAATTTTCTTTATTAAATTATAATTAAATATTCTACAGATAATCAAATGTATTAGCAATCATAATAAAGTTTAATAAGTCAGAATTAACATGTTGCATTCCAGGAACCCAACTTTCATTTATTTTATAATTTTCATTATGTAAATTAACTAAGTATTCATAATACTCTTCAATATTTATATGTATTCTAGTTGGTATCTTATATTTAATATCTTTTAATTCCCATATTGGTGGTTGAAATGGAAAATGTTCTACATTATTAATTTTAAGTGTAATATTAATTTTACATTTAGTGTAATCATTAATTTTTTTATTTATTTCATATGGGAGACTGGGAAACTCAAAAATTTGTGAGTTTCTATTATAAATAATATTTATTTCATTGAAATCATCACAAGGATTAAATGTTATAGTTAAAAATGGATTATCAATACCATAATAGTCTATTATTGAATTATCATATTCTTCTAAATAATATAAAAATTCTTCTTGATTTTTATTAAAGCGTATTCTAGAACTTATAGATAATGATGACATTTTTAACAACTTAATTGTTTTTTCTTTATATTATTTGATTTTAATTAATAAATCAATTTTATAAGTATTTTATTTAACATTTAATTATGTAAGTATAATATTATTAATATATTTATTTACTAGATGTATTATTGAAAAATTTATATTAAAATGAATACTGAATGTGGTCTAGTTGGGATTATTGGAAAAGAAGAAATTAATTATAAAACTGTTTTAGAATCTCTAATAAAACTACAACATCGTGGACGGGAATCATATGGATTATCATATATAAAAAAAGAAGATAATAAAAAAAATAAACTACATATTGAAAAACATTATGGTTTAATAAATGAACATGAACTAAGTAATGAAACTAAAACAGTTTCTAGTAAAGTATGGTTTGGACACGTTCGTTATTCAACATCTGGTAAAAAACAAAATAATATTATTAACAATTCTTTTATTGACTTAACACAACCAATTGCTTTTACTTTTTCTAAATATAATGACGCAGCATTCATTTATAATGGTAATATTCCTATGTTTATTTGGGAAAAACTATTTATAAATTATCCTAAATTAAAAGAATATTATAATAAAAATATAGCATTAGGTATAGATATTAATGATAGTTTATTATTTATAAGATTAATAATATTATTAAAAGAAGAATATACTAGAAATGTATCTATTAAAGAAGAAAATATAAATAATAAAAACAAAATTAATAATACTATTATTATTGGAAAAATATTAAATAAAATAGTTTCATTACTCGATAGAGCATTTTGTATTATAATACAATTTAATAATGAATGTTGGGTAATTAGAGATAGATATGGAGTTCGCCCTTTAATTTATGGATTATCCGAAAATAATAATTCTATTATAATTGCTAGCGAAAATTGTTGTTTTAATGATAATTATAGATTAGTTGGAGATATAAAACCAGGTTGTATAGTTAAAATAGATTATAAAACATTAAATATGAAATTGATGTCTCAAATATATAGTTCAGAAAAAAAACATTGTATATTTGAATATTTTTATTTTATGCGTAAAAATACAACCGTTAATGATATATCAGTTTTAGAATTTAGAACTAATATAGGTAAATTATTATTTGAAGAATTAAAGAAAAAAGATAAATTATATAAGTCTCTAGTTAAATATGATAAAAATAATAAATACGATAAAAAAAGAGAAAATAAACTGAATAATATAGTAGTATGTGGAATACCAGAATCAGGAATAGTTCAAGCACAATCTTTTGCTGAAGCGTTAAATGCATCTTATATTCAATTAATAGAAAAAAATCCAAAGAACCAACAACGGACTTTTATTTTAGATAATAATAAAAAGAGACTAGATGCGTGCAAGAATAAATATCAAATATCAAAGTTTAATCAAAAATTTATTAAAGATAAAAAAATCATTCTAGTTGATGACAGTATAGTAAGAGGAAACACTGTTAAATATTTAATTAAATTTATTAGAGAATATAAACCAAAAGAAATTCATTTTATGTCTGCGTCTCCACCAATAGTTAATATTTGTAATTATGGAGTTGATTTTCCAGATATAGAAGATTTAATTGCAGCTCGTAAAAATATAGTTGATATTGAAAAAGAACTTAATATAAATTCATTAACATATTTAAATAAAGAAATATTTAATAATATTAATTCTGATTATAATAATAAATTTTGTCTAGAATGTTTTAATAATTAATTTTAATTTAATTTTTATTTTCTTATTTTTCTTTTCTTATTATATATATATATATATATATTTATATTTATAAGTAATTATTAATTATGGCTTGCGGTTCTAATCATTCATCAAATAAAAAAGGGGGTTCTTTAAAAAGAAAATCATCTAAGAGACGTGGTTCTTCTAAAAGAAAGGGTTCTTCTAAACGACGAGGTACTTCTAAACGAAAGGGTTCTTCTAAAAGAAAGGGTTCTTCTAAACGACGAGGTACTTCTAAACGAAAGGGTTCTTCTAAAAGAAAGGGTTCTTCTAAACGACGAGGTACTTCTAAACGAAAGGGTTCTTCTAAAAGAAAGGGTTCTTCTAAACGACGAGGTACTTCTAAACGAAAGGGTTCTTCTAAAAGAAAGGGTTCTTCTAAAAGAAAAAAATCATTAGTTGGTGGAAAAAAAAGTTCCAAATCTAAATCCAAATCTAAATCTAAAGGTAAGAAGCGAAAATCTAAAGGGAAGAAGGTGAAATCTAAATCTAGAAAAAGTATGCTAAACACAACTATAGGGGGGTCTAATAATAAAAAAAATGATGATTTTGGTGGTTTCTAGTTAGATTGTATTTTAATTTTTTTTATTTTTAACATTTTAGAGTTTAAAAAATTTTAAAAAATTTTAAAAAATTTAAGAATAAATAAGTATTTAGTTTTTAATAAAAATAAAATTGAAAAATAATAATTGAGTATATAATATATATATATTAAGTATTATTTGTAATTAAAAAAATTAATAATAATATTTGAAATTAAAATAATTATTAATAATTAAATTAAAATGTCAAATTCAAAAAAAAAATTAAATAAGTATTTAAGTACGAGAAGGGTATTTAATAGTAATGAACCAAATATTATATCAATACCTGGTCCTAATTTTCCAAATGGTAAATATTTAATTAAAAATAACAAAGATTTTGAAAAGTTTTTAGATTTATATATAGATTGTTGTTTCAATTCAAAAATAAATACATATTTATTAGAACCACCGTTTAATATTAATAAAATACAAGGTTTTGATGATAGTTTCAAAGAACATAATATAATCAAGATTGATTTGGATTTTAAATACAATTATGACCATAAATTAGAATTATCTGATAAAGCGATGCTTTTGAAACATAAATATACAGATATTCATACAAAAAAAATTATTAACATATATATTAATATATTGAAAAAATATGTTAATTTGAATGAAAACATAATTTTTCCTAATGAAAATAGTTTTGTTGTAGAATCTATGGATTTTGTTTTATTAGAAAGAAAAACCGCATATATTAATACAAAAAAAGATTCTAAAATTGTAAAAGATGGTATTCATATATTGTGTCCTACTTTTGTATTTCCAATCTCTATTTTACATAAAGTAAGAGAAGACATGTTAAAGAATGAAAACTTTATTGAAATTATTGATGAAATTGGTCAATTAAATAAAATTAATGATGTACTGGATTCTTCTGTTATATCTACTAATGCATGGTTTTTATATGGTTCTGGTAAACCATATTCAGAACCATATGAAATAACACAAGTATATAAATTTAAACAAAGTAAAAAAACGGATACTGAAGAATTAGGAGGAGATAAGATTTTTGATAATAATAAAACGATTAAGTTTGTTAAAATGAAAGATGCTGAACTTACTAATTATACAGAAAATAAAAAGAGTTTAGTTTACAAATTATCAAACTTTGGAATTAAACAAGTAGTACCTCCTATTAATGATGCGATTTTAATTAATTTACAAAGTGAAGTAAATGTTAGTTCATCTTCTTCTCAACAACAAAAATTTGATAAAGTTCTCGGTATTACAAGAGAATTAAATGCGACACCACGTAATATCAAAAAACCAGAGTCTACATCTATAACATTAGACTTTCTTAATAAATTATTGTCTTGTATAGATGATAATAGATCCACAAATTATGATGATTGGTGGAAAATAGGTCAAGCTTTATATAATATTGATTGGAATAAGGGATTTTTTGCATTTGTAGAATTTAGTAGGAAATCTGTAAAATTCGACCTAGAAGGATGTAAAAAAATATGGCGTTTATTTGAACGGAATTATATTAATAATAAATATCAATTTAATATTAAATATTTAAAAGAACTCGCTTTTTTAGATAATAAAAAACTATATATTAAAATATCTGAATTAATCTCATTAGAAATATTAAATGGTATTATTACTGTGTTTAAACAACCTATTTATAAGGAAAAAATAGGAGATTCAACACTTTCAAAAGAAATTAAAAAAATCATAGACAATGAAAGTCATATAAATTTCGTTTCTATTGAAAATGGACAATGGTATTATTATGAAAATCATAAATGGGTAGTTGATACTGAAGGAAATAAAATTAAATTGTATCTTAAAAATACGATTTTAGCTATATTCATAAAATTTTACAAAAATTGTAGGGAAAATATTAAATCAATCAAAGATGAGATTAATCGAATTAATTCATTCGAATCAACACAAGAACATAATCCAATTTCTTCAATGGATGACTTACTTAATTCGAATACTGATGAATTAAGTGACAATATATCCACACTAGAGAAGGGACGTAAAACCGTTCAAGAATTGAAATTAAACCAAAGTGATTTAGATGATAGTATTGATATAGCAAAAAAACTTGTAAATTACCTTGAAAATTCTACTAAACGAACAACATTAGTTAAAGAATTAGCAACAGAATTTTATGACCCAGACTTTTATAAATTATTAGATAGTAATCCTAATGTATTTCATTGTAATAATGGTATTTTTGATTTAGAAACTTGTATTTTTAGAGATGGAGTACCAGATGATATGATTTCCATTTCTAGTAAAAATAATTATATTATAGATGAAGTACGATTTAGTGACCCTGAATATCAAAAGTATGATTCTGAATTAAATGATTTCTTAGATAAAATTTTTCCTAATCCAGATATGAAAGAATATATGATGAATATTTGGGCTATGTCTTTAAGTGGAAAAACATATATTCAGACTTTTAATGTTTGTTCTGGTAGTGGTAGTAATGGTAAAAGTGTTAATTTTGAATTACTATCAGAAGTTTTTGGTGATTATTATTGCGTTGCTAGTCCAGCATTATTAACTAAAAGTAGAAGTGATGCTAATGCGGCATCTCCTGCTGTAGCAGTATTACTTGGTAAAAGAATTGTATGTACCGAAGAACCAGATGAGGGTGAAAGTATTAAAACAGGTGTTATGAAAGAAGCTGTTAGTGGTACTCAATTAAGTTGTCGAGAACTTCATAAACCACAAAAAACATTCACACCCCAATATATGTTATTCTTCAATTGTAATGATAAACCAGAAATTGGTTCTACTGATGAAGGTACGTGGCGTAGAATTCGTGTGGCTCCTTATGTTTCGAAGTTTTGTGATTACGGCGACGCAAGGCTTGAAAACCCTACAAAATATAAAAATCATTTCATAAAGGATTATAGTATTAAAACTAAATTTGCGAATTGGAAAGAAGTATTCCTTAATGAATTAATTATAAGATATAAAAAATTAAAAGAGAATGAGTTTAAAATTCCTCTTCCATCAATTGTTCAAAACGCAATTGATGATTATAAAAGTGGATATAATATTTATGAAGGTTTTAAGAAAGATAGTCTTATTAAAACAGCAGGAGAACGTCTTACTATTGGTGATGGATTTAATTCGTTTAAACAATATACTGACCAATGTAATCATAAAATCGGTAAAATTACGAGAAATGTTTTCATTACTGAAATGACGCGTGTTATTGGTAAACTAAAAGGTAATAATAAATATTGGAAAGATTGGGCTGTTATAGAAGACTATGAAGATGATGATGTTGAAGAAGAATTAAATGATTCTGAATCGGAGGCAGAATAAAACATTATTTATCTTTAGGATTAAATGATATTAAAATAAAATATATAAATGTTAACGCACATATTATATAAAACATTTTTTTTAATTGGGTTAAATATAAATCCATTTTTTTATCAATAACGTTTTTATTATTATTTAATTCATCTAATTGATAATTTTCAACAGAAAAATGATTTGTTTGGTCATTTAAAGAATCATTGCTATTTTTAGTTTCATCTCTCATAATTTTCAAAGTTTTTTCATTATTATTTAAATAATTACCTAAATCACTTAATCTGTCTTCTACTCTCTTTAATTCTTCTAAATTTTGCTTCATATTATTAATTTTAGTTATAATCATATATCTTTGACTATCACAATCATAGTTTTTTCTACATTTAATATTATTAAGTGTATCTATTTGTGTTTTCATAAAATCATCCATTTTATTTAATTTATATTTTAATTTATATTTATATTTTTATAATTAGATTTATAAATTTATTTTTATAAATTAATATCTAGTAATTTATAATTACCATATATATAAAAATAATAAGAAAAATAATATATTATTATTATTAACTTAAATATAAAAATACATCTGACTTTATAATGAAGATGTTATATGATTTAATAAATATTTAAGATGATATAATTAATTGAATTAAAATGAGTATTCAACTTTCGATATATATCGGAATAATTATTTTTTATTTATATTTAATAATTGTTGGAATAGAATTAAATATAGTAGAATATGATACTATAATTCAAAATAAATTCATATATAATTATTTAGTGTGGATAAATGCATTTTATTTTCCAGTTGTAATTTATTTTATATTTAAAACAGCAGAATTGCTAATTGAAGCTAATTGTGGTAATAATAGTATAGATATATATACAAATGAAAGATACCGAATAATTGAAAAAAAACTACTAGACGTATCAAGTCCTAAATTTTTCATTTACTTATTAATGGGGGCAGAATTAATAATGAATTTTATATATTTTATGTTTGGTAAGACATTCATAGAAAACAATAAAACTGCTTTTATGGAAATACGGTTATTTGAATTATATGCATATCCGAAAATGATTATTAGTTGTACTATTTCTATATCTTATTGTTTAATAACTGTTTTTTGGATTCTATTATTACTAGATGCTGGTTGTTGTAATTCATTTTTTGTAAATAATATGACTAAAAAAAGCAATTATAATAATGTTGTTGAAGTAAAAAAAAAACCAAAAGATAATTATTTACGACAAAGAAGAAACCGCATTAGTGTATGTGATGATTTATGATTTTTTAGTTTGTTTTTTGGTGGTTTTGGGTTGTGTTTTGTTTTTGAGGTAATTGGTTACTAATTTATTGATTAGTGTGTTTTTTTGGTATGGTTTTCGTTTCTTTTTTTTATTAAGATATGTTATTGGTATTTTGCGTTCTTTTGCTAGAAGTTGAACGTCTTCTAATGTGAATTTTGCGAGGTCATAATTAAGAATACAATTTGTCCGCGATGGATTAAATTGGGTTTTCGCGTTTTTAGTGGATTTGAGTGTATAATTAACTAGATTTGATTTACGAAGTGAATGAATACAAATGGGGTATGGATTTTTCTGTGTTTTACGAACACTCATTAAACATTTACAATATTTACGCTGTGGAACATTCAAACGAGACGTCACTAGAAACAAATTCTCTTTTTTAGTTTTAGATTTAGTATTTGTTGTTTTAGATTTAGTTTTGGTTTTTGTTGTTTTGGTTTTTTTTGTTTTCTTTGAAGACATATTTATAATTATAATATATAAAAAGATAAAAAGATTTAAAAAGATAAAAAGATAAAAAGATTTAAAAAGATAAAAAGATAAAAAGATTATAAATTAAAACATATTTAAAAACCTCTTCTTTTCTTTTTTAGCGCGATTTTTGTTCCCGCGGCGATTAATCCGTGTACTTCTGGGTTATGTTGTAGTACTCGTGACGATATTCCACGAGGATGAACATCACAGTATTCTTTACCCTCACCAGAGATTACATTGATACATCCAGGTTTATTACAAGTATGTTCACTGCAACTTTGTACCTTTGAAGATTTTGGTTTTAAACATCCCATGAAAGAACAAGTATGTTCTATACACCTTATATGACCCTTCATAGATTCGTTCTGACAAGGTCCTTTAGTTGTCATTTCTACGCAAGTATGTTCTATACACCTTATATGACCCTTCATAGATTCGTTCTGACAAGGTCCTTTAGTTGTCATTTCTACGCATATTTGTTTTGCTTTTATATAATCTGTCGGTTTCACATCTTCATAGAATTGTTCGATAGTTGGTCTCGCGTCAATATTAGCTACAAAACTGTCCTGATCAGTATTTTTATAGTTACTAGCCATAAAATTTATGTTACCAATTGACGTGTTCACATTATATTTTTCTTCCCCACCAAAATTTTGCATAAACAAAGTATATGATTTCATTTTTTCGGGGTATAGTATGTTATTAAGGTAATCTTCACTTAAATTAGGATTTATATTGGATTTCTGCTTATCTATAAATGGAATTATACTTTTAATTGATGCTGCAAGACTATAAACATCTCTGTTTTTAAATTGTGTAAATGTTAATTCACTTTCATTAAAATAATAACGCGAATTAAAAGAAGGTATAATTTGTTCTAATGGAGCATATCCAGGTGTTCCTCCAGCTGGTTTATAGGCAACATTATCCATAATCTCTTTTGAGCCCGGAGTGTCCACTTTTAGTTCCATAGCCATACCAAAGTCAATTATTTTAATAGTTAGATTCCTACCAGTATTAAATACTAAAAAGTTTTCTAGTTTTATATCTCTATGAACTATATTGTTATTATTTAAAAAGTAAACAGCTTCTATCATTTCTAAAATATTGTGTAACTTAAATTGTTTCGTTTGTCTTGCGAATCTATCCATATATTCTAGTAAATCTATAGTACCCTTTTCTTCAATACTATATACGGGTTCTTTTTTAGAAAATAGTAAAATATCTGGTACTATACTAAAATTTTTACTGTCCTTCTTTAATAATAGGGTAGATATTTTCATATGCATTTCTCTACCTTCTATTTCTCCATCTATTTCTTCAACATCTATTTCTTCATCTTCACCAGATGTTACAAATTTCATTACATAGTCTTTATCTTTAGGGATTTTTTTTGCTTTACCTTTATATTTTCCCAAATCGCAAGTATCATTAAATGATCCAGAACCTATAAAAGGTAATGTTTCATTAGTTTTAGAATTTTTAAAATCATTATTTAACATTGTTTCTATTTCTATTCTTTCTGTAAAATACAAACTATTAAATTCAATATTATCAGTATTATTAATATTATATGGTTTATCCTGACATAGCAACGTCACTACACCTCCCTTCATAATTAAATAGTTTCCTTTCTTACGAGTGCTTCTTTTCTTCATTACTGGACGCTTTTTACTCTTTTTACGAGAACTTCTTTTCTTCACTACGCGACGTTTTTTGCTCTTCTTACGAGAAGTCTTTTTCTTCATAATAGGACGTTTTTTGGTTGTTTTGCGGGACACAACCTTTCTTTTTTGAGATTTCTTACTAACCATTATTAATAAACAAATAAATAATTAAAAGATTAATATATTAATTAAAGTATTTATAATATAATAAACTATAATAAAATAAACAATACATCATATAATAAGTGATGTGATGATACTATTTGCGTCTTGTATCATATTCCAGTCGGCGTTTATTTTTTTGACTAAACTATCAATGATATTCAATCCCAAGAAATGACTTTTAGTGAAATAGTGTTCTTCGGGTTGTTGTGTGGCGTTTTTAGATTCAATATCAATACAATTTACAATTCGCAACTCTAGTTTGTTTTGGGGGAGATGGTTTATAGAAATAGTAATATTACCATTTTCACAACTAGAGTGTTTTACAGCATTCATTAACATATTATTGATTACTATTTTGAGATAACATTTATTTTCATTTAAAATGCTTATATCATATGTTTTAGATGTGTCTTTTTCTAATATAAATTTTTTCTTACTAGATACCACAAATGGGTGGTCATTTAAACTATTAATCATTATAATTAATAAAGCAGATAAATCTAAATGACCTATATTCATATTTTCGTGTTGTTCTTTAATTTGTTGTTCTAATAATTGACAACACTTCATACTTTGAGATACAATTGTATTTAAATAGGAAGCAATTTTATTGTTCTTTAATTGGTCAGCCTCTACTTTAGAAAGTTCGGCACAGCCAACTATAATGTTTAATGGATTTATAATTTCGTGAGCTAATATATTCATTTCTATCATATTTATAGTTATATAGTTTTTAGTTTAAGTAATCAAATATATTTATAAAAATATATCTGTCAGAATATATCTTTTAAAATAAAAGTTTAAATTCCCTATACTTAATGATTAGAAAAAAAATATATCTAGAAAGGAAATAAATTATTTGAATCAAAATTAATTGTTTTATTTTGTCTCTTTATGTGATTTCCTAATATAAATACTGTAAAATATATGAAACCAAATAAAAATGCGAATAATGCACCAAATATTTTACCAGACATTTTTACATCTTTATTAATTGTTAAACAACAAGAGAGAGAAACAAAATTTATCATTAATAGAAATAATACACCCCCCATAATAAAAATATTAGTTATGAATTTAATAATATGGTCTTCTGCTGATAGTTCTAAATTACCAGTTTTCATATCTTTGAGAACATTAAAATCTTCTCTATTTTCTTCTTCACTTTTTACCATTTTAAATTTTACTTTATTATTAATAATATATATAATTTATAATCAAATAATTATAATTTAATAATTATAATTTAATAATTATAATTTAATATTAAAATAAAAACAAAAAACACACAAATATAATATATTAATTGGAAAATTCCAAATCACCCATACCACCAATTATTCGTAATACATTAAAATTAAGAGCAAATATGATTATATCATATTCATAATTAGAATCGGAATCTTCTTTTGGTATTGTTGTTAATTCAAGTTGAGCGTTAGTAATACGAGAAAAATTACATGCACCACTTGGTTGATGTTTAGTTATATCTTGATTTAAATTAAAAGAATAAACGTATATACCATCATCCGGTATTCTTTTCATATGTTGAAAATTATTTACTAGGGAAAACATTTCCATGGTTTTTGTTTTAAATCTAGCAACTCCATCAAACTTAAGTGATGCTGATTTAAGTATATCCTTGTATTTTAACGAATTGATATTACTAGAATCAAAAGTAGCTTCAGCCGCAAATTCATCATAATCAGTAGGGTTTATAACCGGGTCTATTGTATTATCTGGCCAATTCGTGAAATTATAAAACTGATTTCTAGCTTTAAAATCTGTGCGGCGTAATATCCACATCAAGTTAGATACTGGATGTTGTATTTTTAAATCTATTACATTCGTATCTCCTTCTGCTGTTGTTGATGGTGTAATAGTATCTTGTACTTTTTGTACTGTATTTACTAAATATTCGTGTTCTGCTGCCGCAAAACGCTTTCTTTCATCATTATCTAAAAATATATAATTTAATTCTATTGATGGTGATATATCTAATGTTGAAATAGTTTCACCACTGCTAGAAAATATACCTAAATTATAAGTAGCGGACGGTGGTTTTTTTCTTAAAGAACTATGAATTACAGTATATAATTCATTAAATGGTCTTAATGTAACATTGATTTTACATTCAACCGTTTGTAAAGCTATGATTGGAAGAGCACTTCCTAGACAGTAAGTAAACCAAAATGGAAGAGGGACATATATTTTTCTAGATTTAATACTTTGTCTTATTTTACTATTATCAAATGGGTAAGTTGAACCATCACTTTTAATTGGATTAGTAAGGTCTGTAATATTACCTGTCATTTTATTATACCCACTTTTTTTGGCTTCATCACACGTAAGTTCATTCCAAATATGCATCCATTCAGGATATAATTTATCTATTTCTCGCGATTCAATATTAAAAGTTGCTTCTTTAATAATATATTCTCCAATTCTATCTATCCATTGAAATTTATAATCTTTACTTGTATTATCGGAATATATATCAGGAAGTGTAAATACAAAATAAACTTCTTTTATTAAATCAGCATTACGTTCTATAACAAATTCTATTTTTGTTTCATCGGATTCTTTTAAAGTAATATTAGATGTTTTTGGTTCTATTTCAATCATTTCCATTGAAAAATTAGTATGTCTTCTATAAACATTTTTAAAAAATGAAATTTGTGGATTACTTGTTAAATAATAATCTTGTCCACCATATGCAGATAACTGCATTATACCACCGGGCATTTTGTATTTTTTTTTTCTAGTTTATTACTATTAATATTATTATTAATTATTATTAATATTATTATTAATTATTATTAATTATTATTAATAATTAACTTTATATTACTATTTACTACTATATTATTTTAAAATTTTTATTTTAAAACTTTTAATTTGTTCCTTTTAATGTGTTAGTTTGATAATATAATTTAATTTTTTTATAAACTGTCAAATTTATTATAATAAACCAATAACACCATAATGTATAAATAAAAATATAATTTATACAATAAAATAATGGTTTTTCTTTACAAATAAAAAAACAATCTGGTACGGGATAAATAATTCTTGTTACTAAAAATAATAAATATATAGATATTTTTGCTATATCTTTATAGTGATTTTTATTAGTATTATATCTTATACATACGTATCTAACTTCTAAAGGAATATTAACTATTTCAGTTAAATATAATTTAGATACAATATAACTCGTACTATTATCATAAAGAATACAGTAAATACCACCTATTGAAATACTATGATGAATAATTTTAATAAGTAATTCATTTTGTATATTATAGCGTAAAATATAATATATATCAAATATAAAAAAACCCAACTATAGTATAATAATTTAATAATATTGTGTTCAAATTAATTATATTATTTAAATATAAAAAACATCCTAGTGATATTATAGATGAATGAGCCACATTTATAATAGTTTTAGCATCTTTATAATGATAATCTTTAATGTACTTTAAGTATGTAAATGTATAATGGGTTATAACTAATGAACAAATAATAGTACTAATCATTATAATTAAATTAAATTAAAAATTCTATTATTTAAATTGGGTTAAATAAAATACTACATTTTAATTATTAAAAAAACATTAAATTAAAAAAATCGGAAAAATATTATTTAATATGTAAAAATATGTTCTAGTTCTTTTTCAGTTAAAGATGATTTTAAAGGAAGTTTATTAATTGTGAATATATTAAAAATGGGATCACAAATTACTTTACTAGGTTTAGCATTATGACAATATTTAGAAATATGAATATAAAGGCTAAAATCATCATCCAGATTAATTACATTTTCATTATAATCATCTTTCATCCATTTATTAAGGAATTTTCGTATTATTTTATTATCATCAAATCTTTCATAAATTGTTGTTGCTAATCTTACTAGATCAAAACTATAATTAATAGAATTATGTGATTTTTCTGGATTAAAGTATGAAGAGGTAGGATATTCAATTTGTCCCTCAGCATCCCCTTCATCACTAAATACATCACTTATAAACCATTCATTATTATAGTAAAAACTTGCTCTACCAAAATCTATTATTTTTAATATTTTACCATATGTTTTGATTTTATAATGCTTACTATTAATAGTATAGTAAAGATGAGTAATATTTGTATTTTCAAACATAATATTACTAGAATGAAGATCGTTATGACACATTTTATAATATTTTTGTGCTACCATAAGATTATATATTATTTGAAATAATATAGAGAGCCATTCATCTTCACATATTTCATAATCCATATCATCCAAAAGTTCATCAAGTGTAAATTCAAATTTTTCCATAATACTTGCGTTAATTGGGAATTGTGGAAATTCAACAACATCTATTTTATCTCTAAAATCGATATCACTACATTCGGAAATATTATCAATAGTATAAGAATTTTCCGAATTGTTTGAATTTATAGAATATGTAGATGATGATGAATGATTGGATTTAAGTGATGATGATTTTTTGGATTTATTATTTAAATTTAGTTCTAATTCTTCAGGTGAAATATCAATATCTAATACTTCATCTAGTATATCTAAATCTTTTAAATCTAATATTTCTTCAATATCTTTATCAGTTTGTGTTTCATCAATAATCTCTTCTTTATTATTTGTTTTCTCTTCATTGTTTTCATCATCGTTATTTGTGTCTTCTTCATCATTATTTTCTTCTTCTTCATCACTGGTTTCTTCTTCATATATAGTTTTTTTAGTAAAAAGGGTTGAATGTTCTTTATTTTTAAACCAAGATTTGTGTTTTATATCATCGTAATCTTCACTGATATCAAAATGTATATTTTCTTTTATTCCAGTAAAACATCCATAAAAATGTGGATATCCAATACAAGTATTTGTTTCTATTAATTTATTTAGTAAAAATCCCATAAATGCCTCAACATAACATGAATTATATTTTGAATTAATTTTTTTTACAAGAGAAAGAGTATTAATATCGGGTGTTAGATGATGATTATTATTATTATTATTATTATTATTTAGTGGGCTTGATGGAAGATATGTTTTAATATAATGTATTGGTTCAATAAGAGGTGATATTTTAATAAAAGTATTTTTTTGTTGGGTTGTTAAAGAATTTAAATCTAAATCACATACAATATTATTAGTATCATCAAATTCTTTAACCACATTATTTAGTTTTTCTAATTTATATTTAGTTAATATATTATAATTATGTTTATTGAATAATTTCTGAATATCTTCTTTTTTCTTTTTATTATTAAGTAATAGAGTTATACTACTATCACTATTTATACTAGAAGTTGATATATCACTATCATTATCACTATCATTATCACTATTACAAGAATTAGTTGAGTTATTAAAACTTAAATTACAATCATGTGATGTATTACAACTATTTATTTTTTTTATACATTTGTTTAAATGTTCTTCTGTTTTAATATTATCTAAATCTGAATTATTTATGTCGTGTAAATTATGTATTGGAGTATTTGGTCTTTTAGGAGAATTAGGACGTGATTGTTGTATTTCATCTTTTGGGATATAAAGCTCGTTATATTCTATTTTATTTTTAAACACTTTAAATATATAATCATTTATTAATGGATTATTAAGTTTTACATTTTTAACATTTAAAATATCTTGAATAGAATTAAGTAAATCAGTTTCATGTGATTTATTTATTATTTCGAAATCTAAATCAATTGTGGTCATTATTTAATTAAAATGATATATTATTTATTTTTTTTTTTTTATACGAATTAATTATTATTTGTCTAAAATAATTTCTATTAATATATTTAATATATATATATTTATAATTTTAATTAATTTTATTACTTTCAAATATTAAATCGTAAATATGAGTACTAATGAAATAAACTATGACAAAAATAACACTCTTCTTAATGAACAACGAAACTGTACTACGTTTGGCAATGCCACTCCTTTTAAAGTTAATGTTAAAACAAAAACCCACGACGAAACTTGTTATTTAGACGTTCATACTGGTCAAAGTAAAGGTCCTGGTAATTACCAAGTCGCTAATCATTTTGACTGCGATACTTCCATTAAAAACTCTATGGATATAGCTACAAATAACCATATGATTACCTTTAAAAATGGTTTTAGAGCACCAAATGATATTGTTGATGAAGATACTGATATGAGATTTGGTGAAACTAGGGAAAATCCAAAATGTCCCGTACAATTATTCCATAGACCCACAGGAGGTGCTCCTTACAAGGGTCGTGGAATGGGTGATATGAATATTGAAAGCAGATTACTTCCTGGTGAAGATACAGTTACTACTAGACCTTGTAATGTTTTATCTGGCGCATCTACGTTAGACCGTGTTATGGTTCCTTTGGTTCCACATTTAGATAAAAACATTCAAAACCCCGAACATTTAGTCGAAGAAGTCGCCGAAGATGGTTGGGTTCGTGGCGGGTCTCCTTCTCGTTTAGTTATTAGAGATGTTGATTACTTACAAAGATGTGGCTACAATTATATGGACAAAGAAGCAAATGGCGACTTTTGGGATAATAAACATAACTACCTTTGAATAAAAAATAATTCATTAATTAGTTAATTTTTTTTATATTTTTTTCTTCAGTAATATTATAAATAATTAAATATTAAATAATAAGACAAATTAATAAATAAATTGTTTAATAAGAAGAATGCCAGAAGCAGTTGTAGAAGAAGGTGTAGAAGTAGTACAATTAAAAGAGGGAGAAGGATTACTTTCAAGAGGACTAGGTTCAAGAAGAATAAATTGCGAAACAAGTACAGACCCTGAAGTATTATATAATGATATAATTGCGTATATTACTACAATAATAGATCCTGATGGAGATAATGACGTAGGTACAGCTTATGAAAAATTAGAAAGAATAATTCTTGATGATAACTGTAAAAATAAATTAAATGTTAATATTAAAGATGGTACAAATTTTACTTATTTTGATAAGTTATCCAATTTATGTATTACATTATATGAGTTTGTATATTCAACTGAAAATGAATATACTGAAGAACTTAATAAGTTAGTGGTAGAAATAAATGCTACAAAAGCTAATACAGCGGCGTTATTAAGCGTGAGTAACGTAGATGAACCAACTGTTACTTTCCAAAAAGAACAAAATGATAAAGAAATTACAGATTTAGAGGCTAAAATCGAAAAACTACAAGCTAACCTTAAAACTACAAAAGAACAAAAACAATTATTAACAAAAATTACAATAGCAACACAACCAAGTATAGATAAACGTATAATTCAAGAAAACTTACCAGAATTAAGTTTTAATTATAAAAAAGGCACAGAAGAAGAATTAAATTTTACAGAATTCTTTAATGATAGTAGTATTAAATTAAGTATACAAGAATTTATGCCGATTGCCATAGATATTTTAGGAATACAGCCGCATTCTCATTTTTTAAGTCAAGTACAGAAATGTTTAAAAATAGATATGAGCGATGAAATTATAAAACAACTACAAGTTGGAGGAAATCAAAAAATAGATAAATTTGTAAGTTTTTTTAGTACACTTTATGAAAGTACAACAGATGAAAAAAAATTATTATTATTACCTTTAGATGATAATAATAATTTTAGGAGTGTGTCTGTCTCTAATAAATCATTATTACAAATATTAAATCCAACAATAAAACCAGACACAGAACATAGGTTTAAATTAACTGAACACGATGCTGATTTTAATGAAGAAAATAGTAGTGTTGTTACAAGTAAGGTAGTATTTAATCCAAAAATAGGAGTAGAAAGAAATAAAAATATAATAGTGGTATATATTAAAAATGATGGTATTTATATGTTAGGTTATGATTTATCTCATAGTCTTAGTATGGCAGAACACGTAAATTATTTAACAGAACAAATAAATGCAAATACTTCTATCCTTGATCAAAAAACACAAATGGCAGCACAAAACGCAGAAAATGTAGCCAGACAAATTATAAATAGAACCACTTTAAATAAATTAAAACAACAAATTGAACAAAAAAGAAAAGATGAAGAAGAAAGAAATAAAGAAAGTAAAATAATATATGAACGAAAATTAACTATTTTAAAAGAACAATCAAAAACAACTAGAGATGCACAAGAAATTTCTCAACAAAATGAAGACGCCATTTTAGAAGCTAAAAGACTAGAAAAAAAAAATGAACTAACTGACAAATTACAAACTAAACTTACAGATGAGTTAAAAATAAAATTAAAAGAAATTGAAAAAGAATATAAAACAACTTTAGCACAAATATCAACAAATAAACAAACACAAGAAGATTTAATATTAGAAGGAGAATTATTAAAACAAGAACAAATCCATAAAATTAATCATAATACTGAAATATTAAAAGCGGAAATAGAAGTACAAAACACACTAAAAGCCTTACAAACAGATCAAAAAGAAGAATCAGACGAAACACTAAAACAACAACAAATTCAAAGTAAACAAACTATAACACAAATTAAAGCTTCAAATGCTGCAGTTGCCCAACAAAAAGAAGATTATGAAGCTTTAAAACAGGCATTAATAGCGTCTACTAAACAAATAGAAGGAAATACAACAAAAATGACTGAATTATATAATGATGTTAACATAAACGCTGTTGATTTAAAACAAAATATTGAAAGTTTACTCTCAGATATAAAAGCAGGAAAAGCAGAGTATGATGCTGCATTAAAAAACTTACAGACACATATTGTTGCTCAAAAAAAAGAATTAGGAAGTGAATCAGGATTAGAACAAGCAAGAAAGAGAGCATCAGCACCACCAGAACCAGCAGCAACAGCAGCAGCAAACGCAGGTGGTGCTCGTAAGGGGAAATCTAGGAAGCATCTTAGGAAACAATCAAAGAAAACAAAAAAGAGAAAAGCATCTAGTAAAAAAACAAAAAGAAAGAAATCTAAATCAACAACAAAAAAAAGGAAAAAAACAAAAAGGAAAAATAGAAAATAAAATTTAAAACATAATTTCTTTTTTTATTTAAATAAAGTTTTACATTATATTAATTAAGTTTTACATTTTTCATTTCAAGAATTTGATTGTAAATTCATTCCATTTAAGTATCACATTTAAAATGCCTAGAGATGATAAACGAGAATTAAAACCCTATTATAACTTAAACGAAATAGATAAGATGATACACAACGTTGTTTCATATAATAAAGATGTCCCTATTTTATATTCAGAACTAAAACACACATTTAAAGACAGTAAGATTTTCATTGAACAACTTAAGTTGGTACAAACTAGAAATAGATTACCTAAATTACCAACAGAAATCTTATCCTATATTATTGAATTAAAATATAATCTAGATGATATGAATGATTTAGGTGTTTTGCTTTGCTATAATGATATGGTGAAATCATATAAGAAAGAAGGGAGTGATTTTTTATATGGTTATTTTAGGTTTATAGATGCTGAAGATATTACTAGATTAGATAAAACATTATATTATTTCGATATAGCTACTAAATATATAGGTATGGGACACGTTATTACATTAAGTATAGATAAAACACGGAATAAATTCTTTTTCAAATATGGAGGAGGAAGTAGTTTCCACGATATAGTTGAAACTTCTAAAAATAATGAAAAACTACAATCACTAGATAAATATAAAAAAAATCTGTTTAGTATTAGAGATATTTATGCTAAAATGGAAATGGATCGCGACTGCACCTCTAAATCAGATGACGAATATGGTCCTCAAACTAGTATTCAAGATTGTATAGTTGATAGTTATTCTGAATAATACATTATTTGATTTATAATTATAATTTTTTTAAATTTTTTATATTTTTTAATTCTAGATTAAAATATATCTAATTTATATATAAATATATAACTTATTATTTTAAATATAAAAATGTTCGGTAGTTTAATGCGTCCTAATTCTGGTAGTTGTAAAAAAGTAAATTTAAATACAATTGCTAGACAACAAAGAGGTAAACGACAAGGTAAATCATCTTCTAAATACAGAACAATTTTTTTAGATAAGTTTAATCTTACTAATCCCCCTCATAAATTAAGTCATTCTAGACATAGCAATCATAACAATCATAACAATCATAACAATCATAGCAATCATAATCCAATAGTGGAATGTGAGTTTAAAACTACAAATTTAAAAACAAATAAAGTACGTACTTTAAAGAAAAAAGTGCGTTTGAATGATATTAGGAAAGTAGACGATAAATTAAATGTAAAAGATAATTTTAAGATTGAATACAAATGTCGTTCAAAAGATGGAAAGTATCAACATAGTTTCAGTAGAATGAATGTTAAGCATGGAAAGCATCATTCTAATTCACAAAAGAAACCATTAAGACAAAAGCATATTAAAAAATCAAAAAAATTATCTACTTTATATAATCATTCAATGAATAAATATACAAATAATGATAATAATAGTAATAGTAATATTAATGTTAATGTTAAAAAAATTAAACCAATTGTTATGATTAATAATAATAACGCTAATTCTAGATTATTCAGTAAAAAATCAATTAAATCATCATCAAAAAAAGGGAAAAAGAAAACTAAATCTGTTAAAAAGGGTAAAAGTAAAGATAAAGGTAAAGATAAAGGCAAAAGTAAAGATAAAGGCAAAAGTAAAGATAAAGGCAAAAGTAAAGATAAAAAAGAAGCTAAGTTAAAAAAGAGGAAAAAAGGTTCTTCTAAAAAAATAACAAAGAAGCAATTAAAAATATTAAAATCAATAGCTTTAAATAATAATTAAGTTGTTTTTCGTTTTGATGTTTTTCGTTTTGATGTTTTTCGTTTAGATGTTTGTTTTTTCGTTAATTTTCTTTTTTTTTTACTTTCCAATAAATAATTTCTAATTGTTTTTAAGACACTGTTTGCAACTAAAATAGAATCCTTACTTGTTTCCTCACAACTTATTTCATTATAAAATTTATAGTTTGGTTTGATTTTTATTTTATTTTTATTATTTTTATATTCTATTTCACAACAAAACATGGTTTTTGGTATTTTACAAATTTCAGTTTTATTTTGCTTCAATATTTTCATACAAGGTGATGTATTTTCTTTACCATATATAATAGCTTTTTCAGTATCACATTTAAGTAAGACTTTATTTAATTTTGTCCACTTTACAACAACATCATATACAATTTCTGAAAGTCCGGGTGTTATAATAGGTTTTACCACTTTATTATAATTCATTCCCATTAAAATATTTCCTAGTGTCTCCCACGTTCTTCCTAAGATAGATACAAAATAATTAACTTTATTATTAATTATATTATTATATAATTCTTGTTCATTATTTTTTATAAATGTTCCTAAATTATATGCTTGATTTCTTCCATTAGTTGTTAATTTAGGATTTATAGTTCTAGACATTTTAATAAAATTAACATTATTATGTGTTCCTTCTGCATGTCTTGCGAAATATATTATATTATAGTCAGTTTTCTTTAATTCCGTTTTAATAATGGTATGTGTTTGTGACATTACTGTATCAAAATGTAATTTTGGATTTTCAGTATTTATTTTCCAATGTGATTTTTTTTTGTTATTTTCATTATATACTAAAGATATTTTTCCAGTTTGTGTATTTATTTTTATTAACGCACAATTAAAAAATTTATTATTGCCATATTCTAAATCATTCATTAATTGAGCACATAATAATCTTAAAATACCTTGATGAGTGACAAATAAAGCAATTTTATTATTATTATTATTCTTCATTATATATATATATATAATATTTTATTTTTACATTTTATGTTTTTCGTTTAGTTGTTGTTCGTTTAGTTGTTTTTCGTTTAGTTGTTTTTCGTTTTGTTGTTTTTCGTTTAGTTGTTTTTCGTTTAGTTGTTTTTCGTTTAGTTGTTTTTCGTTTAGTTGTTTTTCGTTTTTTATAATATCCAGCATTTTGTATACTTTCATATATTTTAGTTTCTTGTGATTTAATTGTTTTATATTGTAATTGTTTATATAAAGATCCAAGCTTTATAGAAGCCATAACAGCACCAATTGTAAATGACACACTATTTGGGTCAATTATATCTGATGCTTCTGAACAATTATATAATTTATAATTTGGTTTAATAGTTATTGTTTCATAAGTTCGTTCCAGACATTGTCCTGTCGGTTCTTTACCAGTAATATAACGCATACATTTACTTTTATTTTCTCTACCAATTAAAGACATATGTGCTTTCTTACTATCACATTTTAATGGTTTTTTATTTTCATTATAAGAAAATTCAGAAAGACCTAATGATATAACAGGTTCTATACTCATAGGGGTTTCTTTAAATATAGCTTTTAATATATATGATAATGTTTCCCACGTTCTCCCTAATATAGAAACAAAATAATCTACTTTACTATTTATAATACTTTCTTTTAATTCATTTAATGAAGTTGTTTCTTCTATAAATTTACCTAATTTAGATGCTTGTTCTCTTCCCTCATCTGTTAATTTTGGATCTATAGAAAATGGTTTTTTAAATTTATTAAATAATGTTGTAAGATTATGAGTACCTTGGGCGTGTCTTACTAAATAAATATATTTATAACCAGTATTATTAATATTAAAAATATCAATAACCAGTTGTTTTATTTCATTATAATTTATCATATGTAAATTAAAAATTTGAATTTGCCATTCTGGGCGACTTTCTTTACCTTCATTAAGTCCATTTGATTTATTATCATATTCTAATGTAATAGTACCATTTTCAGAATCTATTTTTAATAGAGAGCAATTTTTAAATCTATTTTCTCCTGTTTTCTTATCTTTTGTTAAATTATAACATAATGTTCTTAATACTCCTTGATGAGTAACAAATAAAGCATTTTCATTATCTGATTTCATTATATTTTTTACTTCATTATATATATATATATATATATATTTTATATTTTAGTTTTTACATTTTTGGATAAGTTCTTTAATATTTAATTCTTTTGATTTTAATATTTTACAATATTGTTTTCTATTATTATAGCTAGTTAATCCACATACAAACCCATAAATTATAACTGGTATAATAATAAATATAGTACATGAATTTCTAGCTAGGAATGAAGAGGCATATTCATCATCATTTTTATCTTTATTGAATAATTGGGGGTTTCGTATATATATAATTAGAGTTATTAATACATATATTATAAGAGAAACTGTTAGTGGATTTTCAAATATTTTATTCATCATTTTATATTTTTATTATATTTTTACAATAAATTATAAGATATATAAATATTTTATTTATTAAAAAAATAACATATTTTATTAATACAATTTATTATTAAGATATATTTATTACTAGAATAAAAAGTTTGTTTAATATTTTTTATTATATTCTTATAAAAATATAGGATAACTATAAACTTAAAAATAAAAACAAAAAATAATATCTAAAAGAAAAAAGAATAATGTTATCATTATTCATTAAAGTTTGTATGGTAATCGCATTGATATTTTTCATAAATAAATATGATTTAGTAGAAAAGCTTGATGATATTATAAAAGGAAAGCTGTCATTAAAGGAGGGATTTGATAATATTGTTTTACCAAAAGAAGAAGCTATTAAAATTATGATTGAAGACCAACTACCAATTTATAATTTGGGTCTAGTAAACGAAGGGAATTACTTAGATGAGATGTCTATTTATTTTAAGAGACATATTTTCCCCATTAAAGGAATTAATACAAAAGGTTCTATGGATAATATATTTCAATTAATAGATAATACAAACGAAGATTATAGAATAGATATGGCGTTTGTTGATGAAGAAATATTAATTAATTACATTAATAATCATAATCATATTAGGAGCAATTTCAAAGATAAACTCATTAGTAATAAATTACCACCTATTAATTTTTCTGTATTAGGAGTTTGTTTTCATCAATCCTTTTTATTTATGACTGGTAAAAACAGTGGTATATTAAGTTATGAAGATATCAAAAATGTTAAAATTACTGAAAAAGACAGTGAAAGAAATGTTAAAATAGGAGTACTTAATAAATACAATTCTGATTATTATCATATGTTAAAATTATTTTATTTGACAGATATAAATTTTAATGATAATGAAGATGTGGAAGTTGTTACATACAATAATTATAATGAATTGGGTAATGCGCTATACGCAAAAGAAGTTGATATTATCTACTTAACATCTAATAAAAAAAATAAAATGATTTTTGAAATTACAAAGGCTATGAAATGTCGGTTTATATCACCTAAAATAACAGCAGAAAAAATAAGATTTATCACAGATAATGAAACAGTTACTCAATATAATGAACCCCCGTTTATTATAAAAAAAAATCAAGATAGTAAACTTAAAACTTTAAAAGATATATATTCAAAAACCACATTTATTTATTATTTAAAAGGGACACGTAAAGAATTAAAAAAAATATTAAATTTAACAGATGACTTTATACCTACTGATAATACTATCGAGAATATTGAAAAAATACAACTTATAGAATTAGATGAAACAAATGAAAACTATAAAAAATCTATATTAACTATTAAAAGAATTTTTAATAATACAATGAATATTAGTAATATATTTAGTCCAAAAGAACTTAAGAATATTATTGAAATACCTAAAATAACTAAAACGCTAACTATAAATGATGCATATGATTTTATTAATAGTAATATTAATATTTCTTTGTTTTTACCACAAAAACGTATCACCAGAATGAGACTTCTTAATGATATTAATATGTATAATTATAATGCGATAGATATTAAAAATGAAAAAAGTGTTATGAAAAATCTTGATATTGAAAAGGCTAAACAAATAACAAATTATAGAAATCGCGGTAAATTAATTAAAAATATGTTTCATATTATTTTTGATAAAACTGAAAATCTTAATACATCTTATAGAAATATTAATACATCTATTAATTTAGATACATATTCTACTAGAATGTTACTAGTCGCAAGAAATGATTTAGAAGAGAGATATGTTAGACAAGTAGTCGAAAATATGATACTAAATTTGAATGGATTAAAAGAAAATATTAATGATTTTCTTAGTTATGAAACAAGTAGTGAAAATACTGGTTCTACTGATACTAAACAAGTTAAAAAACGAGAAGATTATAAATTGAAAACGCGGAATTTAACAAATCCTTATGTTAAAGATGCGTTTGATTTTAATTCTCTTGTTAGTATAAAAGATATTCCTATTCATAAGGGAGCAAAACCAGTTTATGAAAAATATGGATTAATTAAGAGTGTTGAGATTGAAGAAACTAATGTAAAATAATTAACACATTTGGTCTATACCATCCCAAGGTACTTCACAATCTTTAGCCCATCTACATTTCCAATAATTACCGTCTTTGGTATTATTAAACAATTTATTATTTCTAAATGATACTGTGTATGGAGCTGTTTTGCGACACTTTCCTATTTTATAAATATTTTTACATTGTTTTTCACCATTACTATCTGTTACAATTTCAAAAAAATCTGGACATTCTGGATGTTCGAAATTTTCTTTTTCATTCTGCGAAAGGGGATTTTTTGCTTTTTGATTATTTAAATATTTGAGATATAAAAATATCATAAATCCTACTGCTATTATTAAAGATAATATACTAGTTATACTTACTATAGTTTTCATTTTTATTTAATATTTAATATATAATATTATATGTATATTTATTATATAAGTAATATTTTTTTTTTGTAAAGTTAAAAATGAATTTGGAAATATTTTGGATGAGACATGCTGTGAGTTGTAATAATATTAAAACAAAACTAGAAAAAATCCTAAAATTTTATAAAATGAAAGATCCTTCAATATTGTTAGAAGGAATGTTAACAATAATAGAAATGAAAAAATATTTACCAACTAAAATGAAAAATTGTAAATTAGTATTATGTTCCCAAATGAAAAGGGCAATTCAAACATCCATATTTAATTACCCAGAACATTTTATTAAAGGTAAAATTAAAATTATAAAGGGTGTTAATGAACATGCTTTATCATATGATATAGGACATGGAAATACTCCACAAGAAGTTAATTCTTTAAAAAAAGAATTAAAATATAGTATCCTTTTTTTATATAAATTTATTAAAGAGGATGATAATAAAATATATAAAGATTATACATTATATAAATATCTTGCCAAATGTAAAAACATAGACACGACATTAGATAAATTAATAAATAAATTATTCAGTGATATAGAAAATAAACATTTTGATAATTTAATTAAATTAAGAGAAGAAGAAAATAATATTGTAAATTGTTTATTTAATTATTTAAAACCAACAAAAATATCTAAAATTGTGATTGTTTCTCATAGTATTTTTTTAACTAAAAATATATTGAAACAACATAACAAATTTTTACATTTAATAAGAACAAAAGAGACAAAATTATATAATAATCAAATTTTACATAAAAAATATACAAAATTAAAAAATAATATTAAATTTACAGAAAAAATATATCCTTATGGTTGTACATATAAAAATAATATTATATCTTGTTTTCATAATTATAATATGTTAGATAAATACAGCACCAAAACATTAACTAAAAAAAAATTACTTACAAAAAAGAAATATAAACCTATATCCTTAAAAATAGAATTTAATAATAATAAAACAATATGTTCTAACAGAAAATCATACAGAAAATCATCCAGAAAATCATCCAGAAAATCATCCAGAAAATCATCCAGAAAATCATCCAGAAAATCATCCAGAAAATCATCCAGAAAATCATCCAGAAAATCATCTTAACTAAATGAAAATGATTGAAACTTGGAATTATATATATCATTTGTCATTGGTAATGGAGAACCGTGTAAATCCATATAACTTACTGATAAATATTTTTGAACTTTTGATAAATCAAAAAATTCTGGTAAATTTGGGATTGTAAATTCTTTTTCAGTAGAACCTGTTGATGATAATTGTTTATTATATCCAGAATGAGATAAAATAGCTCTATTTTCATTTGATTCGGATTCATATTCTTCTTCTACTTCTTTACTTTCTTTTGTTTTTATAGTATCTTTTAATTTATCTAATATATTTTTATATTTTAATACTCTTAATAACTGAGATAAAAATCCCATATATTTATTAGTATGATTATTATTGAATAAAATTTCTAAGTCTTTCAAATCCGAATCATTTAATTCAATATTATTATTAACTTTAGTATTTAATTTTCTAAATATTTCATTAAATCTTACTTCTGATATTTTATGTTTCTTTACATTTATATTTTTATAAATATCATATATATCACTATTTTCACTATCAGAAACAGCTTCTTCTCCATTAAATATTTTTTGTAGTGTTTTAGAGGTGATACCATCGTTTTGTTTATATTGTTTTTCATAATATTCATTCATTTGTTGTTGTTGTGCTAAAAATAATTTTTTTTGTTTTTCATAGTCTTCTTTTTTCTTATTTTGAATATCTTCAACAATATCCTTACATACTTTTTTACATTCTTCTTTTTCACCATCCTTTAACTCATCTTTTACATCTTTAATACGCTTAATACATTTATAACATAAAAATCTATTTAATTTTGGTTCTTGTTTTTTAATTTGTTCTTCTAAGTCTTTTATATATTTTGATATATTGGTTTGTGTCATAAATTCTATTTCTTCGGGTATTTCAATACATTCTGTTTCATTTACTTTATGACTTTCTACGCATTTATTTTTAGACATAACAAAACTAATTTCAGAGGCTGGTTTGCTACATAATTCTTCTTCAATACCATATTTATCTACACATTCTTTTTTAATATCAGCATCACTTTTTTTGTCATCATAATAATTTGATTGTATTATTTTCATACATTCTTTTTGTGCGTTTGCGTTATTTTTTGTTATACAATCTAATTGTTTTTTAATAAAATCATCTTTATCTTCTAATTCAAAATCATTTATTATTTTTTCTAAATTACCGACTTGATTTTGTAATAAGACAATTGACCGTTTTGTTTGTAACATACAATTATTATTACATTTTTTTTTATTTTTAACTAAAAGAGATAAAATATTTATTTCTGTTTTTTTTAAAAATACAGTTTCAAGTAATTTATAAATATAATATTGATGTAAATTATTTAATCGTTTTTTTAATTTTTCCGTATTTTCTTTAATAATTTTAACATATTCATCGTCAGCTTCATTTTTTTCATCTAAATCTATAAATGTTTCTATATTTTTATATCCATATTTATTACTTCTTTTTTTAATATAAATTAATAGTAATAATAATATAATTATTGATATATATATTGTTTTTTTATTAAAACAAGTCATTATGTGTGATTTTTATCTTTTATTATATCAAAATACTATAATATATTATACTATAATATTATTTATTTTATAACAAAAAATATTAAAAAATGGAAAAATAAATATTAACTATTATAATCTGGTGGTGCGGATGGTGTTGGTGAAAAATTATTATTATGATTATTATAACTAGGATTATTTATTGTTGGGTATAAATTATTAAAATGACCTAATTTTTCATTTATTGTATGATGTTCTGGTCTTTCACATTTCATATGTATATTGTTTAGTGGTAATTGTTGTGTATATTTATTATTGTATTTATTAAGAGGAACTGTATGTAAATTCACATTTGATATTTTTTTTACTATATTATTATAATTATTATTATGATTCGTTTGAGTACGTGGAACAGTACGATAATTTGAATTATTAAATCCAAATTCGATTTCTATAGAAGACGATGAACTAGATAAATTATCTGTATGAGAACTTTCAGAAACACTTCCTAAATTTATTGATTTAGATCTAAAGTTTTTTATTTTAGGTTTATTATTAATTTTATTAATTTCTTTTTCTCTTTTTTTTTTCAATGATTCTAAATATTCATACCCCTCTCGTTTCATAAATTCTAAATCATTCTTTGTTTCTTTTAAAGCAACATCTATTATTTCACTAGGTTTAACACCTTCTTTATTAAAATCCAATGAAATATTGAAATTATGTTTTAATAAATAAAGTGTTGCGATTGTTTGTTGAGATACATTTTTTAAAGAATTCATTGCTCTCCATTTAATTAAACTCTCATAATTATTTGGTGATTTTGGAGGCTCTGGTTTTTTATCCAATTTAAAAGGACAATCTCCTATTTTATTAGTTATTTTATCATAAATTCCATTATATTTCATAAATATCAATTGATTTAAATTATCATATTCTTTACATTGCTTATCAGTTGCTTGTTCAAAGTTTTCTATATAATAATAATTATCACCATTTTCACGAACTGGAATTGATTTTAATGTAAATGAACCTGTTCTTATTTTTGTATTATCTTTTTTTTTATTTTTAAACATTTTTATTTAATTAAAATATTTAAATTTACTATATTATTTTAAATGAATTAAATAATATTTAAATAATAATTATATAATTAAAAAAATACTTAAACAATATAAATTAAGTTTAATTTATATTTTTATTATATATTAATTAAATAAAAATAATTATTAACAAAAAATAAAAAAAGATAAATAATGTCTAATAACAATAAAGAAAAAGATACTGTTCAAATTATAACTGATTTAGATACTAATACTACTATAAAGAAAACTTTAAATGTTAAAGAAATAGATAATGTAGTTAGTGAATCTTCTATTGATAATAATGATATAAATTTAATTAAAAGTAAAAATAACGCATCAAATATTATTATAAACGCAATTGAAAATTTTGAAGATAACTCTGGTGTAAAATATAAAGAAAAATTAGATGATACTGATAGTATTTTCCATAATATTAAAGACAGTTTTCGTGGTATGGATTTAGATGTATCAAATATTATGTTATATGCTGCTAGAACAATAGAAATGGTTGAAGTATTTAAAACAGGTGATGGTCTAAAAAAAAAAAAAGTTGTTATGAATATTATATTTAAATTTATTGATGATAATTTAGATATTTCTGATGATGATAAAGAATTTATTAGATTTATGTTAGAAGGTCTTATTGAAACTATATTAAAAACATCTAAAAAAGAAATTGATTTAGCTAGTAAAGATAATAAAGGAAATGGTTCTAAAAACACAAAAGGTATTGGTAAAAAAGGAAAGGGGAATTCAAAAGCAAATAATAATATGAATTTATCAATTGGACAAATTATTGAATCACTTATTGATAAATGTGTTACAATTATTAAAACTAATAAATATAAAGCAGAAAATGTGATTATCAATATACCAATTATGACTGGTATGGTTATGAGTTTAGTTGATAATTATAATTATTTAAATGGAAATGAAAAAAAAACGGTTGTTATAAAAGTCATTCAAAAACTTATTACAAAAAAAATTCCAACATTAGTTAAATTAGATGAAAGTCATCAACGTAAATTAAATCTTGTTTCTCAAATAATTCCTAATGTTATTGATGTACTTATTGATGTTGCTAAAGGAAGATATGAGATAAATGAAGTATTAGATGATGTTTGTGGTTTATTTAGTTGTTGTAAGGATAAAACAAATAAGGGTAAAAAATAAATAATCATTGTTTAACTATATCAATCATTTTATCTTCATTTAGTTCTTCGTTCTTACAATTAGTTTCTTTCATTTCTCTTTTAAGGCTAGATACTAATAGTTGTGCCTGTTCTTTTTGTGTTAAAGTGTCTTCTATTTTTTCTGTTTTTAAAACTTGTTTTATAAATTTATCCTCTTTTTGTTTTTGTATTAAGTCCTTTTCTTTTGGTGTATGTCTTTCTAAAAAAGTATTTGTTAATTTATCAAAATCTTTATCATCCATTTCTAAATATTTTTCAGCCATTTTAAAAAAAAGTTATTTTCAAATTATAAAATATAGTTATATAAATATTTAGATTTGATTTTAAATTATTTTTACTATTAAAAATACAATAGTTATTGTTATTATAATAATAAAAAATAATAAATACATTATAGGTGTTAAATTGGAATTCCCAATAGTCCAACGAGAACGCAACCCACCCCCTATTAATCCCTTCTTCATTTAATTTTAATTTATATATATATATATATATAAATATATTATTTATATATATATATATAAAAATATATTATTTTAATATTTTATGATATTTGTTATATGTTTTATAATTAAATATAGAATCTGAGTTAGTAAATATATGATTTTTTAATTTTTCTTTTGTGTCGTCATCTAGTTTTAATTGAGTTGCTATTTCATCTAATATTTGTTGTATATGAATATAAAAGAGTTGCCCTATTAAATTTTTATGTGTAGTTAATGATGGTTTAACTACCTTTTTATCGTTATTCATCACTATTTGCTTTTAATTCTAATTATATAATATATTTTAACTAGATTAAAACTTCAATTTTAATTTAATTTAAAATAAGTTTAATAATAAAATGTATTATCTATTGCTAATATATATATTTAATACTATTAGTATTATTGCTAAGTAAAATAATTTAAAATGTCTGATAATGAAGAAGTAGTACAAGAAGAAAACGAATACCAATCTACATCTAATGAAGACAATGATAATTTAGGGAATGAAGTAGATGACGAAGAAGAAGAAAATGATGACGAAGAAGAACAAAATGATAATGAAGAAGAAGCAAATGATAACGAAGAAGAAAACAACGATAACGAAGAAGAACAAAATGATGACGAAGAAGAAAACAACGATAACGAAGAAGAACAAAATGATGACGAAGAAGAAAACAACGATAACGATGATGAAGAAGAAGACAATGAAGATGATGATGAAGATGATGATGAAGATGATGATGAAGAACAAAATGATGAAGAAAATAACAATGAAAACGATGATGATGAAGAAGACAATGAAGATGATGATGAAGACGAACCAGAAATGTCAGAAGAAGAGTGTATTAAATATTTTAAAGAATCGGTAAAGGAATATTTGAAGTTAGAAGAAGAAATCAAAACTTTGGATAAAGCTTCAAAAGTAAGGAAAGAAAAGCGTAAAAATATTGGTGATAGTATTTTATCTTTTATTCAACAAAAAGATATATCACACGTTAAATTACAAGGAAATTACAAAGGTAGACAAATAGAAAATCATAACACTGTTAAAAAATCAAATGTTAGTTTTAAAACAGTTACTAGTATTATTTTTGAACATTTTGATAATATTGATGATGCCAAAAATTTAATGGATAAAATAAATGACCAAAGAGTAGAAACGAATGTTTCCAGATTAAGAATTGCTAAAGATAAAAAAAGAAAAACAAATGCTTTTAAACTACAAAATTTAGTTGATAATAATACTATAAAATCTGACTTATCTGAACAAGTACCAGAACATATGCGGTATCTTTATACTACAACAGTTCAAAATGAATAGTTTTATTTATTTATTTTATTTTAAATTATTCTAATTTAACATTTTTAGCTAAATCTGTAAAATTAATAACAATATATATAAATAAAAATACACACAATATATTAAATATTAATTTTAATAATTCTATTAATATGCGTCCAAGGGGTAATTTAATATTACCAATTTTTACATTATATTTATCTAGTTCTTTTAAATCCGGTATTCCATTATTGTCTAAATCAATGGAAAATAATGGGTCTATTAATAAATTACTAAGTGATTTTAAAAAATTACTAGTATGACTACCTAATATCCAGACTATTAATGATGTTATAACAGTTGTTTTTATAATAAAATTTTTAACAGTTGAATTACTATTATTATTTAATGTTTCTTTCATTTTACATATAAATCTTTTTAAAAAATAAATCTTTTTAAAATACGTAAATATATAAATAATAAATAAAATAATTTCAAAAAAATATTGAATAATTATAAAATTTTATTTTATGTTATTTTATAATCTATCATAATTACATCTATCACAACATATTATATTTTTACAATATAAATTAGTAAATAAAAAACAACCAATACTAAATATTAATATAAAAAATATTAACATATAATATAATTTATTGTTATATTCATAATAATATGTATCTAATTTATTTAAAGTATTATTATTCATTTAATCTATAAACCTTATTTATTAAAATGTGTATAAATTTAAAAATATAAATAATTATATATTATATAAAAACACATATAAGGTAAAATTAAATATGAAAGAAATAGGGTCGCGCAAAGAAGTTTATGTAGGTATAGCTTTAAAAACTTCTGGAGGTATGACCAGAGAAGATATTATTAAATCTGTAAAGGAAAAAGCAAAAAAACTTTATTTAAGTAAAAAAATATCTAGTAGAATGAAATATAATAGTCCCTTAGTTTTGTACAGAAAAACAAAACAATCAAAAAAAAAACAATCTGATTTAGGAAAATTAAATGTAAGTGATTTAAAAAAAATGTTATCACGAGAAAGAAGATTACAACGTATTAAGAGGAGAAAATTAAAATCTTTAAAATCCCAAAAATCTTTAAAAGAAAAGAATAAGGATAAAAGTAAAAAATTAAGGTTTTCTCTTAATAAAAATAAAACAAAAGAATTTTATTGCTCCAGATTAAATAATGACGACGATGACGATAGTTATTCTACAACATCTTTTAATGGATATGAAAGAGATGATGAAGATGAAAATGAAGATGAATATAATACATCTCGTGATAAAAAAGAGTTTAAGATAGAAGCTCTTCCAGAAATAAGTTTAGAAGAATTATTTATTTAATTTATATTACTGTTGAAATATAATCTGTTATTTTTTTATTTATTTTTTCATTTGTTTCTATAATTTTATTGTATTTTATTTCTTTGTCAGTTAATTGTATTTTTATTTTTTTCTTCTTTGGTGAAGATGTGGATTTTATTTTATTTGTTTTTATTTTTGACAAATACATCAATTTATCAATATAATATAATGATTGTAAATCATTTATTTGAATATTATTATTTAAAAATGTTTTCCTGCGATTAAAAAATCCTTCATCTTGAGCCATTTTATTAAAACCATAGTGATGTTCTGGTATATAATTTTTGTATTTGATAGTTATAGGTTTTTGAGTTTTATTGTAAAATAGTTTATTATATTTAATTAGTTTTATGTTTGATATTATACCAATTTCAGATAGATAATTATTTAATTCCCATGTTTGATTTAAAAAAATTTTACTATTATAAAGTTCTGATATAGAATTGTTTTTAACAATTGATTGTATTATTTTATATTTTAATTCTTTATTTAGATTGTATTGTTTTATTAAATTTAAATAATTAGAAAACATACTTAAAAAGAAAACATTAGAATCACTATTAACTATCAATCTTACATCATTTTGTTTTACCTCATTATTAATTATATATTTAATTTTTGACTGAACATTATCTAGTAAATTAATACTGTTATCCGTAATATAATCATTCTCTGAATCAATGTGATTGTGGTTTTCATTATTACTACTATTATTATTATTTATATTTTTATTAGGAAATTCATTTTTATTCATAAAATTTTTCAGTATGATTTGAGATGTTATTTTTTTTTTATTTTTTAAAACATTTTCATTTTTACAATAAATATGAATTTGATATAACACATTAATAAGTTTTCTATATTCTTTCATTTGTCCTATTATTTGATTAAGGATTTCCTTTTTAATAGGTATATTTTCATTTTTAATAATATGTTCCGCTAATTGTTTTAATTCCTTCGAAGATGGTTTTGCTATTCTAAGAGTAAGAGCATTTTTTGTTAATAATTTAATTTTCTTATTTTTAATACTATTACACGTACATATAACGGGGAATTTGTTTTTCTTTATCTTTTTAATACCAACTATAATATCAATCAATTCTTGAATACCACTACTTTCTGTATTCATAGTTATACCATCTATTTCGTCCATTAAAACCCCTATTTTTTTATATTTTTTTGTTTTAAATGGATTTTGCTTGTTCAATTTTGCATCCATTATAATACTACTACCACTTATAACACCGATTCGTTCCTTAATCATTTTTTTGCTTCTGTAATCACTAGTGTTGATTTCCACTGTTTCGTAATTATATTTATCAAAAATAATTCGTGCAAGAGTTGTTTTACCAACACCTGGATTACCGTATAATACTAGAAACTTTTCTTTTCTAGTTTCAAAATTTTCAATCCATTCTGTTATTTCTTTAATATCATCTTCCTTCCCAATGTAGTTTTTAAGAGTTGTGGGACGATACTTTTCTAACCATAAATCATTTGTTATCATACTATGATATATTGTGATATTTTGAAATTATGATATTTAATATAAATAATTACATATTAATAATTTATTAAGTTTTAAAATTATTTTTAATTTAAATATACTAATATTATAAATAAGTAATAAGTAAGAAAAATTTATCTAAAATACTAATAAGAACTAATACATAGAAAATAAATAAAAATATAAAAATAAATATAAAATGGGAGCAGGTTCATTATTAGAATTAGTGGCTTTGGGAAAGCAAGATAGACATATAATAGGTAATCCACAAATGTCTTTTTTTAAAAGTGTGTTTAAAAGACATACAAATTTCTCTATTGAAAATATTAAAAATCAATTTACTTCTAGTTTTAACTTTAATGAAAAGATTTCTTGTATTATAGAAAGAAAGGGTGATTTATTAAGTAGTATGCATCTTCAAATAGAATTACCACAACTGACATCCGCAACTACAAGTTGGATAAATGGTGTTGGTAATCACATAATTAAAGAGGTTGAATTACAAATGGGTGGAATACAAATTGTTAGATTTACTGGAGAATATTTAGATTTAATATCTAGCTTAAGCGTTCCACAAAGTAAATTAGATGGATATTATAAAATGGTAGGAAAACATTCTTCTTATTCAAATACATCACAACGAGGTCCAATAACTCTTTTTGTACCTTTACCATTTTGGTTTTGTAAAGATATTAGTAATGCTTTACCTTTAATAGGATTACAGTATAGTGAAATTAAGGTAAATGTAATTTTAAGACCTTTTTCAGAATGTTGGTATTCAGGAAATAATGTATCTGGCGGTACAACAGAAAAAACAATAACATCTGTAAGTTTATATTGTGATTATATTTATCTAGATACATTCGAAAGGAAAAAATTCGCAACTATGTGTGATAAACATTATTTAATAGAACAAGTACAAGAAATACAAGATACAACTATATCTGCTAGTTTATCATCAAAAAGGGTTGATTTATTTTATAATCATCCTGTTAAAGAACTAATATGGATTTATAGAGCAGATGAACAACCTACTTATAATATATGGGGTAAATATGGTAAAAATCCAAATGGTGGTAATAATGAAGCACCTATAAGTAATGTTGAATTATTTTTGAATAGTAATTCTAGATTTGAAAAAAGAAAAGGAGAATATTTTAGATTAATGCAACCTTATCAAAGACATACTAGTATTCCAACTACAAACTATATTTATGTTTATAGTTTTGCTTTAATGCCCGAAAAATTTCAACCAACTGGTACGTGTAATTTTAGCCGCTTAGATAACGCAACTTTAGAGGTTGAATTTGAATCTAGTATTTTAGCTGGTGCTATAATTGTTTATGCTATTAATTACAATATACTTCAAATTACAAATGGTATGGCTGGATTATTATATACAACATAATGAATAATTTTATTTAAAAATAGTATCATAATAATTATCTAATTCGGTGACAATCTTATTTGCTATTAACATTTTGTTATTTTTGCGAATATGTATATCATAATGAGGTCCGCTATTTATTTCTATTATACCATCCGTTTTGCTATCTTTAAAAGATTTTGTTAAATCTTTAGATATATAATCAATACCTCCTATATTACAATCTAAATATTTCATCATATATTTAAACATGTTTAATGTATCTTTATGAACTTTATTTATAGGAAAAGGAACATTATTACTTCCATTGTGATAGTTTATAGTTTTTGTAATATAAATACGCTTACCTTTATTAGGGGCAGATACATTTATATCATTATATCCTTGTTCTTTAATATAATTTTCAGTAATTATTTTAGTTTCTGTTCCTTTTTTTCTATTTTTATTTCTTTTATCAATCAGTTCTTTAATTGTTGACTTACCATCTCCAATTACATAAGGAACTGTTCTATTAAGTATATCTATTATTTTACCATTTAAAAATAAAACTCTATAATTTTCTCCTTCAAGCATTTGTTGTATTTGTAAAATATTATATTTACTAAGTTTATTGTCAATATAATTAAATAATTCATCAATAGATTTAATATTAACATATACTCCTTTACCTTGTGTTTCATTAGTAGGTTTTATTACAATTGGATAGTTAATGTTATTTTCATTTAATTTTTTAGAAATTGTCTTTTTATTATCAATATCTCTATTATATTCTATAGAATTTGGAAATGGTATTCCAATATCTTTTGCTTCTTTAAACTTATTTATAGTATTTATTTTATTTATGATTGAAGACTTACATTTCTTAGAATTAAAATCTTTTCTTTTAATTTTTTCATCATTATTTCTTATTAATGAATTATCTTCCTTTTCATATTTAAAATTATATTTAGGATATATCTTTTTAAAATGAGAATGTCTTAAGTTTATAAATTGTTCATTTGAATTATTATTTTTAATTATTATTAATTTAATTAATAATAGTATCAAAATAATAAAAGTAATGTATTTATATTTTTTTTAATTAGTGTCATTATTATAATGTAAAAATATTATAAATAAATATTACTTATAAATTAAATCTCATCAATAAGAGAAATATGAGTTAAGAAGATTTTGCGACAACAAACTATATTTATGTCTATAGTTTTGCTTTAATGCCAGAAAAAAATTAAATTAAATTTAATTTAATTTAATTTTTTTCTGACTACTATTTATAAAGTATATTTTAATAAATTAATAAATATATTTAATTAAAAATGGCTCGTAAATTAGATTTAAATGTTGTTATTTGTGTTTTGTTAGTAGTAATTCTTATTGTTTCTATATTAGGTATGGAAAGATCAATCAAAGCTGCACCCTATAGTCTTCATAGATTAGATGCGGTAGTGGGAGAAGAAGATTCAACCAATTTTAATTAAAGTTTCTATGGCAGACAAAAGCGGAGTAAAAGCAGAAAACAAGGTATGAAAGAATATATAGCTAAAAAAACGATCTGAAAATATAGCTAAAATTAAAAGAAAATTTAAACTTAAAAAAAAAATGAACAAAATAATGTAATTCTCGACGTAGTTCCCTAATTCTATATATATGATAAATTCTCTAACTTATTTATAATATAAAAAACATTTTTAAGTGATAAGTTAATTTATTTTTTATTTTTATTTTTTTCTAACTATTAAATTTCATCAATAAGAGAAATATGTGTTAACATATGTGTGCGACAACAATATCGTATTAATCCCAATTCATCCAATACTTCACCTTCTGGTGTTTTTTTAACATCGTCTTCATTTACATCAATTACAGATGGTTGATCAGGTTTCATATTAAGTTTTAATTTACGTTCTACTACTTTTTTACAATAATAATCATATTTATTACCTAATGTTTTTCCACACGTAAAACATTTTACTGGAATAATCATTTTTATTTATTAATGTATTAGATATATATATACTTACTTTTTATTATTAGATTTTTAATTAATTTATAAATATAATCTTTATAATATTTTAAATCAATTTTAGTTTTTATTTATTTTTAATGATTTATATATTTTATTTTATTTTATTCATTTTTTTAATTAAGTAAAATCTAATAATAAAAAACTAAAATTGATTTAACTTTTACAATATAATAAATAATAAATAAAAATATGGATTTACTTTCTAGAGAACAAAGAATTAAAAAATATAGAAAATATATACAAGATACTTGGGATGCTAAATATATAGATTTTATTAAAACACATATAGATAAACCATTTAATTGGCGTAATATATCTTTATCGACAAATTTAACATTAACAGTTATAACAGAGTTTGCTGATAAATTAATATGGTTTGTTATTGGAGATAATATTAATTTTAATATAAGTTGGGTTGATGCTTTTCCAGATAAAAATTGGGATTGGAATAAAATATCAAAAAATCGTAATTTTGATATAAGTTGGTTTATTAAATATCCAGAAAAAGAATGGCATTGGGAATCAATATGTGAAGGAGACAATTTTCAAATAGAATGGGTTGAACAATATCCACATTTACCTTGGAAATGGAAAAGGATTACGTTATCCCATAATTTAAAATTAGATTGGATTAAAATAATTCCAGAGAAATATTTATTTTCTTATCAAGAAAGTTGTATTAATAGTAATTATTTTAATATAAGTTGGTTAGAGAAAATTACAAATTTATATTCATTTTGGATTTTTGAATATATACCTGAACATAAAGACTTTGATATAAGTTGGGTTGATAAATATCCAATAGAAGATTGGGATTGGTATAAAATTTCATATCATAAAAATTTTAATATTGAATGGGTCTATAAATATCCATTCGCAGAATGGGATTGGGATGAAATTTCTAAACACAAAAATTTTAAAATAAATTGGATACATATATTACCAGACAAAGATTGGGATTTAGAATATATTAATGCAGTTCAACGATTTAAAGAAAAATGGTCAAAAAGATGTCCTGATAAAATATTGAATGTTGTAAGCGAGGATGATTTATTTATATCAAAGAACCCCAATATTACAATAGAAGATATAGAAAATAATCTGGATTGTGACTGGAAATGGAGTGATTTATCTTACCATCCTAATATTACAATGGATTATATAAACGAGAATCTAGATAAAGAATGGGATTGGGAAAATATATCATTTAATAATTTTGATAATGAAAAACAGGAATTTTTTAAAGGAAGAAATAGACAATATATGGATAGACAATATATGGCAATATATAAAATTAAAAAATGGTGGAAAACTGTTTTATATGACACAACTAGCGAAATAGGAATAAGATTTCAAATGAAAGTTTATAATGAAACATTTTCTGATACATAATTACTTTAATTTATAAATATTTAATTTATCTTTATGTTTAGCAGAACCAACATCGATAGGTCTTGTTCTTTCAAATTTATCAGATTTATAAAGAATCGTCTTAACTTTCTTGGGTTGTAAGTCAAGATTTTTACTAATATTCCTACAACTTAAATAAGGTGTCGTATTTTTAAATTTGTCACTTTTAAAATAATCAACGATTTGAGATTCTAAATCAAGCATATTTAAGTATTATATTTAATATAAATTTTAATATAAATTATATTTTTTTATATAAATATATCTAATCAAAAAGTATTTAAATAATTAATTATTTAAATATAATATTAGTTATAAATACTAATTATAAAATTGATTTAAATTTAGTTTAATATACTAATATATATATATATATATATAACTATTATAAATTAATATGGATAATATTGTAAGTGACTTAGAAAATTTAAATATTACAAATGAAACAGAAGAAACTGAAGAAGTTAAAAATCAAATAAAAATAACAAAACCATTTTTAAAATGGGCTGGTGGTAAAACACAGATTATTAATACTATTATGGAAAAATTCCCCTCTGAAATAAATAATTATCACGAAATATTTATTGGTGGTGGTAGCGTTTTATTAGCACTTCTATCATACATTAAAATTAATAAAGATAAAGTTAAAGTTAATGGGACTATTTATGCATATGATATTAATAAAGTACTTATAGGAGTTTATAAAAACATACAATCTAAAAAAGACGAATTATATAAAAAAATAAAGGAATATCGTGATATATATGATAAATGTGAAAATGATTGTGTAGAAGATAAAAAAGAAAGAAAACCATCCACACAAGAAGAAGCCATAAAATCTAAAGAAAGTTATTATTATTGGTTACGAATACAATTTAATAAAATTATAGATAAATCTAGCATAGAATGTTCCGCATTATTTATTGTTATCAACAAAACGTGTTTTAGGGGTTTATATAGAGAAGGTCCTAATGGTTTTAATGTTCCATTTGGTCATTATAAAACAACACCGAAAATGATTACAAAAGAACATTTAGACGAAATTAGTACATTGATTAAAGATGTTAAATTTGAATGTTGTGATTTTTCTAAATCATTAGAAAAACCAAAAGAAAAGGACTTTGTATATTTAGACCCACCATATGCTCCCGAAAATAGCACATCTTTTGTTGATTATAATAAAGATGGATTTACATTAAAAAATCATAATGAATTGTTTAAATTAACAAAATCGTTACATACAAAAAAAATAAAATTTATGATGAGTAATTCTAAAGTAAAATTAGTCACTGATAGTTTTACTGATGAATCAATTACAGTGAGTAAAATAGAATGTAAAAGGGCTATTAATTCAAAGAAACCCGAATCCAAAACAATGGAAGTCATTATTACAAATTAAAATACATAAGAATAATAACCAATTTCTTCTATATCTAACATTTTTTCATAATCATTCCATTTAAATTTATGAACATGAATAACATCTCTTTTATCTTTATAAATAAATAATGCTATAATTTTTTTCGTATCTCCTATTTTTTTATGTACTTCTCTAAATGGATAATAAAGTTGTCTTATATTAAAATCATAATATTGTTTTGATTTCGCTTCTACAATACAAACATAATTTTCTGTTTCATAACATCCATCTGTTTCATATTGAGACCCTTCTATTTCTATAATAGAATTTTGTAAATGAGTCTTAAATGAACAACGATGTCTTCCTCCCATCAAAGGACCACGTAAAACGGTTTCTCCTATTATTTGACTTAAAATATTATTATATAACATATTATCTAACATGCTTGTTTCACTATTACCTATATCTAATAATAAACTCTTGCAAATTTTTTCAATCTTATAAGGAACATTATAATATTTATTTAACTTAATGTAAATATTTTCTTTTAAAAGAATATATTTCCCATTCTTAATAGATAATAAAAATATGTTATGTTTTTTAAATATATCTGGTCTTGATTCATAACTATCCATTTTACATAATAATCTTGGTTCAAATTGAGATTTTCCATTAAATGTTTTTTTACAGTTTTTAATATCTTTTGAAGTTATATATTGTATATTTTTATTTGTATCAATATTAAGAAACTTAAAAATATGTTCCCATTCATTGGGTTTTTTTATACAATGTTTCTGAAATTTAGATATTAAACTTTCCATAACTAATACTACTCTTAATTATTGATACAATATGTTAAATTAATAATTCAATTTTATTTTTATTAAATAATTACAACTCAAAAATCTACTAGATGACAATCAGTATCAATACTAATATCAAACGAACGAGGAGCATCTTCTTCACAATTCACTGCACCACTTAAATATGTTGGTTCTTCATAAAAGCGTTTATTAACATGAGATACTAAATAGTCATCTATTTCTTTAAATGTTTCGTTTATTTTATTAGCATGTTGTGTTATATCTTTATCACGATTCGCATTTACTTTAAAATGAATTGAGTGTATTACTACATTGATTTCTTTTTTAATATCACGAACTTTTTCCAAGTTTTTATGCTTAAAATCCCGTCCCTCTAAAACAAATTTGATTTGATGTAAATAATCGTTCATTAATTTAACAAGGTTGTTATATATACCGATATTTTTGTTTTTAAATGGAGAATTACCTACGTTTTGAATTATTTCACGGACATTTACTTTAATAAATTGTTTAATGTCTTTTAATTGATTGTTTAGTTTATCTAAATCCACTTTTTGTGCTAATTCTGGATTTGTTAGTTTTGTTTTTTGAATGTTTTTGTTAACTGTTTTATCGTTTATATTAATATGATTAGTGGATGGATTAGTTGATGGATTTGTGGATGTTAATTCTTCTTTTATTTCATCACTATTATGATAATAAAATACGCCTATAAATACGATTATTATTAACGCTATTTTTCGGAATTCTACTTTTTCCAAAAAGAAAAAAATAAAAATGGATATACCTAAATAAGTAATAAGTTTAGTTTTATCATATTTAGTAATATATTTAATCTTTTCTAAAATTAATAATAAATTCATTATTATTTTATATTATAATAGTCTTCTATATAATATAATTAAAAAATTTCAATAAATTTAATATAATTAAAAAATTTCAATAAATTTAATTTAATTAAAAAATTTCAATAAATTTAATATAATTAAAAAATTTCAATAAATTTAATTTAATTTAATTTAATTTAATTTAATTTAATTTAATTTAATTTAATTTAATTTAATTTAATTTAATTTTGAAAATTATTTTCTTTAGTAATATTATAAATAAATAAATAAATAAATAAATAAATAATAATGTCTTCAAATAATAATATGAGAATAACAGATTTAGTAACAGTATTATTGTTGCTTGTGCTTATAGTTCTGAATATTTTTAATTCTGTACACGTAGGTAAAGTAAAAATTCAAATGGCTAGTCTTTTAGGCCCAGGTGGGACGGAGAAGTGGGGGCCATTAGGCCCAAATGGGAAGCACAAACCAGATAATACGCCACCGACAGGCCACATAGGGAATAACAAAAATTAATAATGGATAGTTTTTAAATATTAATACATTTTTCTATATTTTTTTAATATAATATTATTTAATTAATATATCCTCTATATCTTCTATTTTTTTTTTTTCTTTTTTATAAGTAGAACTATCTTTATCTAATAAACTAATTAAAAACTTACAACTTTCTTTTATAGTTTTAATACTAACAACTTTAAACTCAGAATTGTATTGATTAAAACTATTTTGATTTAAATTAAATAACTTTTTTATATTATCTATATTTTCAGTTTTTGTTAATTGAATACTATATGTATCTTTTTCTGATTCTTTTTCCATTTTAATGTATTTTTAATGTATTTCAATAGGTGTTGGGGTTTCTGGTGTTGGGTGTGGTGAAATTGATTGTGATTTTTCTTGTTTTTCTTTAGTTAGTTTTGAAAAATCAATTTTAGGTTTTTGAGATGTGTCAATTGTACAATCAAGAGTTAATCTTCCTAAAAATATGGGTTTTGTTTCATTAAAACTATAAATATTATTATTTTTATCACAAAAATATTTATCATTATCAATTAATACTTCCCACATTGTAATATAATTATCATCACTTTGCTTTGGGTCATAATTATTCTTACGTTTTCTACCCCTTTTCCCTTTTGGTTTTTTTTCTACCATTTCTTGGTCTACGCGACCATTTGGGCGATTTTTTACATGACTTAAACAATATTCTTGTCCAGGAAGCCGTCTCCTTGTACATTGAAGTGAATCTAATTTACGTCCCATACACATACAGTCTTTATCAACAACACGTCTATTTCTTTTTTTACTAATTAATTTATATCTTTTAATAGTATCATTAAATATTTTAGAATTTATTTCTTGTTTAGTACTATTGTTTTCTTTTAGATGTTTAATTACCATACTTGAAATAAAACAAACCAAATCATACATTTGTTTATTATTTTCTGATAAAGACGCGTCATTTACATTACTATTTGGATTAATTTTAGAAATTGTTTTTTGAACAGAAGCACTCATTTTATAGTTTATTAATAAAATATATTATTACTATGGTTTTGTTTTTGGTTTGTATTACTTAATTAATAATACTATACTAAAAAAAATTTAAATCAATTTTATATTTTATTAATTATTTATTTATTCATTTAAGCAACAATCATTACATTATTGAGTTGCACATTCCATCGGATTTCCTCCTTGATTATCATCAGGAGGTTCATCTGAATGACGCGTATTATACATATGTTCATTCATATCTTCAGCAATATCTTCATCTAAATTTCTATAATATTGACTATTTTGATTTTTAAAATTGGTTTTAGAATCATCATCATCAATTGTCATATATTCTAGTTTTTTCTCTTCGGCATTAGGACATTCTCGGGGTTCTATATCCCATATTTGGCGTTCAACTTTTGGAAGGATTTTCACTAGATATTTCTTGCGTTCGTTAGATAATTTTTCCGGAAATACAACATTAAATTTAATAATTAAATCCCCGTAATTATCACCTTCTTCTTTTTTCTTCATACCTTCTCCTTTTACTTTCATTACTTGATTAGGAACTATAATATCTTTCGTTTTTATTTTAATATATCGCGCATCTAGTTGTTTATATATAAATGTTGTTCCACAAAGTGCTTCTACTAGAGTTAACTTTTTATGATAAATCAAATTTTCTCCTTCTCGCAATATACCACTGTTGGACTTAATTTCATTTATAACAACGTGTAAATCACCTCCGTCTATACATTCTGGGATCCAATCACCATATCCTTTAAGGACTATTTTCTCTCCATTACTAGTTCCCGGCGGTACATATAATTCTATAGATTTTGGTTTAATAACAAATTTATTTCCCTTACATTCTCTACATTTATTGGCTTCTGAAATAGTTTTTCCTTTTCCTTTACATTTATAACATTCTTTAATAATTTGTTGTATCATTGGACCCATTTGTTTTATTTCTTTAATTCTTCCATTTCCATTACAAGTATTACATTTTATATAATCACTTTCATTCATAGCACCAATACCTTTACAACTACTACATTTTTCTTTCTTTTGTAAAATGAAAGAAATGTTTTTTCCAGTATAAAGATTATGTAATTCAACATTAAGTATTTTTTGTTTGGGTGGTGCTTTTTGTCTTTGTTGTGAATTGTTTTGACCAGACATATTAGCAAATAAATTACCTAGACCACCCATTCCACCCATTCCGCCCATTCCTCCAAATCCACCCATATTATTAAATAAATCGAATGGTGAAAACCCTTCTCCCATTCCGCCCATTCTTTCTAAACCATCTTCACCAAATGTATCATATTGTTTTCTTTTAGATGTATCACTTAATACTTGATATGCTTTTCCTATTTCTTTGAATTTAGTTTCTGCTTCTTCTTTCTTATCTGGATTACGGTCAGGGTGATGTTTAAGAGCTAATTTACGATACGCCTTTTTAATTTCAGAATCTGTTGCTGTATTAGAAACACCTAATAATTTATAATAATCGGTCATTATAATAATGAAATTTGGTTAAATATATTACTATTTATATTTATATTTATTAACTATTTATTAAATACTCTTTAAATACTCTTTATAGTTAAAAATCATAATTATATTTTATATTAAACAAAAAAATAAACAAAAAAAATAATTTTTATTTAATATAAAATATGTTATAAATATAATCTAGTTAATTTTAATTTAATATTTTTGATTTTTAATTAAAGCAATGTATGTTATGGATTAATAATAATACACCCCCCTTTAGAATCAGTTTTATATTTTAATTTACGACATCTACAAAAATTAATAATAGAATCTTTTAAAACAGGACGCGATAGAGAATGAATACCTCTACCACAGATAATTTTATACTTTTTAATTTTTTTAATAATATGAATATTTGTTTTCAAAAAATGATATAAATCATCATTTCTCATACCGTGAATATCAATAAAACCTCTATATATAATTTTAATTTGACTATTTACTATTCTTTCTCTTTCAATTATTTCGTAATATAATTTAATATCATTTTTATAATATAATGGGAATTTTAAAGATAAATCTATAATCTTATTAAATAAGTACAAATCAATTATAGTATACTTTTCTATTTCTTCAATTAAAAATAATATATCTCCCTTATTTATATATACATGTCCTTTTCTAATTTCTTCTGTTAATCTTTGAAGAATCGTCATAAAAGTTCTACAATTTGTATTGCCATATTGATTTTGTGCTTTATATATGATGTTTCTTAATACTGTTTTAAAACCTGGTTTAAAACCAGGTTTAAAACCATATTTTCTACACGGCATAATATCTTTGTTTTCACAGAATAATAATGTGTTTTTATTTATAATATTTATTACATAAATTTCAATTTTTGTTTCAAAAAAATAAATAATAAAGTATATTATAAATTATAATAAAAATATAATAATACTATAATAATACTATAATAATAACTTAAAAAATGGATAAAATAAAATCATTTTTAATTGTCGGAATTATTATTTTCTGTATAGATTTAATATTTTTAAATAGTCTATTTAGTAAATTTACAAAACAAATAAAAATAATACAAAATAAAGAAGTTGTTGTTAAAAAAATACCAGCAGTTATTGCTTATTTATTTTTAACACTCGCACTTTATTATTTTATTATTAGAAAAAAAGATAATTATAAAACGAATAATGACATGATTAAAGATGCAGTTATATTAGGTGCTTTAATATATGGTATTTTTGACGCTACTAATTTGGCCTTATTTGATAAATGGACAATTGATTTATTTATCATTGATACAATATGGGGAGGGATTTTATTCGGTTTATCCGCATATTTATATATATTATTTGTTAAGTAATTAGTTAAGTATCTCAATACATATATTTTTTACAATATTCATACCTTTCTTTATATTTTTGTTTTTTCGTTGTTTTATATAATTCTTTATTTTCTAAATATGCAATAGGTGCTAGAACTTTTAATAATTGTGTAGGGACTTTATTTTTCATCTGTATATTCCATACAACTATAATAATACTAGATAATGTTAAATACATTTCTGACCCTATATTATTAAATTCAATTAATTTATTTAAATAATCATTAAATTCTATATCTGAAATTTTAATTTTATTTGTATAACTATTTATAATTTTATCATAATTTATAACTATTTTTGATTTATAATTATTATAGTATTTATCTATATTTTTCTTCTTTTTTTTTTCAAATTAGTTAATTCATTAATATAAAATCTTTCTATAGTTAGTTTATCATATAATTGAGGTATTATAATACAAATATATTTATCATTAATTTTATGTGTAGATTGTAATATATATTTTTTATTTTTTATTTTACCAGTAATAAAATTAATTATTGTGGGTGGATATAAATTTATATCTAATAGATAATCTATTTTATTTGTTTTCCATATTTTATTACCTTCTTTTAAAATACGAATACAATTATTTATTATTAATTTAAATATATTATTTTCATAATTATTAATATTAAACATTATTTGAATATCTTTATCACTAGTTATTTTATTATTACCAGTTAAATGTATTAACAATTTATTTTCATTATTCATTATTTTATTTATTATTTCTTCTACATAAACATAACGAGAACCATTAATATAATTTTTTATATCTTGTGGTATATTTTCATTTATCATAATCTCATACCAAGAACATTTTTTTACTTTATATGTATCTAAATATATATTAACTTTTTTAATAATATTTTTTATAATCCACATAATAATGATATAATATTTATACTCTTTATTCTATTATATTATAATATATTATAATATAATATACATTAAATTTTTAATTTACTAAAACAAATAATTAAGGTTTTAAATTATTGTCTTCAAGGTAAGAGCGATGTTTAAACCGGAATTGTTTGTCTCCTTCATACATAAAATCGGGTGATTCTAAAGTTTTGTCTTTTAATTGTTCCGAACAACATCTTCCCCTTTCTTGGAATGTACTACCTTCAGAACCAACACGATCACAATTATAACAATATGGTGAACCAATACGACTCACTTTTGTTCCACCAATCACACTCATACCTACGGGCATTTCGCATTTACCATTATTACACCCTCCAAAATCATTAGGATAATTTGTATTAGCTTGATAAAAAGGACAATCGTCGTTTGTTTCACATTGTTTATCCCATACACCACTAACTCCTATTTCTTCGTGATAAGAAATACACGATGGACGTGTTGTATACATATCTAATATTGCGTCTTCTTGTTTTGGATTATAACATCTATAATTTGACGTTCTTTCCCTTAATCTATCGCCTACTATTTGAGTAAATGATTTTTTGTTTTTCTTGTTTTTAGCTTTTAATGTTTCAAGCATTTTTTCTAAGTCGGGAGTTAATAGAGGTGATTGAATTAAATCTTGCTCGTTAAATTTAATATCTTTTGATAAGTCTGTTTTTTGTGTATTTTGATTTTGAAGAACCAATTGACAATGAATTATAAACTTTTCTATTAAAGGTTCATATGCTTTAACTATTTTAGTGTTTCCTAATTTATTATTATTTTCACCTTCTTCAGCAACTTTTTGTATTTTTAAAAGTAATTGTTTAAAAATAATACCATTAAATATTTTATTTTGATTTATTTCTTGTATTTCTTCAAATATGTCTTGATATCCCAATTCTACGGGATTTAGTTTTCGAATTTCTTTTTCCTTACTTATAAGTTTATCTATTTTATCCATATCTTCCATCATTTCATTTGTTAAGACAGAAAAATTGTTTTGATTCAATATAAAATCGGTGTCATCTTCTTCTAACTTTCTAGTATTATGAGGGAACGGAGTACCTATAACTCGTGCGTGTTTAATAAATATATGATAATAATCTTTAAAATTATCAATGTCTAAATCCTCTATATTTTTATTAGCATCTTTTTTCATAAAAAAAACATCTAGTAAAACAATAAAATCATATATTTTATTAGGTCGATGAATTTTTAGTGTAATAATGGCTCTTTGCATTAAATTGTTAGAGTCGTCTTGTATAGTATATAAGAAAAAATTTCTAATTTTATGATTCATAAGTATATAACTATCAAATGGATGATGTTTATTATATTTTTCAAAATAGTCAGTATCTTCAAAATGAGTATTCATATCTGCGATAAAATTAATAATTGTAAATTTTATGTAATTCGTTAAATTAGAGCCATTAATAAATTTTTTAAGTTCTTCTTTTGAAACTTGTTCTTTTTTTAAAATATATTCATTTTCTTTTAAAAGTATTTTTTCATCCCAATCTTTAACATCGACATTCTTGAAAAAATTAAATACCTTTTTATTATTGTTAGCACCAATAATTTGTTCATTATTTTTGTTTTTAACTATATTTAAATAAGAATTCATTTCATGAGGTGTTAATTCTTGTGTTATACTAAAAATATTTTCATTTTTAATATTAAGTGGTTTTTTAATCATTTCTTCATAAAATACATTAGAACAATCCATTTCTCTGTTTAAAGGTATTGTATTTTTATATTGTGTTTTATATGTTAATTCTTCAGGTTCTATATCAGTTGTATATTTAGGTTTTTTTGTTTTAAATGTTTCATTAGTTTCAGTCATTAATGGAACTGTATAATCTTTATCTGGTATATAATCAAAATATTCTTGTAAGATAAGAAATACTAAAAATAATATTAAAAGTACAACTACTAAATTAAAATACATATTGTACTGATACCCTTTATAATTATCTAATAATATCTAGTATAAAATTATACTCTATTAATATATAAAAATATAAAAGAAAAATATAAAAAATTTCAAATTAAAAATCTATTTTTTTGTTTTATTTATTAATGATTTTCCAATAATTAAAATTATTCCACCTACTATAGGTAATATACCGTAATTTAATGATTTGGGTATATATATTTGACTATTGAATTTAGGTACTAAAGATAATAATATACCTAATAATATAAATGATATACCGGTTTTATATAAATTAAATAACATAAAGATAACTGTTCCTATTAAAAATAAAATGACTGCTGGATTAAGTTTTAGAACATTATGATATAAATCTACTTTATCTTGATTATTATCATTTTTATCTTCTATATCAATTGGTAATAATGAACCGAATGTTTTTTTTACTAGATTTTTATTATATACTATAATAAGAATAATTGATATTAAAAATAATAATACTTGTACCGGAATAATAAAAATAGATACTATTATTTTATATGCTATTTTATTTCCAATATGAGGTTCTGCAAATATTTTTAATATTAAAAATAATCCTAATAAAAAGACTAATATAACAAATAATATTATAAAAAATGTTTTAGTGTTAGTACCATTATTACTATTATTACTATTACCACCTACATTATTATTAAAATTATTAATGAAAGATTCATCTTCTTCTTCAGAAGTAATAGTATTTGTAAGGGAATTGTTTAAAATTGGTATACTGGGCACTTGTTCTAATATAGTTTTAATACTATCTTTAATATCAGTTTTTAATGTGTTTGCTATTTCATTTTTGATTTCATCGGGTAATGTCTTTCCAGATACTTCATTTATCATATCATTTAATTTTGTTAATAGTGTTGGTATTAATCCATTTTCAATTGTTTTTATTTCATATTTTTTCAATGTTTTTTTAGTAGAATCTTCAATTACTATCCCAATGCCTTCTATTAATTCTATAATATAATCATCATCATTATCATTGCTATTGTTAGAATTATTATAATTCTCTTTACCTATTAATAATAATAACACCAACTTCAATACTTTGAATAATGAACCACCTATTTCAGTTTGTATAACTTTATAATCGGAATCTAATTTAATATCTTTAAAAAAATACTGAACAGCTTTTTTATTTATATTAATAATATTATCATTTTTATTTATTTTAGATTGTAAATTAATATTTAACAAAACTCCAAATAAACTAGCTCCTAATTGTATTTTTGTATCTTTAAATGACTCTATGTCTATTTTAAATGTATCAATAATATTTGGTAATTCTTCTTCTAAATTTTGATTTATACTGTTTTTTTGGTTAGGTGTTAATCCTTCTATTCCATTAATTTCGTCTATTATAAAACTATTTTCTTCATCAAATAATGGTTCAATAAATTGAGTTTTAATTTCTTTATTTATATAATTTGTTAATCTTAATTCTAAAGTAGATGCGGTATCATCTTTTGGTAACATTTTTGATATAGTATCTGTATCAACTACAATATTTATAAGTTTTTTGCTCAATAATCCAAATAAAATAAAACCAGTACCCATAGCATATAAAATAGTTTTTAAACTATGAACCATTTTATCATTCTTTCTATATGATTTTCTTTTTCTATTATTATTATTGTTATTTCTACTATAAGTTGATTTTTTATTGTTAAAACGTTTATTATTATTTGAAGGCATTATTTAATAAATATTTATTTATATAATAATATTAATATATTATATATTATATATTATATATATTTTCAAATAAATAAATAAAATAAATAAATAAAATTAATTACTTAATAATGTTCTAACATATCTATTTTTTCTTTTTGGATGATTTCTTTCTAGTTGATTTTTTTTTGGATGATTTCTTTCTAGTTGATTTTTTTTTGGATGAGTTCTTTCTAGTTGATTTTTTTTTGGATGAGTTCTTTTTGGATGTTTTCTTTACAGCTATTTTATATTCATTAAGAATTGAATTATTTAATATGAGAGTACCATTATATTCATATTTTTTGTGAGAGATGGCGTTCATTTTTTCATTATCTTCATATACTAGACTTAAAATATATTTAATATTAGGTTTATGTTTAGCAACACGTTCTAATAAAAGTTTCATAGCGTTTGAATAAACACCTTTACCTTGATATTTTTGATTGATATAAACAGATAAATAATAGTTTTTGAATTTGAGAAAGGTATGAAAACCAATAATACCAAGTAATTTATTATCTTCTACGATTTTGTAATAATAATTAGAGCGTTCTTTGTCAATTTGTCTTGCTTCTTTCTGACAATATTTAATGAAGTTTTTCACTTTTTTAAAATTCCATGTTTTTCCATCACCAACATATTTCATAACGCTTAATTGTGATGTTAATCTAGAAACATCTTTTAAATCTTTAAATGTAATATCTTGTAATTTTATCATAATTATATAGTAATTTAGTAATTTAATTTAGTATATCTGGTAATATCTAATATATAAAAATATATTATTTATTAAAAAAAGTTTATGAAAAATAATAATAAATAATTAGTCTATTTCACTAACAAGAAAATCAGCATCTTCTGCCCCTTCTTCGTCAGATTCATATACTATAATACCATCTGTAAAATTAATATCCATAAAAGAATCAGGATTTTTTTCTTTATTATAAACTTCATCGTCATCTATATTATCTTTTTCTACAATGTTATTATCATATTCATCATCTTGTGTAATACCTAAAATATCTAATTCTTTTTCAAGATTATCATATTGAAGCATACCATGTTGTAATTTTGATAAAACCATATTACGATATTCTTCCATACCTTCTTGTGTTTTAAGAATTTGAAGGAATTTAAGATTACGCCTCTTATGTTTTTCATCAAAAATACCTCTTTCTTTTAAAATAAAACTATTTGTTAAATTATCAAAATGTTCTTGATTTTTAACAATATATTTAATAAATAATAAAAGAAAACTACTTTTCGCATAAAATGTGTTTTTAGTTGGTTTTTTCTTTTCTTTAACAATATTAAAATCATCACCATCCATATATCCACCATCTTCATTATCATATTCTTTTAATTTCCGCATACTAGATTTTACTTTATTAAGAGACAAAGATGTAGTATTATCTGTTGTTTTATTATAATTATTTAATATCATAAGCAATGAGTGTATTAACAAATAATGAAATATAATAGACACATTTTCTGGTGTAATATAACTGTTTTTTTGTCCTTTAATATTTTTAAATACTTTTCTATAGAGAGTAACAATCTTATACATATCTTCAAATAATGTATTTTCATCTTTAAATGGATATAAATATTGGTATTGAACTCTAATATTTTCAATTCGTTTTACATATTTTATTTTAGAATGTTTAATTTGTAATATTGAATTAAGCAAAAAATCATAATTTCTTTTAAGTTCTGTCTCTTTCTTTTTATATTTAAAATGATTTGCATTAATACTAGCAGAACCTTTTTCTAATTCTTGTTCATATAATTGATTGTATTCTCCTAATGATATAAGGGCCTTTGTTAAATCATTAACTTCATTTTTCTTATTTGTAATACCCTTGATTAAAGAAGAAATATCTTCATTTGTTTGTGTAATAAGTCTACCCCATACTGATATATTATTTTCTGTATTATTAGTTTGTATATTATCTTTAATAGACCCTATAATATTTTGAAATATAGATAATTTCTTATGGTCTTTAGAAACATCTAATATATAATCTAGTAAAACAACCGCATTTTCTTTAACATTAAAATCAATTACACTTTTACTCTCTATATCTTCTATATTGTATTGTTTAGTAGACTTAGTAGATTTGGTACTATTAATATTAGTTATACTTTCATTTTCACCAGATTTAATAATATTTTTTTGATATACTATATAACGCAATTTATTAAATTCGTGTATGGAATATTTAGTATCTTCTATTGTTGATTTTAATTTATTAGAAAGAAGACAAATACCATAATTATTAAAAACGTGTTGTTTACCTTTATGTATACCTTCATCAATAAAAATTAAAAAGTAATTCATAATTTCTTCTTCATTCATATTAAAAGTAAGTGGTAATATTTTGATCTTTTTATTAATATTAAGTGTAGTTTCAATTTTGTGAATTAACATTTCTGTTTTATCATTCATATAAATTTTATTTTCATTCATACGAGAAATTTCATCCATAATAGTAGCAATATCTTTATTTTTTTTTTTAAAATATGTGTAGTAATCTTCCACTGTATTTAATATATCAGTACAACAACTATTTGATATTTGTGTAGATTTATAAAATTTATTCATTACATCTTCTTTATCAATGACTTTATTTATTAAAAATACAATCTGATATGTCATATAAAATAAATTTTGACGACAAACATCATACATTTTTATATAGTTAGAACCCTTAATTTCTTTTAATTCACTTTTAAGTAGTTTTTTATCAGGTTTCCAATCTAACGCAACTTTCATATGTGGAAGGAAATCTTTCCATAAATTATTTTCATATAAATCAAAATTAAGTACATTATAAATCCACTCTGCTTTATCATTAATTGCTTGATTGATTTTATTTTTAACAAATTCGTCATTTTCAATAAAATAAAATAATCTATCAATAAAGATTTTTTCCATTCCTTTTTCTAAAAATTTATATTTTTGTCTTAAAGATAATTGTCTAAACATACATTGTATCATATTAATACCAGCATTTTCATTAACATCATTAATTAATGGAAACCCCATATAATTACTACTACAATAATTATTTTTAATAGTATATTCACCCCTAGATGTCTGTAAAATAATAAGAAATCTTGCTGCTATATCAACACATACTAATTTATTAAATTTAGTGATTACTAATGTGTGAATGTGTTTTATTTTTAAATCACCTCGTACTTTTCTATATTGAGCATAAAGTGCTTCCTTCTTTATAAATTCGTGGGTTTTAATAAAAAGTATCATTTCCTTTTCATCTTCATTTCTTACTTTAATATTTAAAAATTGTTTCATATAAACATAGAATTCCATTCTAAAATAAATATCAGAATCATATTTATTATCAACTTCTAATTGATGTAAATAATCATCAATTATATTAATTTTATTAATTCTATTATCATCTTCTTCCATAACTTCTCTTTTTCCTAATACTTTTCCTTGGTCTCCACGGCCAATATCAACTAAATCTAAAGTATCAGTAGAAGCTAAATATTCTCCACAAATTTTACAATTATATACTCCATTATTTTCTCTACCATAAATAATTACTATTTCGTTTATATCAATTTCTCCTTTAGTTTCTAATTGTTTAACTCCAAATAACCAATGTTTACATAATAAATTTTGGTTACAAATATTACAAACAGTATAATTTTGTTGATTTTTAATAAATTCTATTTTTTGATTTTTTTGATATTTCATATCACCATCTTTATTTTTTAGTATATCTTCATCGTCTTTTTCTAAATTATCAATATTAACTTCGTGTAAATTAAGTATATAGTCTGTGTTATGATATGTATTGAATAATATTTGGTGAAATTTATAAAGTTCTTCTGGTGTTGTATTGCGAATTTTACCTATATAATCTAACATATTGTAATGAACACACGGCTTTCTTATTAAAAGATTTTTATTTAGTATTTCTGTATTAATTTTATCTTTTTCTATTAAATCTTTAGTAATAGATGTTTCCTTTCTACTTTTATCTAAAATGGAAGTTCTTGTTTTTTTAATATCTTTTTCTAATAAGTTTTTTTCTACTTCTAGTTTGTTATAATATTGTTTTTCGTCTTTTAAACTTTCAAGATAATCCTCTTTTTTTGTTATTTTTGATTGATTAATAGTAAGGTCTAAGGATTGACATTTAAATGTTTCTTTGTCTAATTCAAAAGAACAATTTGGTTTATCTAAATCAAAATTAAAATAATCGGAATATATAGAATGACACATATTTTTATTTTCATCATAATGATTTTGATCTAATTGTAATGTATGTTCTTTGTTTTTTTCTTCTTCAATTAAATTTTTAAGATATTGTTTTGTTTCACCAATCCACATTTCTGTTCCATTTATATGTGATCGTTTAAATACAAATGTATCTTTTTTTTTATTTTTTGATTCACCATCTTTAGCATCTCTTTCTTCCTCCAATATAGCAATATCACCTACTGTTATTAAATTATCTTCTCTATCTACAGCTTCTTTACCATTATCATTTTCTAAAGCTTCTCTACTATTATAACGTACAATTTTAACATTACCTAGACCAATACCATCACATTTATTTGAATTAGTAGCTTTATTTAAATCAGTACTTGTTGCTTTTAAGATTGATAATTCTTTTTCAGTTTGTTGAATATATCCGTCTAATTCTTGAATATAGTTATCAATATGTTGCTTTTCATAATATTCAATTAAAAGATTAGATGTTAAAAAATGAATACCTTCATCAACACCTTTAATCCACGAATAACGCACAAAGTCACTATCTATTTCTTGTTTATATTCAACATATTTTTTTCCACTTATTTTCATTAATTCTTCGATAATATTGTTTTTAATACTAAATTCTATAGATTTTTCTTTGCTATCATCTTTAGAACGTTTATTTTTTTTTAAGTCTTCAAAAAAATTAGTAATATAAGATGTCTCTTTTTCATATAATTTATTTTGTATGTTATCAATAGTATTTTTTTCTTCATAATTCAATTCCTTTCTAGAATATCCATAGAGATTTATTATTTCATATACTAAATTATTATTATTTGATTTTTTAATATCATCTATATAATAATCAATAATTTCGTCAAATGTAGGTATTATAGAATTAATAGATTGTAAAAATGATGCATTTGATGTAGATTTATCTTTTGTAAATAAATAAATAACAGTATTATTTGTATGTTTGAAAAAAAGTGATTTATTATCATTTTCAGAAATATTAATAGAATTAGATATTTCAATCACTTTTATTGTAGATTCTTCTAATGCTGTTGAATATATTTTTTCTATATCTATGTTATATTTACTATTACTATTCTTAATAGTATGTATTTTATTTAATGGTAATCTAACAAAACCTATAACATTAATATTTTCAGCTGTATTTTCATTAGGAGTAGGTTCATATACTTGTACGTTATTTAATAATTTTTCGTTTTTTGAAAATTTTGTTATTATATTTTTATTTTCATCATATAAAGGGACAAATTTAAATGTTTCTTGAAAACTAGTATTAAAATATGTAGAATCATTACTAGAATTAAATGATTGACATACAAATGGTTTAGCACAATAACTTATGGTCATAACATCTTTATTAACAACACTAGACACATATTTGTTTTTTAAAATATTATTATTATTTTTATGTTTAGAATCTATATCAGAAATGCTTATTTCTTTAATATCTTTATTAAGAGTACCTAATTTAATATTATAAATATTAAATTTATCGCCCCCATTTGTTTCATTAAAATTAATATTGTGGTCTACTGGTTGTAATATTGTTCTCATTTGCGCATTGAATTTCTCATAATCATATATTTCATTTTCTTTTTTATTTTTATTATATTTCTTATATTCCATTAAATAATTGAATGAATTTAATTCATTATAAAAGTTTTCTAAATTTACAAATTGTTCATTATAATTATCACTATCATATTTTGTATTTTCATCAATATATATCTTTTTTTTATGAATAACTAATGGTATAAGTAAATTATTTTTTAAATTACCATTTGCATATTGATTTAATAATGGTCGGTATCGAATAGTATCATGTGTTGGATTTAATTCTAATTGTTGTTGTTTTTCATCATCTGATAATTTTGGTTTCATAATAATATTATTTTTAATATTCATAAAATCATTAACTTTTTTCTTTACAGAATTTATGACCAAATCATTAGTTCTCAATAAAAATGGATATTGATTAATAAAGAGTTTATTTAATTCACTAATTTGAAGATTTTCATTATAAAATTTATCTTTCTCTTCTTTTTCTTGTATTATTTGTTTCTCTATAACTTCAACTACTTCAATTTCATCTTCATCAAATTCAAACTCTTCAAAATCAAATTCTTCACCTTCAGTTTCTTGGTCAGTATCTAATTCAGAATTATTATTATCATTATTAGCTTGTTTATTAGTTTTAGTTTTAGTTTTGGATTTGGATTTGGATTTGGTTTTTTTGGATTTTGTAGATTTATTTGATTGTAAAAGATTAATCATTTTTCTATCATAATCATCAAAAGTGTCCTTAAGTGATGTTTGATTTTCTTCTGTTTCTTCTTTAAATAATTCATATTCGCGTCTTCTATTTTCTTCTTCTAAATCATATTCCTCCATTTCTTCTATAACTTCTATATCTTTTTTACTCTTACCACCCCCTTGCATTATTGCTGGGCATTGTTGGTGTTGTTGTTCTAATGTTGTTGGAGAATGATATTCATCATCATTATCATTATTTAAATCTATTAATTCGATATTAGTTTGTGTATTGTTATTCACATTATATTTCTTATATTCTTCTGTTTCTAATAATTTATCTAACTTTGGAGAATATTCTTTGAATTTATGTAAATCTGGTAATAAAACTGATTTTGTTTCTGGATCAACTTTTACTATTTCACCATTATAATTTAATTCTGTTAATTTAGAAGATTTATTAAATATATCATATAATTTGTTATAAGTATCTTCATTTAACTGTTTTTCAGGCGAATGTTCCATACGCGATATACCACCAAAATTGGGTAATGATTTATCATTATAAAATAAATAATGAAAACTACTATCTTCTAAATTAGGAGATGGTTTTACTATCCAAACTCCAGTGGGTGTTTTTTCTATAATATAAGAAGTTTTTTCATTAAGATGATTTAGAGTTGAATCAAAAGGTGTGTGAAGTAAAAATGCGTTTTTTTCTTCTAGAGTGTTATTAAGATTAGTTTTTATGATTTCGTTTTTAGAAAGAGGTACATCTGTATTATAATGAGGAATACCATTTGGAAAAGCAAAAGTCATAATATCGCTTAAAAGTATTTTTTCTGTTTTATCCAGATTACGAGTTCTGTAATATTTAAGCAATTCTTTCTTTAATTTAACACAATCTATATTTGTGTTGTTGTTGTTGTTGTTGTTGTCGTTATTGTTATTATTATTATTATTGTTATTTATTTCGTGATTAATATCATTTATAGTTCCTGTTTTAACTAGATTAGGAATGATATCTGTTTTACTAAATACTGGAAGATGGTCATCTTGTAATCTGAAAAAAAATAAATTATTGTTTAATTTTTTGATAAATACGCCATAATCTGTATCATTCTGTGGATTTCTAATTAATGAACCAATATTATGTGTGAATTCAGGTTTTGGTTTTAAATTTAAATTTACTATACGATGTGTCATTTTAATTATATTTGTTATGGTTTATTATCTTTTATCAAAATTCAAAAAATAATAAATATTACTATAAAAATATAATATATTAATTTGTAATATATTATATTTATAAAAATATATTAAATGTAAAAATATATTATAAATAAAAATAATAAAAATATTATATATATATAATCTAATTAAAAATTCATATATTATTTTATAATATCTAATGTCTAAAAAAAGTAAAATTAAATCTAGTAAGAATAAAAGTAGGAATCAAAAAATAACAAAAAAGAAAAATTTTAGAAATAAAAATATACCCAATTTTGATATCAAAAATGGTCCATCATTCGCTACGCTACACATAATTTTAGAAAAAGATCAATCTGTTTTTGCGGAAGCTGGTTCTTATAATAGAATGAATGAAACAATAAAAATGCATACTGGTTCAAAAGGAGGTGTATTAAAAGGTTTACGAAGAGCATTTACTGGTACAACTAGTATGTTTCTCAATACATTTACTGGAACAACTAGTTTAGGTAGCAAATTAGTACTTGCTTCTCATTTACCTGGAGATATATTACCTCTTATGATTTATCCTGGTCAAAAAATAATTACATCTAGTCATGCTTTTTTGAGTGCAACAAATAATATAGCACCACCAGATACCAGATTTAGAGGAAGAAATATTTTTTTAGGAACTAGTATATTTTTGTCTGTATTGCAAGTAGATAGTAGGTATGATAACCCTGGTATGATATGGTTAAAATCATATGGTCCTTATAAAAAAGTTACTTTAAAAAAAAATGAAGAACATTTAGTTGATGGTGGTTTATTTTTATGTTCAGATGGCGATATACAATATAATATTGTTAAACCAAGTCGAGAATCTTGGTTCCGTTCAGTAGCATTAAGTGGTGAGGGTTATTCTATGAAATTTCAAGGACCTTGCGAATTCTATATTTCTGGTAGAAATTTGGGAAAATTTATTTCATTTATAGAAGATAAAGCACGAAGCGTATGTACTAAATAAAATATTATAATAATTATAATTGTTATAATATTTATATTGTATCATTTTAATTATATTTTTTATCTTTTGTTATTTTTTTATAAAAATTCAAAACTAAATAAATATTACTATAAAATTATAAAAATAAAATTATAAAAATAATATATATATATATGATATAATTTATAAAAATATAGTTGTTTATTAAATACAAATTATGATTTCTTTTGGAAGAAGTAGCAGTAAAGCTAATAGTGAAAGAATGGATTTATATTCTGAATGTTTAAAGGGTATTATTGAATTATTAGAAGATATTATTAGTGATCCTAGTGAAAACAAAATAGCAGAACTAGATTTACCTTCTATAATAGAAGACTTAATTTTTCAAATAAATCATGAAAATACTACAAAATATTTTAAATCTAATAATTCTAAATATAAAAAATGTTTAAATGAAAGTAAGGATATTGTAAATACTATTATATCACAAGGAACATCTATTGATTTAGATTATGTACAACAAAAACTAGATGAAAAAAAGAAAGAGAAAAAAAAAATGGCAATACCCTTTATTATAATAGGTGTTGTTTTTTTAATATGTCTAATAATAAGTATATTTTTAATAAAGAAATATGGCTTTTTTTATAATCGTTTATGGAAAATGAATAATAGAAAACAAAAAAATAGATAATAAAAAAAAAATTTTATAATATATATATATAATTTATAAAATTTTTAATATATATATATATATAATTTATAAAATTTTTAATAATAATGTCTTTACAATTTTCTGAGTATAGTGCAAATAAAATTTCTAATTCTCAAAATAGTATTTCTTCTTTTACAGATAAATATAATTCTGTTAATAATCCTATTAAAAAAAGAAAACATTTATTTAAAATGCGTAAACATAAAAAAAAATTACTATCAAATAAAGAACATTTTTTAAATAATGAAACAAGTGAGATAAAAAATAGTAATAGTAATAATAATAAATTTTGTGAAACTTTAGATGATTCTAAAGTAGATACATCAATTCGTGATTTTTATTTTAAAAAAGTTAATGAAAATTATGAATTAAAAATAGAAAATAAATTTAAATTATATGGTCATGTATTTGATTATAATAAATTTTATCATTATGAACCAATGTTTATGATGGAGCCAAAGAAGTATGGTTATGAATATTTTATAGATGTTATTATTAGAAAATTAGAATTATCAGAAATAATTAGTAAAACTGAAAAAGATGATAATAATAATTTTAAAATAGTAAATTATGAATCATACTCTAAAAAAAATGGTAATCCTATTATAAATACATTAAACAATATATTAGATAAAAATAATAATGATATATATAATGCTGTAAATGAATTCAAAAATATAATGACTGATGAATATAATGAAACAAATACAGTAGGTTATGAAAGTTGTATTAAGTATTTATACTTATTACATATGTTAAAAAAAAGATTTCCAGATAATGATTTAGAAGCAAATAAAGAATATAGTGATATAAATAAAAAATTATTAGTTTGTAATAGTAAATACAAAGCAAGTACTGAATATGGATTTAAATTGAATACTAATATAGTAAGAGTTATGGATGAATATTTAAATATGGGTTATATTATCGTTATAATGTTATTTTATAAAATGGAATTTTATAAAATAATTAATTCAAAAAACATTAATAAAAATGTAATATTTAATATAAATGAAAAAATAAAAACAAATATTAATAAAGTATATAATTATTTTGATTTATCAACTGATATTCAAAAATATAATGCAGAAACTTGTTGTAAAGAACAAATTGAATATATAGATTTAATTTATAAAAAGAATAATTATGAATATAATTTATTTAAAATTATATGTATATTCTATATATTTACATATGATATTCCGTTTAAAGGAGATAAAATAATATTTAAAAAAATAAATAAAAATATTTATACTTTTGTTAAAAAGGAAAAGGAAATTGGCTATTCATACGATTTAGTTTTAGATGAAAACACTGAATTTGATAATGAAGATAATATCAAAAAATTTAATAATTATAAAAATAATTCAGGATATAATTTTGGTTTAAAATATTTATTTATTAATTTTATTGATAGATTAGTTAATGAAGATATAGATAATTATTTAGAAGAAAAAGAATTAATCATAGATATTGATTTAGAAGATAAATTATTAGATAAATATAATGATGATAAAGTAAAATATGAAACAATTAAATTCTATTATAATATATATATCAGATTAATTAAAAAAATAAATGAAACATATCTAGAATTTGGGGATTATGAAGATCATATAAAAATTTCTAATTTGTTTTTAAACGGAGATATGGAACAAATAAATGCTGGAATATCAAACACAAATACAGAAATATCAAAGTTTAAAAATACAAAAAACAAATTAGAAAGATTTAATAATAATTTAGAAATGGCAGATGTTGATATAGGTGTTTTAATAAATCAATTTATTAAAGCAGTAGCAGAATTAGAACCTAATTTAATGCAAAATACAACAGGAGAAATAAATACAACAGGAGAAATAAATACAACAGGAGAAATAAATACAACAGGAGCAATAAATACAACAGAAACAGAAAAAAGTAATAAATTATCAATAGGTGCTATAATAGGTATATCTATAGGTTCTCTAGTATTATTAGTATTAATAATATTTTTTGTAGTAAAAACTAAAAGAAAAAAAATTAAAAGAATAAATAATAGAAGATAAATTTATTTATCTTTATTACGATCTGCTAATTTCTTTTGAAGACGTTCTCTTGCGTGTTGACCTCTCATATTGTTTTTTACACGATTTGCTTGTGGGGAGTTAGCACCAAACATTTGTGATGCTTGTTGTTGAATTTCTTCACTAGAAACACCAGCATCTTCTAAATTACCCATCATTTTAGAAGTTTGACTTAAAATATCTTTTTGATTAACTTTTCCACTTTTTACATCACTTTCTAATTTACTTCCAAATTTACTAATAAGGTTCATAAATTTAGCAGGATTATCTCCTTTCATAAAATTACCAAGAGTTTTACCAATATCTGGTACACCATTATCACTTTCTGCTTCTATTTCATCAAAATTAAAAGTATTAGCCATTTCATTTGCTAAATCACTAAATAATGAACCTCCTAACATATCATTAATTGGATTACTGGATTTTTTTTCTGATTTATTACTAGAAGATTCTTTATTATCATCATCATTGTTATTCTCAGTTTCATCGTTATTAACATCATCTTCATCTACATTTTGTATTTGTTCTTGCAGTTTAGATAAGTCAACATCTTTAAGACTTTCTGATAATGATTGAGCCATTTTCATAATTCCACCAAGACCTTCTCCTAAACCACCAAGGTCTAATCCTCCTTTACCACCACCACCTAATCCTTTACCTAATTTAGTTAAATCTCCCAATCCCTTAAGAAGACTACCAAATCCAGATGTTTCTTCTTTTTCCTCTTTTTCTTCCTTTTCGAGAGTTTTATCTAATGGGTCAGGTGCTTCAATAGTTCCTCCAACTCTTTCTAACATAGATACTATTTCACTCTTATTAGGAACACATTTTCTACCCAATAAAACAAGAAGTTGTAGATATTTCCAAACTGCTTGTTTATTATTATCATTAGAGTCGCTAGAATTCCATAAATCGTGGAAATTCACACCTTCTATTAAATATAATACCTTATTATCAAATAATGTCACATCTTTTTTGGCGATTGAGAATAAATGTTGATTTGCTTTTGTCATAAAATATTTGACATATAGATCATTTTTATCATCAGTACCTTCTAATATAGCTCGGTAGTTTTCCAAAATCATAGATTTTGTATATGGAAAATAAGATATAATTTCATTTAGAAATTGTTTTATATAATAATTAAAATAATCAATATATGTTTTATCCATTTTGATTTATTAGAAATTAGAAATTAGAAATTAGAAATGAAAGATTAGAATAATAATTAAAAATTTAATTTAATTTAATTTATTATTACTATAAGAAAAATAAAAAAATATTATTACGCATAATTAAACTCTCATTTGTCCTATTGCTTTAGGCATATCAGACCCTCTTTCTTGTATCATTTGTTCATATGCTTTATCCATTAATGCTCCTTTACTAGATTTTTGTTCTGAAATAATATTAGGATTTTGTTGTTGTGTTTGTTGTTCTGGTTGTGATTGTGATTGGTCTGTATTACCTCCTAAGAATGAATAAGAATGTTCTATTGTTTGATTACCTTCTAAAAAGGAATAATTATCAGAATAACTTCCACCCATTTCTTTATTAAAATATCCAGAAATATTATCATCATTAGAAGTTTGTGGTTGTATGTTTTGAGGTGTTTGAGATTGTTGTGGTTGTTGTTGTGGTTGTTGTTGTTGTTGTGGTTGTTGTTGTGTGTATTGAGGTGGTTGTTGTGGCGATTGATTATTTGCTGGATTTTTGTTGATTTTAATATTTATATAATGAAATAACCCTTCGTCAATCAATACTCTCTTTTGAGAAACTATATATAATGTAGGAACACTTTCTATAAAATCTGGTAATTGAACATCATTTGAATCAACACAACATAATTCAAAATGTTCTAACATATTATTTGTACTTAACATATCTAACAATTTTTTAGAATGTTGACAATAATTACTATAAAATATAAAATCTTTACTCATTATTTAATACTTTTTTTATTAAAAATATTTAATTAAAATATTTATTAAAATTAAAATTATATTTATAGTTTTTAATTAAATTTATTTTATATTTTTAACGACATATTTAAAATTTATTTAAAAAGATTTTAGATACATATTTATAAAATTATATAAACACATAAAAAATATTAAAACATAAAATTGAATTTAAAAAAGTTTTAATTTTATTATATAATTCTATATAGTTATTAAAATATAAGTTATTATTAATAAAATATAATTTATTAAAGATGTCTACAAACTATATTTCTTCTATAGAATATCCATATACTAAAACTTGGGATAAAACTAATACTAATGTTAATTTTGAAATAACAAATATTGATATTAGTACTTTAAATGCGATTAGAAGAACAATGATATCACAAACTAAATCATTTGGATTTAGAACTGAACCATATGAAAAAAATGATGTAAATATTATTACAAATGATACTGCTCTTAATAATCAAATTATTTGTCATAGAATAGGTATGATTCCTATTCATATTCCAAATATTAATTTTAAAATAGATGATTATGAGTTTATTATTGATGTAAGTAATGAAAGTAATTTCCCTAAATTCGTTACTAGTAAAGATTTTAAAATATTACAAATTAGTACTAACAAATATTTATCTGAAAAAGAAGTTGAAAATATATTTCCCAAAGATCCAATAAGTGGAGATTACATTACAATTACAAAATTAAAACCAAGTTATAATATTATTAATTATAAATTAGACAGTTATAAAGAAGAATTGCTCAATTCCAAAGGTAAAAAAATTAAGTTTCACCTTAAAGCAAAGGCTGTATTAAGTCAGGGAGAAGAAAATAGTAGATTTAGCCCTGTTGCAAGTATTTCATATTCATACAAAGTCAATGAAGAAAAAGCAAAAAAAGCAGAAAAAGAATATATTGAAAACGAACTAGCAGATATGAAAGAAAAAAAATTAACTCCTAAAACAAATGAACAATTATCACGATATTTTAATACAACATTAAAGGAAAGATATTATTATGAAAATGATGAAGGAGAACCAACTCATTTTGTGTTTCATCTAGAAAGTATTGGTGTAATACCGCCTTTAGTTATATTTCATAGGGGTAATCAATCATTGATTGATAAAGTTAAAAATTTTCTTATTAATGTTAAATCATATAATGATAATATTATTAAATTTAGCCCGTCATCTAATATACCTGATGGATTTCAAATTATTGTTATTAATGAAAATGATACATTAGGTAATATTATTCAAGAATCATTCTTTAATAAATTTTGTGATACTGAAGAACCAGAATTAGACTATATTGGTTATAAGAGAATTCATCCATTGGAAGAAAAAATAATTATTAATATGAAATCATCTAAATATAAAACGGAAGATGCTTTAATTACTAATATATTTACTCCAGGTTGTAATAGTATAATTCGTAAATTAACAGGAATACAAAATAATATGGAACAACAAAAAGAATTCATAAAAGAGTTAAAATCAATTAATTAAAAATAAATTAATCTAACATATTTACATTATAAAATTTATCTATATATATTTCTTGTTGTTTTGGAAACATTTTTTCTATATAATATATTTTTAAATATTCTTTCATATTAGAACCAATAATTAACATATATATTACTACATTAAACATAATATAAACCATATATATATCATTTTCTTTTTTTTTAATTATTTCATTTTCATTATGTAAATTTTCACATTTATTATATAAGTCATTAATTTCTTTCATTTCTATATCACAACTTTCAAAAAAATCATCATTCTTATCATTTTCAAAGAAGTCAAACATTTTATTATTTTATATAATATATATTATAATTATAATTATAACAAATTATAGTAAGTTATTATATATTAGATTATTATTATTATTATTAGTAACATAAATGAAAAACATTACCATTATAAAACTATTATGCTATTCACTTCTTATAATTTATAATTATTATATTTATAATTTAACAAAGAAAATTAAAAAATATCAATCTTGTTTAAAAGAAAATAAATGTAATTTGGATTATAAATCACGGAAAATATCTATTTTAAAATACATAAGTTTATTTATGATTTTGTTTTGTATATTAAATGTTATTATACCTTGTAATAAATATTTAGTTAAAATACCAATATTAGGTGGAATTTATAGTTTTATATTACTTTTTATATTAACATTTGAGATTTTATTATTAAGTAATATAGTAGGTAAGTTGAATGAAAGTAAGTGTTTTAAGTGTTTAAACATTAATAATACTAGATTATATAAAATACTATTAAAAACTAAATTTAAAACAATATTAGTTACTATATTCATATCATATTTGATATTAATCTATTTGTAACTAAATACTTATTTTTATAGTATTATTTATATTTTAATCAAATAAAATTGAAATTTTATTTCATTTATACTTAAATTATTATTTTCTAACAAAAAATGAGTATTCCACTTATAGAACAACCTATTGACCCTGCTATTAAGGATTGTAGTAATCTTTCACATGTTGATGAACCAGCAAAAATAGAAAAAGTACAAGAATTTTATAATGCGATTATTGAAGCTCACTTAAAATATACTAATTTGGGAGAAGGGAAAAAATGTGATCCGAAAAAAGGTTTTAATACATTTCTTGATTATTTAAGAACATATTTATATGAAGAGAAAAATACTAGGTTTAAAGTCGATACTAAAACAAATGTAGTTGTTTTATCAAAAAGGTATTATGAAAAAGAAGGATTTACATTATCATTTTGTTCTAAAACATTTAAAATTCTTGATTTTAAACATAATCTTATTAAAAGAACAGAAGATGGAACAACAGAAGAATATGATGTTGAATCTGAAGAAACATTTAAGGATATTATATCTATTGAAAAAATTAAAGATGGAACTAATATTATTCTTGTTATTCAAAATGGTGTAATTATTACAGTAAGAACATCTGGTACATTTAACGCAGAAACATCATATGATTCAACAGAAACACATTATGACCTTTTCTTTAAAACTTTAGATGAGGTAGGTTTTGGATTATCTAAGTTTTTTGATATTAGTAAAACTAATCCAAAAACTCGATTTTGCTTTAACTTTCTAATGAAACTAAACTTTACACCATTTCCAACAGTTTTTAAAAATGAAATTCATTTAATATCAGCATATGAAATTAAAGATAAAGAAGAAGAATTTCAATTATTTAATAGACAATTGAAAGAACTTCCAACTTCTGATTTTGAAGAAAAACGGGAAGAATTACAAGAATTTGTTAAAACAAAATTAATAGTATCGCATATTAATTATTATAAATCAGATGATGTTGTATCATTTCTTTACAATATAGGTTGTGGTATTATACAAGGTCCGCAATACTATGTTATTCCTACAGGAGTTGATATTAAAAGTTTTATTACTGATATTTTAACAAAACAAAATGCTTCACAAGGAGAAAAGGGTATTATTATTAAATATTCCAATCGTATACATCAAGAAATAATTAATAACCAATATCAATATATTTGTGATTTGAGAAGTTCTTGTAGTATGGTAATTACACCAGAAAATGAGAGAAAATTGTTTTATGAACTCTTTCTTAAACTTTTGTTTACTAAAAAGGATGAAGGTGAAAGAACAAAATTGTTTCAAGATTTTTATAAATATTATGATAGCGACACCAGATTAGATGGTAAAGGAGGAAAATATAATGCTTTATTTAAAAAATTTTATGAAGCTATTAATACATATTCTAATAATATTTATGATTTATATAGAAAAAATAGAATTCAAACTATTCTTCCCCACGAACGCTTTGAGATTGATAAAGATATTCCAATTTCTTGTAGGTTTAAAGGTGATAATGCTGTTAATATAACTCATCGTTATTATCAATCTAAAAGGGAAAAGGAAAGTCCTAATATTAGAAAAAAAGATCAATTTAAAATTGAATTACAAGATGTAATTGTAGGAGTCGTATTTGAAACAATTTTAAAATCTAAATACGATTCATTTATGAGCGATGACTATCAACTTAAATTTAAAGATAATTATGGTGATATTTATGGTAAAATTATGACACCATTATAAATAAATAAATATAAATAAAAATAAATAAATAAAAATAAAAATAAATAAAAATTTTATAAATTATTTAAAACTATATTTTTTTTTATGTAAAAATATATTTTTGCGCATTGAAATGTATCATCTAAAGCAATATGACTTGTATTAAATGTTTCGCCTATTTTATTAGTAAAAAGATGTCTTATAACTTCTTCCATTTTAGGATAAAATTTATATCTACATACTAAATCTGGTATATTATCTATTGCTACTCTCTGACTACATTCAACATTAACTGTGTTTAATTTTTCAAGTAATTCTAAATCATTATATCTAACTGCTTCCGAACGTGTAATATTCCAATCAAATTTTACATTATATCCTATTATAGTATTTTCATTCATTAAATCATTTTTCATTTTTTTAAATATTTCAATTATTGGTATACCATTTTTCTCTGCTTCTTCGTAAGTTATTTTATGTACTTCGAGTGCTTTAGGATGACTAATAAATCCATCTGGTTTAACAATATAATATTCCTTTTTTACTAAATTACCAACATCATCATAAATTATCCAAGATATAGAAACAATTCTACTCGGGTTATATGCTTCTAATTTTTCTGGTGGAAAGTATTTATCTTTAGACGTTTTATCTTTTTTAGGAAGACCTGTAGTTTCGATATCAAAAAAAAACATTATTAAAAAGTATAGATTAAGTTTAATATAAATATTTATATATAGGATACTTAAATTTATTTATTTAGTAATAATTTATTATGAATCATCATTACGATTTATTCTTGTTAATTTTACTAATAGATGATAGTAGTTTACTCATTGTTTCTTTATTTGATTCAAATTTGTTTTTTAATTCACTATCACTATCTTTATCTATTTTATCAATTAATTTTTTATTTTGTAATAAAAGACATTTCATACTGCTATTTAATTCTTTTAATTGTCCTAACATTTCTTTGTTATCAGTTTCTACTTTACGAGAAAGATTTTGTACTTTTTCATTTAATTTTTTATTGCTAGCATAAAGCTCTGTCACTAATTGTTGATTTGAAGTCATAATTTTATAAATTTATAAATACATTTAATTTATATTTTATTTATTATTTATAAACTAAAGTTTGTTTAAATATAATTTCATTATATTATAATTTTTTTAATTTAAATAGTTACAATTGTAAATTATTATAGTATTTATTTCATTTTATAAATATGAATAAATTTAAATTTGATGCTATTAATTTTGATAATCGAATAAGGTTAACTTTAGAACATCAAGGTAAAGTACGTGATATTTATAATGTTCGCAATGAAGTTGAAAACAAGGATTTTATTTTATTTTTAACTAGTAATAGATGTAGTGCTTTTGATTATAATATTTGTAGTATTAATAACAAGGGATATTTTTTAACAAATATATCATCATATTGGTTTAAACACACTAGAAATATAATTGATAATCACTATTTAAATCATCACGATAATTATATGCTTGTAAAGAAATGTCGGCCTATTAAATTGGAAGTTATTGTAAGAGGATATATTACTGGAAGTTGTTGGAAACAATATTCTAACGGAGAACGCGTATTTTGTGGCGTAAGACTTGAAGATAATTTAAAGGAATACCAACAATTTAATAAACCTATCATTACACCAACAACAAAAGATGAACATGATGAACCAATTTCTATAAATGAAATAGTAAGAAGAAATATTTTAACAAGAGAACAAAGTGATTTTATTCAAGAAAAAGCGATACAACTTTATGAAAGAGGTCGCCAATTATCTGGTGAAAAAGGGCTTATTTTAGTTGATACCAAATATGAATTTGGATTTGATGAAAATGATAATATTATTTTAATTGATGAAATCCATACCCCCGATTCATCGCGTTATTGGATTAAAAAATCATATCATAATCATTTAATCAATGATACAAAAATTGTTAACCTAGATAAAGATGTTGTTAGAAATTATCTAAAAGATATTAATTTTGTTAATAAAATAGCAGAACATTTGAAACATACTGGAAATAGAACAGATTATAAAATACCAGATATACCAAAAGATATTAAAAATAAAATGATGATTATGTATGAGAAACTTTATAAATTATTTTGTTGTGGTGAAATAAATTATAATGTAAATCAAATTACAGGAGAAGAATTATGTGATAAAATATATGGCAACGATATTAATAATCATCATAGAATTATACCATTATTTTATCATAATTTAATTTCTAAATCATATCCATTCGTAATGATTTTAATAGGTTCTGACATCGATATAAAACACGCAAATAAAATTATGAAATATATGAAATTGACTAATATTATAGGAGGATATTGTGTTGCTTCAGCACATAAAAACACAAAATTAGTTTTAGATATTATAGAATATATAAATACTAATTATTATCGTGTTATTTGGGTTACAGTTGCTGGTAAAAGCAACGCATTAAGTGGTGTTGTAGCAGCGAATACACATTTTCCGGTGATGGCTTGCCCTCCCTTTGAAAATGATATTGATATGATGGTAAATATACAATCTACTCTACAAATGCCTACCGGAGTACCAGTAATGACTGTATTAAATGTTAATAATTTAGCAGAAAGTTGTGGTAGGATTTTTAATATGTCTTTATAATGTTTAATGTTTTTTATTTAATGTTTTTTTATTTAATTATATTATAATAAATAATAAATATTAAATAAAAAACATTAAATATTAAATATTAACAATGTTTTTATTGTTACCTAATCAATTGTTTGATAAAAAACACCTAGATAAGAAAGAAGAATATCTTTTATACGAACATCCGCATTTTTTCAAAGATTATAAATACAATAAGAAGAAATTAATATTACATCGTGCTAGTATGAAGTACTATCTAGATTATTTAAAAAAAAACAAGTTTAATGTTTCCTATCTCGAATTTAATAGTCCATTAAAACTAAAAAAGGGAGTTGAAATAAAAATGTTTGACCCAATTAATAAACTAGATATATTAAAATTAAAGGGTGATATAACAGTTTTAGATTCCCCTAATTTTCTACTTAAAACAGAACATCATTTAAAATATAGAAAGAAAACAGATAAATTCTTCTTTAATGGATTTTATATGTGGAGTAAAAAGGAAACTAATATTTTACCTGGTGTTAAATCACAAGATAAATCAAATAGAAAAAAACTCCCTAAAGATATGAAAATACCCCCAGTTCCTAGTAATAAAACAGATTTAAAATATGTAAAAGAAGCCATTCAATATGTAGAAAAACATTTCCCTAAAAATTACGGTAATAGTGATCTAGCTGAATTTATATATCCTATTTCACACACTACTGCGAAAAAATGGTTATTGGATTTTATTGAAAAACGATTTAAATTATTCGGTGATTATCAAGACCATATTGACGATAAAGAAAACTTCTTATTTCATTCACTTCTATCTAGTTCAATAAATATTGGATTAATAAATCCAAATGATATTGTTGATATAATTAAAAAATATAAAAAGAAAATCCCTCTAAACAGTTATGAAGGATATATTAGACAATTATTTTGGAGAGAATATCAACGTTATTGTTACATATACTATGATTTTAATAAAGTAAATTATTTCGGTAATACTACAAAATTAACTAAAGCATGGTATACTGGTAAAACGGGCAGTGTCCCAGTTGATGACGCAATAGTCAATGGTTTTAATACTGGTTATTTACATCATATTTTGCGTCTTATGGTAGTTGGTAATTATATGAATTTAAGTGGAATCGCACCAAAAGAGGGATTTAAATGGTTTATGGAATTTAGTTGTGATAGTTATGAATGGGTTATGTATCAGAATGTAATGGATATGGTCTTTTTTGTATCAGGTGGAGCAACAATGCGAAGACCATATATTTCATCTAGTAATTATATTATGAATATGAGTAATTATAAACGCGACGAATGGTGTGATAAATGGGACAAATTATATCGGGACTTTACAAAGAAACATCGAAGTAAATTACTCAAATTCAGATACTATTTTAAAGGTTTATAGTTTAATCTTATATTTATTTTAAAGTTTTGAATTATTTTTTGCGACTTTTAATTTCTTTATCAAAATCAGTTTTCGTTAATTGATATCCCCAATGTTGAAGTGTTTGTCGTATTTTTGGCGAAACGTTGAAATTATTATATTTTTGTTCTGAATTGGATTTTTTTAATATCATTGTTACTAACCACTTACGAAAGCGTCCGTTTTCACTAGCAATACCTTTCCATCTATCTATTTGACGTTTATCATCTTCACAACGTCTGCCTTGATAAAAGCGACAATACCATTGAACCCAACCATATGGGTCATATTTATCATTTATCCATTTTTTTTTTATCCAAAATTCTAGGGTTGTTCCAACTTTAACTTTATATGTATTTAGGGATTTATCATAGTTTTCAAAAGGAGTAGTAAGTTGATTGCCTGTTAATCCCTTCCACCAACTAGCGGGGAATTCTTTATGTTGGTCTTTATATTTATATTTATTGGTTTTTTTATCTTTATGAATAGGTCTCCAATATGTTCCACCAAATGAACCTAATTGAAATATTTGTTTTGGTGTTAAATTAGGTTTAAAGTCAGGAAAATCTTTAAAGTGAATTGTCTTTGGTTTTATTTTAGTAGTCATATTATTTGTTTTATATAATTAGTGTTATTATTTATAATATATAAAATTATTTTATATATTTTTATTAACTTAATCTTATTTAAATAAATAATACATATGTGATACAATTTGTGAAACACCTATAACAATAGAAATAATTTGTAAGAATTTTGATATTTTTCTTCCTCTACTTCCTATATAAAGAAATAATCCAAAAAACACCAAATAATGTGTTAAAAGTATCCAATCTCTATTCGTTAATTTATTATCATTATTACTTGTTTCATTTGGGTTATCTGTATTATTCGCATCATTAGATGTTTTAAATATTTTACCTAGAAACCGATTTGTTACTATAAATGGAATAAAAAGAGCAAATACTATAATAGAACTAAATACAGCATCAATCGATTTATTTTTTGTATCTCCTAACTGTTCTTTACTTAAACTACCCGCATATATCATTGTGGGACCCAACAACAACATATGAAGAAAATTAACTTGCCTATACGACATAATTGTATTTTATATATTATATATTGTTTATTAATCTATAATATATAATATTATAACAATTTACTATTTATAATTAATATATATATATATATATATATAAATAATCAAATAAATCAAATGTTAGCAAAAGCAAATACTAATAAATTATTAGTTATATTTTCTATAACTATTATATTATTCATAATAACAAATTTTGTTTTTTTAATTACTGTAAAATATGATATTATAAAAAAATCAGATGATATATCATATGATACTTCTATTTTATTATATGAATTAGATTCCAAAATTAATAAACAAAACGAAAATATTACAAAAATTATAAACATACTTTCAAAATAATTATGAACCATATGAATATTAATAAAAAGTAACTTAAATATATTATAAAATAAGTAAAAATTAAAAATTTAATTTTTTAAAACCATCATACTATTAATTTTGTTGATGCGGTTTTGAATTTTTACAATTAACATATCTAGTTTAGCTGTTGTTGATATATCATTTAAATAGGTTATTTTCAAATTCTGGAGACCACTAATTGATTCAGTTAAGTTTTGATTTGTTTTTTGGTAAATTGTGATAGTTTCATCTTTAAAATCAACCTTTTCCATTTGACTTTTGTTTGAATAATAATGAATAGATGCATGAGTAGGAAGGGGGTTTTTAGCATCTTCAAGTAAATTATCCAATATTTCAAATATATCATCTATTATTTTTTGAATATATTTAATTGATTTTTCTCTGCTATCACCATTATAAGTTCTAGAAACAGATTGAAGTAAATATGGTGTATCAATCATAATATTATCACGCACACATATTTTATCATATTCTTTAATATTTGAAATAATTTTTAATTCTAGTAATAATTTATCTAGTTTATCATTTATTAAGTTTTTAGTTGAATTTTTTTCTGTTTTAACATCATTTATATGTTTTTCAGTAATATCTTCTATCTTGACATTAGTAGTCATTTTAATTAATTAAAAATTTGGAGAATATAGATTTTAGATTTTAGATTATAGATAATATATAAATATATAATATATTATAATTAAAAAATAATATTTTAATATATTTCATTTAAATAAAAGTCTAAAATAAAAATGAGTGCCGAAATAGATAATATTAATCAAAATAATTTTAAAAAATATACAATAATATTTTGTGCATGTTTAATAATAGGTATTGGTATACTTGTAATATTTTTTACAGATTATATATATAATTTTAAAAACATAGTAAAGGATAAATCACAATCTATATATTATTTTAAGTGGATAATATTGGGATTTTTATTAAATATTATATTTTTAATAGCATTAAATTCTATGAAATCATATAAAAATAACATTATTGGAGAAAGAGGCCCACAGGGATTTAATGGTAGAAAAGGGAAAAGGGGAGAAAAATGTGTAATTTGTACTGGAACAGAAGACCATAATTATGAATATGAATTAGGAGAAAGATTTAATAAAGACAAATGGAAAAAAAAATAATAATCTAATTTATATATAAGTATTAAATAATTAATATTAATATTTAAATTAATATTTAAATTAATTTGAAAATGGAATCAAATAATATAATAGGATTACTATTTATATTAATAATATTCTTTATTGTAACAGACTATTGTAAAAAGAAAAGAGGAAATAATATTGAAGCATTTGAAGATGTTGTTTGTGATGAAGATACATATACTGATCCTACTATATCTCATGAAGAAAAAATAAATTGTAGAATTAAGAAGTTAAAAGAAGACAGAAAGGATTTAAAAGATTATGTAACAACCCAAGAAAATAAAAAATATAAAAATAATATTGAATATTATAAAAAAATAAATGATGCTATAAATCAAAAACACATAGATAGTGACCAAAAACGTACAGACGCTATAGATGATAGTAACACAATAATTAAATCTATTAAAGACAAACTAGCATATTTAAATAATCTTAATAAATTTAATATGCCTCAACAAGAGTTTAATTCTATTCGTTCTCTTCAAAATGGAACAAAATTAGTTATAGAAAAAAATAAAGATGGAGATGATTATTTAGTTAAATTAAATAAAGATAATGATACTGAAAAATGTTTATCTGTAAACTCAAATGGTACTTATAACTTAGAAAAGTGTGACCAAGGTAGTGATAGTGATCAACAAAAATTTGATTTAGTAAATATAACTAATGATTCAATGTATAAAAATAATTTAGAAAAAGGTATATTAAGCAATAAGACATTACCAGCAATTGTTAATTATCCATTTAATTTAATTAAATCAAAAAAAAATAAAAATTGTATTGGTATTTTTAATAATGAATTAAGTGTTACACCGTGTGAAACTAAAAAATCGCATAGATGGGAACCATTAAAAGAACACATTTATTGCTCTAGAGATTAAAATGAATAAATATAATAATAAATAAAAAATGTTTTTTATTTTTAAATTTTTAATATTTTTATAAGATAATAGTAATAATAAAATATTAAGTATATTTATATAATAAAAATATGAATAATAAAAGTACTAAAAGTAATAAACAAACTAAAAGTAATAATTTAACATATTTTTTAATTGTAGTTATTATTTTAGTGGTTGTTATTTACCATTGTCATACTAAATATAAAGAACATCTTTATAAACGAGAAGCATTTCAAAATAACATAAATAACAATAACAATAATGAAAGTATTAAAGCTTTAGATAATATGTTAAATAAAACATTAAAAGGTACTAAAAGAAATGAAAATAATATTTCTAGTAATGAAGGTAATTCAATAATTCCTGTAGATGAAAATAATATTACTATTAGTAAAGTAGAAGGTGATTTCAATACAAATACTGTAAATAATAATACTCAAAAAAATAAACTTTATTTAGATAATAAAAGTGATGGTTTAGTATTATTACCAAATGGTCATATTATTATAAAGTTTAATAAAGATGAAAACATAGAAAATATATTATTAAAGGGTTTTGCAAAATGCCGTGTAGATATTGCTAATAAAAATAGTAATGTTTATAAACAATTATTTCGTGTAGATAATCCTAAAAAATTATTAAAACAAGTTTTACAATATTCTAAAGAAAATATTAATCAATATAATAGCATATATCCAACTTCTGTGTTAAAGGGTTCTTCAATTAAAATTACAAATACAGATATAGAAAGAACAAAACCTATTAAAGTAGAAATTAAAAATAATAGGTGTAAACAATTAAAATGTAACAGAGATGCCACAAGAATATCTAATCTTCAATTATTTGATCATAATAATAACAAAATTACTGAATTATTAGTTGATAAAGAAAATAATAAAAGGTCTCACATTACAGTTAAATTACCAAAAAAAGTTGAATTACACGGTTTTAAATTAAAAACAAATATTCCTCATTTTAGAATTAGCACATCTAGTAATGGCTTTGAAACATTCCCAAAAGATGGATTTTATGAAGGAGGGAAAGATGGTATTAAAGAAAAAGATTATTATTTAGAAAAACCCGTATTAACAAATATTTTGAAAATTGTTACATTTATTAATCCAGAAGAAATTGATAATAAAAAGTATTTTATAAATAGTATAAGTGTTTACGGTAATGTATCATCTCAAAACGTTATTGAAGGTTTCCAAAATAGTATGGAAGTTGATGATACTAATATGGAAGGAGAAAAACTAAAGGAAATGAAAGAAGTATTATTAGAAGACTTACAAAACTCAATTGATGTTCAAAAAGCGTGTCAAGCTTTATCATATCAAGAAGATATTAATAATGAAGCTCAAAAATTAGAACAATTTAAAAAATATAATTTAATTCTAGAACAACAACACGAGGAATATAAAAATTTAGAACGCGTTGTTAATAAATTAAGAGAAAAACGAAAAGTACAATTAAAGAAAGAAGATATGTTGAATGTTGCTAGATATCAGAAAATGAGAGGAGAAGAATTTAAAGTTAAAGAAGCTCTTAAAAAATTCCATAACGAACAATCAAAACTTAATATTGATTTAAATGTTATAAAAAAAAAAGAAAATAATATTACAGCTCCCAAAGAAATTATAAATACTAATAATCCAGAAATAGGTAGTGTTAAAGATTTTAATGCTGTTGGTGCTTTAGGAGAATAAGTAGAATAATATACATAATTTCATTTATTTAAATAAATGTTTTATTTTAAATGTTTTTTATTTTTTATTAATATTTATATTATATTATATATATAGTAAAATATAAAGTTAGAAATATATTTAAAGGAAAGATATGTTATCTTACAATCATTTCCAACAAAACAAATTAAAATATGTTATACTTGGTATATTTTTTATACTAATATTAGTATTGATTAGATGCTATTGTAATAATAAAGACAAATTTACTAACAAAGAGGGATTTTCTAATGGAATGGTAGTTGATGTTTTACTAGGTAAAAAATTTGATAAACCAGAATTAAATAGAGTTAGTTTATCTGATAATATAAAGGAAAGTGGAGGAAATGAACTAAACATCTTATATTCAACTTATTATATTCAACCTTCAAAAGATAATACTCAATTATCTAAAGATGTAATAAATATATTTTTAAGAACAAATGTTTCTGAAAATAGTAAAATAATAGGTGATTTATGTTTAAAGATTAATAGTAAAAAACTATCGTTTGATGATAATAATGAAATTATATTTAATAATGAAAATGTCCCACATTTATTAAATCCTATATTAAAAAAAGAAAATGCTTTGGAATTAACTGAAAATGATATTAAAAAAAAACAAGATATTAATGGAATTGAAGAATTTGATATTATTGAAAAACAATTTGATTATAATGAAGATAAAGATTATACTCAAATATTTTTAAATTTATTGGGTATTAACAATAAAAATGATGCTTATAAAAATAATAATATGAAAAAAATATATAATTTTTTTACAGAAGGAAAAACAGACGAAGACTTATTAGGAAAAAATAATTCTCAAGTGTTAAATGATTTAGATTATAAAAGAAAAGATGATTCTGACGCATTTAATATTATAAATACCGTTACATATATTGAAGAATTACAAATATATTTTAACGATATTGAAAACAATACATTAAATATTAAATCACAAATAGCTATGATATTATATAAGAGATTAGAAGATAGTAGAAGAGTAGAAAATAAAACATTTACTAAAAGAATTTATGCTGGTTATAAAATAGGTTCTGATAATATACCATTCCCTTTTACAATGGAAGAAGGAGGTAAAACTGTTACAATAGACAATAATAATAAATTTAAATTTAAAAATAATGTATTAAAAAAACTAAAATATGAAAATAAAAATAGCGCACAAATAATTAATAGTTTAATAGATTTTTATAATATAGAAATATATACAATAATATTATTTGAAGGTACTGTACTAGAAACTAAATTTGAAATACCTTATCTTGAAACTGAATATGATTATATAGACGTTGGTGAAGAAGAAAACACTCTAAATATAAAATATAATAATGATGGTACTACTACTACTGAAACTATTAATTATAATGAGGTTAATAATGAAGATGTTGCTACTGATTTAGGTGAGTTTGTTGATAATCTAAATATAGATATTAATAATATTAGTTTAAAAATAAACCTAGAAAATTATCTTGATTTTAGTGAAGTTAAAGATAAAATTGAGAATTTTAAAAATAGTTTAGATTATATTTTAAATAATCCCAATTTTTTCTTAAAAATACCATTAAACTTTATAAGAATGAATGACCCACTAGATGACGATACACATATTATTTTTGGAGATATATTAGATACGGGTGATATTATTAATACTGAAAATAATATATTAAGTAATTATGTTAAAGTTCCAAGGAGATGTTGTTTTAAAACAGAACAATTTTATGGAGATGATAATAATAAACCAATAATGCCTTCTATGAAAGGAATTGATGGTAACACTTATAATATATATCAACATCCTATATATAAAACATTTAAAGTATTTGCCGTGGGTGAAAATTTAACAAACAAACACATATATGAAATAGAGCCCTGTGCCCCTAATGTATCTTTATATGAAAATAACATAAAAGCATACAATAAATTAAAAGGGAAATGTAAAAATATTAAAACATTTAGTGATGACAATAAAATTAAAGATAATAGTTTTAATCAATTACAAATTAGAACAAAACTTAATACTATTAATAAAAATAAGCAAAATCTAGATAGTTTGAGAAACGAAGTAAAAAAATTAGAAGGTGAACTAGATAGAAAAGAAATAATTAAATCTAATTATAATAGATCAAAATTACAAAAATATAATGAACATAAACAAGACCAAATATATGAAGGAAGAAGGCGTCTTAATAAAAAAAATGGTGTTGGTCTTACTGTTACTTATCCGCAAGAAGTATTAGATTACTTAATTCAATTTTATAGAAAAAGACCTCTTGATGGATTAACTATTAATGAACAAGAAAAAAATAATAAAATGTTAGATAAACTACTTCAATTTGATAATCAAACTAGTAATAAAGACTTTAATAAATTTATTGAACAACAAATTAAAGAAGATAATATAGATATAGTAAAATTATTACCTGACCCAAATTCTCAAAAATTTAAAGATAAATGGATTAATAGAAAATTATTAGAATCAAAATTAGTTGAAAGAAATATGGAAACTGATTTAGAAATTGGTGAATAATATATTGTTTAATAAGATAGTTTTTCAATATCATCTAAAGTATATGGTTCAAGAGAAACATCTCTTAAAGGAACCCATTTTTGAAATATACTAGAATAGCGACATTCCATACAAATATTAATTGAATTTTTATTATTTATAAATAATTTATAAAGATATTTACTTGTTTTCATATTAGGTACCAGAGCATTATCATATTTAATAAGTTCTGTTTTATCTTCATTATAAATATAAAGATTAAAAACATCAGGCATATCTGTATGAAGAACTTTAAAAACCATATTATTTTCACCAATTTGAGACTTATTTGTAATGTCTAATGATATATCTTCATTTGTAATTATATTTTTAGATGATATTATTTCATCATTATTTGATTGTTCAAAATGAGTTTCTGTAGATTTATTAATTGTTTTAGACCATAATGTTGGTTTGTGTGTTCTAATCATATCATCAATATCATCATTAGATTGTAAATGGTATATATGGTTTCTAGGAAATAACATTGAATAATTAGAATATTTTGTATTTAAATTATAAAAGACAAGCCCCTTACAATGATAAGAAAGACTAGGAAGAAATTTATTAATTAAAACTTTAATTTGTGAATACGAAAATAACTTTTTAATTTGAATAGGACACGGTTCTATTGTAGGTTCTTGTGTAAAATTATTATTAAAAATATGATAAATAGTTTCAAATTTAGATACTATATTCTCATTATTCATTTTTTTACCTTTATAAATAAGAAGATTATCTATTAAGAAAAACCATTTTTTATTTTTATCACGAACCAATTCTCCTGAAAACATAGTATCTGTATATAATTCATCAGCAAACTGATATTTAACACAATGAATTTTAGGAAATGAAAATCCACCCTTTAGTTTTCTATCAATATAAAAACAACAATTGGTATTATCTATTCTTGTTAAATATAAAAGATATGGATTACCATTTGTTAATGGTGTTAATAAATGTTGATGATACAACACATTTTTTAAAATAGATGGATTTAAAAATACATATAACTTATCTACTACTTTAATATCATATTTATCATCTATAAATCTTATAAATTCTTCTTTAAAGTCATTATTATTAACATTACTACATTTTTTATCACAAAATGATATATCTGATAATTTTCCTTCTAACGATAACATTTTAAACTTAACTAAGTTTTATATTATTTAGTAGTATTTTATATTGTTTATCTGTATTATCTAAATTATAATCTATAATTTATAATTTGTAATTTGTAATATAAAAAATTTCTTAAAAATTTTAAATCAATTTTCTTTTATAGTATTTATTATTTTAATTATGTTTTAATATATATATTTTATTCTCTAGTTATATTAATATATAATATTGTTAAATTATTGTTATATTTCTTTTATATTAATATTTAATAATAATAATTAATACTATAAAAAATAAAATTAAATACAATGGTTTCTCATTCAAATTATAGTAAAAATAAAGCGTTTAAAAAGGAAAATATTAAACAACAATTTATAAGAAAAAAAACGAAACAAAAAAAAGAAACTTCATATTTAAAGAATAAAAATAAATTAAACGGTAAGAATACAAGAAAGCGTAAGCATACTAAAAAAGGAGAACAATATAAGGGTAGTTTAAAATCAAAGAAAAAAACTCCAATAAATATTAACAAAAATAAGAAAAATTTAAAACCGGTTCTATTAAAACAACAAGATGGTGGCGGTATATTTTCTAGTTGTATTAGTGTATCTATAGATAAAAAAAAAAGTAAATATGATAAACTAGATTCTAAACTTAAAAAAAATCTGGGTCCATTTTCTAATATTATGGATGTAATGAAAAAAAGCTATTTAAAAGTTTTAAAAGAACAATACTATACATTATTAATAAACAAAAGAAAAAAATTTAATCAAGAAAAAAAAAGAGATGAAGTAAAGGGTGATAAAACATTATTTGACAATCAAATAAAAATTTTAGATGGTAATATTCAAGATTCAAATAATAAAATTAAAATTAAATTAAAAGAAGCTACTAAAAAAATGAAAAAATATAAAAAAATAAAAAAAAAATATGACAGTGTATCTAAAAATTATATGAAATTTGTAGATAAATTAATGTATGGTTCAAAGAAAGGTAAGGCAGAACCTGATAAAAAAAGTTTTAATTATAAAATGAATCAAATTTTAAATATTATTGAATCAGCGGAATCTACATCGGAAGGTAGCGAAGATAGGAAAAAATATAATAAATGTAAAAAAAAATATGATAAAGCAAAATCAATCTATACTGATATTAAATCTAAAATAGGGGCAAATATATTTACGGGCGATACTTTAAATAATGATATTGTATTTATTGATGCTTTTATTACTAAATCTGGTCTTAAACATACAAATGATATAAGTAAGTTTAAAAATGAATGGGAAGGAGAAACTAATAAGTTTTATAATGAAATCATAAAATTAGTACCAGAACAATCAGTAGATAGTATAAAAACCAATACATCAATAAAAAGTTTAGATTATAAAAAAGACGTAGAAAGAATTGAGGGTGATATTATTAATGTTTATAATATATTTTATCAGGTTAATGAAAGTACATTAAATATTAATGTTGTAAGAGTATTAGAACATATTAAACAATTTATGAATGGTATTAAAGAAACACAAGGGGGTATAGTAAAGGATTTGCGTAAATTAAAGGAGGGATTTTTAAATTTACAAAATACATCTATATTGAAACTAATGAGTAATTATATTATTAGAGCACATCTACAAAACACTAAATTATTAATCTGTATAAAATATTATTTTGAAAATATTAGTAATCAAAATGCTGTTGAATTATTTACTAAAACAAGTACATATTCAAACACAGACCCTAATAAAAGAATTGGATTAGCGGAGGGGCTTGGAGTGGGAAAATCAGACCAAAATGTTTTTGAACAACAAGTAAGTAAAGCACCAGCAGCTCCTATACCAATTGAAAAAACAAATTTAACATCAAGTGTTAGCGGGGGAATTATGAGAGGTGGTGGTAAATTACAAAATATTTTAGATAAAGATAGAAAATTTAAATTTAATAAACAACAACTTGAACACATAATGAAATCAACAAACTTAGTAAATTATAGTAAGCCAAAATTTGATAAGCAACATAAAACAGAGACAGAACTTAAAAACTATTACAAAAAACATAATCAAAGAAATATAGAAGCAAACAATTTTTTAGTACAAGCAAAAAAAATTTCTAAATTAACATCGGATATTAAAGATAAAAAAGAAAAAATAAACGATAATAATGCTGAAATAAATACAATAAATACTAAGATACCAGCTGCTACTACTGCTGCTGCTATTAAAAAAAAATTAACCTCCCGAAAAACAGTTTTGGAAAAAGATAATCTAAAATTAACAGATGAAATAGATAAAAAAGAAAAACAAAAAGAAGAACTACTAAAAGAGGTAAAATTTAGACCATTAACTGAATGGAGAGATAGTTCTGTAAAAAAGAAATATGATACTAAAAGTTGTAAGCCTCTTAATGGTCAAAAAGATAAATGTTATGAAGAAACAGTTTGTTATTATAATGAAAATGACAATATTTGTTCTACTGATTTTAATATATCAACAATATTAAAAAAAATAAATGATAGAATTAAAGAATTAGAAGCTAAACAAGTATCTAATCCTCTTAATTCTTCGGAATTAATAGAATTAAAAAAGTTAAAAGAAGAAAAAAATAAAATATTACCATACGATACCGCAAATCAAATAAAACTTAAAACAAAAGAATATGAAGAACACTATAAAGATTATTTTGAATTTAAGAAAAAATATTATTTAACAATATTATATTTTTATATTATTTATGACCAATTTAAAGATATTGATGTAACAGAAGATACTTTAAGTAACGCAAAAGAGAATTTTAAAAAAACATCGTTATATTCAACTTACTATGATATGTTTGATATAATAGATCCAAACATTAATTTTTATAAAATTAAAGTAGGTATTTCTAAGTTTAAAGAAAATGCTAATCGTAGTGATAAACTAAAATATATAAAAACAAGTGTTAATTTACATCCTAATCAAACTGATTTAGTAAATGATAAAATTGAAGATGCTTTAAAACATTTTATAGAATTGTATCAGATTGATTAAATTTTAAAATTGAATTTTTTAAATTAAAGTTTTTTATATATTATTATTATAAAAATAAATAATAAGTAGTAGTCTAGTATTAAAAAAAAATATATTGACGTAATTATGAATTTTTGTAAAGAATGTGATAATTATTTAACATTACAAATGAAAGAAACCACACAGCAAGATAAGTTAATATATGTTTGTAAAAATTGCGGATTTGAAGAAGAATATAATACCGTATTAAATAAAGAGGAATCTGGCGAATTTTGTATATATAAAAACTATTATGATAAAAAAGATATAGTAACACATAACGAAAATATTAGATATTTAAGTGAAGACCCTACCCTCCCTAGAGTCAATAATATTACTTGTCCTAATGATGAATGTATTACAAATACAACATTAGATAGTAGTGCATTGTTAGAAAAATCAAAAAATCCTAAATCGCAACAATTAAGTGAAAATAAAAATGAAGTAGTTTACCTTATTATTAATCAAGAAGATATGATATTTCAATATGTATGTTGTAATTGTAAAACATCCTGGACTAATAGATAAACTTATAAATATATAATAAATATATAATTAATTTCTAGTTAAATTTTTATACTTTTTTAAAAATCTTATATTAATTTATATAATATAGAATATAAAATATATAATATAGAATATATAATATATAATATAAATATAGTACTCAAAATATGTATAGTATTAAAAGAGATGTAAAAGCATCTATTACTAAAATACAAGAAAAAAAAACATTAGTATTAATATCGTGCATCGGTATTATTCTTTTGACATTATTTTTTTTTAAATTAACATTTGAAGAAAAAAAAACAAGTATGGTTGAAAAATATAGAGATACACTCAAAAAAAATCCATATATTAAAAGAGACCTAAAACCACTTTCAACATGTAGAGAAATTAAAAATAAAGATTTTGATTATAAATTAGTAGATTATTATATTTCTTCTAGTTTTAATTCTCCTTTAATAGGTAATCAAAAACGCGATTATTTAAGCCTAGAATTTTTTAAAGAAGTAATAGATACTGGTGCTAGGTATTTAGAATTTCAAATAAATCCATCTTCTACTAATGATTTTCCAGAACCTATTGTAGGAACAGGAGAAGTTAATAATAATTGGGGAGATAGTATGAATTTCTTAACTTTAGACGATGTATTAAAAACAATTAGAAAATCAGCATTTAATAGTAATATGAATTATCCTTTAATAATATATTTGGATTTTAATAGTACTAACAAACATTTACTTAAGAGAACAGGAGAACTTATAAACGCATATTTAGGTGATTATGTAGTTAAAAATAATAAATATGTAAAAACCCCTTTTGTATTTGAAAGAATATGTATATTTAATAGAAAAATATTATTTTTATCATCTTTAAATAAATCCAACTTTGCGACGACACCTTTAGAAACAATAATATTACCAGAGCTTGGATTCGTAAGGCGTGTATTTTATGAAGATATTGATAAACAATTATCAATAGAAAACACACTGTCGCAAAAATTACAAAGGGCAGATGATGAAAAATTTAGAAATAATTATAAAACTTATGAAGATATATTAAAAAAAGCGAATACGCAAAATAAAATAGGTAAAACATTTTATGATATCCTAGTTGAAGAAGAATATCTAAATCCATTATTGCATTTTAATAAAGTTGGTTTAACTATTATAATACCTCATAAAAAAGAAGATAATTTTACACTTAATTATGAACCACAGTCATATTGGGATAATGGGTGTCAAATTGTATCTATAAACTTTCAAGAATCACTAGACCGTAACTTTTTAGATAAAATAAATAATCCTGTTTATAAATTGACAAATAAAGACCCTATAATAATAAGATATTTATCTAAATTTAATAAAAATAGTTTTATATTAAAATCAGATGAAGAGCGATTTTTTGAAACATCTACAAAAGATAAACCAATGGAATTATTTAATATAGAAGAAGATAAAAGACTTCAATTAAAAATTAATAATAAATTTATTAATAATCATATTTCAATTAATAATGAATTTGTTGTTTGTATGATACAATCATATTCTCATCCTATATATTATTTAGATAGTAATAGTGGTATTGTAAGATTTGTTAATAAAGATGATTCATCTAATAATAATAAATCCGAAAATGATTATTTATTTATGTTTGTTCCATCTAAAGATGATATTCTTAATAATAAACAAGCAATTTCTATTATTCCATTAAATAATATGATAGATATAGATGTTATGAAAAGGAAAGTATTAACAAGAAATGTTAATGATTTTATGTATAGAACAATATCTAATAATTCACATAGTTTAATACAAAAATCATCATTTTATCCAGTTACTGCTACTTGTAATGAAGCAAGTCCAACTGTATCATTTAGAATAGATGGAGAATTTAATACCCCATTTTTGGGGTATGATAATAAGATATTAACAACATATGTTAAAAATGATACCAATAAAATGAAAGAATCTTGCTGTTTTAATATTACTAAGATACCATATTTTAAAGAAGATATGAAACAAAATAAATCTGTTAAATTATTTTTATATATTAAACATAGATATTCTAATAGATATTTGCAAGGACTTAGTAATAATATTTGTATCTTTAAAAATAAAAATGTGGAAAAAACTAATAAATTTCAAATTATAATGGATAATGATATATATGATGTAAGTCAATTATTTTCATTGAAAATAAATAATAGATATTTAAGATATCATATATCCAGTAATAACTTATTATCAGATACTACTAATATAGATAATAGTTCTACATTTAGAATAGTAAAATATAATGATAACTATAATTTACACTTGCTTAATACTACTTCAAATAAAGAAGATAGAACTCTTAATAATATAAATAATAAACCTATATTTAACAAAAATGAGAATGTGAATAATACATATATAAATAATTCATTAATGTGTTATCTTAAATTTGAAATCGAAAATTAACTTTTATATTTTTAACTTTTGTTATTTGTAAAAAATTATATTTTTAAATAGTAATAATAACTATAATATATTATATTAGTTATATTTATTGATAAAAATAATCAATAGTAATAAATACTAAATAATCAATAATCAATAAAATATTCAATATGGATACTAAAAATACAAATTTAAATACTACCAATGACACAAATACTGCTAGTAACACAAATACTGCTAGTAACACAAATACTGCTAGTAACACAAATACAGCTAATGATACAAATACTGCTAGTAACACAAATACAGCTAATGATACAAATACTGCTAGTAACACAAATACAGCTAATGATACAAATACTGCTAGTAACACAAATACAGCTAATGATACAAATACTGATAATAAGTCTAATATGGGTAATAATATGGATAATATTAATAAAATTAATATGGAAGAACAGAAAAAGAGTAAAGGGAAAACTGGATTATTACGGCGTGGAAATCCACTATCTAATAATATTTTTTTAATAGCAATTGCAGTATTTGTTGTAATATTCATACTTTTAATAATATTATTTTCAGATGGTTTTAGAACTAAAAAAACTATTAATAATTTTAAAGTTTATGATAAATATCAAACAATTAAAAACTATAACTATAAAGCCAAAGGTCATAATGTATTAGGAAATCATTTTATAGCTAGTTCTTATAATTCTTGTAATGTTAAAAAACCTACATTAAGTTATATAAATTGTGATGATATTTTAAAGGGTATTTTAAAATCTGGTGCTAGATACATTGAAATGAAAATATTTAATGACAAATTTGGTGATAAAAATATAGAACCAATTGTTAATAATGGTTTTGAAACGGGTGAATGGAAACTCTGTTTTAATAGTGTTAATTTTGAAGATGTGTGTAAAGTAATAAAAGAACATGCATTTAAAATAAATAAAAAACTCGGTGATGGTAAAATAGAGGGCGTACCTAATCCAGATGATCCATTATTTATTTCATTAGATTTAAAAACTAGAAATAATGTAGATACTCTTAATAGATTAACTAGACACATTACTACTCATTTGAGAACATATCTTTTACCTACTAAATATAAGTATAATAATAATCCCAATTTATTAAATATGAAAATGAGAGATTTAGAAAAAAATATTGTTATATTCTGTAGTAGTGGTTATCAAGGTTCGGATTTAGAATCTATAATGAATGGTTCTTGGGAAGAAGGAGGTAATATAAATAGAGTATATTGGGAAGACCTAGATAAATTAGGAAAAGATGATAAAGAAGATTTTAAACTTAAAGTAAAGCAAAAATTAACAATAGTAACACCAGACCCAAATTTAGATTTAGTAGGAAAGCTTAAAATAGTTGGAAAACAAAATTATGATACTAAAATCGCATTTGATTTAGGTTGTCATTTTGTTAGTGTTTATTATCAATCAATGGATAAATTTATGAATTCTTATATCACCAGATTTAGAAAAAACTCTATAATATTAAAACCAGATTATTTACATATTACACATAAAAATAAAAAATATTTAGAAGAAAGTAAAGAAGATGACCAAGATAGATTTAATTATTCAGCATACAGAAATAAATTACAAGAAGCCGCTGATTATTTAGAAAATTTAGATATTGATTAAGTAATCGATTGAGTAATTGATTAAGTAATCGATTAAGTAATCACTAAATCAATTTACACATTTAATCATATTTTTTCGTAAATAACATACTAGACTTAAACGTCCATAATTTTTTTTGCCTTTTACTTTAGGTGTAATATTTGTATTACAATGCCATTGATGGACATCCATCGCTAGAAAATCGCCATTACGTACATCAACTGCTACTTTATATTGCGGAAAGCCCAAATACCCTCCTTTGTAAGCGTCATTACCTGGCATACATTCACTTTTTTCCAATACAATTAAATTACCAAATCCCTCCTCTAAATCACCGCGGTCTTTATGTGTACCAGTTCTATAATTATAATTAATCGTAATTGTACTAAACGCTGTTTTTTCTATTTGGAATCTAGGTGTTTTCTTAGCTCTCCTTAACTGTATTGAATGTCGTTTAGGTGCTAGTTTTTTAAAAAGGGTGTTTGCCCTTTTAATAAGAGGGAGTGTTTCCTTCCATTTAGAAACTTGTTCTTTTGTAAATTTGGTTGTTCTACAAGGTATATTAGGTATTGATTTTTTACTTGTTTTCTTTCCATTTGATTTATTAAAAACATTTCTATCATAACGGTCAAAATATCCTATAATACCACTCTTTACATAATTACTAATATGATCTTTTTTTGCTTTACCATCACTCCCAATATAATAAGAACGAAATTTTGATTTTGATGTTGTTTTTTTAACATATTTAGGGAGTTTTTTTGTATTAAGTAATCCGGCAGCACTCCCTCTATTATTGTGTTTTTTTTGTGCTTCTTTTTCAAGAGCGTTATATGCCTTACAACACAATGATGGTTTAATGACATTTTTTCTAAATGATAGGAGCAGTTTTTGTTCTTTATTATCATCTAGTATATAAACATCACAATCTTCTTTAATTATAGTATCAAAATATGATTCATCAAAGAAATGTCCTTCTTTTTTTGATATTGTATCTTCTTTGATACGGTCTTTTATTACTATAGTTTTTGGTTTCATAATTATAAATATATTAGATTTTATTTATTGAATGTATAAAAATGTTTTAAAAAATATTATTAATTTATAAAAATTTATAATTATAAACTTAATTCACCTCTTTCTATTTTCTAATTCTGATTTTTTTTGTTATTTGGTGTTTTTCTTTTTCTTACAATAGATTTTTTACTTTTTTTACGAGAACTTTTTTTCTTTGATTTACTAACACCTATTTTGCGGACTACACGTCGTTTTGTTCTTTTTGTCGCACGTGTTGATTTACTTGAACGTAATTTTCTTGACATAATAAATAATGAATTAAAGTTATTATAATATAGTTAAATGTAAAAATGTTTAAAAATAAATTAAATTAAATCAAAAAAAATTAATTAGTATTTTCTGTATCCACCACCACCACTGTGTTTACTATGAGCTCCGCCACCTTTGTGTTTGTTACTACTAGAACCTCCTTTGTGTGATTTGTGTCCTGCTCCACCTTTGTGGTTTTTTTTAGAGTGTCCTGCTCCACCTTTGTGTTTGTTACAATTAGTACCACCCTTCATTTTTTTACTAGATTTTTTACCAGATTTTTTTTTCATTTTAGTATCGCAACAATCTACCATTTTAGAGCAAGATTTAACACAATCTTTACAGCAAGCCATACTATGTTTTTTACATTCCGCAACACACGCCGAACAAGCTTTTTTACAAGCCATAGTTAAGCAATTGATAACTTCTTTGTCACCTTTACATTTCATTGAAACTTTCAATGCTTTACAAACTCTTTCACACATTAAACAAAGTCTAACGCAATCGCTCATTCCGGCTTTACCAGAACAAAGACAATCAGAAATACACGTTTCGCAAGCTAAAATACAATCATTAATCATACGCTCCATAATATAAATAAAAATTTAGTATAAACACAAGAAACTTAAAAATACAAATATATATATATATATATATAGTTAGAAAAAAAATTTATTATTAATATTAATTAAATAATAAATAAGACATTTTAAAAACAATCATCTATTAATTTTTTAAAAGTAATTGGGTTTTTAAATACATAACTTATAAATGTTTCTCCTTTTAAAAAACAGGTATTTTTTTCTTTCGTTGATGTTTCAGTAGTAATATTTCCAATTATATTCGTTTCATAGTTTTCATTGTGAATATCATTTAAAAAATAAGTTCTTTTGTCATTATTCCAAATCAATTGAAAATTATAAAAAATATTATCATAAACACCTTCAACATTATTATATTCTTCATTATAGTAAACATCAAATATATAAATATTTTCACAATTACAACTTTTAAATAAATAATGTGGTGTTGAATTTATATTTATTATTTTAAAATAAATACTTTCATCAATTGGTATGTTAAGTGTTTGAGTTCCTACAAATATATCTATATTTGAGTTTTCTGAACATAATGTTGTCATATTTTATTTATAATATTAGTAGTTTAAAAATAATTTTCAATTTTATTATTATATATTCCATACTTTTTTATATTATAATTTATATATAGTAATAATTACTAATTAATATATAATAACAATAATTAATAAAATAAATAATATAGTATGTCAAATACAGATAATTTTCTTAAATATCTTCTAGTTGTACTACTAGTTGTAATAATGTGTTTATATTTTAAACAACAATCTGGTTTTAAAAACAATAATAACAATAATAACAATAATAACAATAATAACAATAATAATTTCAATATAGAAAGTAAAGAGTGGGTTAATAGTAAAGTGGAAGAAAAACAACCAAATGAATTATTATCTAGCAATCAACAATTATGTTCTAATAAAAGAAGGGGTGATTTAGTTGAATTTACAAATGGAAAACATTGTTTAGGACCAGTAAGGAATTTTCATCAATCATTTAATACATGTAATATAAAAGGTTTAGGTTGGCGTAAATGGTGGTTTAAAAATATGAATAAAAATAACGTATGTAACCCAAATAACTTTCAACCTATAATGAAAAACTTTTTAAAAAATCAAGAAAATACAAAAAACATTTATTTTTAATTTAATTAATTAGATACTTTATTTTTTTAACTTTTTTGTTTTAATCTGTTTATATGTTTTACTAAATGCATCATCATTTATACCATAATATTTTTTACTATTTGGTTCCATTAATATATAATCTCCAACTTGTAAAAATTGTTTTCCACCCCAACTAGGTGTAATTACTATTTCACTTTTTGATGATTTCTTTTTTGTATTTTTTTTTGTTAATTTTACACCCTTTCTAATAACTGGCTTACTAACAATATTACCTAAATTATAAGCATTCAATACTTTTTCTAATAATAAACCGTATTTTTCATTTTTTGCTCCACAAATAACATAATCACCTCTTTTTAATTTAATATTGTTTTCTTTTTTACCATCAATCATAGTTATTATTTTAGTATTTTTAAGTAAAATCATAAATTGAAATGGTTTTAATTTTTTGTAATCTTTAACATTAACATATTTATAAACACTCGGTTCTCTTTCAAAATGGTCTAGTTTGGAAGATTTGAGAACTTCTTTTACAATATTATTATTCATTTAAATATAATTTAGATTTATAGATTGTATTATAATATATAAATATTTTTTATTAATGTTAAATATAAATATTTATTATAATATTTAATAATATAATATATTATTAATAATATTATTAGTAATTATTCAATTCAAATTATATAATAAAAATAGTTTACAAAAGTATATATTATATATATATAAAATACAAGTATGAATATAGAAAAAGATACTTGGCATATAATTAATTCTTATTTTAAATCAGAACCTGAATATATAGCAAAACATCATATAGATTCATATAATGATTTTATAGTTAAAAAATTACCTCAAATATTTAAAGAACAAAGTAAACAACTTGTTTATAGAAATGGTATTCCTGCTGATACAAAATTAAGATATAGTGCTAATATATATATAGGTGGTAGAGATGGTACAAAATTTTATATTGGTAAACCTACAATTTATGATCATGAAACAAAAGAAATGCGCATTCTATATCCAAATGAAGCAAGACTTAAAAATATAACATATGGTTGTGATGTATATTATGATGTAGAAGTAGACTATTCTCTTTTAGATGAAGATACAAATAAATATATTTATAAAAATTTAAAACCACCGAATATTGATTTTATGAAAAAAAAGTTTCTAACTAGATTACCTATTATGGTTCATTCTAATTTATGTTCTCTTAATAATATTTCCGAACCTATGAGACAAAATCTAGGAGAGGGTAAATATGACCCAGGGGGATATTTTATATTTGACGGGAAAGAAAAGGTTATTGTTTGTCAAGAGCGTAAGGTTGAAAATAAAATGTTTCTTAAAGTTTCAAAAGTAGATAGAATAACTCATTATGTAGAAGTTAAATCTCGTTCAATAGATTTAATTAAATTAGCAAGGTCAAATAGAGTTCAATACGAAAATACAAATTTTATTACGGTTCGTCTAGGCCAATCTAATGCTTTCCTTGAAGAGAAAAATGGAAGAGATATACCTTTATTTATAGTATTTAGATTATTAGGTATTGAAAGCGATAAAGAAATATTAGAATTTATATTACAAGATTTAGATACAAAATCATCAACTATTTTAATGGATATGTTAAGACCATCTATTAATGACCCCTTTATAATAGATGAACAAGTATATGATCAAGCATCAGCTATTAATTATTGTGAAAATATCCATAAAAAAATTATTAAAGATAAAGAAAGTAAATTTACTCAAATAAAACGTAATAAACAATTAAGATTAACATTACTTTATGAAGTTATATATGAAAATTTTTTACCTCATATTGGTAATGACTTTAAAGAAAAAGCATTTTATCTAAGTATAATGGTTCGCAAATTGTTGTTATTTAAAGCTGGTTTATTAGAAGAAACTGTTATTGATAATTTTAATAATAAAAGAATTGATTTATCAGGTGGATTATTATCTACTGGTTTTAAGAATGCGTTCCGTGAATTTAATCGTAAAATGCAGATTAACATAGCTGTTAAATATGAATTTGAACCAACAGAATATAGTGATGAAAACTTTGCAAATATTATAAATGAAAATACATTTGATAAAATTTTTAGTATTGAAGTATTTGATAATCACTTTTTTAAACAATTAAAAAAAGGCAATATTGAAAGTGGTCCCACCGCTGTTAAGAGAGGTGTTATAAGATTATTAGAAAGACTCAGTTTTTTTGATGATATGTCTCATATTCGTAGGATAGTTGACCCGGTTGAAGATCTCTCCACGTGTGCTTTAAGTAGAAGACGGCTCCATGGAACACAATATGGTTGTGTATGCCCTCTAGAAACACCTGAAGGTCAAAGAGTAGGTCTTCAAAAGGGTCTTGCTATGTTATCATTAGTCACATATGGGACAAATCCTATTAATATAATAAATCTATTAATAAAAATGGGTATTATGACATTGGATGAAATTAAACCAACACAATTATTAAATAAAACAAAGATATTTGTTAATGGCAGATTTATAGGTATTGTAGAAAATCCCAATAAAGTCGTTAAATTATTAAAATTACTACGTCGTAATAATATAAAAGATTATATACATAGATATAGTAGTATTAGTTTTTATAGGGAAAAAAATGAAATTATAATTAATACTGACGACGGTCGGTTCTGTTTTCCCCTATATATTATAGAAAATAATAAACTTCTTTTACAACCAAAACACATTGAAAAAATTAAAAATGGTTCATATACCTGGAATGATTTAATTGCTAATAAAGAAGTATCAAAAGAAGATAAAAATATATTAGATAATATTAAAATTAAAAATATACTAAAAAAAACAGATACATCTTACTATAAATCATTAATAGAAACATTAGAAAGAAATCAAAGTGTTATAGAATATATAGATTCTGAAGAACTTCATAATTCTCTTCTCTCTCCAAAAATAAATATTGATAAAATAGAACCACACCTACAGCAATTAAATTATACACATAGTGAATTACATCCATCTATGATTTTGGGTTCTAGTGCCTTTTTGGTACCTTATCCTGAATATAATAATTCAGTTCGAAGTGTTTATAGTCAAAAAAATTCAAAAAAAACAATAGGAACTTACAGTACTGCTTTTAATAATAGATTTGATACTAGTGGTAATATTCTTACTTATCCAGAACGTCCTCTTATTACTAATCGAATGGCTCCTATAATACACAGTGATGTAATTGGAACTGGTACTAATGTAATAATTGCTATAACTGTTTATAATGGTTATAACCAAGAAGATGCTATTATTGTTAATAAAAAAAGTTTAGATATGGGTCTCTTTAATCATAGTATGATGAAAATGTATACAGAAACAGAAATTGATGATCCTAAAACAGAACAAGAAGAAAAATTTTATAATCCTCTACAAATACAAGAAAATGAAGAACATAATGAAATAAATATGAAAAATGATAAAAATTATCAAAAATTAGACGAATTTGGATTTATTAAAAAGGGTTCTTATTTAGAACCTAATGATATTATGATTGGAAAATATATGAAGTATAAAAATGATAAAGGTCATACTGAGTATAAAGATATGAGTAAGGAAGTAAAAAAAGATAATGAGGGATCTATTGTTGATAAAGTTTTTTGTTGGAATTCTAATGCTGCTAAATTAAAAGTAACCAAAATTAGAACAATTCAATATAGAAAACCACAGATTGGAGATAAACTAACAAATAGAGGTGCACAAAAAGGTGTTATAGGTATGATATTAAATCCAGAAGATATGCCTTATACTAAAGATGGTATAGTTCCAGATTTAATTGTGAATCCATATGCTTATACTTCTCGTATGACAGTTGCAGGTTTACTTGAAATACTTAATGGAATGTTGGGTCTCAAAATGGGACATATTTCTTTGGGTAGTCCATTTGAACCAATAAATCCAGAAAAAATAGGTGATATATTAGAAGAAAATTGTGGATTAACTAGATATTGTGATTCTGTTTTATACGAAGGTACAAAAGGTAAAATGATGGATACTAATATTTATACCGGTCCTGTATATTATCAAAGATTAAAACAACAAGTACAAGATAAATTAAACGCGCGTTCTGGAGGTAGAAGAACAGAAGATAATATACCAGAACCCGGAGGGGCATATACTGCTATAGAACGTCAACCTGTACAGGGAAGAGCAAATGGGGGTGGTATGAGATTGGGAGAAATGGAAAGGGATAGCGTTTTGGCCCACGGTATTTCAGCTTTTATGAAAGAAACTACTATGGAACGTGGTGATAAATTTATTGTATATATTAGTAAAAAAACACATAATATGATTATTATAAATCCAGATAATGAATTTGACCAAAAAATTTTTTTTAATCCAAATGAAGACGGACCAATTTTATATCATTTAACGGAAGGTGAAGAAGATGGTTATTCTAATAAACAAGATATAATAGGTTTAGATACATTATATCAAAGTGATACTAATTTTTATAAAATAGAAATACCATATTGTATGAAATTATTAATTCAAGAATTAGCTGGTATGAATATGAAAATGAATATTGAAATAGAAGATATTACTATTAAATTAGGAGAACTATTTAAACTACAAAAACTTAATTCTTTAAAGGGTTCATTAGAAATTAAAGAAACACAAGAGATAATCAAAAAACATAATAAATCAACACAAATTAAAGAAAAACAAAATGAAAAACAAAAACAAAATGAAAAACAAAATGAAAAAAAAAGCAAATCAACTAAAAATAATAAATCAATGAAGGGAGGAGGTAATAATGATTTAATAACAGAATTGGAAAATACATCAGAAAATATAAAAGAACCTTCCGACTCACAGAATGAAAATAAATCTAATATGAATGAACCTAAAGAAGACATTAAAAAAGTATTTATAGAAAATAATCACTCTGGTGGAAATAATGAAAATAATCAAATGAATATAAATACTGAAGAAAGTAAAAAAATAGGAGAACCAAACTCAAATTTAAAAGATATTCAAAATGATTTCAAAGCTATAAATATTGATGAATTAAATAATGAAATAACTGACAATGAAATATACGATACTGAAAAAATGGAAAAAAAAATATCTAATGAATTTAAAATAATTGATTTAGAAAATGAAACTAATAATGATAAAAGGTTATAATTTAATTAAAATCTAAAACATATTTTTCTCCTTCTTTAATAGGATTTTTTTTTTTTTTTTCATCTAATGATAATAATTTATATATTAAAAACTTTTTTTTATTACTATATTTTTCTTTAGTTGTTATTGTATAATTAACAGTCTTTAAAATCTGTCTTCCTACTGTAATTATATTTTTATATTCATATTTATCAAAATAAATTTTTCCCTTACACGGTATATAAAACTTTTTAATTTCTTCCTCTATTAGTTTATAATTATCCATTGTATTGTTTGTTTCTAATTGTAGTATTGTAAATTCGCTTTTATCTTCTAAATTAGTTAAACCAAAACAGGTTAGAATTTTATTTATAATTGCTTCGGTTGGTCTAGTCTTAAATAATTGATTATACATCTTATGAATATATATAAAAAATAAATTATGAAAATAAAGTTCTTAAAATATTATACTTAAAATATAATAATAAATTAAATAATATAAAAAAACAATCTAATAAAAATAATAAGTTATGTAGAAATAATATTAATATTCATACAGCTATCTAGTGTATTTTTTGAGTTAGTTAGTGGTTTTGATCTCTTCAACTTTAATTCTTTATTTGCTTTTTTAATTCTATTAGTATCCAAGGGAATAAAATTATTACTTTTATTCATATTTTTAATATTGTATTTATTTTCATTTATTTCTTCTATAACTGGTATAATAGATATAGAGGGTGGAAATTTTAATAAATAAATATTATCTTTGTCTAATTTGTCCCTATATTCATCTATTTCCATACAGCCACCAAATTTTTTTAGAGATAGTTTTGATGGGGCTAAATATATTTCTTTTATAGTATTATAAATTTTATAATATAATAAATTTAATAATGAAAAATATTCCCATTTATTATTAGAATATGATAGATTATTAAATATATAAGATGCGGCACAATTGGGGGAACAAAATATTCCAAATAAATGAAATAATCCATCCTCATATTTATAAGGTATCCCCCATGGTGTATTATCAAATTCATGACAACACCATATACAACAAATATTTGTTTTTTCTGGCCATTTTTCCATTTTATTACAATGAGCTAATTGTATTAAAATATTTATTTTATTTTCTTTCTCGAATTTATTTTTCAATAAAAGAGATATTTGTCTATTATCTAATTTATCATTATATAATGTATTTTTTATAAAAGTTTCATTAAACATATCAGTATTAATTTCTGATTTTATGTTTTGTATTATATTATGTTTTGATATATTTAATAAGTTATTTCTTTGCGACTGTAATGTGTTGTTATCATACGTATTATTCATATATTTTATATCTGTTTTATCAGTTTCTGATACTGTTTTATCAGTTTCTGATTCTGTTTTATCAGTTTCTGTTTTATGTGATTCGTATGATTCTGTTTTATCAGTTTCTGTTTTATGTGATTCGTATGTTTCTGTTTTATCTGTTTCATCTTTATCTGTATTATCTGTTTCTAATTCTGTTTTATTTTTGTTAGATTTTATAATATTAATTTCTAATTTATTATCATTTTTTTTTTTATTTTTTTTATTTATAGTAGAATATCCCAAATTATTTGAATTATATTGTAAATTATCATTTGGATCGAATGGCTTTGGTTGTTTATTATTATTTTCTAAATTTTTGATATCCTCTGGACTTATAGATAATCTAACAATTATAGATTCTGGTTCATTTAAATTAGTTTCAGTATTCATATTATTTGCATTAAAATTAAATTTTTCTTTTGGTTTTCTACCCCGTTTTTTCTTTCCTACTTGAGATAATAATGCAAGTTCTTCAGGTGTGCGAATTTTTGGTTTTCTACCTCGTTTTTTTTTCACTTTTGGTTCAGAAACAACATCTGTACCATCATTAGATGTTTGTGTAATTCCGCCATTTTTATTTTCAATAACAATTTTAGGGTATTTGCGCGGTCTTCCCATTATGAGAATATTAATATATATATATATATAAAACTTTACTATATAATAGTACTTTTAAAATTAAATAAAAAATTATTTTATAAATATAAAAAGACTAAAATATTTTAAATGATAAATTTTATTAATTATTTATTTATGAATATAACAAGAAGGAACATATATATTGTTTGAACCTACAACAATCTGTTCTTTATCGTTTGTTATTCTTTTAGTGAAATATGCTTTATTTTTACATACATAACATTTACTTGACAATTTTATAACATTTTCTGCTTTTGCTATTAGTTTTAATAATTGACCATTATTAAAGACATTTTGTTGATAATCACCATCTAGTCCAACACAAGTTATTTTTAAATTAGAATAAGTATTTAGTAAATTAGAAACAAATTCTTCTAAATCTGTGAAAAATTGAGCTTCATCTATATAAATATGATCTAAAGTTTTAAAAAACAATGGATTGTTTTTATTATAGTCATAAACTTCATTTAGTTTAGAAAATGATATACAATCTGTTGAAATATTGTTATGATTTGTTATTTTATCCTTATTATATCGAATATCAATTTTATGATTAATTACAAGAATTTGTTCTTTATTTTTATTACTAATATTAATTTTATCTAGTAAATATGTTGATTTACCAGAGTACATAGGTCCTATAATTATAGATAAAACCATTATTAGTATTTAATATTATATTTAATATAGTTTAATTACTATTAAAATATTATAATATTAGTATTATATAACTTATAATATATAAGTCATTAAATCAATTTTATAAAAAATAAAAAAATAAATTTATTATAAATGTTTTAACATTTTTAGTTATTTAACTCATTGTATTTCTACAAATTTTTATATATATATATTTGTTTGTATTTTTTTACAAACTACGCATACACCTACACCTCTAACTTATATCTTCTATATATTATTTTCCTTTAATATATTTTAAACACATTTCTATGTATTGATATTATTTATTAATATCTGATAATTAATCACGAGATTATATAATTTTATACAATTATATATTTAGAATACTATATTAATTTATAAACGTATTTCTACGTAATATATAAATATAATAATTAATATATTATATACTATAATATAATAATCTAATCTATTCTGAATCATCATCTTCTGAACCTTCGTCAGAATCCGAAGGGGCGTCATCTTCTTCTTCTTCTTCTTCTTCTTCTTTCGGTGATGCAGCTTCTGTTGCTGGTTCTTCTTCAGCTGGTCCTCCATTATCTTCACTATCATCTCCTTCATCTCCAAACTTGTACTTAAAAGAACCCGCAGAAGAAGAAGAAATCTTAATTTCATCAATCATAAGTTTAATTGAATAAGTCTTACCATACCAAAGATGTTTAACAGAACATTTGATATCATAATGAGTATCAGGATGAGATGCTTTATATTCTCCAAAATCATCCGCATCTAATTTATTACCGTCTTTATCTAAGAAATTAAATGCGAAAGTGTCATTATATTTATATGTCGAAATGTTAATACTTGGATTATATTTAGGTTCTTCCCCCTTCTTAATAAGTTCTTTATCAGTTTTACTATATTGAAGAATAGGTTTTAATTTCTCTTTAATACTCTTTGTTAAAATAGTATTTTTCATTCTTTCTGATTTTTTCGCGTGTTTTTTCTCTTTAAAAACACTATCATGAATATCTGAATTAATATCTTTAATATTTTCAGTAATGAAGGAACTAATATTATTATCTATTTTATTAAAGAGAGATTTACAATCATTATTGGCCGATACTGAAATACTTTGTTCTAGTTTTCCTGTATTTTCATTAACTCTTTCAAATGCCCACGGATTAAGTCGACTATCCTTCAACTCAATAGCTAATTGTACAGAACTGTCTTCCAATTTATATTTAAGTTTACTAAAAGAACCTCCTTTATCATTAGTATCTTTTACAGTAATTTCAATCTTATTATCTTCATAATTATCATTATTAATATAGGTCTTAACGTATGGCTTAGCTCTTTCAATAATTTTAATTTTTACAATTTTCATAATAGGACGAAATTCAGTATCTTGGAAAATAACTCTATCTAGTGTAAATATAACTTGAACTTTAGTACCTCGTACTAATTCCTTGGTATAATCTGGATTTTTAATTTTTTCACTGTTTTCATCAATGAGAATATTTTCATCCTTTAAAATACCTTTGTACTTATCATCCTCAATTTTGAAATTTACCATTGGCTTGTATGGTTCTTTATGATTAAATGGAGATTTCATTTTTGCACTAATCATTTCATTAGTCATTTCTTCATCTTCTTCTTCTTCATAAGGGAGTTTATTAATATTTTCAATTGTTAATTTAGTCATTTTTTTTGACAAATCATTAAAACCCAGTTCATACATATCATTATCTTCTCCAAATTTAACAGGAAAACTTAATTTATTTTCATTATATTGAGACGGTTTTACATCAAAAGCTACTTCCATAACAGATGATATAATCGCAATTTCTGTTCCATCTGCATTAACAATATTAGCACATTTCATACCTTTTTTAGTATAAAATTCGCTAGTATTCCAACTTTCTATTTTGGGTTCAACAGACTCATTAAAATCACTTGAATTGATTGTTTTTGCTTCAACAACCATATTGATTATTTAAACTTATGTCTTATTTAATCCTTTTACCTTATTTAAATAATATATATATGATAAAAAATGTTTAAATTAAAATTTCAATTTTTTTTTTTTGGATTTTAAAAGACGTTTTTTTTGTTAATATTTCTTGAAAAATAAAATGTTTTTAAATGTTATATAGTAATCTAATTATTAGTAATTACAAAAATGTATTATATTGTTAATAAAGTTTTGTTTAATCCTTCAAATGATTTGATTGAAAAACAACTTTCGTGTGAATGTTTGAATATGTTTTTAAAAAAATACGAAGCTGTTAATTTCATTATTTTACTTAAACATATTAAAATCTTTAGTGAAGATATTATATTAAATAATCCAATAAAAAAAGAACCGGTTAATAATAAAGATGTTGATGGATATCATATCATATATGATGATGAAAATACACAAAAATACAATATTTATTTAAAAAAGTCTAGTCTCATTAAAGGTTATGTATATAATACAGTAAATATTAATATTAACTATATTGGATTTATTGAAATTGTAAATTACAAACCAAATATTAAACAAATTGAAATACATACTTCTACTTACAAAAAACTTAAACCAAAAAATAATGACAACTCATTTAAAAATGAATTAAATAAATTAAATGAAAAATTTATTGATAAAATTTCTAATAATATAGTAAAAACAGTATTAGATGATGTTAAAACTATGCCTACAATTTTTGAAAATACAGAAAATAACAATGAAAAAAGAGAACATATTGAAAATTCAGAATTATTAAATATTAATAAAAAGCAAAAGCTTAATAAGGATAAACTTATATCAGATAAACATTTATATGTTGAATTAAATGACCAGTTAATTGAAGAATTGAAGAAAAAACTTGATAGATTATCACTTAAAAAATATAATTAATTTTTTTATAATTTTTACAATTAAAATAATAATTAATATTTAAATATTAATAAATAGTAATTAATAAATATTAATTAATAAACAATAATAAATTAATAACAAATATTTAATTATGAGTTATAATTATAATAAGAGTAATGTAAAAGAAGTATTTTTTAATCCAGAAATGAAATTTGAAAATTTAAGTTATAATATTGAAAAAAATAACAATAGTATCGTTCAAGAAATGGATATTGATTTAGATGGATTTGAAACTGAATTAAATATGACTGGTGGTTCTAATAAAGAAGCTGTTAATCAATTATCCGTAGAAAATATGGGAAAAATTAATACAAAATTTAATACTATAAATTCTCTAGATCCAACTCTTAATCAATTAGGAAGTGGAAATATGAAAGATAATGAAGTAAATATGGAAGAAAACCAAGTAAATATGGAAGAAAATGAAGTAAATATGAAAGATAATCAAGTAAATATGGAAGAAAACCAAGTAAATATGGAAGAAAATGAAGTAAATATGGAAGAAAATATGGAAGTAAATATGGAAGAAAATGAAGTAAATATGGAAAAAAATGAAGTAAATATGGAAGAAAATGAAGTAAATATGGAAGAAAATATGGAAGAAAATATGGAAGAAAATATGGAAGAAAATGAAGTAAATATGGAAGAAAATATGGAAGAAAATATGGAAGAAAATATGGAAGAAATATTCCCTAATAATGAAACTAAGTATTTATTTGGGGGTTCTAAAAATGTTGAAAATATTTTATCAGATGATATTGATTTAAATATTAGTTCTTACAAAGAAATTATACATCCTCTAGTAAATATAAATAATGTTAAAAAATGTGTTAACCGCTGGATTACTAACTTAAAATCCAATAAGATGATTAAGTACAAGAATGATATTAACAAAATATATCAAAAAAATATAAAAAAATATAAAATTATTAGAGAAAATAATAAACTTATATTAATTGATAAAAAAAACGATTCACAAACTGAAAGTATTAATATTCCAGATTTTAAAATTATTTTTATTGAAAAAAAAAAACTAGAAGATACTATAATTAAATTAAATCAAAAATTAATACACTTATATTTAGATATTAAAAATAATCCAAATTTACGGGATAAATATTCAGAAATTTATAAAACTACTTTAAATAAATATAGTTCGTCATTAGAACTATTAACTAGTTATAATATTTATGAAAATATAATCAATGCACAAAATAAAGACAACAAAAATAATAATAATGTTGATTACGAAGAAACTAAAAATAATAAAACTACAATATTCTTACCAGACTTAAAAACTGATATTTACGATCAATCTAATATATATATTGAAAATAATCAATATGTAATAGATACTAATCTAATTGAAATAACACAACAAATAAATAAAGAGCAAACTAATTTATATAATGATATTATTATTTCTATTAATAAAGATAAAGATATTAAGAATGATAGAAGAGAAACTAGAGATTTAATAAAAGAATATTTAGATAATTCAAAAATAAAAACAATAAAAAACAAACTTAATATTTTTAAAAAACATCAAAATAATAAAATTACATATGTCATTGATAAATTTAATTAGAAATTTTAGTTTTAATTTTATTTATTAATTCATCTTTGTTACCCTTAGTTTTTATATTCATATTTTTAGCAATTACTTTTAATTCCTTTAATGTCATACTATCAAGATTTTCTATTTCTACTAGTTCTTCTTTTTGATTTACAATATTATCTTCTGTTTTTTCTTTATTATTCTCTACAACTTCTATATTTACATCTAAATCCAATTCTAATTCTTCTTCTATAATTAAATTATTATCAGCAGTTTCTAAATCAGCAGTTTCTAAATCAGCAGTTTCTAAATCAGCAGTTTCTAAATCAGCAGTTTCTAAATCAGCAGTTTCTAAATCAGCAGTTTCTAAATCAGCAGTTTCTAAATCAGCAGTTTCTAAATCATTAATTTCTTCTATTTCATCTGTTGATAAATTTAAATCAACATCTGTATTGTCTTCATTTTCACAATCTGTATTATTATCTTCTTCTTGTTTTATGATATTTTCTAATTTATCTTCTATAAGTCCTATATCTAAATTTTCTAAATTTTTTTTTGTTAATTGTCCTACATTATTTTTTCTAGATGATGCTATTTCCATTAATTTAGTTTGTGTTAATCCATTTAATAATTTAAGTTTTTTAACTTCGATGTGTAATTCTTCAAATTCTTGATGTTTTTGGAAGTTTAAATAAAAAAGATATATACATGATATAGTTAAAACTACTAATCCTATTAAAATATGATTGTTTTCCATTTTTATAATTATATTGAATTATAATTAATAATAATATTTATTATAAACTATTTAATTATATATATGATATAATTTAAAAATATTAAACGAAAAATTATAAATAATTCTTTAATGATGTATTTTGAATAATTTCTTCTTTAAATTTCAATAATTTTTGATAACACTTATTAATAGTTACTTCTGATTTGGAACAAATATTTGTTATATCATTTTTATTTACAGACACCTTCAAAAATTCACAAGTAAAATAAATACAACCAGCAGTTCTAGATAATGGTACGTGTTTAATTAAGTAATCTTCTTTTTCTACATAAGTACAAACTTCTTCACATAAATCTTTAATTTCATTTGGTAATTTAAGTTCCCTTGTTCTTTTTTGTAAAAAATTAACAGAATTACACGGTATCAAATCAATATATAAAGTATCATCATTTTCTTCATTAATAATACTCCACATTTCTTCAAATTGTTTTCTTCCTTTGCTCATATCTCTTTTTGATATTTTAAACATTAAAGCCATTTCATTAGAATCACGAGGAACATTATTAATTTTACATGCACAATAAATACACGCTGCTTGAATTGCTTCTTTTTTAGCCTTTTTCTTATATTTATGAAACGCCAATTTTTTATACATATGTTTTGCTTCTTGTATAATACAAGGACTTATACCATTATTAAGAGCTACACTTTCCATATCTTTTGAATTTCTATTAAAAGTCGTATCCATATACCCAGAAGAATTCCATGAATGTATTTGTCTCAAACGGCGCATTTGTGTGCTTTCTCTGGTATTTAAACTAATAATAGAACCCATACTATTATTTGGCAATAAATCATTGGTAGGAACACCACATCTAGATGGGTCTGATGATTTATTATCACTACTTCCATAATAACGCCATTCTTGAGATGAATCTATTATACTATTATATTGAATACCACATTCTTGACAAACATAATATCCATACATTTCTACTATATTTGTAGAATTACATTCTGTACAATTAGTAATAATATTTTCTTCTTTTTTTTTTTCTTTCGTCTTTTCAGATAATATTTCATTAGGTTCAGATGTATCATCTATTACTTTATTTATATTTTTATCATTTATACTTAGTTTATTTAATTTTATATCATTATATAATGTATCTATATCAAACAAATTGGGCGTTAAATCTGCTAATTGCTCCATACTATATAAATATATCAATTTAATCCTAAATAAATTTTCAATTTTATAAAGTATAAAATAATCTAAGACTATAATAATAATGAGTAAAAAATTAAATATAATATTGGATTTAGATGAATGTTTATTACATTCTATTATAGATGGTGTAAAAGAAGAGAATTATAAAAAATTTTCATCTTATAAAAAGATATTACAAGAAAAAGAGTTTGACCCACAAATATTTAAGTTTAAATACGTTGTTAATTTGATAAAAAAACTTAATTATTATTCTCTAACTTTTATAAGACCACATTTACAAACATTAATAACATTTTTATTTAAAAATTATAATGTAAGTGTATGGTCTAATGGATATTATACTTATGTAGATAAAATTTGTGATATAATATTTACAAAGTCTCAACGAAAAAAATTAAAAATAATATTTGGAGCTAGAGGAACATTAAATGGAAATCATTTTGTATATGATATTAAAAATAAAAAAAAAGTATACGATTTTGAAAAACATAATAATTGGATTAAAGACTTATCCCATCTCTTTAAAACAAAACCATATTCAACCATTTTTAATAAAGACAATACAATTCTCATAGATGATCAAGTTGATCATTTGAATTATAATAAACATAATGTATTAAATATAAAACATTGGCTTTTTTATGAACAAGATGACACTACTTTACTAAAAATTATTGATTTTTTAAAATCATCGAATATAAAAACTAATAAGCTACCAATATTAAATAAATTTAAATCTAAAACTAAGAAAGCTAAATCTAAAACTAAGAAAGCTAAATCTAAAACTAAGAAAGCTAAAACAAAAAAAAGTGTAAAAAAAGGCGGTAGTTTGAAAGAATTAGAAGGTTATAATTTCCCTATCCCTTCTATTAAAATTGCACCACAAGAGGGATTTGATTTTGAAAATCTACTTATTGAATCGGGTATTGGTTTGCCTCCAGTAATTCAACTATAAATATAAATATAATAATAAAAAATAATAGGGATAAATTTAGTATTTTTAAAACTTTTAACTATATAATATCATATATCAAATATTTAACATATAATATTAATATACAATATGATTTTACATTTTGTAAATATACTTCCTAATATATATTGGTTTTTTATTGAACCCGATAAAGATGAAAAACATATTAATAATACTTTAGTATCTAATAGAATTAAAGAATTTTGTAAAATTAAAAATATCAATAAAATAATTCGTTTAGATCAAGATACTTCATATTGGAACAAACATAATATGTATAATGTACAAATACAAAAACAAATACTTGAAATGGAAGAAAAAAAACTGTTTGACTATTTTGAAGCTAAAACACAACAAATATTAAATGATTATCATAATTTCAATAAAACACTTATAATTTCAAATAACAATACAGATACCGGTATTGCTTTGTTTATATATCTATTAAAACAATTTTGTAATATGAATTATAGTCAAAGTATTATTAGTATACAAAGTAAAATGAAAACAAACATATCATTCCAAAACCAAAATACTAAATATATAATAAAAAAAATGTAAATGTTAATACTAAATTTTAATAATAGTATACCAATTATATATTTTTTTTTTGGTTTTTTGTTTTTTTATTTAATTAAATACTTTATTAATTTTAAAATTTTACCAAGAATATCTCTCATTAACCTTAATAGAACGTTCCTTTAAACGTCGTATATAACGCTTCTTTTCATCTTTTTGGCGTTGAATCTTCTTTTCAGATGTTTTTGGTTTATGTGCTTGTTCAAAATACATACATCGTTTAAACTGTTGGTAAACCATCTTTGAAATTTTTATTTATATATTATTACAATAAAAATTCAATTTTATTTTTGAATTCTTACTATCATTTTTTTAAAATATAAATAATAATATATATTTATATATATTAATATTTACTTCTTTTTATTATTTTTTTTGTCTTTCTTATGGTCTTCCTCTTCTCTCTTAATAATTTTATCAGCAATTTTAGCTAGTTCATTTATAATAAATGTATGCATATTTTCTCCGCATTCCATTTTGATTTGTTTTTTATACTAGATTTATGTTTTATTACTTTTAATTTATTTTAATACAATAATTAGAAATTATCTAATTATATATTAAATATTATTAAATATTATTAATAAATATTATTAATAAATATTATTAATAAATATTATTAATAATATGAAAAAAACAAAAAAAATAAAGAAACATAATAAAACAAAAAAAAAAGACACATCTTTATTTATAAAAAAATCTAAATCTTTATTAAATAGTTTTTTAAATAAAAAAAGCAAAAGAATTAATTCCTTATTTAATAATAAAGATATAATAGAAATGTTACATCATTATCAAGATGACGATGATACATTTACAAAAGAAACAGATAGATGTATGTGTATTGATTATGATGTAATGGGAAATGATTATAATATGGAAAATAATCAAGATTATAGGAGATGTAAAAAAAAAACATATAATGGAACTGATTTTTGTAAAAAACATCAAAATTGTAGGAGTTTTTTAAGCCAATCATTGAATGGTTTTGAAGTTGATTATAATCCTGGTGAATGGTCACATCCTTATATAGAGGGAACTCATAATTGTTATTCTTATTTTCTTAATGATAAACAAGAATCTATAAAAAAAAAATGTGATAAAATATGTAAGAGAAAACACGGTTCTGATTGTCCTAAAAAAATAAGGGATTGTGGTGATTTAAAACCACAACCCGGTGATTATTCATTATTGATGAAGGAAGGTACTTTAAAAAGCAAGAGTAGAGTTTATAAATGTTCTAAAATGGAAGACAAAATAAAGCAAGATAATCCATCTATTAAAAACTCTACATTTTTAGGTCAATGTCCTAAAAAACATTATAAGGGTGCTATGGTAGTAGCAGATGATCACACTTTTCATTTTTATAGACAGAACTCTGACGCATCGTGGAGTCATAAACCAGGTACGCAAAAAGTTGTAGATAAAGACGCTTCTGGTAAAAAAATACACATACCTCATTTTTCGAATAGAGATTATTCTCATAAACCCAATAAAATCAAATATAATTCATTTTGTAATTATTATTGTATTCCTACAAATAAACATATTAAAACAAATAGTATTTAGTTATTTTTATATTTTTATATTTTTATATTTTTATATTTTTATATATTTATATTTTTATATTTTTTAATATTTCAATAAAATAATATTTTTATAATATATATTTGATTTATTATAATAATAATAATATTCATAAATAATATAATAAACATTATAAAAATATAAAAATGGATTTTTTTAAAAATTTATTTAAAAGTAAAAAATCATTAGATAATGTGAGAAAGGATATAGATATAGATAATAATGAATATGTTGAAACATTTAAAAATAATATTAATATTATTTTAAGTGATTTATTAGTACCAATTATCAGTAAAGAAAGCAAAGTACATTCTTTTCAAACTCTCTCTTTATTAGAAAACGCAAAAAATTGTAATAAATTAACATTATTTTTAAGTAAAAGTATTAGTCAAAATTTTAAAAAAATAGAATTATCTAGACTTGCTGATGAAATATTTTTTTCAAAATATACAAATGAAAAGTGTGAAACTGAAAATTGTGATAAATTAGATGCAGAAAAATATAATATTAATAATAAAACGTTTACAAAAAGAACATTATGTAAAATAATTAGTAGACATTATATTAAACATTTAAATCTTATAGCAGCTATAGTAAGCGCAGTAAATCCAACAAACAATATTTGTTTAATGAGATTAAAGAAACTTTTAGAAGTTTTAGAAACAAATAAAAAGAAAGGGGTAATAAAAGTATGTGAAAAAGATATTGTTTATGATGGTGCTTTAATTAATCAACCAGGAATGAAACAATTATTAGATTTATATTATTATCATTTAATTCAAATCGCAGAAACAAAAAATAAATTAAGTGAAGAATATGTTTCTTCAATAAATAATGAATACGCTAAATTAGTTGAATTATTTAGTAATATTATTATGGATAAAGATGAAAGACGCTCCCAAATTATAAAAGATGTTAATCTTATCAAAGAGAAGAAAGAAGCTAAACAAATACAAAATTTATTAAATAATCCAGATGCAATTACAGAAAAAGAACAAATAAAACCAGAAATTATAAGTAAGTCTGAATTAAATAATATTAATAATGGAAAAGAAAATAACAATAGTAATGATAATGGTAATGGTAATGATAACAATAACGGTAATGATAACAATAATGATAACGGTAATGATAACGGTAATGATGAAGGTAATGATAACGGTAATGATAACGGTAATGATAACGGTAATGATAACGGTAATGGTAACAATAATGATAACAGTAATGGTAACAATAATGATAACGGTAATGGTAACAATAATGATAATGACGAAAATAGTAATAGTAATATTAATGTTAGTTCTTATGATAATTCAAATAATAATGATAATGATAATAATAAACAAAGAATATTAAAAAAAGAAATTAAAGAAAAAAAAAGAGAAGAAAAACGAGATGAAGAAAAGAAAAAGAAAGAGGCAATGATGCAACGTGATGAGTATAGGGCAAAAGAAATATTAAATAAACATATTAAAAAGGAAACTATATTAGATAAGGGGAAGAAAGAAAATACTAGTATTAATAATTTAAGTTCTAATTTATCAAATAGATTAGATAAAGTATCAAGTAATATACAAGACGTTAAAAAGAAAAATAAAAAGAAGGGTAAATATAAATTTTATACTGGTGGTAAAAGAAATAAAAAAAAACATACAAATAAAAAGGCAAATAGAAAACAAAAGGGAAGTAAAACTAATAAAAGAGCTCTTAAAAATGCTCTAAATAATTATATTGATAATAGAAAACATAGAAATATGGCAAAAAATACTATTAATAAAGGAAAATCAAATAGTGTTTCTAATATTGATTTTAGAAAATTAGATCTTAATAAATTGGTTGATAATTTTAATAAGTATGTTAGTACTACTAAACCAACTAAATATTATAAAACATTAATTCCTATTATAAATAAATCATTTAGGAGTTTTGACAGGGTTAAATTAAATAATATTTGTGAAAACGCAAGAAACAATAAAATAGTTATTAATTTAGAAAGTAAATTATTAACAAAATATTTAGAAAATTACGAAGCTATAAAAACTACATACCTTGACAACTCAGTAATTTTGCTTGATATTTTAGAAAAAGAATTACTTGTTAAAGAAAGTATATCGTCTAATACTAATAAACCCGATGAACCAGTTGAAACTATTGAAAGTTATAGATTAAAAACACTTTCAACTGATGAAATACAAAATATAGAATATCGCGTAAGAGATAAAATAAGTACTCTTTATTATGATTGTCAAATGAAATATGTCGAAGGGGTTCAATTACTTGATGAATATTTTATTAAGCGTGAAGAACTAGAAATGTAATTTATTATTACATATTAAATATTAACTATTAACTATTAAATTTGTTTTATTTTTTCATAATCAACCTTTGGATTGTTTTTTTCTAATATCTCTTTCCCTTTTTTTTTATAATCAAAATCACAGTTATGATTTTCTGCTAATAAACATTCATTACAAAATTTATAATCACATCTACAATCAAATAATATAAGTCTTACTTTTTTTCTTTTATATTTTCCGCAATTATAACAACGTTGTTTATTTACCTTACATTTTGTAGTAGTCGCACATTTACTATTAATAAGGTCTTTTGTTTCTTCACTTTTAGTACATTTAGTACTTTTAGTACTATCAGTTATTTCATTACTAAAAGAATCATCTTTTACAGATAAAATATCAGTTTCTGAATTTGGAGATTTAACCATTTTATATAATATACACTAATATTTAAGATTTGAAAAAAATAAAATTGATTACTTTTAACAAAATCAATTTTATTTTTTTCAATCTATAGGTTTTGTAAATATATGAATATGCAAAATATCTGTTATGCTACAATTTTGTATTGTATTTACCCAATATGTTATAATATTTTCGATAATTGGATATTCTTCTTTTTTCTTTTTATATTTAATATTTATATCAAAATATTTATTTATTTCATTTTTAATAAATAGTTTATCTAGTTTGTCTAAGTTTTTATTTTGTGGTGTTTTTTTTTTACGTTTATTATTTATCCATAATACATAATGTTTAATGTTATTAGAAGTATAGTATGGAAAATCATTTAACTGTAAAATAGAATCTTGCGTTTCTAATACTTCTTTAATTTTATCTACAAAAATAAAAAATTTATCACTAGAGCGATATTTATCATATTCTTCTTGAATATAATAATCTCTATATAAAGATATTAATGGTGGATTATCAATTGAATAATTATTTAAATATTCTTCGCTTATTGAATATAATGTTTTATTATTCATTTAAATATAAAAAAGATTTTAATTTTAAAATATAAAATATGTAAATTATGTTTATATTAGTTTTATGGTGTAATTAAGTAAATAACTTAGGTAAAATAGACATACCTTGTAATTCTTGTATTAACAATTTACAAGCATATGGTATATTAAGTAATGAAAAATCAGACGAATTTACACATTTTGAGCATTTATACAGTTTCTTTTCATCATTAATAATAGAAAATGTTCCACATTTTTGACAAACGTGTGCTTTAAATAAATCACTTCGTTCTAACATACTTTCTTTTAAAAATGAAAGTGTACCGTGAGCTATCATACAATCACGTTCCATTTCTCCAATACGTAAACCACCATCACGACTTCTACCTTCAGGTGGTTGTCTAGTTAATTGAACTATTGGTCCTGTAGCTCTAGAATGAACTTTATCATCTACCATATGTTTTAATCTTTGATAAAATGTAGGGCCCATAAATATTTGACAATCCATTTGTTTACCTGTTATTCCATTATAGAGAGTTTCATTACCATGTCTATTATAACCATTAATTTCCAATAAATCATATAATTTTTCTTTATCTAATTCACAAAAGGGAGTACAATCTGACAAACCCCCCATCAATGCTCCATTTTTACCCAACATACATTCCAATAATTGTCCAATGGTCATCCTGCTAGGAATTGCGTGAGGATTCATAATCGCATCTGGTGATATTCCATCTTTATTAAAAGGCATATTTTCTCTTTGTAATGTCATACCTATTGTTCCCTTTTGTCCACATCTACTACTAAATTTATCACCTATTTTAGGTGTTCTTTCTGTGCGTGTTTTAATTTTAGTAAAACGAAATCCTTCTGAATTGCGATTACGATATATTCTATCAATAAATCCAGATTCATTCATTCTCAAATTAGTACTACAATCTTTGTAAGTCATTACATTACTATTTTTAGTTTTAATAGGTAAAACTTTACCTATAATAACATCATTTGAATTTACATATTCATTTTCTTTAATAAAACCATTTTCATCTAATTTTTCATAATTACACGGTTTCATATTTTTTGTATATTTAGGTTCTGGTTTACAAAACTTTTCTTCTTTACCCGACGATTGTATTTTTTTCTCATCGTCTTTATAAATTCTATAAAATGTAGCACGAAATAATCCTCTATCTAAAGCATCTTGATTAAATATAAGAGAATCTTCTTGATTATAACCAGTATGTGAAGCTATAGCAATAATAGCATTTAATCCATTTGATAATTTATTACAATTTAAAATTTCATTATATTTTGTTGAAACCATTGGTGTTTCAATATTATTCATATTATAACTAAGAGTATCCATTCTTTCCAAATTATTTGTCATACTAATACCCATTGCTTGTTTACCCATAGCACTCTGATATGTATTACGAGGTGATTGATTATAATCTGGAAATGGGATTAAAGAACCAAGAACCCCTAGTATTAAACTAGGATGTAATTCACAATGTGTATATTTATGTATATAAGGAGATACATTTTTAATTAAATCTTTATTATTACAAGCAACTAAACAATTTTTAATCTCTTCACAATCTATAAATTCTACAGCTGATTCTTTAAAATCATAATCATTATTAATTTCATCTTCACACCGTTTTAATAAATTCATATTTAAAATCTTCAAGTTAGAACACAATAATTCTTCAAATGATTTAATTTCATTTTTTTTATAATCATCAATTATTAAATTATTATCCTTTACTTTATATAATGGACGAGTTAATCTTCCACTATCTGTGTAAATATAAATTATATTTTCTATAATATTCCAATGAATAGAATTATAAATATTAATTATTGCTTTCCCCCTTGCTGATTTAAATTTATTAATGAATTCTTTGGGATTATAATTAATACCTATCCATGTACCATTAATAAATACTTTAGAATTAAATAATGCGTCTTTAATAGGAAAATCTTCCAATTTGATAACACCATTTTCATAAGACCATATATGAACTGGTTCCGAATTACTAGAAATTGTAATATGACACCCAAGAGCCAAATTTTTTACTAATCCAACAGGCTGACCTTCAGGTGTTTCCACTGGACATATATAACCATATTGTGTTATGTTTAACTTACGCGGTTCCACAATTTTACAATTATTTTTATCAGATGGTGAATTAACTCTTCTAATATGTGATAAAGTACTTTGATATGATAATCTATTTAATACTTGAGAAACGCCAGATTTTGACTTACTTTTATTAAAACTAGATCCAGTTTTAATATTCCAATTACCAGTTGCTAAGGCATATTTTAGACCTCCTTCAATAATTGTTGATTTAATCATCTTATAAATATTATCGGGTGTAATAATGTCAAATGTGTCTTTACCACTTTTATTACTTTTTAATTCTTTTAATATTGATTTTTTTATATCCTTAATTTGTCTGTTTGTAGATTGCCTTACAATACTAGCAATAGATGCTCCTGCAGTATCAACTCTTTTATTATGAAATTGGTCTCTATTATCATATTCTAAATAACCTAGATGAACCTTTAATAATTTTTGAACCATATAACCATAAAAATATGCCTTTTGTACATTATTTTCTTTTAAATGAGGAAGCATTTCAATCTTAATAGAACGAATTAAATATTCTTCTTTCATAGTATTATCCATTTTAATTTCTTTATTATTTCCTTTATAAATTAATTCATTAATAAGAAAGGATTTAATATCTTCTTGTGTGTTCAAATTATTTTCCCTACAAATATCTTTATAATTAAATAGGGTCTTTTTTAAGCATTCTGTTAATCTTTTGTTAATTCTATTATCAGTATCCCATAATATTAATTCTACCATTTTTTTATCTTTTTCAATACCCAATAATCGTAGTATCAAAAATATATTTACTGATGACTTAAAATTTGGAGTTTCAACTACAATTATTTCTGTTTTATATAAATATTTTACATAGTTAGTCATTACAACACTAAATTTATTGTCATTAATTGATTTAATTTCGGCGTTTAAGAATTTAATTTGTCGTGTATTTTGAAAAATAAAGACTTTGTTTTCAGCCATTCTTTCTTGTGAAACAATAATTTTTTCATTACCACTTATAATAAAATAACCACCTAAATCATAGGGACATTCGCCTTCTGTTTTTAAATCAAGATTTGGTTTTTGTTTTAATACACAGAAATTTGATTGAACCATAATAGGAATTTTACCGAAATTAATTTTATTTAATGTTTTTTCTTTTATGTCTTCATTTTCTAAAAATTCTCCCGTTCTCTTAATACACTTCATTTTTATGTTTACATACAGAGGAGAACTATACGTTAAATTACGTTGTCTAGCAATTTCTGGAGTCATTGTTTGAGAACTACCATCTGTTTCATAAATAGTAGGTTCACCAAGACTGAAACTTAAAAACTCACATTCTAATTCTATAACGTGTTTATTATGATTACTATTAAAATCGTGATATATAGTAAATGTAAATTGTTTTAATATTTGAAGAAGTTGATGGTCTATAAAATAATTAAATGGTTCAATATGATGTCTATTTAATTGATTTTTAACATATGGGCTTAATACTTCCCACGTGTTTTTATTATAATCAAAATATTCATCTTTTTCTTTCGTTTTAATTGGCGATTTCTGTTTATTTTTTTTTGGTTTTGTTTTAGATTGTTTTACATTTTTTATTGTTTTCTGTTCTTTTTTGTTTATTTGTTTCTTTTCTACAGGCATCACAAATTATTAATTAATTAAAATTAATCTTTAAAAAAAATCAATTTTAATTTATATCATAAATATTATTATAATAAAAATTGTGTTAAATAATTATAAAAATAATATTTATTAATAATAATATATTGTATATTATATTATTAAAAACAATAATTTAATAAATATACTTAAAATATGGTTTCTAGTAATACTCAAAAACGTACTTATAAAAAACCACGTCATATATCATCTGTTGGAAAAACAAAGACTAGAAAAAAAAAAGAAAAAAAGAAAAATACACATAAGTTAAAAGGTGGTGAAAACAATAAATTAATAAAATTACTGGAAACACCGTATAAAAAATATGAAGAGGTTAGCTGGAGTAATTCCAAGACATATAAGATTCTATGGGGAGCGCTTACAGGAGTTGAAATGGTTGGAGCGATTGGAGTTGGAGCGGCATCGGTAGCGGGAGCGACTGGAGCGGTTGGAGTTGGAGTGGTTGGAATTATTTCTGGGCTTTTAGCTCTTTTGGTGAGTGGGTCAGCAGATATTTTACAAGAAGGTAGTAAATGGGTACTTGACGGATTATTGGAAGGACGTACCACCTTACAAAAAATAAATAAAGTTACATTTACTATAGGTAATATTAAGTATCATATTATTTATAAAAATATTGAAATACCATTAAAAACTGAAATACTTAAAGAAAAACTAAATGATACATATAAAAAAATAATGAATAATAATAAGGATATTGAAGAATCCAGCATAGATCTAAATTATACCATAGAAAAATTTATAAATGATTATACAAGCTCTATAAAAGATGCAACTAAAACTAACAAAGATACATTTACAGATAAATATCTATTATATTATTCAGAAGGTGATAAATCTAGTAAAATACAAGAAATTAGTATATATACATTATTAAAAAAAGTTAATGAAAAAGTTTATGAAGAAGTAAAAAAATATATAACTGAAAGAACAAAATATATTGAGCAAGAACAATCTAATCGAAAAAACAAGATAAAACCCGATAGACTGTTAGATCCTTATTTTAAAGAAGATAATAAACAATTAAAGGATGATTTAGAAAACCAAATAAAAAGTGAAGTTATAAATTTAAGTTATTTACCTAAAATAACTCTTATACCGGGAGCATCTGAAGAAATAGAAGAAGAAGATAGACTCCCATTTATAGATTATACATATTATCATTATAATTATGAAAAAAAAGTTAAATATTATGAAGCAGATAGTGTAGTGAATACAATGACTAATACTTTTTATGATTTTATATATGAAAGAAAAATATTACAAGGTGAATCAATCACACACGATAATATGATGGATGTTATAAAACTAGAGTCAGGATGTGACAAAGAATCTTTGGAACTTGAAAAAATTACTGAAATTATTAAAACTACAAAAGAATATAACGAAAATAAATTCGTTTATTTTGATAAAACTGGTAGTAATTTGGATGATAAAAAACAAAATTATATATATTCAATATTAAAAGAAAGTTATATAAATAGTAGCTCTATGAATACATCACTATATCTTGTAATTGTTGTGGGGAATGCGAGAAATATTAAACATCTTTTAATATATATAAGAATAAAAGGTAAAGGTGATAAAAAAGAAATAGGAATAAAATGTGATGTTATGGAAGAGGGATTAGATGAAACACACAAAACAAACGTATTAGATTGGTTTAGCAAACAATACTCACAATTAAAAAATATAACTTCTAGAATTGAGTATGATGCTAAGATTAATCAAGAAAAAATATTAATGGTAAGACATTCTATATCATTTCACTTATTTAGTAATAATTTTATACCAGAAGAATTTAAAAGTAAACTTAGTACAACACGTGCAAATGTGATTGGAAGTCAAATAGATGATGATAAAAAATATAAAATACTAGATATTAAGGTAATTAGTGATGATGATAATAATATTCCACAACCTATTACAATAGATGAAAGTGAATTAGAAACACTTAAGGCTTATGATACACATTTTGAGGGTAATATATCCAAATTAGCTACACAAATAATATTAGAACAAATTAGAAAAGAGCAAAATCCTAAAAAATCAAGTACTGGAGGTACTGGAGGTACTGGAGGTACTGGGAATACTGGAGGTACTGGGGGTACTGGGAATACTGGAGGTACTGGAGGTACTGGGAATACTGGAGGTACAGGGGGTACTGGAGGTACTGGGGATAAAAAAGGGGGAGGATACCAAGATATTATAGGAGATCATAAAAATATATTTAAACCAAACGTCGTATATAATTCAAAAATGACAGAACTAATTATAACTTTATTTGAAGACTTATTAGGTATTCTAAAAGAAGGAAAATTATATTCTAATATAGAAGAAGAATTTGGAGATATAAATGAAGATGAAGTTATTAATATTATAGATAAATTAGAAGAACAAACATATTTAGAAGCAAACAAACAATATAGAAAAATAAAGGATGATTTAGATAAATTATTAGAAAAACAAACTACAGATAAAAAGAAATCAACTATTGTAACTTTTGATACTTCTATTACAGATAATACAATAAAACCTCAGTTAGCAGTTTCTATAGTAGCATTACAAAAAAAAACAGCAAATTCTAAAGGTGGATTTAATAAAAACGCACAAATGGGTGGTGATAAATTACCTAATATAGTAAAAACAAATATCAATTTTTGTATTTATATTCTTCAACAATATATTAAACGTATTTTTGATATATATACAATATTTAATCTTATATTACATTTTAATGTAAATATTATAGGAAATAATATTGGATATTTTGAATCTAGTAATGATGGCAAAAATACGTACAAATATAAAGGTTCTGGAACAGACAATATTGTACTAGATTTGTCAAAGTTAAATAAAAAAACTGACCCATCAGTTAATAACTATAACGATAATGATTTGTGTTTATTATTTTTTAAACCAATGAATGATACTCAAGAAGATAATAATAATACTCATTTTGTTTTAATATTTACTGGAGGAGCTATGAAGGATAGTGATGGGGATACTAACGCTAAATTATTTGTTGGTATGATTTATCTAGGAACCTCCTTCGTCATATCATATAAAAAAATATATATCTATAATGATACATTTGAAGGAGGTAAATGTATTATCTCGTTTTTAACTACTGAAAATAAAGCAATGCCTTGTTTTTTTAGCGATGAAGGATTATTTCCTATACCTGCTTTATCTTTAGATTTAAATCAATTTAAAAAAGATAAACTAGACCATTTAAAGTATATAGAAAAATTACATAATCAACCTAAATCTGTTATGGATGTAAATATTGTTAATAGCTGTTTAACTAATATAATTAATAGAGGAGTTAATCAAACTAATTATATATCTGATATCAAATACATTTTAGGAAGCCATAAAAATATGAAGGATGAATATAACGATTTTTTTAATGAATCTAATTCTGGTGATAAACTTAAATTCTTTAACTTTAATGGAGAAATTGCGGTTACTATGACAACATCTGAATTAGAAACTAGATATAAAAAATGCACAGCGGGTACTAATATAATAAATTTAGCCGCACCATCAGAACCAACATCTGGTAGTATAGATTATGACAAAATGGAAAAGGAATTATTTAAGGTTGATTATTTTTTTGATAAAAATAGTGATATTATTGATTTAAATCTTCTTATATCTAAATTAGACCAACATCCAGAAAATTTTAATGTAATATTGGCATTATTGTCAAAATATCATAAATTAATATTTAATTCATTGCTAAATTCACGTAATCGCGATGGTACTTATTTCTTAAAAGAAATAACAGAAAACGCTGATAATGCGGATACATTATTCTTACACTTTATGAAACATATGAAAAAATATGAAGACAATACTGAACTCAACTTATCATTTGATAATGTTTCAAAAACTTTTAAAGAAGCTATATTAAAACAATTGGTAACTAAAATGATTCCATCTAAAGATAAAGATTATAGAAAATCTGATTTGGAAGCAATAGAATATTTTTTAGATACTAAAGTAGTATCTAGTAATGAAAAAATAGAATTATTAATGAAAATAAGAAAACTAATTACTCTAAAACAATACAAAGAAAGTAAGACACCGTCATCTAAACCACCCATAATACCACCACCTAAAAAGGGTGGTAATAGTCAATATGGAGGAACTTTAAAAACAGAATCTATTAATGACAAATTATTAGAAACAACAGCTGGTAGAAATATTGTTGTTATGATTAATGAAATATGGGAAAATAATGGAGGTGTTGGTAATTATTTTGATCCAAGTGAAGAAGATATGAGTGCACAATCTAATATAAAAGAATGGGCAAGTAAATTAAATATTGATGGTATTAAAAATATGTTAGGTGAAGGTTGTAGTCTTGATTTTAATAGTATAACTCAAATACCATCTGTTGTATGTAAAGATGGAGTAAAATATAGCTTACAAGAATATTTTAAAGCAAAAAATAAAATGGATGAATTTATAAATTTAGAAGGTCACGCAAATATTGATGGTGGTGTTGTAAGTTTATTAGGTGAATTAGCTACTCCTAAGCAAAAAGAAGAAAGTAAGGTTCGCGTTAAAGAAATGCTTAAAAGAGATAAAGATGTAGATGAAAAAATAAAAGAAATAACTAAAGATTTAGATATATTATTAAAAAAAATTACAGCTGGTAATAGTAATTCATTTGAGGCCGCTTTATTTAAAATAGATACATATTTGATAAAATTAGAAAAATTAGAAAAAATGTTTAAACCTCCCAAAGAAGATGAAAAAATACCTAAAGCTAAAAAAGAAGAATTAGATACAACATTTAATCCAGAAGAAATAGGAGCAACACCAGATACTCTATTAATAGACTCACGTCTTACATCTGAAAAAATAAGTAATATTGGTATGTATAAAGAAATTATAAATACTAAATATACTCTACTTAAAAATTATAGTGATAGTATGAACTTAAAAACAACAGCATTCCCCACATTTGTTAATAATGTATATAAACCTCCGTCTTCAATTGGAAGCAATTCTCTAACAACACATGGTCCTAAAGAAATTATTATAGAATTTCTATTAGATTTTAGTTCGAAGCCACAAGAAGATATTAAATTACCTCAATATATTAATATAATACCATCTGTTGTAAATGATATAAACTTACTTGAAAATATTATTCGAACATTACCTTCGGACCAAGCAATACGTGCTTTATTTAGATTATATACTTTAAGAAAAACTGCATCAACTATATTTAATCCACAAAAACCAGAATTTTTGGAAATGATTCAGAGTCAATTTGATTTTAAAGAATTAAATAAAAAATACCCCAATTATCCTTTATTTGAAAAAAATTTTTTATGGTATGAAGAAATAGGAGCTCAAACTAAAAGAATAAATATGTATGAATTTGATGACCGTGGCCCTAAAGAAAATAGACTTTATACTGCTAAAAAGGAGGGAAATATCATTTAATAATTAAATAATTATATAATTTTTATTAATATTTTTAAGAATACTTTTTTAAATAATTTATATTTATATATATTAATTTATATTTATATATTATAAATAATCATTTTGAATTTTTATTATTTTAATATTATATAATATTATATAATAATAAATATGGATAATAAAGATAAAGAACCTAAAAATAATAACGACAAACCTAAAAATAATAATAGTATAAAACCTAAAAATAATAACGACAAACCTAAAAATAATAACGACAATACAACAACTGAAAATAAAATAAATTTATTATTAAAAAGAAACAAAAATTCTAAGGAAAATAAAAATAATGATAATAACAATAAACCAAAAATTAATAGAACAGTATTGTTAATTTTATTAGGGTTAATCATTGTAGGGGGAATTGTTTTATTTGTATTTATATTTTATAAAAAAGATAAAGAAACATATAAAGTTGGATTTTCATATTCTCCTAAAGATATTACAAATATAGACATAAATCCACCAATAGATAAAAAAACAGAAAATATTAACCAATGTATTGATGAATGTAATTTAAATGGAAATTGTAATGGTGTAACATTCAATAAAGATACATATAAATGTAAAGGATATAAAAATGGAATGTTAGTAAAAACAAGCCCAAATATGTATGCGTGGGAGAAACCAAGAGAGAAAAAATCAAAAGAATCTGAAATTATATTACTTACAAAAACATATCAGCAAACAACTGTTGACCCCGGTCGAATGCCTTTTCCATACGAAGTATATAATCTTAATTTTTCTTTTTGGTTGAAAATCATAGATTGGTATAATTCTACTCATTCTTATTGGAAATGCGTATTCTTTAAAAGTTCAACAGATAATCTTAATAATAGATATAACAAAGTTATTAAAACGACAAATTGGGAAGATATTGTAAAAGAATTACCAGACCAATGTATTGGAGTATGGTTAGCTCCATTTACAAATAATCTTCGTATATGTGTTTCAACAGAGAGAAATATGAATGATAATAAAATTTCATTTCCACAACCTAATAAACAAATATGTGTAAATAATTCTTGTTTGTATACAAGTGATTTATCAACAAAAAATATAGATGAAGAACAATATAAAGAACATATTAAAATTATGAAACAATATTTAGAAGATAATAAAGAGAAAAAATCAGAAAAACCAAAAACACAAGGTTTTATACCTATCAAAACGAATGTAGATGATAAACAACAAATAATGGAACATTTTGATATATTAAATATACCAATTGGCGAATCTATATTTATATCTGTAAATATAAATAAAACAATTATGGAAATTTATATAAATGATAAATTAAATTATATTATTAATTTAGAAGGAAAAGCTATATGTAATACTAATCAATTAAATGTTAAAAATGAACCAACCTTTAATGGAAATTTATATAATATATCATATCTTCCATATTTTGCTTCTTTTAAAGAAATAAAAAACTTATATAAAATAGACCCTCCAAAAGATTAAATTTATTATTTATTTTTTATTTTTTTATTTTTTATTTATTATATATTATATATAAGTTAATTAAAATATTAATTAAAATGTTAGTTCATTTACTTGATAAAAAAGCTAAATATGTATTATTGGTACATTTATCTGTATTATTAATATTTAGTTTTATTTATCATTATAATAAAGAATTATTTATAGGTCATGTAGTTGAAGATTCTGATATTTCTATTAAAAGTAAAAATCAAGTATTTAATAACTTAAGTGATAATAAATATATTAATTCTTTATACTTTAGTGCTGTTGTTCATACTACTACTGGTTTTGGTAGAATGTACCCTGTAAATACTAAGGCAAAAATAATAGTATTTTTACATATTATGATTGTATTTAGTACAATTATAATATTATAATTATTTAGTAGTTTTTTTCCTTTTTTTTCCAGTTGAAGATTTTCCAGATTTAGATGCCTTTTTCCCTTTTTTTCCAGTTGAATGTTTGCCAGATTTAGATGCCTTTTTCCCTTTTTTTTTTGTTTTTTTGCTTGTTTCTTTTACATTAGCAAATCTTACTAAATCTTCACAACTCCTATCACCATTATATTCTTCTTTAGTACCATTCTTATATTTATGAATTGTAGGATATCCTAACATAAAGGGTTTATTATGTAATAAATTCATATTTTCCGATTCTACTTTTGCAACAACGCAATTATTATTATTTTTGTATTTTTTTTCTAATTTTTTCCATTCTGGTAACATTAGTTTACAATGAATACAATTTAATGAATAATAAAGAATAATACAAACATTTGTTTCATTCATTTTTTCTTCTAATAAATCAGCATTGTTTTGTGAGTTAACATCAATAATCATTTTATAGTTACAATTATTTTATAATAATTTTATTTTAAATATAATATACTATATAATTAAATAAGATATTATTCTATTATTTCTTTTTTAAATATTATCTAATATTCTTATATAAATTAGTAATAAAAAATGGATAAAAACAATACAAAAAATAACAATAATAAAAATACGAAAAATAGTAGTAACAATATTAGAAATAAAAATGAGGGTATGTTTAAAAAATATAAGACATCTATGAATTCAAATAATAATAATGTGACTATTTATAAAGAAAAAGAAAACCCTATTTTTATTTATACTTTATTAATAATTGGTGTTGTATTATTAATTATAGTATTTTTATATTATGAATTTTATTATCTACCTTCTAAATCAACACAATTTAAAGATTATAAAATATTACTAGATAAAAATGATAATGATGGTAAACCATATTTATTTAATCAAAAATTTGGAACAGAACCCAGTGGTAATGTTGTAATTGATGAAGGAACCAAAATAAAAAATATAGATAAATTTATTGAATATAGTAGTATTGATAAATTAGATTGCAATTCAACTTTAAATAATGTTACTATATCTATGAAATTAAAACTACCATATGTAGCACCTAATAAAAAATGGCATACATCATTTCGAAAGGATAAATATATTATACAATTTGGTAAATCTCCTACAATTAGTTATCAACCAATAAATGATAAAATAATATTACGGATATTATATAAAGATAATCCAACGCGACTTATAACAGAGAAAATAGAACTTGATGGTATAATAGAAAATTGGATGCATATAGTTTATGTAATACAAAACCGCAATATATTTATTTATTTAAATAAAAATCTAATAAAAACACATACTTTAAAGGGTGTTCCTATTTTAAATTTTAATAATAAAACATTAGTTAAATTTGGAGAATATAATAATAATTTTAATGGTTTAATTGAAAATATCACATTATATGAAAAAAATTTAACAAGTGAAGAAATAAAAAGTATGTAATTTATTTATTTGCTTTTATATAATATTTTTAAATAATTTATAATATTAATATATTATAATAATAATAATATTTATATTTATATTAAATATGAATTTTGATAAAAAAAATATAACAGCTCTTACATATTTAGTTGTATTTGTAGTATTGATAGTAATCCTTTTTTTTTCATATAAAACATATATTAAATATAAAACTTCTAATACTCTTTATAATTCTGTAGGGGATAATGTTAATGAAACTTTATTAATAAAAGACTGGACATCTGGAAATAACGCGCCTATAACTCCTACAACAATAATGCCACAATCTATGATACCCAGTGAATATTCTATATCATTTCTTATTTATTTAAATGATTTACAAGAAACTGATACTAATACTGAACAATTAATTTTTATAAAAGGAACGCCTGGTGATAGTGAATTAACATTATCAATTAAATCACTAAGATATAATCCTCATAGTGATTTACGATTTACTTGTAAATTACAAATTAATGTAGAGACAACCGATATAAATGATTTATTAAATAGTAATGATAATAATGAAGATAATAGTAATACTACTGAACAATTTGCCGATACAGGTTCTAATTCTAATAGAGTATATAATAAAATTGGTTCTAATGTTATTGATTATTTTACAGTTCAAAATATATATTCTAATGAAACTTTTAAATCTATAAGTACAGAAAACTTTAAAGATAGTGACAGTGGTGAGAATGAAGAAGAAAAAAAACAATTACAAACTGAAATATCTGATAAAATGAATAGTTTAGAAGAACATAAAACTAAAGCGACATTATTACTAAATAAAATAGATGATATAGTAAAAGATAGTACTCCTAATAAATTTAAAGAAAACGCATACGAATTAGAAAAACAAATAACAGAAGCTGATATTGAAGATAAAAATACAGAAGAAAAAACCGTATTACAATTAACAGGAATGTTAGACAAAATTAATAGTGTTTTAGAAAATGTTGATGGTTTGTATAATCAAATTAAACATATAGAAGAAAAATTATTGGGTTCAACTAAAAATGAAGATTTTGTTGAATTACCAAATACGTCTACTCAAAAAGTATTACATATATGTTTAGTTATAAGAGATGATATTATGGATATTTATAAAAATGGAATGTTAGAATCCAGTAAAGTATTAGATAGCTTTCCTTTAATTAATAATGGTAAATTTACTTTCTTTCCAGACCAAAATAAAGCTTTTAATGGTTTATTAAATAAATTCACATATTTTAATAAAGCACTAAATCATAATGACGTGGTGGATAATTATAAAAAACACGCTACTGAAATTAATAGAGATACTCATTTTACACAGTAAGTTCATTTTTCATATTTTTTCATTTTTTTCACAATTTTTTTATATAATTAATATATTATTATAATTATAATATTTACAATAAAAACTTTAAAAGAATATAAACCGATTATTTATTATGAGTAATAAAATAACCCCTAGTCTTTCTGACGATGAGTTTAACAAAGCAATGAATTTTGGTAATACACCTACAAATACTGGTACTAAAAATTCTACTAAAAAGGAAAATTTGAATACAAATAACAATACAAATGTAAAGGAAAAAACTATAAATTCAGTTTTAAATAACAAAAAAGATATAAATATTAGTGAGTTAGACGTACAAGACTTACGAAAAATGAAAAATGATAGTGATAATATGTTAAGTGAAAATGAAACAGAACCTCTTAATACTAATATTAAAGATAAATTAAAAACAACTGGTTCAAAATTAAAAAACGCAAAAGACAATATTAAAGATAAATCATCTAATACATTAGGTAAATTAGTAGGAAGAATTAAAGAAACACCGGAAGCAAAAAAGACAAGATTATTAGAAAAAAAAAAGAAAAAAGAAAAAAAAAAAAAAAGAAGAGAACTTCGTAAAAAAGAAGGTAAATCTAATACAGGTTCTCTAATACAAATACTTTTAATATTAATTGTTGTATTAGCATTATCTTATAGTGTATATTATTATTTTAATAATATTCTTAATGATACTACATATGGTATTCATTTGATAGAAGGAGTTAGAGATGGTAAACAACCCCTTGTTATAGCACAAGATAAAAATAATCCTAATTATATACCTATTAATAAATCATTTAATTTAGAAGGGGGTGCTCAATTTACTTATTCATTTTGGTTTTCTATAAGTGATATGGAATATAAAAAAGGAGAATGGAAAGATATGTGGTATAAAGGTGATAAGAATAAATATAACCAAGGTCCTGGTGTATTTATTCATCCAAATAGTAATAGAATTAGAATTAATATGAATGTTATTAAACAACAAGCTAAAACTCAAGAAGATACACTAGAATATATTGATATTGATAATATACCTATTGGTGTTTGGATTAATTTGGTTATGGTTTTTACAGAAGATAAAAAATCAAATAATCCGAATAATAAAAAGAAAAGATATAAAAACTGTTTAGATATATACATCAATGGATTATTAAAGACGAGAAAAGAATTAACTAGTGTTCCTTTATTTAATACTCATCCGGTATGGATAAATATGAATGGTGGTTTTGATGGTGTTTTAGGTAATTTAGAATACTTTCCAAGAGCTTTAGAAACAACCGAAATTCATAAAATATTAAAAAAATGTCCAGGTGAATCTCAATGTGGTAAACAGTTAGATTGTCCCCCATATTTAAGTAATAAATGGTGGTTTAATTAATATTCAAATATTAATTTAAGTTTGGTATTAAATTATTACTTATTTCAGTCTTAATTTCAGTCTCTCTATTAATTTCATCATATTTTTCTATTAAAATTTTATCATTTTCCATTAATGATTTTAAGTCTTTATGTATTAAATTAATTTGTTCATTAATCGTATAAATACTATTTTGGTTACTATTTTTATCTTCTTCATATTTATAATTTATATTTTTTTCTATTGTATCTATCTTTTTTTGTAAATTAGAAACTGTTTTAATTATATTATTATTAAAATATTCTAGTTGTTTAGTATTCTTAATATCTGTTTCAAAGATTTCAATATTAGTATCATAATCTAAGTCTCCATCTAAATTATTTACTAGATTTTCAAATAAATCATTGTCTTTATCATTAAATTTATAACATTTAGTAAACAGATTACCCATAATATTTTAATTAGTTATTATAATAATCAATTAAATTTATTTTTATTTTTATTTTTATTTTTATTTTTATTTTTATTTTTATTTTTATTTTTATTTTTATTTTTCAGTAAAATAAAATATATTATAATATTATAAATAAATTTATTAACTTATTTAATCTTAATCTTAATTATTAATATGCAACCTATCCTAGTTCAATCTATTATATTAATTTGTCTCGCATTTATCTACACTATTTTAGCACACGTTTCTAAAAAGAAAACACTATGGAATAATGCCTTATCAAATAATGTTAAAATAAGTAATGCTGTACGTGAATTAGATTATACTACAAAAAGTTTAGATGATATAATTTCTAATATAAACTTAAAAGAAAAAGAAATAGTAGCTAATAAAAATGAGGGTGTAGTAATAAATGAAGATTTAGAAAAAAGGTTAACGAACGAATTAGGTGAATTAAAAGTTAGAAAAGTACCTATACATGATGCTAAAAGAAAAGCACAAAGAAAACTTAATAAATTATTAATAACTAAAAATTCTACAAAAACTAATTTTAATGATAATAATGCTAATTTGAGAATACATAAAAATATTGCTGATTTAACACCAAATGGTGGCCAAATGCAAGAAAAATCTGTTGTTTTAGTTATTATTTCTGTATTAGTTCTTTTATTAAATATGAATGGCCTTCTTAGATCTAGTGAAGTTGGAGACCCACTCCAACTTGTTGTTGGTATTATGTTAGTTGTTTTTGGCGTCAATGTATTAGTTAGATTTAACAAAAATGATTTAACCCAATTAGGAACTATTGCTGTATTAAAAAAAAATCCAGCACATGACGAAGAAAAAAAACAATTGGAAACTAATATAAAGAATGCTATGGATATTTTAAAAGCATTAAATTCTTCTATTTCAACGGAAGAGGAGATTCAAAGTCCTGAAGATGCTGCTGATGCTGCTGATGGTAGTCAATATTTTAGTACAATAGTAGAAGAAGAAGAACAAAATATGGTACTTATTAATGCCAGAACTGCTGTACAAAAAGCAGAAAATGCATTAAAAAACTTTAAAAAACAACAAAGAAATACTAAATCAGCAGCTGTATTTGGTACTATTGGTGGTATATTATGTGCCTTATTAGGTGTTCAAATTCTTAGTAGTTCTTTTATTAAACAAATACCAAACTTCAAATCATTAAAAAGAAAAAAAAAGAAATAAATTTAAATACTATATTTTATTAATTTAACAATTGTTATTTAATTTTAGTAATTTTATATGTTTTTATAAGTTTTTATATTTTATATTATATTTATTATTTAATATTTAATGATGATTACAAAATCTCTTAATACCAGATGAATATTCCCCAATTATATCATTAACAGATTCATATTTCCATCCAGTATCAGTAGTATACCAAATATGTTTAATATTAGTAAACTTAATCGCTTGAATACAACTTAAACACGGTTTGGCCATTGCCATTTCTCCATTATTCTTAATTCTAGCAACAACAATAGTATTTCCCTTATGAGACTTGCATTTCTTAATCGCAACTGTTTCTGCGTGTCCAGTTAATCCTCTATCTTTGTATCTTTCTATATTTTCGATTTTCTTCTTTCTACTTAACTTTACAGGAGACTTATTAAATCTTCGTAATGACTTATTGTTCTTACTTGAAAATGAATTTGACGAAAATCCAGAATGACCTTCTGATATTAATTTCCTACCCTTAAAAATATAAGCAAATGTTACAGTCTTAATATTGTTTACGCACTTTTACATTATTAGATGAATGTGATGTTGGAATTGGTAGGGTTGGCATTTTTTTCCAAAAATCACAAATCAATTTGATTTAAATATATAATATATAATAAAATAATCAATTTTATTTAAATTAGTTATTTTTTTTGTATAAAAAATCTAAAATTAAATAATAATAATAATAATAATAATAATAATAATAATAATAATGATAATTGAAAGCAAATTAATTACATATAATGTTTTTCTAATAAATCACGATATTTTTGATTTTCAATTGGTCCTCTAAATATAAAATCTGTTTTCCAGAATTCGTCAAGGTCTTCCAATATTTCCTGGTTTATTTTATTTTTTAATTTAAAAAATTTATCTCTTTCTTCTCCTTTAGTTAAAAAATTATATATAATTTCACATAAACTAGCAACTCGCAACCATTGTAGTGTTGATTTTTTTCTTTTGGATAACATTTTAACCATAGTATATAATGCATTTGGTGTTATTTTAGTATGTTCTTTTTTATATTTTTTAGATTCTTCTAATATTTCAGTAATAGTACTTTCTTTTGTTACTACTTCTTCTGGATTTAAAGCAACACTAGATATTTCATCTTGTAACCCTAAAATTTCGGCAGCTAACTTATCTGCGTCTTCATCAATATAATCTCCAAAAATATCAAGAGAAGATCTACCTTCATAACTTTTTTCTCTTTCACTCTTTTCTTTATTTAATTTTTTTAATTTTTCCTTTGCTTCTAATTTTTCTTCTTCATTTTTATATTTACCAGGATAATCTACTTCAAGTAATTTAATTTCTTTTTCTTTATTTAATAATCCCAATATAGTTCCAAAGTCTATTCCAATTAAATAATAACCTTCTCGCTTTCCTAATTCATCTGCTTCCTTTAATGTTTTTAATTTATTTAATATCCCTTCCTCATTATTATTTTCATCATCTATATTAAATTTATCTAAAACATCTTCTTCAAAAAGTTCGACTTCTTTATTTGTTATTGGTTTTTCTTTCTCATTGCTCTCATCTTCTTTTTCTTCACTTACATTTTTTGATTTATTATTATTATCATCATCGTTTTTTTTTGCCTTATCAATTAAAGATTCTAAAGAATTATCGTCAGAAGGAGGTTTTTCTGTTGGTGTAGAAGGTGTTTCTGTTGTTGGATTTTCTGTTGGTATAGAAGGTTTTTCGCTTGTTAGATTTTCTGTTGGTGTAGAAGGTGTTTCTGTTGTTGGATTTTCTGTTGGTATAGAAGGTGTTTCTGTTGGTGTAGAAGGTGTTTCTGTTGGTATAGAAGGTGTTTCTGTTGTAGGTGTTTCTGTTGGTATAGAAGGTGTTTCTGTTGTAGGTGTTTCTTTTGGGACTGGAGGTGTTTCTGTTGGGACCGGTGGTGTTTCTGTTGGTTGATTAGGAGGTTGTGTTTCATTTCCTTCAGCACCCCCTTCAAGATTATAATTTAATTTATTTTGTGACATTTTTTTAATTTGTTTTTTTTTTTTAATTTTTTTAATCTGTTTTTTAGATTCTGATTGTTTTTTATCTTCTTTGGTTAAGGGATCAAATAAAATATCAATATCTACATAATCTTCATCTCTATTATGTATTATATTTTGTTTGATCATTTTTTTTTCACTTTCATCTCCAATGCTATAATAAAAATTATTTTTGTAATTACTTGTTTTTAATTTTTTATTTAATTTCTTTTCTATTCTATGTTTTGATTTACTTTTTATAGGTTGTGGTGATTTACTTTTATTTTGTATTTCTTTTTTAGTTCTATCTTTTTTTTTAGAAGTCATTTTTATAGTATATTATTATATTATATTAACATTTTAATATTATAATTTAAAAAAAACTAATAAAATTATTTTTTTCTTAATACATATTATAGAATAATCTAATATGGATACACGATTTTGGGGCCCATCAGGATGGAAATTATTACATTTAATTACATATGGATATCCAAAAGAACCAACACTAGATGATAAACATAATTATGGTCTTTTCTTTAATTCATTAAAGTATATACTTCCTTGTAAATATTGTAGGAGTAGTCTAGATAAATTTTATAAACAACTTCCTATAGAAGAACATCTTGTTTCTAAAGATACATTAACTAATTGGATTTATAAAATACATAATAAAGTCAATAATAAATTACGAAAACAGGGTCTTATAAAAGAATCAAATCCTAAAAAATCAGAAGTTGATATTATATATGAAAAGCTAATAGATAATCCTTGTCAAATACCTGGTTGGGATTTTATTTACTGTATGATATTTAATTTTCCAAAAGATAAAGATTCAGTTCCCTTTGATAGATTAAATGGTTATATTACATTTTTTACATACATTGGTAGAATAATACCATGCAAGGAATATTCAGACGAATTCATTAAAGTTGTTAAAGATGATCCTATTGAAAATAATTTTGAAACTAATAAAATATTAGTTGAATGGCTCTACAGAATTAATTGTAAAATAGATAATAAAATGGGAAATAAAGAAAAAAGTTATAAAAGAGTTTGTTCTATTTATAATAGTCATAAAGCAATAGCGTGTTCTAAAAAAAATCATAAAGGTAAAAGTACTTGTCGCATTTCAAACAAAAAACTTTCTAAGAGAAATAAATTAATGAATAGAAGTAAATCGAAACAAACTTTTAAACATTTTATATCGTAAACTCATATTCAATATTAAATATAAACTGATTATTAAAATCTTCATAATCATTTTTATTTTTTGAATTTTTTTTATTGCGTTTTTTCGTAGTATTTTGTTGTTTAACAATTATTTTATTATCGTCATTATTGTCATCATTATCATCATTATTATTATCTTCTAAATCTAAATCACCCATATCATCAATAGATTTAATCTCGAGTTGTGTTGATGTTTTACTAGTAGTAGATTTAGAAACTATATTATTTTCTTTTAATAAATCTCCATTTGGTAAATGAAGAGAAACTGTTAATCCATTTAATGTAATTCCTGAAGTAAATTCAATACTTTTATCATCACATACATAATATAAATACTCATTTTGTTTTTTATATAAATCTAAATAGCAAAAAATATTACTATTATCTTGTGTTGTACCATAATATTCACTATCTATTTCCTTTATATTTAAAGTTATATATGGTGCTTTTGATATTTGAGATGTTTTTTTAATAATACAATTTATAAGTGTTACTTTTTTAATTGTTATATTTTTGAATTTACCTAAATAATCTAGAGATTTATTATACTCATACGGTGAATTATACATTTTAGTGTCCCTCTCTAGAGAATTAACAACTAAGAAAAAATTTAAATTTTTCTTTGGTATTAATGTTTTTATTTGATTAACCTCGTCTCTTCTCTCTCTCATTGGGAACTTTTCTTTATATTTATTTTTCATATTCTCTAAATCATCATTAGAACTTAAATCTAACTCTAGTTTAATATCTGTTTTTGGTTTTTCATCCAATTCTTTTATTAATTCTTGTTGATTAATAAGATTTGTAAAAATACTATTATCTATTTCAAGAGTTTTTTTTTGAGGTTGTTGATTTTGCTGTTGGTTTTGCTGTTTATTATTAAATATATTAAATTGATTTTCTAATGTTATTTGAGTTTTTTCTTCTTGTTTAGCTTCCTCTTTAGCTTTTTCTTTTATTTCTTTTGGTTTTATAATAATATCACTATTGTTCATATCATATATTTTTTTTACTACAATTTTATTAATTGTTTCTTGTAATGTATTTATTATACCTGGTATTTTTGATTTTGTTATTTGCTCTTTTTCTAATTTAACTGAAACTATTTTATTTATTTTTTCATTATCTAATTGTAATGATTTAAATTGTTCTCCATATTTATTTATAAAAAAGGTATGTAATTTATTACTAATACTCTTAATTAGAATTTGTTTGGAATTGTTATTATTCATTATTTTTAATTATATATTATAGATAAAGTATCATTTTTATATTAAAAAATAAACAATATATCTTAAAAAAAAAAGTTAGCTAAATAATATATTCCATATAAATAATATGGTATTACAAATATTAATAGTAACATTAAATATGTTATAATTTCTATTTTAAATTTTATGTAAATTTGTTTTATAAATTCAAAATGAGTAACTAATAAATATATTATTATTAATAATAAAAATACTAAAATAATAATATATGTTATTATATAGTTTTTTTCTTCATTGGTCTTATAATTATATTTATTTAATATTAAATTAATTATAGATTTTATTATTTTATTATTTGGGGCTTTATTTTTAAAGTCTTTAATCATCTTGTTTTCAAATAACCTAGCTTTGTATAATATAATAAAAATTAAATTAGATGCAAGAGTTAAAAATATTCCTACAAAAAATACTAGTAAAATTACTGTATAATTTGATTTATCTAAAAACATAATTATTAATTAATTTATTAATTACATTATTAATTATATATATATTGAGTATTGTAATAAATTATGGTTATTTTAATATTATTATTATTAATAAATACAAAATTATAGATTTAAACTAGTATTATAAATGAGTATTATAAAATATTACATTTAGATTTAGATATTTTAATATTTTCATTAAATATATTTTGTTTATTTTGTTTAATATTTGGGTATGTATATTGTTCTTTTGGTAAATATATATTTAATATTTCAAATTCTTGATTACACATAGGACAACGGATTTCATTAAAATTCATTGATTTATTTTTTTGTATCCAAGAACCGATACAGTCATAATGAAAAAAATGATTACAAGATAAATGTGCGATTTCATTTTTTAATTTTTCAAAGCAAATAGAACATTCTTCTTCTGTTAACGAAGTCATATTTTTCTATAAATATACTTAATAAATAAAAATACTTAAAAATATTAAATTAAAATATAAATAAATTAGTTAATTAGTTAACCAGTTGATTTGCTTAATTCAGCTTCATTATTTTTTAGTTCCTTTTCTTTTGTAACATCTTGTGGTTTTACATTACAAGCACCAGATGGATCATATTTAATATCATATTCGTTATAATTAAAATCATTTCTATCCCTATTCATATCCATTTTAACAACAAATACACCAATTATTAATAAATATAATATAAATATACCAATTGTTATTATGAAATTACTAATAAAATTAAAAAATCCCATCACTAGTAATATAAGTATAAAAAAATGTAATGTTGATACTATAAAATAAAATTTATATTTATCTTCAAATTTTTGATTATCATATACTACTTGTTTCCATTTTTCTTGTGCTGCCCCATGTATTGATATAGAAGCTCTTAATTTTCTTTTTTGTTCTTTAATATTATTTTCTAATACCTCTATTTTATTTTTAATATCATATTTTTTAATAAATTCATCTGTATTCGTTTTATAAACACCCTCTAAATCCACTATATTTTTATTGTGTATTTGTATAGGATTTTCACCATCATTGTCGTGTTCGTGATTTAAAATATTATTTAAAGTAGGTTCTGTATCTTCCATATTATATTATATTATTTTTAATATCAAAATATTAATATATATATATATATTATTTATTATTATTTATTATATTTTATCATATATTATAATTTATAATAGTTGATAATAATTTATAATAATTTATTTACTTAATAATTATTTTTATTACATCATTTTATTTTCATTATTAATGTTTTCAGTCATTATTTTATCATTATTAGAACTAAATAAATTATCTTCTTTTTTCTTTAATTGCATCATTTTCCTTTTTCTAGTTACAAATGGTTTAAAATTTATATATAATAGACTTATTATTACAAATATTAATACACCAATATTAATATTTTTTAATAACATTGTTTTGGTAGTTTGACTTTCTAGTAATGTGTCATTACTACTCATATTTTCAGTAATCTTGTTTGTTTTACGTTCATATTCTTCTATTTTACTGTCTAATTTATACTTTTCTTCTAATAATTTTGTAAATTTCTGTTCTTCTGCTTCTATTTTATCTTTATCATATCTTAATTTTTTTTCATCTATTAGTAATTCCGCAATTTTTTTTTCAAAACTATGTAATTCAGTATTATTATTTGCGTGACTGTCAGCTGTAGTCTCTATTACTTTCATTTTTTCTTGATGACATTCTATGATTTTATCTAATGGTTTTTTTCTTGCTTCTTTAAATACTTTATAATTATTATCTATTAATTCACTCTTAGAATTTAAAATCTCTAATGAATCTTTAGCTGCTTGTACCAATTTATCTGCATTACAACTAGACATAATATTAATTATATTATTCTATACTATTAATAGTACTATATAAATACACTAGATTATTTATAAATATAAAATATAAAAATAATAAATAAAATATAAAATTGAATTTATTAAATAAAATCCTACATAATTATTACTTTATAACAAAATACATAATAATGAAACTTCCGACATTAATACAAAAATCTTGGAGAATTAATAGTAATACTACTAGAATAGGTTTAAGTAATTCATTAAATGTTAATATAAATAGGAGTACAAGTATCCCTATTTTATTTATACCTAAAAAATGTGTTATTGAAACAATTGGAAAAAAAATAAGGAAAAATCAAATAATTGCTTCATTCTATAATGAAGTAACAAGATGCGAGTACTTATTCTACTCACCAATTAAAGGTACTATTGTTAATAGAAATGAAACACTTCTTACTAATTTAGACTCCATATATATTAATAAAAAAAATAATGATAATTGGATAATTGATATTGAACATTATAATGAAAATAATGAACCGCATTTTGAAAAAAAAATGAAAAATGATATTAAAACTAAATATCACTGGTTTTACTAATTAAATAAATATTCATAAATATTTTTACTAGCGCTTAATCCTAGGTTGCGCTTTCCTGTAATTTCTATATTTTTTAATAAATTTATTTTTTCTTCTTCTGTTTCTAAACTTTGATAAGCATCAAATAAATCACCCAATGTTTTATATATTTTAATAATTTCTGTTGCCATTTTGTAACTAATACCAGGTACAACTCCCAACGCCATACACTGTGCGGTTATAGGTTCTATATTTGCCTTCTTTGACGCTTTTAAGGTTTCAATATATTTGATAGGTTGTATTTCGTTTTTAATATTATGTAAATCCTCTTTTATTAATCTTTTATATAATCTTATTAAAAAATCACCAGTATCACAAAACGAATCCGTTTTTATAATATGAATATTATCGCGCAACGATATACTAATTAAAGCTCCTTGATAAATTGATTTCTCATATGGCTTTAAATAATGGCTAGAACCCTCAATAATATAAAAAAATGTACCTATTTTTTTTTGTTCTATTTGTGATAATATACGTCCTTTCTGTTCTTTATAACGCCCGTCTTTTATAGAAGCTAGTAAATCTTTCACTGTTTTACGTTCTATAACATAATCTATAAATGTTGATGTTTCTGTATTGTTAATTAAATATTGTATATCACCTAATAACAATTGTTTCTTTTCATATGATATTTCTTTTTTTGTTTCTAAATATGCTATTAATTTATTTTCCCTGTTATCTATCCTAATATTAATATTTCTAGTATTAGACATTGTTATATTAAGAATAATATTATATTAAAAACTAAATATATTAAAATAGTATATTAATCTTTATATTTTTCTTTAAATAATATTTCTTTTAATACTTTATTAACATTTTCTTGTTTTTTAACCATTTTAGTATTTATTATATCCATATATTCTAATAATTCACTATCAACTATATCTTCTATTGCTTTTTCTTTTCTTTTTATATTAAAAAACTGTATTGCTTTATTTAAAAGACCATCATTGTTGGAATTATTATAGTTTTCAATATATTTAAAAGATATTAAATCCATTAATAAATTTCCACAATCTATACAATCTTTATTTCGTAATTTAATATATTGTTTATTAAGTTTTTTCGTTTGTTTTTTCTTTATTGAATTATTAATTGATAAATCATAAAACTTAATGCGGACTTCTAACTTTTTATTATTAGTATTAACAATAATATTTTCTGGTGTTATTTTTTGATGGTATAAACCCTGACTGTGTAATATTGCCAGACCCTCTAACATTTTTTTTACTAAATGTTTAATTATAACTTTATAGTTTTCATTATCCATTTTTAACATTTTTTTTTTTAATTGTTGTAAATTATATCCAGAATAATATGGAAATAATACATATAAATCGCCGTTTTTGAGTTTGTAATCTAGTACTGGATTAATATATTGGCGCACACTTCCTATTTTATATATTTTTTCCATTATTTTATAATATTTTTGAATATATGGTTTTGTAACTGAAGCTGAATTTGGTATTTTTTTACATATTAACTTTTTGTTACTAGATTTTGTATTGATGTTTGTATTTTTAATTAAAAATATAGTACCTCCACAAGAAGAACCTAGACATTTTTTTACTACTAAATTTTTATCCATTAAAGATACTACTGATTGAATTGATTTTATACTTGTATTTGATGTTTGTGTTTTATCCAAATCTTTTAAATTATATGTTAAAAAAGTTGTCATATCTAATATATTTTATCTAGTAGATAATAGATTCTCTATTATAATATTATAATATTATAATATTATAAATATATGAAAAATAATGAAAAATAATGAAAAATAATGAACAACTTATGTCATTTCATTATATTGAAATTCTGGAAGGATACTACCTACATTAGTTTGTCTTACATCTCTTTCCGATGTCGCAATATCTCCATATTGTGTTAATTCTAGAACATTCGTATGTGTACCAGAATCATATAATGGAACAGCACTTAAATCATTATTATAATGACAAACAGGTGGTCTTTTTTGTGGTACATTCCACATTCTTGGATCTATATAAGAATAACCGTGTGGTTTATTATCCAAACTAGAATAATATTTATCTATTAAATGACCCGAACTCATTGGATTTACATAGACTCGTCCTCTTTCTCTTTTACGAGCTTCTAAGCTACTTTCCATGTTATCTGGATTATAATTACCTCTTGAAGCATATCTAAATGAATTAGATGTTCTTCCAGACGAAGAAGTATTACCATTACCATTACCATTACCATTACCATTACCATTACCATTACCATTACCATTACCATCACCATCACCATCACCATCACCACCTAATATATTACTTACATCGCTACCCAATGATTTACTTACTTTATCTTCTTGTGCTTTTGCTAGTTTTCTTTTAAGAGCTTCTGCCTCTGCTTTTGCTTTTTCCGCTGTTGCTCTTTCTTTAGCTAAAGCATCTCTTTGTGCTTTTTCTGCTGCTGCTTTTTCTGCTGCTGATTTTTCCGCTGCGGCTTTTTCTGCTGCTGCTTTTTTACGTTTTTCTTCTTCTAATTTAGCTCTATTATCTTTTTCTGTTTTTAATTTTCCACAAATATCTTCTTCTAATCCACAATCATTACATAAACCTAATTTAGTATTTATTATTAAATCTTCTGTTTGTTTTAATAATTTTGCTGGATATTTATCATCTTTTAGTCTCATTTCTCTTAATAATGACCTAAGTATTTCCTTTTTGATTATTTCATTAATAAGAGTTTCTTTATCTAATGCTTTTCCATCATCATCGTCAGTTTTAATTGATAAATCAGTAGCTATTTTTTTAATACCAGCGGCATTTGTCTCTTTAAGTGTTGCATCATAATTTTTAATCATATTCGTTTCAATACAATCGCCAAATAATTTTTTATTTGTTTCACTATCACATATATCTTTTATTTTTTTTTTATCATCATCTGTCAAATCATCTTCTGATTTATTCTTAAGATTATCACATTCTATATATTTTGATTCTTCTATTGTTGGTAATGTCCAACATACTTTTTCGCCCTTTTCTATTCTTCCTATGTATTTTTTTAATAAATCCATTCGTTTTTTATCCTTTTTAACACCAGATATTCTAGTTTTATATACGGCTTCTCTTTTTTCATCTTTACATTTCTTTTCAATATCATCTTTTTCTAAATCACTATCACTAAAAACATCATTATTTTGAAATCCCTCTTCTCTATTTCTATATTTTTCTACAAATCCCATACAAAGTACAAAAGTTAATATACATATTATACATATTACTACTTTATTATTCATATTAATATTCTTTTGGTATTCTAAGTATGCACATACTAATATTAAAACTACTATAACTAATGGTAAAATCATTTTTAGTTTCTTTATTTATATTAATTAACGATATTAATTAACAATATTAATTAAATATATTAAAAATATTAAAATTTTAATAATTAATATTAATTATTAAATAATATTGATATAATAATATTAATAAATAATAAAAAAATATTATTATACTTAAAAAAATTGATCCATAAATTTAATTTCTTTTTGATTATTACTTTCTATCTTTAAATCTGGATTTTCATCACCAATAGCATCTATAATACAACTTTCTAATTGGTGATTACCAGAACTTAAATCATTAATTAAGTCTTTATTTTTTTCTATATCTTTTTCTGATTTTGAATAAGCAAAACAAGTATTCATTCTAGAATTAAATGGTGATATTTTTTTAGAACAAGCTCTTTCATAATTTTCTGTAGGGTCATCCGTCGTTTTTTTAATTAATAAATTAGTAATATTTAAAGGAGGTGTACTAGTACTTTTACGGAATTTTTCTGCTTCATCTAATGTTTCAAATATTAAGGGATTTTGTCTTCCTATAACTAAATCTCTTGAATTATATAAATAAAATAGATTACCGTCTGTTAATAAATAATCATAAACTAAGTTTTTATTTTTATTTTCATCTATAACACTTAATCCATCTATATTAAATTGATTAACTTGAAATCTATTTTGAAATCCATCTCTATTAGAGGTATAAATACAATATATTAATATAATTACTAAAAGTATAATAACAATGCAACTATCGTTATACATTTCAACTAATAATTGTTTATTTATTAAATTTTAACAATTAACTGTTAATTATTAATTATTAATAATTATTAATAATTAGGTATATATATTATTAAACTAGATTTATATTTTAATTATATTTATATTTTTACTTACTTTTTATTTAGTAATTTCACTTCTGGAAAACCACTTTTTTTAGTAAGATTAAGTTTTGTTATATTTGGATATTTTTTAATTAAATATTGTGCAGATTTCATTGCTTCTTTTTTTCTATCTTTATTTTCTTCTTGCATACCCCCTTTATTTTTATAATAGGATGTTTCTATAGTTACATTATTAAATCTAATTACTGATTTATCTAATGTAAAATATTGAAGGGTTCTTTGTGTATCCTCTTTTTCATCAATTGTTAATTTTAATTTATTAGAATGTCTATTTATTATACCAAACATTGGACCTGTAATAAATCTTAAATCTGTTGTTATTTTTGGAAACATAAAGTAAGCATTATTAACTGGATATACTCCCCATAAATAAGAATTATTTTTAATAGATTGTTGAAATGCTTCTTTAATAAATTTATCTAGATTACTAATGGTTTGTAACTTATTTTCTTTTCTATTTTTAATATTGTAATTTATTAATTGATTAACAGATTTAATATCATCATCTAATTGAACTATTTTAGAGTTTATTGGAAAATATTTAGATATAAAATTTCGTTGATTTTTTAATCCTTTTTTCCCTATTATTATATTTTTATGATATTTTTTATCTAGAGACTGACTATATTCTTTATATTCTGTTTTATTAGCCACAAAAATAAAAATTTTTCTTGGAGATATTTTAGAATTTTCTAGTACTTTTAAAGTATGTGTTTTAATGAGCTGTGGTCTTTTATAAGATGGAATAACAATTATGTAATTAGACATAATATTTACTATAATATTTACTATAATATTTACTATAATATTTACTATAATATTTACTATAATATTTATTATTATAATTATTTATTATGATTAATATTAATTTGAAAAGTATAGTTTAAAAAATAATAAAATTTAAATGTAAAATTATGCACCAACTTCAAATGGTTTTCTATTAACATCTGGTTCAATAGTAGTTTGCATCCAAGGACTAACTTTAACTTGTGGATTTGGAGGGTCACTTCTGAGTTGTCTATTTGCGTTTCTAAGAGATTGACCAACAGTATTGACACCGACGTGATATCCAGCTGTTAAAAAGTTTTTATCTCCAAGAGAACCTTGACCATTTGGATTAACTTGTGCCCATTTACTATTAGCGTCAGATGGTAATAAATCACCAGATGATAAAACATCTTTAGGATAGCACTCAGCTGGTAAATTATTTGGATTAGCATTATTAGATTGAGCTACTTCTTGTTGATTAGAACTTGTATTATCAGATGGTTGTGGTCCACTGTTTTGGAAACCTTCAAATTCTTTATTAAGAAAATCTGGGATATTGGTACCATTACCATTACCATTACCATTACCATTACCATTACCATTACCATTACCATTACCATTACCATTACCATTACCATTACCATTACCATTACCATTACCATTACCATTACCATTACCAGTATTACCATTACCAGTATTACCATTACCATTACCAGTATTTAATCCTCCACCAGGAAGAGTAGCACCAGGAAGAGTAGCACCAGGAAGAGTAGCACCAGGAAGAGTAGCACCAGGAAGAGTAGCACCAGGAAGAGTAGCGGCACTCTTAGCAAGACTATTACCAGTAGTAAGACTACTAAAATCAGGGTTTACTTCTTCGGCTTCTTCTTCGGCTTCGGCTTCGGCTTCGGCTTCAAGAGGATGATGATTTTCACCCAATGAGTCGTGTAGGAGTTTCATTTCTTCCCCATTATGAAATCCTTCTTGAGTGTTACCACATATTCCATTACCATTTAAGTACGAAACTAAAAGGTAAATAACTAAACCTACAACTACGACAACCAATAACATTTTAACATTTTTATCTTCTAACGAATTATTATTAGCCATATTGAAAAAAATTATAAATTAATTATATTTATTATAATATATATATATTTTTATTTTTAGAAATTAATTTTGGCGAATAAATTAAATTAATTAATTAATTAAATAAATAATAAATATAAAATATTAAATTAAAATTTTTTTATTATGTATTAAAAATAAAATTGACTGGTAAATTATTTAGTATTATATTAATTAATTATTAGTTTTTTATTATATAAACAATTTTAATTATATTTTTATTATAATTATTTTAGTTTAATTATTTTAGTTTAATAATTTTTAATTAATATTTAATTTATAAATTAAATATGAAATCTTTTTTTAAAAAAGGTGTTATTGAAGCTGGATTAGATGAAGTAGCGAGAGGTTGTCTGTTTGGAAGAGTTTATGCCGCATCTGTTATATGGAGAAACGACAAAGATTTAGATAATTTATTAAATGAATTTAATACAAAGAAAATGGTTATTAAAGATAGCAAAAAACTAAAACCACAAAAACGTAAAGAACTAAGAGATTATATTGAAACTTTTGCTTTAGATTACAGTGTAGCATGGGCTTCTCAAAAAGAAATTGATAAATATAATATTAGAAACGCTACATTTAAAGCAATGCATCGTTCTTTAGATAATCTAATAATAAAACCACAATCATTAATAGTTGATGGAAATGATTTTGAAATTTATAAAATGACTACACATCAATGTATTATTAAAGGAGATGATAATTATACTAGTATTGCTGCTGCTAGTATTCTTGCTAAAGTGTATCACGACGAATATATTGAAGAATTAGTTAAAAATAATACAAATTTAAAAAAATATGATATTAATAACAATATGGGCTATGGAACTAAAAAACATATTGATGCTATTAAAAAATACGGAATTACAAAATATCATAGAAAAACATTTGGTATTTGTAAAAATTATTAACACTATTTAGAATATTTTAAAAAATGATTTATTAAAAATAAATTAAACAATTATAATTATTAAACTATTAAATTAACATAATCAAATATAGAATATAAAATATAAAATATTAAAAATGAGATTTTCTATAATTGTAGGCTATACATTTAATAATAATGGAATTGGAAATAAAGGACAACTTCCTTGGAGATTAAAAAATGATATGTTATATTTTAAAGAAAAAACATCAACTATTATTGAAGATGAAAATATAGAATATATTAATAGTGTCATTATGGGTATGACAACTTGGAATAGTATTACTGAAGGTAATAAACCACTTAAAAATAGACTTAATATTGTTATTACTAGAAAGACTATTAAAAGCAATAATAAATTTATAATTTATACAGATTGGAATAATTTACTTAATGTAATAATTGATTTTAACAATAAAAAACATATTATAAATAATAAAATATTAAAAATACAAACAAACTTTATTATTGGAGGGGAAAGTATTTATAGAATCGCACTAGATAAACTTGATATAGAAACTATATATACTACTGAAATTTATAAGGACACTCATTGTGATACGTTTTTCCCCAATATTTATGAGTTAGTTGGTAGTAACAAATTTAAAATTAGTAATTGTAGTAAGTTTCAATATGACAATGAAATTTATTATAGATTTATTACTTATACTAATATTGAATTACTTAATAAATCGTATAGGGTTTGGGAAAATAAAGAAGAAAAAATATATCTAGAAAATATGAAAGATATTTTAGAACGTGGTATAGAAAGAGATGATAGAACAGGTATTGGTACAATTAGTAAATTTGGTATTATGATGAAATATGATTTACAAGATACTTTTCCTATTTCCACTACTAAAAAAATATTTTTAAGGGGTATTTTTGAAGAATTAATGCTATATTTAAAGGGTTATACTGATAATAAAATACTTAACGATAAAAATATAAATATATGGAATGGTAATACTAGTAGGGATTTTCTTAATAAAAGAGGATTAAAAGAATATTGTGAAGGAGATATGGGAGAAACTTATGGTTTTAATTTTCGTCATTTTGGTGGAGAATACAACGGTTGTAAAGAAACATACCCTTCTAATTATGGATATGACCAATTAAAAAATGTAATTAATCTTATTAAAAATGACCCCACAAGTAGGCGTATTATTATTAATTTGTGGAATCCTAAAACACTTCATAAAGCAGCACTTCCAAGTTGTCTTTGTATGTATCAATTTTATGTAGACACTCAACATAAACTACTTAATCTACAGATTTATATTAGAAGTACTGATTATTTCTTAGCAAATAATTGGAATACTTGTACTGCTGCTTTATTTGTTCATTTAATTTGTGCGTTAACATTTATTGATTTAAAACCAGGTGAATTAAGTGTTGTTTGTGGGGATAGTCATATTTATAAAACACACGTTTCACAAGTGCGTGAAAATTTAAAGAGAGAACCATATCCATTTCCTAAATTAATTGTTAATAATAAAAAAGATAAGATTACTAGTTTTGAATGGGAAGACCTTAAATTAATTGGTTATAGGTCGCATTCTAGTCTAAGTGTCCCAATGGCAGTTTAAATATTTATTATATTTATTATATTTATTATATTTATTATATTTATTATATTTATTATATTTATTATATTTATTATATTTATTATATTTATTATATTTATTATTCTAATAATTCATTTTTTTTATATTTTTATATTATATACAATAAAATTATAAATAATAAATAATATATAATTTAAATATGGTTAAAAGAAGATCATCTAAATCTAGGCGTGCGTCTAAAGGTATTAAAAGAAAACACACTAGAAAAGTGAAATCACCAGTTGTTAAAAGAAGGAAAACAAAAACTTCTAGAAAAAGAAGTAAGTCACGCAAATTAAGTAGAAAGGGTAAATCATCTAAAAATGGGGGTGCTATAAGATTTCCAAGTGAATATTTTGGTAAAAATAGTGGCCGCTATGGGGGAAAAACAAAACATGGTTCTAGTTTCCCACATACTAATTTAAGATATACTATTTAATAAATATTCATTAATATTAATTTAATTATTTTTTTGTTTTGTTTTTTTATATATTATTTTTATATATATATATATATATATATATATTATAAATTAATTAAATTAAATATGTTAGAATACTATCCTATAGATTTTACTAAAGAAAGCTTTACATTTCAATATACAGAACCATTTAAATCAATTACTTATAATAATGTTTTTAAATCAAGTATTGATGAAATAGTAGACCTATTAAACGCTCCATTTACTAATGCTACTATAAATGGTGATGCTATTAGTGATAGTGATAGTGATAATATTAAAACACAATATAATGATATATTTAACAATTTCAATAAATTTATATATATTCCTTTTAATCATCCTAATGATAAATTAACAAAAACAATTTGTTGTTCGGATGATGCTGATGTCGAAAAAAAATTAAATAATATTAGTACCGCTATTAAAAAACTTGTTAAAAGTTGTAATGATAAGGGAACAAACAATAAAATAAAATGTAATGGTATCAAACCTTTTGAAGCAGAAGCATTTACAGGTCAAGTTAAAAATATTGAAGAACTAATCAAAAATTCATTTATTGTTAATATAACACTAGATAAAATAAATAATAATTCTAAAAAATTTAATACCAACTCAGTATATAATGATATTACTAATATGGTAGATATTATTAATTCAGAATCAACCACTCTCAATCTACTAACAATTGAAAACATTAAATTAATTAATAGTCTTATAGTAGATTTAGTTACTAAAATTAATGAACTTGGTCCATATGATAATAATTCTTATATTAGATTATTTGCTATAGTTAAACAACTTATAAATATAAAGAATACGTTATCTACTTTAAATATAAATATATATACAGGTGAAGCACCATTGGATGAAATTTTTAAAATATGTCAAGATTATGCTAAAAACCCTGATCCTAATGATGCTAGTCACACTATTACATTTCCATATACTTTGCCAAATAATGTTTCTGATCTAAACTATTATATTAATTGTAATATATCACCCTATGAAGAAGATAGTATCCCTAATTCATTATGGTATTATTATGTAAATACCGATGCTGGGCGTAAAAACTCTAAATGGGTAAAAAATGATTTGGGATTTTCTGAATTTAGATTACCTAATGCTAATAATCCATTTGAAATATTTGTTGGTAAAAAATCAAATTTTGATCCTAAAACAAAAACATTATGGAAAAATAATCCATTTACTAAGTATATTAAAAAAGTAAGAATATATATGATAATATCAATAATATTAATATTAATATCATTAATTACACTACGTATTGTTCATAATAAAAATATTACTGTGTTTATTATAATTATAACATGCATAGTAATGTTTAAATTTATACTTTTAATTTTAGGAAAAGGAAAAATTAAATTAGACGAATTTAATTATTTAAAAAATGGAACTAATGGAACTAATGTTGTAGATCAAAACGAACCTACTGATTCAATGTTTGATTACATCAAAAGCACAGAAATAAAAAATTTTAAAAAAAAAAGTAAACATTTAGGCTTATATAATAAATTTTTTTTTTATAATATTAAAAAAAGCGTGACATTCTCTGATTTTGATGGTAAAACATTTGTAAAAAACTTTAATATAAAATATCGTTGTTGGTTGGCTATGACAATAGTATTGGGTATTTCTGTAATTGTAATAATAATAATAATGTTTTTTTATAATCTCCTCGAAAAAAAATATGTAATCCCCGTCTTAATAATTAACATAATTACTATAATTACTTATATTATTTATTCTAAAAAATTTAATGATATTTTACCATTAGAATTACAGAAAAATAAAGTAAAAGGATTGCCATTTGCTATATATTGTTACTTAGATTCAAATGACATACCATCAAATAATGAATCAAATAATAAATTAAATGAGAAATCAAATAATGAATCTAGTACATAATCAAATATTTAATATTGTATTGGTTTTGATTTCTCGTTCTTCTTTTAAAAAAAGACATATTTTATCTACAAGTTCTTTCTTTTCATTTTTAAAAAACTTATTTAACTTTTCATTTAAATATTTATATGACAAATTTTGATACACATTTTCATTTTTAATATATATTTTACGGTCTTGATATTTAAGTGCCTTGCTTTTCATTTCGTTTTTAACCATATATGGTATAATAGCTTTCTCTAATTTATCTTGCCTTTCCTTTAATTCCTTAATTTGAGTGTTATATTCTTCTATTTTCTCTTGTAATACTATCATCATTTTTAATTGTTTATAAAAATCTTGAGATAATGGTGATGTCATTTTTGATTTTTGATTTTTGATTTTTGATTTTTGATTTTTGATTATTTTTAATTATTTTATAATAATATTTTATTTTAAAAATAATATAAAAATTGAATTATTTTAAAGAATATAAAATAAATAACATTATTTGACTTTTAAAATAACGAATCATTCTAAAATGCCTAAAAAGAATAAAAAAATAAAATGTTGTTTAGAAAATAATCCATATTCATTTTATTTAAAGCTATTATTTAATGATCCTTTTACAAATACATTTTCAATAGAAGAATTAGATGAACTTGCATTAATAATGGAGTATGTTCCATTTATATCTAAAAGAATTTCAGAAAGAAAACGTCAGTATATAACAACTTTACGTAAAAAAATTTTTAAACTAAAAAAACAAGAGTTACAAGATGAAAAACAAGAATTACAAGATGAAAAATTGCAAGATGAAAAACATAGATCATTGGATATAGATCATGGTAAAAAAAGTATATAATAACTCTATAATTAAAATATCTATAATTTTAAAAAAACAAGATAGTTTGATTTTAGATTGTATTTGTAAGTTAATGAATGAAAGTTAAATAATTGAATATAAAATAAAATTAACTTATTTTGTATATAGAAATCATAATATAATAAATAGAAATAGTAATAGTAATATATGTGTTAATTATATAGTATCGTGTTATCATTTTCATGAATCAAATGGAGATCATTTTAGAAATGATAGAGATAAATTCAATAACTATAAACTAGCGTTAATTTATAGGCTTGCTAGAATTAAACAAAGTATTGATAAAAATGAAATTATAAATAGAAATAATATAAAAGCTATTTTAGTAATATTTGAAAAAATATCTAATATTAATCAAATTTATACAAAATAAAATAATTTTACACATATTAATTTAAAGCATAATATTTTAGAAATAATTATTAAAATTATATAATATATTTTTTATTATGAATAACAATATTAATAATGTTGATATTTGTTTTGGTTTAGCCTGGGGAGATGAAGCAAAAGGAAAAATAGTCGCACATCTAGCTAAAACAAAATTATATGATTTTATTTGTAGATGGGCAGGTGGTAGTAATGCTGGACACACTATTTATGTAGACGGAAAGAAATATGTGACTCATTTAATTCCTACTGGTGTATTTTATAATATACCTTCTATAATTGGTCCTGATTGTGTTATAAATGAGAATAAATTCGCAGAAGAACTTGTTTATTTACATTCACACGGATTTGATATTGATTTAATTAAAGTATCACCAAAATGCCACGTAGTCCTAGATAAACATATTAATGAAGATAAAGCGTCTTATGCTAATAAATTAGGTTCTACATCTCAAGGAATTGCGTTTTGCTATAGAGATAAATTTGGACGGACTGGTACTAGAGCAGAAGACGTTCCTTTTTTTAAAAAGTATTTATGGGACGAAAAATTACATGGCGATATATTATGCGAAGGAGCACAGGGTTTTTGGCTCGATATTAACTACGGTAATTATCCTTATATAACATCTAGCACAACTCTTCCTTATGGTGCGTGTTCTCTCGGGTTTTCACCTAAACTTATTCGTAATATTTATGGAGCATCAAAAATATATGACACGCGTTCTGGTGTTGACCCCCTTTTTCCACCTGAATTATTAGAAGACAATGAATTAAAACAAATCGCTACATTAGGTGAAGAATATGGTGCTACTACTGGAAGACCCCGTATTGTTAATTGGTTAAACCTAGATATGTTAGTTAAAGCAATTGCTATTTCTGGGACAACACACGTTATTGTTTCTAAAACAGATATTTTAGAACAGATAGGTGTATATAAATGTAAATACAAAGATAATATAATCACTTTTGATACATTAGAATTAATAAAGGAATATATTGATAATGTTATTATAGAAAATTGCCCCTTTGTAGAGAAAATAGTTTATTCTAATAATCCACATTCTGTTGATTTATAAATTTTTCTAGATATTTTTATTGTTTTTGCTGATTAAATAATTATTTATATTGTGCCACAAATATTTATTTACTCAATAAAAAACTTTTTTTCATTAATTAGTTAATTTAAATAATATTTCATTAATTAAATTATATTTATATTTATTGTTGTTTATTATTGTTTATTCTTGTTTATTTTTTAAATAATAAATAAGGAATTATGGATTATATAAAGGGTTCGCTTTATACATTTACTACAGATAGACAAATCGCATTTCACGATAAGAAATTAGGTATTTTTTATAAATTAATACAATGTGCGATTTTTTCTTTTATTTTATATGACCTTATTACGAAACAACTTTATTTTAAAACTGAAGTCCCATCTGGATATACAACAATGTGGGCTGAAGCAAATGAACTATATAATATTCAGAGAAATGCTACTCAAAAAAAACCAGACTATTGTGACAATAAAGACTATGATTATATTTATTCATTACCAAATTGGGATTATAGAAATAGTAGTTGTATAAATCTCCATTATAGCGAAATGTATGAAAAGGGTGAAAACGAATTTTTCTTTCAAACTTATTTTACTGAAAATAAAATTATATTACAAGATTGTGATCATTTTAATTATACAAATAGTGAATGTCAAATTATGGATAGACTAGATGGACAATGTTTCTGTCAAAATTATAAAAACTTTTATTCAATTGGTGTAGAAGGAATGCAATTAGCATTTAATCATTTATATTCTACTTCTTTTGAAAGTGGTAGTAATTTAATAACATCTTCTGAAGTAAGACCTATCAAAACGATTATTAATAATCATAATGAAACACAATCTCTAACATTTGAAAAAGGAGAAAATATAGTTATTAGTATAAAAGATTGGCTTGAATTAAGTGGTGTTAATTTAGAAGAATATAATAAAGATGTTAAAGTCAGTGTTACAGATGAAAATATTAAAAATAACACATATCCTATTTATAGAATAACTGGTTTAGAAATTATATTAAAAGTTAATTATTATAATATTGAAGATTTATCTAATTTTGAAGAAGCTGTTTGCATTATAGATGTAGTAACTAACAAGGGGTGGTCTAGTAAAGGTTCTAATATTAATTATATAAATTATCCTAATTTACTAGATGGTAAAGAAAATGAAAAAAATATTTATGTTGATAGATACAGATTTGGTATTAAATTTAAAATAATTGTTTCTGGACTTATGGGAAAATTTGACTTTTATATGTTAATTAACCATCTAGTGTCAGTTATTGTTTTAACTGGAACAGCTAGAAGCGTTGTCTCCTTTATTATTATGTATTTTCTAGGGAGAAAATCAACTCTTTTTAAAAAACATAGAGTTAAAAATGTTGAGTCAGATAAATTTAAATTAGAACAAATTAAAAAAAAACAATCAAAATTTATAATAAACAATAACAATAATATTAATAATGAAGATTGTGATATTATGGAATCACAAATAAGATATAGAGGTAATAAAAAGAAGAGTTGTAGTATGAGTGAAAGCAGTAGTAGTTCATCAAGTAGTGATTTATATGTTATAAGTAGTGATGATGAGAATAGTAATAATAATATAGATATAGGTATTGATATAAAACTAGATAAAAACAGATATAAAGAATTTGAAAAAGATTTCACTACATTGGATAAACAATTTTCAGAATTTAAATAATTTAAATTTCATATTTTTTATTGTGTATAATAATATAAATTATAGTTTTTTTTTTATATTTTGCTTTAAATCCTATTTTATTTCTTGTTTTTTTTTTAAATATGATTTTTTAAGAAGTTTTAGAGTGCATTATTAATTTACAATTTAAATATTAATTAAAATATTAATTAAAATATAGATATTGATTTTCATAAAACGAATATGGAAAGTGTTAGTCTGTCAAGTGATAAATCAGCTGATGATTTATATCCTAAATGGTATAATCAACGCATTCGTAATAATTATCAACATTTAATAGATTTGTTAGAAAAGAAAAAGTTTATTTATAATAGCGCTGGTGATTATTATCGTAAAATGAATTATTATTTCGTAATACCTTCTATTTTTATAACTACACTTTCCAGTATATTTGCTTTTCTTTCAACGTCAGATATAATAGGAACCAAACAACAAGATATATTTATAATATTAGTTGGTATATTTACTGCTTTTTCTACAATGATGCAATCAATTTCTAGTTCTGTTGGTTATGCTACACGAAAGGATATGTTTCTGGGTGCGGCTGATCAATATGATAAAAATATAATAAAAATTACATTTGAAATAAATAATCCTAGTGATGAAAATTTGATTAAAGTTATTGAAGAAGATATTAAAAAAATAGAGGAAAATTGTAAATATTTACCCCCTAATTGGATTATTTGTGAATGGGATAAAAAAATAAAAAAATTAAATGAATTAAAAGAACCAAATTATTTAAATTGGAAAGAAGTTGATAAAAATAATAATAGTCATAAAATTAAAAATATAAATATAGATACATTTAAAAATTTAAATAATGAAAAAGATAAATTACTTAATAATTAGTATGAATTAATTTAATTATAATGTTTTAAATATTATGTTTTAATATTTCTCTTTCATTTTCTTTTAATACTTCTGTTTTTGGAGATTTTTTAGATATTAAAAATAATGTTATCACAATTCCAAACATAACTAATGTAACTATAAAAAATTTAGACCAACTACCCTTTTTTTCCAATTCATTGCCATATATAAATTTAATAGGGATAAATGGGATTAATACACCAACAAATATATAAAAGCAAAATATAACAAAACCCTTGTTTGATTTATCAATTATATCATATTTTGTTACTATATTAGACGAATGTGTTCTATAAAGACCCATATCTATTTTTTTTACTAATTTACCGTGATTTTCATTTAAATATTGATTTTCTTCTATTTCTTTTTGTTCTTGTTCAATAGTTTCAAAATCTTCTTTATTATTACATTTAAGTTTAATATAATCATCATACGAATTTGTATTTTTTAAATAATCTTTACAATTACATAAAAATTTATTATCTGGTATAAAGCACGGTGGGTTATTATCTTCACTATATTTTTTAACAAAATCTGATAATTTTATTTTATTATCTTTAATATTACTTTCTAATACTCTAATATATATACCATCTTTGTCTAATTTTGGGTTTTTATCTTTATCTACTTTAATTGAATATGTATCAACATCTTTTTTATAACCATTTAATATCTCTAAAGCACTATGACTTCCCGATGTATCTGGTTTAAGTTTTAAATTACCTGTTTTTGTATCAATATCACAAGTATTCCAACGACCCGTTCTAGGTTTACATAGTTCTTTTTGTAATTCTGTAATTTTCTTTCCACTTGTTTCAGTAAATATTAATTTTTCTATTTCTCTATTATAAAATTTATTTAAAATGTCATCTTCTAAATGCCATACAGTGTCATCTGTTATATTAACTAATGGTTTAATTTCATATCTGTTATTTTTTTTATTTAAAAATGAATTTTCATTAAGTGAACCTAAAGTTAATAATCCAATCATAATAAGAACAAACAACATTTTACGGTCTAATCTATCGACAAGAGAAGAACCAACTTTCATTGTAGCACCTTCAATAACATTAAAATCGGCACTAATATTTGCGATTAAATAAACTATTCCAGCAATTGCGGTTGAAATTTTAATAACACTGCTTGATATAAGTAAATCAGGTTTAATATCACTACCCGCATAAGCCCATCTAAAACGTGTATCATTAGCATATGCTAAGAAAGTAATAAATGCGACAAATGACTGTAATACGTTATCAAAATTTTTAGTAACAAACCCTAATAAACTTCCGAAAATATTTGGTAATGTTGGAATAGTATTCTTAAGAACTTGTAAGTGCGGATTGAATACAGCAACTATAACACTTTGTATTGGTGCACTGATAAACATATCAAGAAAAACTGTTATGATAAATCTCCAAAAACTAGCTGTTGTCAATTTCCCAAAAATATACTTTAATTGAGCAGCAGTACCTTTAATTTTTATATCTTTAAAAGACCCTATCTCTTTTAAACTAAAACCATCATCAGTACCATAACCTTGGTCTCCCATAAATCCAATAACACTTGCCATAAAAAATCCATATAATAATAATAATGATGTTGATGATGCTCCAGAACCTTTTAATGTTGCTTGAACTAAACTACTCAACATTAGAATTATAGATATAATTGTTCCTCTATCTGATGTTCTTGTAATTTTTTCTTGGTCTGTAACATTAGGATACCATTCTGTTACTGTTTTATTTTTTTTTAATATTGATATATAAACTATACAAGCTATAGGTGCAGCGATTAATATTAATAATATTGTTAAATATCCAAAAAATTTATTACCTTTTTTTGTTGTTCTATTATTCATATTATTCATATTATTCGTATTTATATTAATATTAATTAATTTTTAAAAATATTATAATTTAATTTAATATTAAATATAAATTAAATATAAATTAGATATTAATTCAATAAATTAAAATTTAAATTGTAAAATAAAACTAAAAAAAGTTTTAAAAAGTTAAACACAAAATCAATAAATGATTTTATTTTAAATAGATTTCTCTATTTCTATCTATATTTTTAAACATAAGCATACATTTCTTAAAGAAATTAGTTAGAGTAAGCAAGACCACCCATACCACTCATAACTCGGAGAACATTGTAGTTAACAGCGTAAACATCAAAAGCATTCATACCTGCACTGAAAGATAATTGCGCGTTATCAATTCTAGAGAAATTGCAAGTTCCAGATGGTTGGTGTTCTTCTGGTTTAAGAGCAAAAGAGTAAACACCAATAGATCCATCAACAAAACCACCTTCACCAGTGTGGTGTTGCCAGACTTGAGCTGTGGTAAAATAAGTAAGTGGTCTTGGGGCAAATCTTTCGTGTCCATTAAGTTTTAAGGTCATTGTTGTTGCTAAAGAACCATCAAGAGCAGCAAAAACACCACTACCCCAAGCACCAGTTAAGACTAATTCTTTAACTGGATGGTTAAAGTTAAGAGTATGACTGGTTTGACTAGCTGCAACAGTATCATATTGAACTTGTTCAATAAGGTATTCGTGAGATACTTGAGCAAATCTACGTCTTTCATCAGTATCGAGGTAGATGTAATCACACCATAATTTGTGGTCATTATTTGCACCAGTAATAGTTCCCCATTCAATAATAACTTTAACTTCGTGGTATTGAAGAGCAATTAATGGAAGAGCAAGACCTGGGTTTCTGCAAAACCAGAATTGAAGTGGAGTGTAAACAACACGTGAAGCCATAGTAGGCATAGAAAAGAAAACAACGCTAGCATCTGTTGCGTTATCAGCAGCAACACAAGCGTTATTTTGAACTTTACCTTGACCCATACCACTCATAACTTGATAATTAGTACCAAAAGCTCTTCCTGTTTTGTTTTCAGTGAGTTCAGCCCAAGCTTCCATCCATTTACCGTAGTGTTTGTCGATACGTTGACCACCGATTTCAAGTTCGACTGAAGTAATATCTTGTGCGGATTCATTAACAGCAGAAGTTGAATGTAAAGTGTGTTGAAGGTACATTCTGTGAACTAAATCACCATTTCTGGAGATAGTTGCACTAGTTCTAGCATTATCGCCAACAGAACCATTGAAAGTTTGTTCGATAGCTTCCATCGAGAAATTAGTGTGTCTTCGGTAGACAACTTTGAAAAAAGTAATTTGTGGATTACCTGTAAGGTAAATATCTTGTGCGCCATAGGCGACTAATTGCATTAAACCTCCTCCCATTGTGAATAAAAATTAATTAATTGATTAAATAAAAGTTTACTAAAATATATTTATAATATAAGAAAAGAAAATAATTTTGAAAATAAACTAAAATTAAATTTAAATTAAAAAAAAACATATAAAATAAAATATACCCAGCAATTAAGTATAAAATATATACAATTTAATTTTATTAATTTAATTTAATTTATAAAGAAATAACTTTTGATATTTAATATTTAAGGATTATTTAAATTAAATTATTAAAAATAAAATATTTTATTATATTTAAGTTCATCAAAATTTATTAAATATTTATAAATATTTAATATTATTATTTGTTTGAATTTACATTTTTTATATTATATATTCTTTGTTTGATTTTATTTTTATTTTTATTAAAAGAAGTAATGACATTTAAAGATAAAACTAAAAACAGAAATCCATTTAATAAAAATAAAACAATAGATGCTCTACATAATGATGTATTGAAGGAATTTGAAAAAAATAAAAAAAATCTTAAAAATTATTATCATAATTTAGAATTACTGAATAAAAAAATAAATTTATTAAAGGAGGATATTAATAAAAATAAAGAAATATATAAAAATTTTCATTTACAAGAAAACTTATGGAGTTTAGAAGATGAAAAAACTATTATAGAAACTGAAATAAATAATATAGAAACCAGAAAAGAAGAAACTGATTATTTACTTGAGACTGGGGCTCTTCTTAATCACTACTATAAAATTAAAGATAACGAATATGAAACTAAAAAATATGATAAAATATCTAAAAAAACAAAAAAACAAAAAAGTAATATTAAAAATGATGTTTTACATTGGTTAGAAAAAGTTGACGATAAAGAATATAATATTAGAACTGGAAAACAAATATTAAAACTAAAAAAATCGAGCACCGATACTTTAAATCAAAGTATTAATAACAATATTAAAAATGAAAACGAAACTGACAATTTAAAACCAAACAATATTTATGAGCTAATGACTAAAAAAGAATTACATAAAACATATATAAAAATAATTAATAATGAATATGTTGATAATAATACTATAACTATAAATTCCGATATATGTGAATATTGTAATACCGATATGCTTCTTAATCAAAATAGTGGTGTACTTATTTGTTCTAATTGTGGTATTCAAGAACAAGTTATATTAGACTCTGATAAACCTTCTTATAAAGACCCCCCAAAAGAAATGACATCTTTTTGTTATAAAAGAATTAATCATCTTAATGAATTTCTCGCACAATTTCAAGCAAAAGAAACAACTGAAATACCAGATGATTTATATAATGAAATTTTGGTTGAAATTAAGAAAGAACGTATTAGAAATATGGCACAAATTACACCTGAAAAAATGCGTATTATATTGCGCAAGATTAAGAGAAATGACTATTATGAACATATTCCTTATATAATTAATCAACTTAATGGACTTCCTCCACCAATTATTAGTGCTGAAGTTGAAGAAATAATTAGAAATATGTTTAAAGAAATACAAATTCCTTTTGAAGAATTAAGACCTACTGTTGTTCCAAAAAGAAAAAACTTTTTATCTTATAATTATGTTATGTATAAATTTTTTGAATTATTGGAGCTAGATGAATATTTACAATGTTTCCAATTACTTAAATCTCGCAACAAACTTCATCAACAAGATATTATTTGGAAACATATTTGTAGAGCTCTTAACTGGCAGTATATACCTAGTTTATAATATTATTGGTAATATTATAATCGTTATTAAAATCTAGTAATTCATAGTATTCGTTTCTTATAACTAACTTACCATATTGATTATGGAATATTATATTTTCTACATTTATTTTGATATGATGTTTTTCTTTTTTAAAATTAATTGGATATATAAGTTTTCTCTTAACATCTTCAACATTCATTTTTATAATATTTTTATATGTTTATTCTAGTTGTTCGTAATATGTTAATTTGTTTGCAAATGCCTAAATATTTCAATTTTATTATATTTTTAATATTTTTAAAAATAAAATTGATTTTTAAAGAAGTTTAAAACATATTATTCATAACAATTATTATAATATAAATATTTAAAAAACGTTAATCTCTTAATAAAATACATTGATTATTATTGCTATGGTACATTATTTTATACATTATGATAAAGGAAATGAACATGTAGATAAAAAACATAAATTAATGTTTGTTAAAATAACAAATACTACTTCACAACATATAAAGAAAGATGAACACATCTCTGATGATTATATTAATATTAATAATGGATATATGGAATATGAAGTAAATACTAGAAAAGAACTTGAATATTTAAATGCTCATAATTCTATACCACAAGAAAAAGTAGATGATTATAAGACATTTTTAGATAAACATTTAATAGACCAAAAACCAAATAATTATACAATTAATTATTTATATTTTGATAAATATAATAAAATATTAAAATCAGTTATTAAATATAATTTATCAAATAATAAGGGTTTATATTTTGGAAATAAAAAAATAAATGATTTGTTAATAAAAATTAATAATAATACACCATCTGATATAAATCATAAAAAATTATTCTCACATGAAGATTGTAAACTTCTTTATAATTTCTTTGACTTTTTATATTTTAAATTTGATAACTATGATTTATATAAAATAGATAAATGTCTAACATTAAGTCAATTTCAAAGAAAATATTATGAAATAAGTAGTATTATGACTGTTCGAGAACTATGTGATAATATTAATTATAAGTTTAAAACTTATATGGAAAAATTGGAGAAAAAAGATAAAACTTCTTTACTAAAATTTGATAAATTATATTATTCTTCTATTCAAAGACATTTTTATATTTATAACTATGAAAATTCAGAACAAAAAATATCAGAATATATTTCATATCATAATCCAACACTATACAAAGAAACATTGAATTTCATAAGTAATTTTGATTTTGATAAAGCAACACCAGAAGAAGTATCTAGTTTTATTAATAATAATTATTATAATTCAAAATATAATAATACTTATAGATTTGAAAAGGATTATTTACCTAAATTTAATTTTGATCCAAATAATGATGTAATTACACTTTACAATCTTAATAATAATTACAATAATAAAATAAATTCATTTATTAATAATTACATATTTTCACAAAATACTGAGGGTATTTTCAAATTCAAGGTTGATACAGATTTTAATTATACAGATTATATAACTAGAATAAGATATGGTCAACAAAAAAAATATGTAACTCTCGTAATGAAATTTGATATTTATATACATAAAGATATATTTCAATCTTTATTTCAAAATAAATATATTGGAAATTTAAATTTAGATTATATCAATTGTAATATCCAATATGAAAATGAAACTAATATTATTTTACAAAAAATAAAAGATAATAGTAAAGATAAAGATATTATTTGTATCGAATGGATTAATTATTTATTTAATAATAAATATAATGGAACTAATTATGTAGGAACTAAATTTAATATTACTAAAGATACTTTTAAATTTAATTCTGGATCATATAATTTAATTAAAAGAGATGATTTATTTAAACTTGTTGATACTATTGATAATAATACAGATACTATTTTAGGAAAAGATATTAAAATAATTAAATTTAATGAAAATTATGATAAATTATGTTTAATTAAAGAATTAAAAACAAATCCATTTGAGTATCAAAAACAAAATGTTTTTTGGATGAATAACATAGAAAGTGATATTGATATAAATAATTTTAATATTAAATTCTTATGTAATACAAATTTTAATTATATAAATGATATTTCTAGTGAAAAACAATATATTTATAAATCATTTAACGATATAATGTATAAAAATATGTATTATAATAGCAATGGTAATGTTTATTATAATAGTAATGGGTATATTACAGAATTGACAGAAGAAGTAAAGGAAAAATACTCTCGTACATTAAAATTATGTGGTGGTATTTTAACTGACGAAGTTGGATTAGGTAAAACCCTATCTACTATTTTAAATATTGTATATTCGTTTGAAAAAGATTTACAGAAAGTTAAAGAAGATAAAACATCATTTGATGCGAACAATATTATTATTTGCCCAAATCGTTTAGTAGCTCAATGGTATAGTGAAATTAAAAAATATGTTTCACCAATGTTATTTAAAAAATTAAATATATCTAAAATAACAACTATAACAGATATTAAACAGAAATTATATGATATTAAATCAAATAAACATTCTATTTATATAATTTCATCTAATCTAGTAAATAATACTAATTATTTGAATTATTTAATTGAAGATGAATATGATACAGCAAAATATATGAAACATATTAAATCACTTGATATAGAACATAAAAAACCCTATCATACTAAAATGATTGATGATTCCAAAGTTTTAAAAGCAATTTTAAAGAAAATACCTACTACTCTTGCTGGTGATGACAAAACAATAATAGATGAATTAACAGAATTTAAATTTGATGATAAAAAAAAATTCAATATTTTCACTCTTAAATGGAATCGTATAATTTTGGATGAAGCACACGAAGTTTTGAATACAAATATTTATATTAATTCAAAATATACAAATGTTAGTAATATTTATTATAGCAAAAGATGTGAAATATCATATAATATTAGTAAGGGAGATAGGTTTAAATTTGTTCAACTTAGTAGATTATATAGCAATTATAAATGGTGTTTAACAGCAACTCCCTTTACTAATGATGTTAGTAATCTTTATTGTTATATTAATTTCCTTAATAATGATTATATTGAAAATATTAATAAAGATATGAAAAAATTTAATTCTATGACTCGTGATGAAAAATACTGTTATTTCCACAAATCAGAATTAGAAAATCCAAATGGTAATTGTATCCGTTATAATAGTATCGAAAACGCTTTACTTAATCTTTTCGATAATCAAATTAGAACGTTTTTTAATACAAATATTAGAAGAACTACTAAAGCAGACATTAAAGGAGTTGTTGATATTCCTATTTTTACAGAAGATATTACTATTTTGAAACAAAATAATGTAGAACGTAATATTTATTTAGAAGCATTACGTTCTAATGATGTTAAGAGACTTCTACAATTATGTACTCACGTTATGGTATCTGATGTTGATGTTATGTCTAGAGATTTTGGAACTTCTATATTGAGTCTTGATAATATTAAAACTCTTATGGTAAAAAAATATAAAAAGAATATGAAAGAAGCGTTAGATGAGATTAGGAAGAAAGAAATTGAACAGACTAATTGTGAATTTTTAATTAGTAAACTAAAACCTCTTAAAGATAAATTAAATAAATCTATTGTAGATGATCCACTATCTATTGAACCACATTTAATAACAGAAATTGATAAATTTTGTAGTTCTGGTAGAGAACATAGTATGTATGGAAACTCATATGTATATTCTAGATATTCTTATTATCATGAAGCAATTAAAACAATTAAAAGTGTATTTTTACAAAAAGAAGCATTAGACAAATATACTTTAAATTTAAAAGAATTAGAAGAAACAATGAAAATTATTGATTTTCCAAAAGAATTCAGTAATGATATTTGTAAAAAATATATTATTTGGAAAATATACACTAATAAGTTAAATAATGAACAAAGTCAAATTACTCGAAATAAAGAAAGTCTCATTAAATTGAAAAATGATATTCGACGTTTAGAAAATCAAATTAAGATTTTTGAAAGCAATGAATTTATATCAGAAGCAGTTAAAGACCCTTGTAGTATTTGCTTTATGGAATATGATAGTGAAATCGCAATTACTAGTTGTAGACATATGATGTGTGGCGATTGTATTAAAATGTTATTTAATCGTAACCAAAGTGTACCTTGTCCATTTTGTAGAACACAAATTAACAAGAAAGATGTAAATTTCACACACTATGATAAAGTTAAAGCAGGTATTGAAGATAAAGTTGAAGAAGTAAAAGAAGAAAAGAAAATACAGAAATCTAAAGTAGAACTTGACAATGAAGAAAAAATTCAAAAATATGGAACAAAGTTGTCCTATTTACTTAACTATATTGGTGAATTATTTAAATGTGATGATAATAAAATCATTATTTTTAGTCAATATGATAATATGCTTAAACTCATTGGTAAAGTCCTAGATGACTTCAAAATCAAAAATATCTTTGTTAAAGGGAATATTACAAGTGTTAGTAAGAAAATTGATAAATTCAAAACAGACCCATCATACCGAATTATTATGCTTTCAAGTGAAAGATGTAGTAGTGGTAGTAATTTAACGGAAGCATCACATATTATATTTGCGGATGTTGTTAATGGAACACCAGAACACACAAAAGACATAGAAAGTCAAGCCATTGGTAGAGCAGTTCGTATTGGACAGAAAAAACCAGTTGTAGTTAAACGACTTATAATGAAAGACACTATTGAAGAAGAGTTTTACAATAAAAACAAATATGATATGACTGATTTGATGTTGTGATACAATATTGTGATATAATTCAATAATATTAATATATTTCAAATTATAAAGAACCTAAATGTTTAAATAAAGCAGTTAATATGCGTTTTGTTTGTGCGACTCTTAAATCTAATGGTTGAGCGTCATTAATACCAGTTATTTCAACTAAATTATAATTAATATTTTTTTTATTACAATAATCTCTCAATGTATATGGGATATCATAACTTTTATCATCTAAATATGCGAATTTTTTATCTGGATTTGATATTGTTTTATTAATATCATTTACTAAATAATTTGCTATATTTATTGAATAATCGTTTAATGATGCTGATATTGTTGAACCCATTGATTTATTTAAAAAGTTCTTTTCACTTACATAAAATCGGTATGCCTCATGGAAATCAATTACAAAATCACTTTTATCTACTATATTAGTTATTGTATTAATTAGGTCATTATTTTTCTTTCCAAAATTTCTATTTATATCATATTTAAAAATAATATTTGATTTACCAGGAAGATATCTATTTTTCATTTTTAATCCTTCTTCGTTAACTCTGGGTATGAAAAACATATTACCATTTTTGAAATTATTTTCTTTAATGAATGCCTCACAACCTATTGGGGGAGCATATTCATTGCCATGAACCCCGCAAATAACAGTTATAATAGGATATTCTGATTTTTTAATGTTAATAACTTGTGGTGTTTTATTTGTAAATGCGTCTAATTGTAAATTAAAATACTGTTTTTTTGCGATTATCAACGTGATTAAGAGGACTACGATAAATACTAAAATATAATCCTTATGTAATTTAATGTTGTTTTTATGATTCATTTTGATTTAAATGTGTTTCTTCTGTTTATAGTAGTGTTAGAAAATAATAATAATGTTATACAATGTTATCTAACATTATAGAATTAAAATAAGATTTATGAAAAAATAGGAAAAATGTTAAAAAATAATTAATCAATTTATTTTAAACAAGTTTGTTTAGAATTCCAACTTTGAACTCTACTTTCAATAAAATTATCTTCATAATATTCGTTATTGAAATCATTTATATTATTATTATTAAATTGTAATTCGTTAATTATTGTTTCATCTAACATTCTTATGTATAAATATCCTTTATCTCCTATAAGCGTACCCCAAGAATTTTTAACTATCCAATAATCACCTTCAGGTATTTCATAATTATTTATATTATTATTATCATTATCAAATTTAATCCAACCTATTACATGCATTGCATGACCACCATCTGTAGGAAATTTTATCATTTCAGTATTATAAGGAGGTGTATAATATGGTATTGATATATTACCCTCACTAAAATAATCTTTTTTAAATATTTCTATCGCACCTACAAATCCACCAAATTTTACTATTAACATTTTTAAATATTCATATCTATCTTTATATGTTTTTACATCATATGGTTGAGAATTATAATCATAATATAATTTTTCTACTTGGTATCTATTATTTTTTTTACATTCTGGATTACATTCATTATATGTGTATTTAATAAAATCATTACCATTAAAATCAATTTCTATAAAATTTTGATTATTATTATTAAGTATTGTATCTGTATAATAATATTCTTGTGTTTTTATGTTTTTAATTACATAAAATATACTATATTTAATTTTTTTACTTGCAAAAGAATTTACAGATTTATTGATATTTTCAATAATATTAAATATTAATTTATTTTCATTTGTTTTACTTTTAATATCATTAATAATTAAATAATTTTTGTTATTTATATATGTATAATAGTTACTTATAAAATATGTAATCCATAAATTATTAATATCCCCATCTGTATTAATCTTAATTAATAATTCACAATTACTTATATCATCTATAGATTGATTTCTAATTATTTTTGATGTATTATCACCCTCTATTTTACATATAGTTAGTGGTTCTATATATATATCATCTATGAGTATTCTTACTTTTTCAATTAATTCATTTCCTTCTAAAATAGTATCATCTATTTTATCAACTTCCGTCTGTACATTTGTTAATGAAAGAGAAATATCATTTTCCAAATCAACTAAATTATTTATTTTTATACTATCTACATTATCTATACTATTTATACTATCTACATTATCTATACTATTTATACTATCTATATTATTTATCATATTTAACGCTTTCTTAGCATCTTCTAATGATTTTGCTTTGTTTGCTTTATCTAATGCTCTTTTTACGTTTTCTAATTCCTTTTCAATTTCCAAACGTATAGGATTTTCTGGAGATATAATATAATTTGTGCTTGATATAATATCTTCTACGTTTGAAACAACTTCTTCTTCTCTTATTACTATATTTTCTGTTATATTTTTAATTTCTTCAATTATATTTACTATTTCATTTTGTTTTGCTATTATATTATTTTCGTTTTGTAAATTTGTTTCTAAATCATTTTCTATGTTTTGTTGTTTTTCTTCTATTGATTTTAATTCTTCTTCTATTTTTTTTCCTTCTGGTAATACTTTTTCTAATTGTTCTAATAATGTATTAGCATCATCTTTTATTTCATCAGTATCTGATATAACTTTAGTAAAAATTTCATATATATTTTGTATTATCAAATTATAATCATAAATTTTTGATATAATATTTTTTATTTCTGCCTTTTCTAATAGTTTATCTTTATCTTTATCATTAGCGTTTTCAGCATCTTTTTTTGCTTTTTCTGCTTTATCTTTTGCGTTTTCTGCTTTATCTTTTGCGTTTTCTGTGTTTGTTTTTACTTCATTTAACTTGGATTGTTGTTGATTTTGTTTATGTTCTATTTCAGTTAAAATATCTATAAAATTATTAATATTTCTACTTTCTATATCTAAATTATTTGCGTTTATATAATCAGTAAAGTTTCTATTTTTAAATCCATGGAACATATATAATATAAATAAAGAGAAGCATAATATTATAAATGAAAATATGTTTTCGTGTATTGTATATTTATAATTAGTATTAAAATATTTATAAAGATTTGCTGATATATTTATTATATTAATAAATGATATTGTTATTAAAACAGCCATATATACATAAATAAACATATCTTCCATATTATATACTTTTTTAACTATAAATTTTCTAAATCTATTTCTAAGATTTTTATTTAATAATACAATAAATAATGTAATAGATGTTAATGAAAAGAATATATTTATTAATGTAATAAATTTCTTGAAATTATTAAAATCTGTGTAATAGGTTGTATATAATGAAAAAAATACCATTATAATAGCAAATACAGATATAAATATTATTAATTTTGTTTTAGTAGTTATTTTATTACTAATATTATTGTTTGTATTATTATTGTTAGTGTTTGTATTATTATTGTTAGTATTTGTAAAATTTTCATTACCATTTTTATTATTATTTAATTCTATATCTCTAAATTTTAAAAATTCATCTAAAGTATATGCGGAACTATATTTATAGTAGTTACATACATTTTCTACCAATAATTTATTTTCCCTTAATAAATAATGATAATCTGTATACCACGAACCATCTTCACAGATATCTTTAAATTGTTTTTTTTCTATATCATCCATCATTTGTTGAATGCTAACATAACATTGTTCTTTTTTATCACAATCATCTCTATTAACATTAGTTAAACCATATCTTTTATTAATACAATCACTTATTTGACTAGCAGTTGAAAACACAAGACAAGAACCACAACTCATTTGATTTCTTACAGGAGATACATATGAGTTTTCCCTTCTGGGGTCATATATATCTTTTTTTATATCATCATTTTGAGTTTTTGTTAAAGTAGTTTTTAATTTATCTCTACTGTCTTGAAATCTATCTTTAATTATATTTGTATTTTTAAATTCACTTATATTTGGTACGAATTTATCCAATGGTATTAAAACGGTATCTAAAAATTCTGATGTTATACTATCTCTATTTAAAAAGTATAGTAGAAATGTTGTTGCTATAACACCTATTTGTAATAATAATAAAAACACACTAACATCTTTACTAATATTTTGATAGGGGTTTGTTTTTATTGATTTTTTTGATTTTCCTCCAAAAAGTTTTGATTTTGGTCTTTTTTTTTTTGGTTTAATAGATTTTTTTTTTTTATTTGAGGTTTTAACCATATTGATTAAATTACAACTATATATTTATTATATATTTTATTTTTTTGTTTTGTTATAATATTAATATTATTATATTTTTATATAATATTATTTGAATTAAAAACAGTATTTCATTTAAATATAATTAAATGTTTCATCTTACTAGACATCTGTTAAAGTCCCTTAAGTATAAACCAGGGTTTTACAAAAATAAAACAACTGACGCCATTGTTATTGGAGGAGGTGTTATAGGATGTTCAACTGCTCTTGAATTATCTAGAAAAGGTTTTTCTGTTAATGTAATTGATAGTAATTCTAATGCTGGTTATGGTAGTACATCTTATTCTAGTGGTATTTGTAGAATGTATTATTCTGTAGTGGATTCAGTTAAATTCTCATGGGAAGGTTATAATGTTTGGAAAAACTGGCCTGATTATTTACAATTAAAAAATATTCCAGATGATTACAATTATCCTTATTTAAAAGAATGTGGTGTTTTAATACCTAATACTCCGAATTCTGGTTTGTTTCTTGAAAAAACAAGTAAGTGTTTAGATGAAGTTAATATTCCATATTCTTTTATTAAATCAGATGATGCTGATAAAATGTTTAATCATAGTATTGATTTTTATACTAGATATAATCCTGCTACATTAAATGACGATAACTTTGGTAGTCCAATTGAAGGAGAATCTGTTGATAATGTTTTTTATATGAAAAATGCTGGATTTGTAAATGACCCTCTTCAAACCACCATTAATTTAAAAGATGCCGCACAACAAAACGGGTGTAGCTTTACATTTAATAAAAAAGTAGTTCGTGTTTTACAAAAAAATGGTAGTGTTGAAGGTGTTAAATTGAATTCTGGAGAAATTTTACATTCACCTATAGTCATAAATGCTACTGGACCAGAATCCTCTAAAATAACTAAAATGGTTTATGAAGACCCTAATTGTGAAAGTGAAAATGATATGAATTTAACAACAAGACCTTTAAGACAAGAAATCGCACACGTTACTGTTCCAGACTATTTTAATTTTAAAAACAATAGTAAAATAATAATAGATTTTGATAATGGTATGTATATCAGACCAGATATCGGTAATCAAATCATTATTGGTAGTAATGAACCACCCTGTGATGAATTAGACTGGGTTGACGATGCAGGAATAATTGATAGTCAATTCACAGACCAATGGACCGCACACGTATACCGAGCCGCTTTACGAATGCACGAACTCCCCATTCCTTCTTCTACTGCTACTAGAGGAATTGTTTCCTCTTATGATGTAACAGAAGATTGGACCCCTATTTACGATAAAAGTAATATTGGCGGATATTATATGGCCATTGGAACATCTGGTAATCAATTTAAAAATGTTGGTGTTGTTGGTGGATTAATGGCCGAACTTATTGAAAGAAATGAAAATGGTTCTTTTAATGAAATAATGGGATTTGATTATGAGTTAAAACTTACTGGTAATACTATAAATTCATCTTTCTTTTCTAGATTAAGAAAACCATTAGATACAAGTATTTCTGTTTTAGGATAAAAAAAATTTAATTTAATTATATAATTATTGTATTATTTAGTTAAATTTTAAATTTATCAATACATTTTATAAAATAATAATATTCCTTTCCACAATTAGAAATATATCTTTTTTTTTCAATACATTCCCATAATTTATTATTGAGTATTTTACATTTATCTATTTGATTTTGGTTTTTTTTAAAGTTTTTATATTCAGACATTTAATTAAATTGTATAAGTATATTTATATTTTTAAGTTTTATATATATAGTTATTAGTTTTTATTTTTTAAATAATTTAAATTTAGATATATTACCCAGATGATAACCAAGCATATTAAATATTAAATCAAATACTTTATTAAATATGTTTTTATCAGCCCAATATTTATAAGAAATCTGCCAATTTTTAATTAAATATTCTTTTGTATAATTAATATTAGCTAGTACATATTCAAAAATTTCCCATAATATACCTAGAATGAATATTAGTACATATTTATTTTTAAAATATAATCCATAAATAAAATAATAGATTAAGTGAAAAATAGAATAAATATCTAATATTTGATACATTTTATATTAATAAATAGTAATATTTTTTATAAACTAATTATTTATTTATTATTTATAATTTATAATTATATTAAATTATGTATATTTTTGGTTTTTTTTTTCATATTTTTTTTGTTTAAAATAAAAAAATTGAAATTTTTTTTATAAATATGATAAATCAGAGAAGCAAACTCTATAAAGCTAAATGTTTGTGTAGGAAAGTGTTACTCTAGTAGTATAAAACCCTTTCTGAGTCTTTAAGCGCGAGCTTTAACACCGACGATCAAAATAATTAATAATTTTTTTATTTTTTTTAAAAAATATAATTAATTAATAAACCATTTATTATTATTTTTTTTATATAATAATTTTAAATTATCTGTATCATCTATATCTAAAATGGATGTATCCCATATACAACCACTGTCTATATCAATAGTATCATAAAATCCATATTTTTTAATAAATGTTGAATAATATTCTTTATAATATATATCATAATAATAATCCCAGTTGTCATCTACTTGTCTTTGAGATAATTTCTGTGTTTTATTAAATTTCTTTATAATATAGTCTTTCATAGAAAGAATTTTTTTGCTTTTTCTATGTTTGATATATCAATATAAGGTTTAAACTCTATACCTTTAAAATCCTTGGATACTGAACGCCAATTTATATTATGATATGATTGTGAGTTTTTTTATTCATATTTTTCTATAAATAAATCTAGTTGTTTTATTGTTTTTATTTGTAATATTTTAGATTTTGAAGTATCATTTATATTAGATGCTACATCTGATTTTTTGATTTTTATTTTATATATATAACAACATATATTTTGTTTTTGTTTATCTGTATGTATATCGTGAGTTATCCATTTATTTGTTGAATACCATAATCCTTTTGGCTTTTTTGTTCTTGATTTTTGTTTTATTTTTTGTAATTTGTTTATTTTTGTGTTAGATAAATGATAATTTCCATGTTGTAATTCTCTTTCTATTTTTTTAAAAGATATTGGTTTAGACATTATTTATATATATATATATTTATTTATAATTATAATATAAAATTGAATTATGTATATGTATATGTATATGTATATATATATGTATATTAAATTGTGTAAATAACATTACATCCTAAACTATGTATGATTTTCAAGAAATACAAAATACAACAAATACTACATATATTAACAAAACTATAGATGATAATGATAAAGATGATTATCAAAAACAATCGTATGTATTTATGATTGCATTTTTACCTTTATATTTTGTGGGATTATTTTTCATAGTTATATTTTATATAGAATGTATATATTTTCCAATTAAAAAAATAATAATTAATTGTAAATACAAATGTATGACATATTGTGAAAAAAAAATACCAACACTAATTGATAATAATGGATTCACTGAACATTTTATTGAGAAGTTAAAAAAAAACAAACAACTAAAAAATGGGAATATTTACACACCAATCATGTGTGCTATTTGTATTCTAGATATTACTAAAGAAGAATACTATTCAAATGATTCTATAGAACTTGATTGTCATCATTCTTATCATAAAGATTGTGTAACTCAATGGATATTAAATCAATCATTGAAAAACAATATACCAAATTGTCCACTATGTAGAACAAACGTTATTAATAAAAATGATATTTCCCGTGTAGTTATTAATGTAGATTATGATAGCGATAGTAGTGACACTAGTACTAGAACAACATTAAGTGATTATTAAAAAGCACACATTTAAAAACTATAAAATAATAGTAATATTTTAATTAAACAATTTAAAATTGATTTATTTTTATATATTTATATAATTACATATAATGTATCAAGATACTGATACTGATATAATTAATTATGATTCTAATATTAACATTTCATATTTAAATGATACACATATAATCCCAATAATACCTGAACAAGAAGAAAAAATACCTGAACAAGAAGAAAAAATAACTAAAAGAAAAAGACCATATAAAACTTCAAAAGATACTAAAAATAGAACACTCTGTAAATATGATAACACTGGTATATTAAATGAAACTCATAGATTAACCAGAGGTAGAGCTAGAGCAAAACAATTAAATACAATGACTAACGAAGAAAAAAGAGCAGAAAGAAAAGCTATACTGGAAAGAAATAGAATTGCCTCTCAAGAATTTAGAAAACGAAGAAAAATTTATATTCAAAATTTAAAATGTAAAGTTCAGACCTTTATTATTAAATGTGAGGAACAAGATAAAGAAATTATTAATCTCAATAAAGAAGTATCTAAATTAAAAAAACTATTAAATTATTAAATTATTAAATTATGAATACATAATTAAATAGATATAGAAAATAATAGTAAAATTGATTTTTTATTTAATATGTATATTATTTAAAAAATGGATGTAGAAATACCATATCTTGAAATTATTTCAGATTATATGTTATCTCCACATGAATTAAAAATTAAACAAAATTATGAAAAAATATTAAATATAATTTATAGTAATCCAATATTCAATTATAAAATATATTCTACACCAGAAGTTATAAATATTGCTACTGTTTTAATATCTTATCCTGAATTAATTATTTATATAGAAGAATATGTAAATAAAGAAACTAATAGTATGAATATGAATATGAATATTAGTATTAAAAAAAATACAAATATAGGAAAAAAGAGAAAATCTAAACAATATGTTCCTTTGGAAAAACAAGATTCTAAATATATTAAACAAAGAAGACTTAATACTGAATCAGTAAAAAAGAACACGTGCTAGAAAAAGAGAACAAAAAATGAATTTATAAATTTATTTGATTACTATTATATTAAATATAGAATTATAATTAAATTATGTATATAAATAACTTTTTTTTTATTTTTTTTTTTTTAATAATGTAATTTGTCGATCGTTTCTTTCTATTTTTTTTTTTAATATTTCTAATTCTGTTTTTAAACTTAAATTTACTTTTTTTAAAACTATATTGTCTTCTTCTAATTTTTTATATTTTGCTATACGTTTCAATCTAGCTTTATTAGCATATCTTCTATTTGCTTTTTTCTTTTTCTCTTTCTCTTTTTCTCGTTCTTCATATTCTTTTTGATTTAATTCTATAAAAGAATTATATTCTTTATTAATTTCATCTTCTATTGATAATAAAATATTTTCATCCATTATTGAATTTATATAGATATTTACATTATAATGATATATTTCAATTTTAAAAAATATATAATGACCAGATAACTAAATAAGTATATCGCTAACTACACCATCTATGTCAAATTCAAGAATCTCTTTTAGTATATGTTTATTCTTACAAGTATAACAAAAAACTTTTATATTATGTTCTTTACAATATTTTATTGTTTTTTCATCTAGCATAGTCCAATGAAAAATTAAATATTCGATGCTGTTTGTTAAATTTTTTAAATCTTTTATGTCAAATATATTTTCTGTAATAAATCCCTTTTTAATATATTTTGGGTGAGTATTTGTGTAGTTATTTTCATTATTATATAAAGTAATCGCGTCTATATGTTTTTTGTTAAAACTACACAAAATTATATTATCAAGATTTTCATATGAACTCTCTAATTTTTCTATTAAAGGTTTAATAATATTATTATTATTATTCCCTTTGATATCTAGGTAAAGTTGTGTGTTTGAGTTTGTTGTAAAATCTATATGATTTATAATATCATCTAATGTTATAATATTATGTTTAATAGCTTTTAATTCTTGATAAGTGAGATTTTCTATTTTAAAATACTGTTGATTGTGATTAATATAGGTATCGTGATATACAACAATATCATTTGATTTACATAATTGAACATCTATTTCTATCATATCAAATCCTTTATTTACAGCATTATAACACGCGGAAAGTGTGTTTTCTGTATATTTACAAGATGCTGAATATCCACGATGAGCTATTTTTAATATGTTATTTAACATATTTAATTATTATTAAGATAAAAATTAAAATATTAAAAATATATATTTTAATCATATTTAATTTCATTGTTCATATATGAACCATAATTTAATGTTACTCTTTGTGCAAAATAGATAGCATTAAATACTGTAAAGAATTGTCCAATAAAATAAAGAGATAGTGATATATTTATATGTCCGTTCATATAACCATGATTCATAATTGCTGATGAATATATGATACCAGGTAATCTAATCCAATTATTCAAATATACATTAATGTGTTTTTCTGTCATTTTATTTATTTTTTTAATTTTATAAAGAAATAGAAGAAGATAATCAATACCTCCTGGTAATCCACATAGGAAAAAAGTACCACAATTCCAAAGTGGTATATGATAATAATAAACACCTATGAAAGTCATAAACCAACTACTTATTAAATGATGTAACCAATCTATAATTGTAAGGGTTTTATAATCACGAACTATATGAAAAGTATGTAATCCTGCAGTTAATCCTAATGCGGATGAATCAAACTTTGTATTATCATAACATTCTGGTTGGGAAGTAAAACATATTTTCAAATCGTTAAATGTGAGATATATTACCATCATATTACAGATAAAATGTAATAAATACCAAATTGTCGTTTTTTCCATATTCATTTGGGTTTTAAGTGCGTAATTTGATGTTATACAAAAACCGAGAAAAAGGGTCGCATATTCAAAAAACATTTTTAATTATACATTGTTATTGTTAATGTTAATACTATTTAAATTAAATAATAGAGAAAATTTTTAAAATTGATTTTAATTCACAATACATTACATTAATAAAACAACTATGAAACATAAAAAAGTAAGTCTCGAGGATTTTAAGAAATTATCTCTCATAAATAGTGATATTGTTAAATGTATTATAGATGACGTTGAACTAGATAGTAATAAAGCCACTGATGTTTTTAGACATATGGCCTCTAAAACTGTGTCGGGTGATATTAAACAAGTAATAAATGTGAATAAAATTAAAAATATGCGGACTAATATTCCTAGTAAAAGAATGAATTTTGTTGATAAAAACGGTACTAATATGTCAATGAACAGAGTTGGTATTAAAGAACTACTAGACGCTACTATTCATCTAGTTAAATTAAATAAAAGCAGTTTTAAAATAGAAATCAAAATAAACAAAAATGAAACTATAGCGTTTAGTATTTAGATATATGGTTTTGCTGAATTTGTATTGTTGTATTGGGTTTATAATATATATTTTTTTATAGTAAAACACGTGTATTTTTTGCTCAATATGGCGTATTTTGGTCTATTTTGGTGATTTTGAACAAAAATCGAAAAAATTGAAATTTAATTTGTTTATGATGTAAGGACTATCTACTCATCAACATCTTACACAATGCAATCTTACCTTTATATTCCTCCAAAGGATAAATGGTTCAAGTCAGTAGATAACTTTGACCCTAGGAAAGGAGGAACAATTGTTTCAAAAGTGGGAGAACGAACATCATTCGAATTTCCTCCAGATTTCATTGAAACACAAAATTATCCAAGGGATTCTAGATACTTTCTAGTAATGGAAGCATTAGAGGATGAACAGAATCCTCGCATTGCAGGTAATTGTCAAATCTCTGTGTTGCTTTCAATTAGAGTGATTCGTGTCTCTAATATGAGAGAGACTGCGCTGTCGGGATTGTATATCAAAGGGGATGAATATGAGGAGATTATTACGGATTTCCAGAAGCCAGTTAAAGTCACAGCATGTCACTGTTTGAAAGGTGGATTGTCTCGCTTCGCGAATATCTATAAAAGACCTTGTAAAAATGAGATGTTTACTAAATGTGATAAACCGGTTGCTTTGTATAAGAGTAATGAAAAGAAGCAAGCATCTTTTAACATCAATTCCTCCGGTGATTATGTGTGTTTATATTTATATGAACCAATTGAAAACATAAAAAGAGATGTTTGGTCCCCAGAGGGTTTAGCGAGCATTTCTGCGGTCGCCATTTTGGGGTACATTTATAATGTTCTCTATTGATTATAGTTTTGCTGTGGGACAGGACGAAGGTCATTAACACTATCCCCCAACAATTTGGTGGGGATTGTTCAAATAAACCCCACCAAATCAAAAAAAAAACAACACGTTGCTCTACATCCAGTATTGTGACAACTCATCCCTCATTACGGACGAGTGTTAAACCCATTTTTTTTTTTGAAAAAATCAATCACTATAATAAATAGTTTTTTGTTTTATTGTTGTATCGCCAGCATAACACATATATTTTTCAGAAAAGTCTTTAACATCTCCTTCTTCTTTATTTGGTATATCAAATGGATGTCGTGCTTTACATAATAATTTCATTATTTTTTTTTCTTTTTTAGTGGTTGGTATTGGAAATACATCTATATTATCACACCAACTATATAAATGCGTTTTAGTAAATAACATAGGATATGGAACATCATTAGGACCAATTGGAGAAATATAACCAACAATATCTCCTTTAATATGTTGTTTTTTAAATGTTCTAATTTTATCATCTGATATAGAATAATAAATAGTTCCATCAAATACTAAAATACTATTCCCCTTACCAAAGTTTTTATTTTTAATATATTTATTACGAGATTCTACATCATATCCTATATACACTTTTTTATATTTAGGTATTACAAATATTGGTTTTTCTAAAACATAAATTATTTCATCTTTATTACGGGTTTCCGTATAATCTTTAAATTTAAGGATTTTATCCTTTTTATCATCATACTCTTCATATGTATTTTCATATATTTTTATTGATGCTTTAGAAATAACTACAACAAATGACCTCCCTCCATTATTGTGTATTATATAATATTTGTCGGTTTTTTTGGTTTGTTTCTTTGTTTGCTTTTTAGTTTGTTTTTTTGGTTGTTTTTTGGTTGGTTTTTTAGATGACATATTTAATAAGAACACATATATTTAATTTAGATATATTAATTTTTTATTACAAAAAATTTAAAATTGAAGTTTTTTTTTATTTTTAATTCGTTATAATGTTATTAATGTTATTAATGTTACTATTAGTATTAAAATGTTTGTAGTTTATTTAAATAAATAATTTGTGTAATGGTATTTGTTCCGTTCTACATAATGGACAATTTCCTTTTTCTTTTTTTATTTGTTCTAGACAATCAAAACATGTTCTAGTATGTCCGCAAGAAAACATTAAATATCTCTCCTTAATTCTACCAAAACACACACAACATTGGTCTTCTTCGGGTATGTTATTATCTTCTATTAATCTTAATATATAAATATTTTCATCAACACTTCTTGGATTTGTAGGTGTTTTTTTATATAAAAATATGTCATTTTCTATATCATAATGAACAATAGTACAATTTTCAATTTCTTGAATAATTTCATTATTTACAAAATCATATAATATTGTTTTATAATTATCATGACGTAGTAATATATATTTTTCTTTTAATAATTGAGGTAAAAGTGTATTAAAACATCCATAAAGTGACATATTTAATGTAAATGAACCAATATCTACAAACATTAAATAAGGAGTTTTACCAGAACATTGTTTTATACATACTATTATATTTTTATGTAATTTATATATTGTCGACGATTCTTCTTCAAGTTCTAGTTTTACATCTGTTTTCATAAATTTATTATCAATAATAGAATATTTT
>Ga0181555_1000016_pt1 | contig 186923 bp, 171 predicted proteins | sample 011ome_15_FD_145601 | JGI IMG/M metagenome (GOLD analysis project Ga0181555, IMG submission 145601) | Coastal salt marsh microbial communities from the Groves Creek Marsh, Skidaway Island, Georgia - 011504AT metaG (spades assembly) | ecosystem: Environmental > Aquatic > Marine > Intertidal...
TATAATGACAATTATTTTGTTACTGATTTCGCCCCTAAGTTCAGGTCTTTAAATTTAAAATTCACTTATTGGCTAAATATTTAATATGATCATAAAAATGCTTTGTTCTGATTTAGATGGAACTTTACTTGGACTTAAAAATAACACAACACCAAAGTGTAATAAGGTATTTAAAACCTATAAAGATCGTCTGAAAATGGTACTTGTGTCTGCTAGAATGCCCAGTGGCATGCACTACATTCAGAAAGAATTAGGCATTGAGGTACAGCCCATAATATGCTATAATGGCGCGCTGGTCATGCAGGGTAGCAAAATTTTAAGCAGTCATTATATTTCGTTAAATCTGGTCGCTAAAATAATTGAGCTTAGCCAAGAATTTAATGTTGCTGTTGGTCTATATTCCCATGATCAATGGACGGCTCCTTTTAGAAGTGAGCGAATAGACAAAGAAGAGTTTAATACCCAAACTAAAGTAATTCTAGAATCCAATTTAACTACACTTAAAAGGTGGGAAGCACAAAAAATAGGGGCACATAAATTAATGCTAATGGGCGTAAAAGAAAATATAGACGCGTTATTTAAAACCCTTGTTGCCCAATATTCCTCCGATCTTGGTGTGTATAGATCCAATGACACCCTAATTGAAATTACCCCAGGAGGTATTGACAAGCTAAGCGCTATTAAATCTTTACTAGACCACAATATTGGTTTAGAAAATATTCTGGCTTTTGGAGACAATTTTAATGACATTTCCATGCTTTCTGCTGTGGGTTACGGTGTAGCAGTAGAAAACGCTAGAAAGGCTGTAAAAGAAATTGCCAAAGAAACTATCGACTCATGTATTAACGATGGTGTAGCAAATTTTTTGCCTACATTTTTAGAAAAACATTTGTAGGCCTCAAGTTTCAAAAACAAATCAATACACTTTTTAAGATTATTTAAAATGAATGACCCTTTAATAATAGACGACACTATTGTATTTGGACTTTTAGCTGCTTGTCTAGGTTTTGTCTTTTTAACCTCAAACAGCAATAATAGTTTTTGGAAAAGATTTTACACCTTTATTCCTGGAGTACTGATGTGCTATTTACTCCCCTCATTCTTGGTGAGTTTAGGAATTATATCTGACAGTCATTCTAACTTATATTTTATGGCCAGCAGGTATCTATTGCCTGCTGCTTTGGTGCTAATGACTTTGAGTATAGACTTAAAAGCCATTGCTAGCTTGGGTAAGAAAGCGCTCATCATGTTTTTCACTGGAACGCTAGGAATAGTTATTGGTGGCCCAATAGCCATTCTTTTGGTATCTGTTTTCTCTCCTGAAACTGTTGGCGGAAATGACTTTGATGCTATTTGGAGAGGTCTTGCTACCATTGCAGGGAGTTGGATAGGAGGTGGGGCCAATCAGGCTGCAATGCTTGAGATCTTTAACTATAACCCAGAGAAGTATGGCGGTATGGTTTTAATAGATATTGTCGTAGCCAATATTTGGATGGCAATACTATTATTAGGTGTGGGTAAAACTGAAAAAATTGACCGTTGGCTTCAGGCAGATACCTCAGCCCTTGAATCTCTTAAAATTAAGGTCGCTAAGTTCCAAGAAAAAGTCAATAGGATCCCAACAACCAAAGATTATATGGTTTTATTATGCATTGGATTTTCTTCTGTTGGATTGGCTCACTTGGCTGGAAATTACCTCAGTGAGTCCTTAACGGAGCAATTTTCATTTGTAGCAGATAAAAGGAGTTTTGCGTCATTTTTGGGTTCTTCATTTTTTTGGATGATAGTCATTGCAACTACTGTTGGTATTATTTTATCTTTTACTAAAGCTAAAAACTATGAGGGCGCTGGGGCAAGCAAAATTGGGGGCGTATTTATTTACATTCTAGTGGCTACCATAGGGATGAAAATGGACCTCAACCAAATTTTAGACAATCCAGGACTTATTGCAATAGGTCTTATATGGATTACAGTCCATGCTGTATTATTATTTATAGTCGCCAAACTAATCAAAGCGCCTTTCTTTTTCTTAGCGGTAGGGAGCCAGGCAAATGTAGGTGGGGCAGCCTCTGCCCCTGTAGTTGCAGCTGAATTTAGCCCATCTCTGACCTCTGTTGGTGTTTTACTAGCTGTTGGCGGTTATGTTGTTGGAACTGCAGGAGCGCTATTTTGTGCCTATTTAATGGAAATTGCTTCTAATTTTTAATATTTTTTATTCCATAACTTAAAGAGTTTAGCCATCTTTGTGGCAAACGATTCAAAACCAATGAAACATTACATTTTAGGATTACTCACAATTACATTGATCAGTTGTAATCAAACTCCATCTATAGACAGCATGATTGTGTCTGGGCAAGTTAAAGGTTTAAAGAAAGGTACTTTGTACCTGCAGCATATTCCAGATAGTACCTTAGTAACAATTGATTCTATTGAAATTGATGGTTCTGGTAACTTTAAATTTGACACTAAAATTGAAAGCCCTGAAGTATTTTATTTATACTTAAATAAAAAAGATAATAATGACATTAATGACCGTATTACCTTTTTTGGAGAGCCTGGTAATATTCAAATAGACACTAAATGGAATACATTCGATTCAGACCCTGTCATTAAAGGAACAAGCACTAACGACACCTTCATGGAATACACCGAAATGATGTCTAGGTTCAACATCCAAGACATGATGGTCATGGAAAAAGCCGTAAAAGCTTCAAATGATAATAACCAAGTGGTATTAGATTCACTTCAAAAAGCAGCAGATAAGAATGCTTTAAGAAGGTATTTATTTGTGCTGAATTTTGCTTTAAATAACTCAGACTCTTATGTAGCTCCTTATGTCACTTTAAATGATGCTGCTAATGCTAATGTTAAATTTTTAGATTCCATATACAACAAACTTACACCAGAGGTAGCGACTTCTAAATATGGAAAGCAACTAGACAAATTTATAAAAGAGCTTAAATCCAAAAACTAGTAAAGGCTCATAACCATACATAAAAAAATGCCCACTTTAAAGCGGGCATTTTTTTATAAGATTACTACAAAAATATTAAGCAGAAAGCTTATTAAGTGCAGTAACTAATTCTGTTGCTTTTGCTTCAAGGTCATTTTTAACTGACTTTAAATGAGCAGAACGATTGTCTGCTTTTTTGTCATTAACTCTTGCGATAAGCCCGTCGAATACTTCAATTGCTTGATCAATTAATGCAGATCCTTCTTTTGAATCTAAATTATTAGTCGCAGCTTCCCAAAGGTAAACCGCTTCAATGATATCTCCTAATACGTAGTTAATATCTTTTTTTAAGTCTTTTATGCTAGCCATAATGCTATTTTTTAAATTTTGACAAAATTACGTTTTTTAGACGTAACTCCAACTATGATTTGAAGATAAGAAAAGAACTAATATTGTACCTCTAATAAAACACAGCCTTCAGTACTGATAATTTTAACGTACTCACTGTTAGCGGGTATTAGAACCGTTTCTCCATAAAGAAAATCTACCTCTCCGTGGCTGTTCTGAATTATTCCACTGCCTTGCACACATATATATACTTTAAAACTATCTTGTGAAAATTTATTAGTATGATATTCCCCTTGAACTGGCAAGTAATTTGTTGTAAAATAGGGCGTTGCTATTATTTGATTAGTTGCATTTGACTTTAAGGTGTAAACACATTTTTCTTGGGAATCAGCTTTAAAATTAATCGCATCTACAGCTAATTCGGTATGAAGTTCCCTGAAATTTCCTTGAGCGTCTTTTCTGTTATAATCATAAACCCTATAAGTAATATCTGAGGTCTGTTGAATTTCTGCTAATAATATCCCTGCTCCAATGGCATGAACCGTTCCTGCTTCTATAAAAAATGAATCTCCTGAACGAACGGGATGTTTTTCCATAAAAGCTTCAATAGTACCATTAGCTATACACTCTTGGTACTTTTCTGGAGTCATTTCTGGGGTAAACCCAACAATTAAGGAAGCCTCAGGGGTAGCATCCATTACATACCACATCTCATTTTTTCCTAATGAATTATGTCTTTCCTTGGCCAACCGATCATTTGGATGCACTTGAATACTGAGATTCGCCGCTGCATCTAAAAATTTAATGAGTATGGGGAATTGAAGTCCAAAGTCCCTAACCACCTTGTGACCTAACAAATCAGAAGAATAATTTGCTATTAGATCTGTTAACAAAGTATCTTTAAAAATGCCGTTGGCCACAACTGAAACACTTCCTTCTACTGTAGAAATTTCCCAACTCTCCCCTACTCCCTCAAAGGAATTCTCTTTAGATAGAACCGTTCTAAGACGGTTTCCTCCCCAAATTCGCTCTTTTAAAATGGGTGAAAACTTAAGTGGATACAATGACATTGCTAGGATTTATTATCCGTTATAGGTAACATAATTTCTAGGAGTCTCATACAGGGTAACAGACAAATCATGAGAAGCGTCTAAATGAGGCTTTAGCTTATTCCAAATGACTACCGCAATATATTCAGCGGTTGGATTTAGATTTTTAAATTCCGGAACCTCTAGATTGAGATTTTTATGGTCTAATGCCTCCTCTACCTCTGCTTTAATAAGGTCTTTTAAAATCTTGGCATCCATAACATAACCGGTGTCTGGATCAATGTCTCCTGTTACACTTACCACAAGGTCATAGTTATGTCCGTGATAATGTGGATTATTGCACTTGCCAAAAATTTTGGTGTTTTTTTCTTCACTCCAATGTTCATTGTGGAGCCTGTGTGCGGCATTAAAGTGTGCTTTTCTACTGATAGTAACTCTCATGTCAATTTTTTACGAAAGGTACATATAATATTTCTCAAATATAATCTTAAACCATGGAGTATAGAGTTCTGGATTTTTTTCTATGTCTAATTTAATTGCTTCTGGAGACATCCATTTCCAAGAAGCAACTTCATTAGGATTAAGACTAGGTTCCTCATTAAAAATACCTTGCATTACATGATCAAACTCATGTTCCGTAAGGCCATTTCCCATATCTGCTTTATAAACGAATGAAAACAATTCTTTTAATGGGGTCTGAAATCCCATCTCTTCCATTAAGCGTCTTTTTCCAGCCTCTAAATTTGCCTCTCCATCTCTCTGGTGACTGCAACACGTATTCGTCCATAGACCCGGAGAATGATACTTAGAAAGTGCTCTTTGTTGGAGCATTATTTCTCCTTTATCATTATTAACGAAAACAGAAAAAGCCCTGTGAAGTAATGCTTTTTCATGTGCTTCTATCTTTTCCATGAGCCCTTGTGGCTCATCTTTCTCGTTAACTAAAACAACAAATTCTTCCATTTTATAAAAATACATTTTTTAGACTCATACATCTAAAAATGACTGTATTTTATTAAAAATTGAATCTTATCTTAGAGGGAGTTTTTATAAAACAATATTTCAAAACTAGCTCAATAGAGCCACTATTAAATATTTCTTGCCCCAAATCTGTCGCTGCCCTATCATATGAAATTCCTGTGAAAAAATGATCAGAAAACTGATACCCTATAAGACCACTGACAGCTGCTTTTACCCTATATGACAGACCAAATGTGACTTTTTCTTCTAGTAGCACAGCCAAAGAAAGGTCTGTTTGTAGGTGTGACCCTGCAACGGCTTTAAATAAGACACTGGGCCTTAAAAGAACCTCATTAGATACCTCCTTTACAAAACCAGTATGGAGATAAAAACGTATTTTTTCTTTTGCTTTTGAAAGAGAGGAGTTTTCAAAGTATAGTGTTTCTAAGAATGTAGGAACAGATAAACCTAAATAAAAATCAGGGGTGTAATACAAAACTCCTGCACCTATATTTGGAGACAAACGATTGTCAATAGAACTCTTCAGCACCGGGTCTGGTCCAAGGCTATAATCTTGGTTTAGTAAACTAAAATTAATATCCAATAGATGTGCACTGACTTTAATTCCAAAAGCGACTCTAATATCACTAGACAGATCTACGGTATAGGAAAAATCTAAATTTAATAGGGTTTCAGAGGTAGGTCCAATTTTATCATTTAATAAACCAAAACCAAGGGCTAAATCTTTCCAACGTGTTGGACTCCCGTAATTAATCGCCTGTGTTTTTGGTGCTCCTTCTACACCAATCCATTGCGCTCTATAAAGAGCTATCAAATTCTTCTCTCTATCTAATCCAACATATGCAGGGTTATACGATTGAGTACTCTGAATAAATTGCGTGAATTGTGCTTCTTGCTGTGCATAAAGTTTAGGGAATACCATGAAAACTAGTAAAATCATATAGACTTTAGTGAATACGCTTTTTTTTATCACTTCCATACTTAATGATTTATATACTAATATCTAGCGCTTACTATAAGCTCTGAAGTTTTTAAGTCCTTGAATTAAAAAAAATATTTGATCCGCAAAATAGTTTTATATCGCTCAAATAGATATAACGATCGACTAAATGAATAAAAAAAACGATTAAGAGTGTAATTAATAAATAATTTAAAGCAGAATTAATCCTTAAAGCAAAATAACATTAGTCATATGATTTTTTTAAATCTGCGCATTGAAGCCTAATATTTAGCTTATTTTTGTACAAATTTTTTTAATGAGTTTAGCACAAGAAATTAGTAAGAGGAGGACCTTTGGAATTATTTCCCATCCAGATGCCGGTAAAACCACCTTAACAGAAAAATTATTGCTGTTTGGAGGTGCAATTCAAGAGGCGGGTGCGGTAAAAAATAACAAAATCAAAAAAGGGGCTACCAGTGATTTCATGGAAATTGAGCGGCAGAGAGGGATTTCTGTGGCAACCTCTGTATTGGCATTTATTTACAAGGATAAAAAAATCAATATTTTAGATACACCAGGGCACAAAGATTTTGCTGAAGACACCTTTAGAACCCTCACTGCAGTAGACAGTGTGATAGTTGTAATAGATGTGGCTAAAGGAGTAGAGGAACAAACAGAAAAACTGGTGTCTGTTTGTAGAATGAGAAACATTCCTATGTTGGTTTTTATTAATAAATTAGATAGGGAGGGGAAAGATGCCTTTGACTTATTAGATGAAGTAGAGCAAAAATTAGGCTTAACGGTTACCCCTATGAGTTTTCCGATTGGTATGGGGTATGACTTTAAAGGAATTTATAATATTTACGAAAGCAACATTAATTTATTTAGTGGTGACAGCAAAAAAAATATAGAAGACACCCTTGCTTTTGACGATGTCAATAGTCCTGAACTAGAAAAAATAGTTGGGAGTACTCAGGCTAACGCATTAAGGGAGAACCTTGAACTGGTTCAGGGTGTTTACCCTCCTTTTGACAAAGACGCTTATCTAAAAGGAAACCAACAACCTGTATTTTTTGGTTCTGCTTTAAACAATTTTGGAGTGAGAGAACTCTTAGACTGTTTTATAGATATAGCCCCAACCCCAAGACCTAAGAAAGCAGAAGAAAGAATCGTAGAACCCTCTGAAAAAGCCCTGACTGGATTTGTATTTAAAATACATGCCAATATGGATCCGAAGCATAGGGATAGGCTCGCATTTATTAAAATTGTTTCAGGTACTTTTGAAAGAAACAAACCTTATTTGCATGTGCGGAATAACAAAAAAATGAAATTTTCAAGTCCCAATGCATTTTTTGCAGAGAAAAAAGAAATTGTAGACATCTCTTATCCTGGAGATATTGTAGGACTTCACGATACTGGAAATTTTAAAATTGGAGATACCCTTACTGAGGGAGAGTCGCTTCATTATAAAGGCATTCCAAGTTTTTCTCCAGAACACTTTAGGTATATAAACAATGCAGATCCTCTAAAGGCCAAACAGCTCAATAAAGGGGTAGACCAACTTATGGATGAAGGAGTGGCGCAATTATTCACCTTGGAACTTAATGGAAGAAAAATTATTGGAACAGTGGGCGCCCTTCAATACGAAGTCATTCAATACCGTTTAGAGCACGAATACGGAGCCAAATGTTCCTACGAGAACTTTCCTGTGTACAAAGCTTGTTGGGTGGTGCCAGAGGATAAAAACAATGAAGAATTTAAAGAGTTCTCTAGAATAAAAAGCAAATTTCTTGCCAAAGACAAAAGAGGACAATTGGTATTTTTAGCAGATTCTGCCTTTTCATTGCAAATGACTCAACAAAAATATCCTACGGTAAAATTGAGATTTACCTCAGAAGCGGAGCTATAACTAAGAAAGAATAATAAAAGCAACTATTTATAATAAAAAACCCTACTCAAAATGAGTAGGGTTTTTTTATGTTAAGCTTCACCTGCAGGCCCAAAATTAATGGGTATGCCTGGCTGTTCATAATCTTTAATGGTTCCATGGCTACTTTCAAACTTGGTCACATTGTCTTGCAATGCTTTCAAGAATTTTTTAGCGTGTTGTGGGGTGAGTATCACCCTACTCTTCACTTTAGCCTTAGGAGCTCCTGGCATTAAACTAATAAAGTCTACCACAAATTCAGATACAGAATGATTAATCACTGCCAAGTTCGAGTAAGTGCCCTCAGCGGTTTTCTCATCTAATTCTATATTGATTTGGTTTTCTTTATCACTCATAGCTTCAGATTAAAATTTTAAAGCTTCTTTTCTTGCTAGAATTTCATCGTATTCTTCTTTAGAACCTACGAGCACATTGTCATAAGCACGCATACCAGTACCAGCTGGTATTTTGTGACCTACAATAACATTTTCCTTAAGTCCTTCTAAACCGTCTACCTTACCAGCAACTGCTGCTTCGTTTAACACTTTTGTAGTTTCCTGGAAGGAAGCTGCAGAAATGAATGACTTGGTCTGTAAAGAAGCTCTAGTAATACCCTGTAAGATTGGCGTAGCCGTTGCTGCTACAGCGTCTCTTGCTGTTACCAGGGCTTTGTCGTTGCGCTTCAATAAAGAATTCTCATCTCTAAGTTCTCTAGCGGTCACAATCTGACCTGGTTTTAACGTTTCAGAATCTCCCGCTTCTTCAACCACTTTTTTACCGAAAATGTCGTCATTTTCTTTAATAAAGTCATCTTTATGAATCAGTTGGTTCTCTAAGAATATGGTATCTCCTGGATCTTGAACTCTAACTTTACGCATCATCTGACGTACTACTACCTCAAAGTGCTTATCGTTAATCTTCACTCCTTGCAAACGATATACTTCTTGTACTTCATTAACAAGGTATTGTTGCACTGCAGAAGGCCCTTTAATAGCTAAAATATCTTCTGGAGTAATAGACCCATCTGAAAGTGCCATACCTGCACGAACGTAGTCATTCTCTTGTACTAAGATCTGGTTTGAAAGTTTTACCAAATACTTTTTAACCTCTCCTAATTTAGACTCTATAATAATTTCGCGGTTACCTCTTTTAATCTTACCAAAAGAAACCACACCATCAATTTCAGAGACTACGGCTGGATTAGAAGGGTTACGTGCTTCGAAAAGCTCTGTAACTCTTGGTAAACCTCCTGTAATATCACCTGCCTTGGCAGATTTACGCGGAATTTTTACTAAAATTTTTCCTTCGCTAATTTTCTCATTATCATCTACCATGATATGAGATCCTACCGGAAGGTTATAAGAACGCAACACTTCATCTTTATTGTTTTTAATCAATAAAGTAGGAATGAGCTTTTTGTTTCTGGATTCAGAAATTACTTTTTCTTGGAAACCTGTTTGTTCATCAATTTCCACTTGGTACGTAACTCCTTGTTCTATATTCTCGTAAGCAATTTTTCCTGTAAATTCAGAAACAATTACCCCGTTATATGGATCCCAAGAGCAAATAACATCTCCTTTTTTAATCTTAGCGCCATTCTTAATAGAAAGAACAGATCCGTAAGGAATATTATTTGTGCTTAATACGATTCCAGTTTTAGCATCGGTTAACTTAATTTCAGAGGTCCTAGAAATAACAATTTCAGTTGCCTCACCTTCTGCATTTTGACCTTTAACGGTTCTAAGATCTTCAATTTCTGCAATTCCGTCAAACTTAGCTGCTAATTTGTTGTCTTCAGAAATGTTACCTGCAATACCCCCTACGTGGAAAGTTCTCAATGTAAGCTGAGTTCCAGGCTCTCCAATAGATTGAGCGGCAACTACACCAACTGCTTCACCTCTTTGAACCATTTTATTAGTAGATAAATTTCTACCGTAACATTTTCCACAAATACCTTTATCTGCCTCACAAGTCAATGGAGAACGCACTTCTACTTTCTCCACTGGAGAAGCTTCAATACGTTTTACATCTGCTTCAGATATTTCTTGACCTGCTGCCAATAATAATTCCTCAGTAAGTGGGTTATAAACATCATGTAAAGAAACACGTCCTAGAATTCTCTCTCCAAGACTCTCTACAATTTCTTCGTTTTTCTTTAAAGATTGAACTTCAATTCCTCGAAGGGTACCACAATCTTCTGTGTTAATGATCACATCTTGTGATACGTCTACCAATCTTCTAGTTAAGTAACCGGCATCTGCTGTTTTAAGAGCGGTATCGGCGAGTCCTTTACGAGCACCGTGGGTAGAGATAAAGTATTCAAGAATCGAAAGACCTTCCTTAAAGTTAGAAAGAATTGGATTTTCAATAATTTCTCCACCACCTGCGGTAGATTTTTTAGGCTTAGCCATTAATCCACGCATACCTGTTAACTGACGGATCTGTTCTTTAGAACCCCTCGCACCAGAATCTAGCATCATATACACAGAGTTAAACCCTTGCTGGTCTTCTCTAATACGTTTCATAGCCAATTCAGTAAGCATGGCGTTAGTAGAAGTCCAAACGTCAATAACTTGATTGTATCTTTCATTATTAGTGATCAGACCCATGTTGTAGTTGGCCATAATACCCTCTACTTGACCATTGGCATCTGCAATCATTTCGTGTTTCTCTGGTGGGATAATAATATCTCCTAAACTAAATGATAGACCTCCTTTAAAGGCAAATTCATACCCCATAGTTTTGATCTTATCCAAGAAGTCTGCCGTTACCGGTACAGAGGTTACACTTAAAATATCTCCAATAATATCTCTTAATGATTTTTTATTTAAGACTTGGTTCACGTAACCTGCTTCTTCAGGTACTACCATATTAAATAAAACCCTACCAACAGTAGTTTTTATAATTTGGTACACCAATTCACCTGCTTCGTTAAAGTCTTTAGCTCTTACCTTAATTCCTGCATTTAGGGCAACCCTTCCTTCGTTAAAAGCAATCACTACCTCTTCAGAAGAATAAAAAGTAAGGCCTTCTCCTTGAACAGGCACTTCTTTAGTAGAAACACGCTCTTTGGTCATATAATACAGACCCAAGACCATATCCTGAGAAGGTACAGTAATTGGAGACCCATTGGCTGGATTAAGTATGTTGTGAGAAGCCAACATTAATAATTGCGCTTCTAAAATAGCTTCAGGTCCTAACGGTAAGTGAACCGCCATCTGATCCCCATCGAAATCTGCATTAAAGGCAGTACACACTAATGGGTGCAAACGAATCGCTTTTCCTTCTATTAACTTAGGCTGGAATGCTTGGATTCCTAATCGGTGAAGGGTTGGGGCCCTGTTTAATAACACAGGATGGCCTTTTAAAACATTTTCTAAAATGTCCCAAACAACTGGTTCTTTCTTGTCTATGATTTTCTTAGCAGATTTAACCGTTTTCACAATTCCGCGCTCAATAAGCTTGCGAATTACGAATGGCTTGTACAATTCTGCTGCCATATCTTTTGGAAGACCACATTCAAACAATTTCATTTCTGGTCCAACAACAATTACAGAACGGGCAGAATAATCTACACGTTTCCCTAATAAGTTCTGACGGAAACGACCTTGTTTCCCTTTTAATGAATCTGAAAGTGACTTGAGCGGTCTGTTAGATTCTGTTTTTACAGCAGAGGCTTTTCGCGTGTTGTCGAACAATGAATCTACAGATTCTTGAAGCATACGCTTCTCGTTTCTCAAAATAACCTCAGGGGCTTTAATCTCCACCAAACGCTTTAAACGGTTGTTTCTGATAATTACCCTACGGTATAAGTCATTTAAATCAGAGGTAGCAAAACGCCCTCCATCTAAAGGTACCAATGGTCTTAATTCTGGTGGAATAACTGGGATCACTTTCATGATCATCCACTCAGGTCTGTTTTCTCTATTTTCTTGAGACTCTCTCAAAGACTCCACCACTTGTAAACGCTTAAGTGCTTCAGTCTTACGTTGTTTGGAGGTCTCTGTATTGGCTTTGTGTCTCAATTCATAAGACAGGGTATCTAGGTCAATTCTAGAAAGAATGTCAATCAGACACTCTGCACCCATCTTAGCGATAAATTTATTAGGATCTGTGTCTTCTAAGTATTGGTTCTCAACAGGAATAGATTCTAAAATATTCAAGTATTCTTCTTCTGTTAAGAAATCCATTTTTTGAAGTTCTTCTCCTTCTGCTCCTTTGGCAATACCTGGCTGAATCACTACGTAACGCTCGTAGTAAATAATCATATCTAATTTCTTAGATGGTAGGCCTAAAAGGTATCCGATTTTGTTAGGTAAAGAACGGAAGTACCAGATATGAGCCACAGGAACCACTAAATTAATGTGTCCTACGCGGTCTCTACGAACCTTCTTCTCTGTTACTTCTACCCCACAACGATCACAAACAATTCCGCGATAACGGATTCTTTTGTATTTACCACAAGCACATTCGTAATCTTTTACTGGGCCAAAAATTCGCTCACAGAAAAGACCGTCTCTCTCTGGTTTGTGGGTTCTATAGTTAATTGTTTCTGGTTTTAGAACTTCTCCTCTAGAGGCACCCAGAATTGATTCTGGAGATGCCAATCCAATGGAAATTTTATTAAACCTTTTAACCGTGTTATTATCTTTTTGTCTAGCCATAACAATATGGTGCTACTAATTAAAATGTATATTATCTATAATCCTCAAGACCGAATCTTGTTACTCTTCCAATCTAATGTCTAAACCTAAACCTTTAAGTTCATGCATTAATACGTTGAAAGATTCAGGTAAACCTGGTTCTGGCATGGTTTCTCCTTTAACGATAGCTTCGTAAGTCTTAGCCCTACCAATTACGTCGTCAGATTTAACAGTCAAAATTTCTCTAAGGGTAGCAGAAGCTCCGTAAGCCTCTAATGCCCAAACTTCCATTTCTCCAAAACGCTGACCTCCAAATTGTGCTTTACCTCCTAATGGCTGTTGCGTGATAAGAGAGTAAGGCCCAATGGAACGTGCATGCATTTTGTCGTCTACCATATGTCCAAGTTTCAACATATAGATCACCCCTACTGTTGCAGGCTGATCAAAACGCTGACCGGTACCTCCGTCATATAAATAAGTATGACCGAACTGTGGTATACCCGCCTCTTCTGTGAAACCATTGATCTGATCAATAGTAGCTCCGTCAAAAATAGGGGTGGCATACTTCTTGTCTAACTTAAGACCTGCCCATCCTAAAACAGTTTCATAGATCTGTCCAATGTTCATACGAGAAGGTACACCTAATGGGTTCAATACAATATCTACAGGTGTTCCGTCTTCCAAGAATGGCATGTCTTCATGACGCACAATTCTAGAAACAATACCTTTATTTCCGTGACGTCCCGCCATTTTATCACCCACTTTTAATTTACGTTTCTTAGCCACGTAAACTTTAGCAAGCTTCATAATACCAGCTGGCAACTCATCTCCCACAGAAATAGTAAACTTATCCCTTCTCAAGTTTCCTTGAAGGTCGTTTAATTTAATCTTGTAATTGTGTAACAAGTCTGCAATAGAAGCGTTGGTCGCTTTATCTGTAGTCCAGCTTCCACCAACCAAGTGAGCGAAATCATCTACAGAGTTTAACATTTTAAGGCTGTACTTCTTCCCTTTTGGCAATACCTCTTCTTCTAAGTCGTTTAATACTCCTTGGGAGGTTTTCCCATTGACAAGAGAGAATAATTTCTCTACCAATACATCTTTTAGTTGTTGGAATTTCACTTCGTATTCCAACTCTAATTTTGTAATAGCCTCTTTATCTTCAGAACGTTTACGCTTATCTTTTACAGATCTAGAAAACAATTTCTTTTCAATTACAACTCCTCTCAAAGAAGGAGACGCTTTTAAAGAAGCATCTTTTACGTCACCGGCTTTGTCTCCAAAAATGGCGCGTAATAATTTTTCTTCTGGTGTTGGATCAGATTCTCCTTTAGGGGTAATCTTACCGATTAGAATATCTCCAGGCTTCACTTCTGCCCCAATTCTAATCATTCCGTTTTCATCAAGGTCTTTAGTAGCCTCCTCCGAAACGTTTGGAATATCATTGGTCAATTCTTCAGCTCCGAGTTTGGTATCTCTTACTTCTAAAGAATACTCATCTACGTGAATAGAAGTAAAGATGTCTTCTCTAACTACTTTTTCAGAAATTACAATCGCATCTTCAAAGTTGTACCCTTTCCATGGCATAAAGGCCACTTTAAGGTTTCTACCAAGTGCTAATTCACCATTTTGAGTCGCATATCCCTCACAAAGCACCTGCCCTTTTTTAACCTTATCTCCCTTGCGAACAATTGGCTTAAGATTAATAGACGTTCCTTGGTTGGTTTTTCTAAACTTCACCAAGTTGTACGTTTTAGAGTCTTCTTCAAAACTTACCAAACGTTCTTCGTCAGTTCTTGAATATTTAATAGTAATTTTTTGAGCGTCTACATACTCAATTACACCATCTCCCTCTGCATTGATTAATACTCTTGAATCCGCAGCTACTTGTTTCTCTAAACCAGTTCCAACAATGGGTGCTTCAGGTCTAAGCAAAGGCACTGCCTGGCGCATCATGTTAGATCCCATCAAGGCTCTGTTCGCATCATCATGCTCTAAGAATGGGATTAAAGACGCAGAAATAGAAGCAATTTGATTAGGAGCAACATCAGTATAGTGAACCTCAGATGGATCTACCACTGGGAAATCTCCTTCTTCTCTTGCAATGACTTTATCTGTATCTATTACACCGTCTTTCTTCTGAGGAATGTTGGCTTGTGCAATCTTCATTCCCTCTTCCTCTTCAGCACTTAGGTAGGCATACTCTTCCGTATTTACTTTACCTTTAGTAACCTTTCTATATGGCGTCTCCAAGAATCCCATCTGGTTCACTTTAGCATAAACTGCTAAAGAAGAAATTAGACCAATGTTTGGTCCCTCTGGGGTTTCAATAGGACATAATCTTCCGTAGTGTGTGTAATGTACATCACGCACCTCAAACCCGGCGCGCTCTCTAGAAAGACCTCCTGGCCCAAGGGCCGACAATCTTCTCTTGTGCGTAATTTCTGCCAATGGATTTGTTTGATCCATAAACTGAGACAGTTGGTTTGTTCCAAAGAAAGAATTAATCACAGAAGACAAGGTCTTTGCATTAATTAAGTCAATAGGTGTAAACACTTCATTATCTCTTACATTCATACGCTCTCTAATGGTTCTTGCCATACGGGCAAGACCTACACCAAATTGCTGAGATAGTTGTTCTCCAACGGTACGAACACGTCTATTGGAAAGGTGGTCAATATCATCAATTTCTTCTTTAGAGTTAATAAGCTCTATTAAGTATTTGATGATTGTGATAATGTCTTCTTTAGTAAGGACTTGTTTGTCCATTCCAATGTCAAGACCTAACTTTTTATTCATTCTATAACGTCCTACGTCACCTAAATTGTAACGTTGGTCTGAAAAGAATAACTTATCTATAATGCCTCTAGCCGTTTCTTCATCCGGCGGCTCAGCATTACGCAATTGTCTATAAATATGTTCAACCGCTTCTTTTTCTGAGTTGGTTGGATCTTTTTGTAAGGTGTTGTGGATAATAGAATAGTCAGACGCACCAGTACTTTCTTTGTGCAAAAGTATGGTCTTCACATCTGCTTCCATAATCTCTGCGATATGGTCCTTTTCTAAAACAGTATCTCTGTCTAAAATAATCTCATTACGCTCAATTGAAACCACTTCCCCAGTGTCTTCATCTACAAAGTCTTCATGCCAAGTATTTAAAACTCTTGCAGCTAACTTTCTTCCTAATACTTTTTTAAGTCCAGCATTAGATACTTTAATCTCTTCAGATAAATCGAAGATCTCAAGTATATCCTTATCACTTTCAAAACCTATAGCTCTAAATAGTGTAGTTACTGGTAATTTTTTCTTTCTATCAATGTAAGCATACATTACCCCATTAATATCGGTAGCAAATTCAATCCAAGATCCTTTAAAAGGAATAACTCTTGCAGAATATAACTTAGTACCGTTTGCGTGGAAAGATTGTCCAAAGAATACACCCGGTGAACGGTGTAACTGAGAAACAACCACACGCTCTGCTCCATTAATAACAAATGTACCACTTGGAGTCATATATGGGATAGTTCCCAAATATACGTCTTGAACGATGGTCTCAAAATCTTCATGTTCAGGATCTGTACAATACAACTTAAGTCTTGCCTTTAAGGGAACACTATAAGTTAAGCCTCTCTCAATACACTCTTGTATAGAATATCTTGGAGGATCAATAAAATAATCAAGAAATTCTAGAACGAATTGGTTTCTGGTGTCTGTGATTGGAAAGTTTTCCATGAAGGTGTTGTACAATCCTTCATTGCCCCTTTCGTCAGATTTTGTTTCTAATTGGAAAAAATCCTGAAACGATTTAATCTGAATATCTAAGAAATCTGGATAAGCCGGAATATTCTTAGTGGATGCAAAATTTATTCTCTCAGTCTGATTTGTGAACATCAATAGACAAATTTTTGAATGTGAATACTATGCGTAGTGGTATAAAACTTCATATACCTTATATAAAAAGGCTTAGGTCTAACCACAAAAAGTGAAAAGACCTAAACCAAAAGTGCTATTGTTGTATGCTATTACTTAAGCTCAACTTTCGCTCCTGCTTCTTCTAATGACTTCTGAATTCCTTCTGCTTCATCTTTAGAAACACCTTCTTTAATTGGGCTTGGAGCACTATCTACAATGTCTTTAGCTTCTTTTAAACCTAAACCAGTTAATTCCTTAACTAATTTTACAACTGCTAATTTAGAAGCACCAGCGTCAGTTAATACAACGTCGAATTCTGATTTTGCTTCAGCAGCAGCAGCGTCTCCACCACCAGCAGCAGCAACTGCAACTGCAGCAGCAGCAGGCTCAATACCATACTCATCTTTTAAAATAGTAGCTAACTCATTTACTTCTTTTACTGTAAGGTTAACTAATTGTTCTGCGAAATCTTTTAAATCTGCCATTTTTCTATCGTTTTAATAAATTTTAAAAATATAATTGTTTAAGTGCGTTCTGTTTATCTTTCAGAGAGGGTCTTAATAATCCCTGCCAGTTTACCACCACCAGACTTTAAGCCAGAAATAACGTTTTTGGCTGGAGATTGTAACAATCCAATAATATCGCCAATAACTTCTTCTTTAGACTTAATGTTCACTAATGAATCTAACTGATTGTCTCCAACATAGATTGCTTCTTCAATGAAAGCGCCTTTTAAAATAGGTTTATCTGAACTTTTTCTAAAAGTCTTAATAAGCTTTGCTGGTGCATTACTTACTTCAGAAAACATTAAAGAGGTATTCCCTTTTAATACTTCTGGCAACTCTCCAAAATCTTTTTCAGAAGCCTCCATTGCTTTAGCAAGCAATGTGTTCTTCACAACAGACAATCTAATATTGGCTTTAAAACAAGCTCTACGTAGGTTAGAGGTTGTTTCTGCATCCAATCCAGAAATATCTGCTAAATAAATAGTAGCATTCTCTGAAAGTTGTGAAGTTAAATCCTGTATAACGGTTAATTTGTCTTCTCTTGTCATAATATAAATTTTAAAGAACCCTTATGCTTTAGTGTCTAATTGAACACTAGGACTCATGGTACTGGACATGTAAATACTCTTTACATATACCCCTTTAGCCGCAGTAGGTTTTAATTTGTTAAGGGTGTCAATAAGTTCTTTAGCATTTTCTGCAATCTTATCTGCAGAGAAAGATACCTTTCCAATTGCTGCGTGAACAATACCCGTTTTATCTACTTTAAAATCTATCTTACCAGCTTTTACTTCTGTAACCGCTTTAGCTACATCCATAGTTACTGTTCCTGTCTTTGGGTTTGGCATAAGACCTCTTGGCCCTAATACACGTCCTAAAGGACCTAATTTACCCATAACACTTGGCATTGTGATGATCACATCTACATCTGTCCAACCGCTTTTGATCTTATCCAAATACTCATCCAAACCAACATAATCAGCACCAGCTGCTGTAGCTTCTGCTTCTTTATCTGGAGTCACTAAAGCAAGTACTTTAACGTCCTTACCAGTACCATGAGGAAGTGTTACCACCCCACGAACCATTTGATTTGCTTTTCTTGGATCTACACCTAATCTAACTGCGATGTCCACAGAGGCATCGAATTTAGTGTTGGTGATTTCTTTTACTAATGCAGAACCTTCTGATAAAGAATAAACTTTATTCTTGTCTATCTTAGAAAGCGCTTCCTTCTGCTTTTTTGTTAATTTTGCCATTTGATTTGCTTATTAAGATTTTAGAAAGGTTTTGTACCAGATACTTTTAAACCCATAGATCTAGCCGTACCAGCAACCATGCTCATTGCAGATCCAATTGTAAACGCATTTAAGTCTACCATTTTGTCTTCTGCAATAGTTTTAACTTGATCCCAAGATACACTTGCTACTTTATTTCTGTTAGGTTCGCCAGATCCTTTCTTAATCTTAGCTGCTTCCATCAACTGAACTGCCGCCGGCGGTGTCTTTACAACGAAGTCAAATGACTTGTCCTTGTATACCGTGATAGCAACAGGCAAAACTTTGCCCTGTTTGTCCTGCGTACGTGCATTAAATTGCTTACAGAACTCCATGATGTTAACACCGGCAGCACCTAAAGCGGGTCCAACCGGTGGCGACGGATTCGCTGCACCTCCCCTAACTTGTAGTTTAACTACTTTACTTACTTCTTTTGCCATTGTTTTAAATTAAATTAAAGGTGCTATTGGAAGCAACACCCTTTATATATGTAACAGTTATAATTAAACTTTTTCTACTTGCATATAGCTGAGTTCCAAAGGTGTTTTTCTTCCGAAAATTTTCACCATAACCTCTAGCTTACGCTTTTCTTCATTCACTTTTTCTACCGTACCATTAAACCCATTAAAAGGACCATCGATCACTTTAATGGTTTCACCAGTAGTATAAGGAATAGCAGCCATGTCTGTATTAACAGTCAATTCATCTACTTTTCCTAACATTCTATTGACCTCTGTTTTCCTAAGTGGAACAGGATCTCCTCCTTTAGTTTCACCAAGAAATCCAATTACATTAGTTATAGAACGAATAATATGCACCATCTCTCCACCTAAATTGGCTTTAATCATGATGTAACCAGGGAAATAAACTTTTTCTTTATTAAGTTTTTTTCCGTTTCTGATTTGAATTACTTTTTCAGTAGGCACCAAAACATCTTCCAGATAGTCACCAAAACCAAGCCTAGAGACTTCAGTTTCAATATACCCTTTAATTTTATGTTCTTGACCACTGACAGCCCTAACTACATACCATTTCTTTTCTAAAATCTCCCCCATGGATGCTATTAGTTAAGGATGTTATTAAAGTACAACTGTATTGCTTCATTAAAAACACTGTCTACACCCCATGTTGCCAAGGCAAATAGGATAGAGAAAACAGCAACTACTACCATTAGATTAGAAGATTCTGATCTAGAAGGAAGTGTTACGTTGTTCTTTAACTCTTCAAAGGATTCTTTAATATATGTTAACATGCGGTACCTTTTAAATTTCATTACGCACGGGAGGAGAGACTCGAACTCCCGACACCTGGTTTTGGAGACCAGTGCTCTACCAACTGAGCTACACCCGTATAAAGGACAAAAAAATGTCCTTATATTTTACATGTAAAGGTATCTGCCTTTGAGGGCAGACACCTTACAGTAATTTATCCAATAAAGATTAGTCTAGGATCTCAGTTACCTGACCTGCACCTACTGTTCTACCACCCTCACGGATTGCGAAACGTAAACCAACGCTTAATGCAATTGGAGAAAGTAAATCTACAGTAATTGTCAAGTTATCTCCTGGCATTACCATTTCAACTCCATCAGGTAAGTTAATAGTACCTGTTACGTCAGTTGTACGAACGTAGAACTGTGGACGGTAGTTGTTATGGAATGGCGTGTGACGACCACCTTCTTCTTTTTTCAATACATATACCTCTGCTTTAAATTTAGCATGCGGTGTAACAGATCCTGGTTTAACAATAACCATTCCTCTTTTGATATCAGATTTCTCTATACCTCTTAAAAGAATACCAACGTTATCTCCAGCTTCTCCTCTATCCAAAATCTTACGGAACATCTCTACTCCTGTAATTGTAGAAGACAATTTCTCAGCACCCATACCAATAATATCAACAGCGTCTCCAGTATTAGCAACACCTGTTTCAATACGACCTGTTGCTACAGTACCACGACCAGTGATCGTAAATACATCTTCAACTGGCATTAAGAAGTCTTTATCAACATCTCTCTTTGGTAATTCAATCCAGCTATCTACAGCCTCCATAAGAGACATCACAGTGTCTACCCATTTTTGCTCTCCGTTCAATGCACCTAATGCTGAACCAGCAATTACAGGTCCATTATCTCCATCGTATTCGTAGAAAGAAAGTAATTCTCTGATTTCCATTTCAACCAACTCTAAAAGCTCAGCGTCGTCTACCATATCCACTTTGTTCATGAATACAACCATTCTTGGAATACCTACCTGACGTCCTAAAAGGATGTGCTCTCTAGTCTGTGGCATAGGACCATCAGTAGCAGCAACAACCAAAATAGCACCGTCCATTTGAGCAGCACCAGTAACCATGTTCTTCACGTAATCCGCGTGACCTGGACAGTCAACGTGAGCGTAGTGACGGTTAGCTGTAGAATACTCTACGTGTGAAGTGTTAATTGTAATACCTCTTTCTTTTTCTTCAGGAGCGTTGTCGATTGAATCGAAACTTCTCAATTCTGAAAGTCCTGCGTTTGCCAATACAGTTGTAATAGCAGCAGTTAATGTAGTTTTACCGTGATCTACGTGTCCAATGGTACCAATATTCAAGTGCGGTTTGGAACGATCAAAAGTTTCCTTTGCCATGTTTAATGAATTTTAATCTTAGTTTATATTAGTGTACAATTTATTCGCTGTTATTGAGCCAATGACGAGAATTGAACTCGTGACCTCTTCCTTACCAAGGAAACGCTCTACCCCTGAGCTACACCGGCTTTTAAAACCACCTAAGTGATTTTAGTTCCATCATACTCAAAGCCTAAAAGACACCCTGGCCTAGACCAAAGTGCCTGCGTGTTAATTTCTTAAACGCTGCTCCTATTCACTTACGTGAAGTGAATTTTGAGCGGGAGACCGGGTTCGAACCGGCGACATTCAGCTTGGAAGGCTGACGCTCTACCAACTGAGCTACTCCCGCAATAGTATTCTTAATTATGTTTAAAGCTTATTAAAAAGCGATTGCAAAATTAGAACTTTTTCTCTAAGAAAAAAATAATTTAACAAAAGTTGTGGGGAGAGCAGGATTCGAACCTGCGAAGACGTAGTCAGCAGATTTACAGTCTGCCCTCGTTGGCCGCTTGAGTATCTCCCCCAAGCTTGTAAACATACAAAAGAACTTATCAAAATGTCTTTTTTAAGAGACATTTAAGAGCCGATGGAGGGACTCGAACCCACGACCTGCTGATTACAAATCAGCTGCTCTAGCCAGCTGAGCTACATCGGCTTTTATGCCTTTTTAAATCAATAAAAAGTCCGCTTTTTCAAACGGACTGCAAATGTAGATAAATATTTCTCTTTTCAAAACATTTTTTTAAAAAAAAATATTTTTTTTTTCATGCTTAAGACTTGCGCTTTTCTTTCCATTTAACCAATCCACGCTCAACTGCCTCACACGCAGTATCTATAGCCTCTTCAAAGCTCTTGCATTGCTTTTTAACCACAATAGAATCCTTTGGGACATGCACCTTAAATTCTGCTATTTTATTTTCTTTTGCACTGGTGTTTTCCACTTTTAAAAAGACGTCTACGTCAATGATATGATCAAAAAACATTTCCAATTTCTGAACTCGATTGTCTAAGAAATCTATTAAAGTAGCATCTGCATTAAAATTGACGGTTTGCGTGTTGATTTTCATAGATAAAAAATTAAATTAAACTTTAGGCTTATTTCTCGGATGGGAATTCCCATAAGCTTTTTTTAGTGCTGCCATATTATTGTGCGTATACACCTGCGTAGAAGCCAAACTTGCATGTCCCAATAAATCTTTCACAGATTGCATATCTGCTCCCCTATTCAAAAGGTGGGTCGCGAAAGTATGCCTCAGCATATGAGGACTCTTTTTTACTTTAGTAGACACTAATCCAAAATAGTGATTTATAACCCTATAAACAAGCGTTTCATAGAGTTTTTTACCAGAGGGGAGTAGAAAAATATGGGTAGCATCAATCTTTATTGGAAGCGCATTTCTTTGGTGTAAATAAGACTTAAATAAAGGGATTAAAGACGGGACCAGAGGAATCACACGCTCTTTATTTCTTTTTCCGATCACCTTAATTTGCGCTGCTTCTAAATCTAACTGAAAAACCTGAAGCCCTATGAGCTCTGCCCTTCTCATCCCAGTAACATAAAGAAGTTCTATAATGAGTCGGTCTCTTACACCCTCAAAATTATCAGGAAAGGGTATTTTAGAGAACAACTCTTCCATCTCATTCTCAGAGAAAGGCAGCGCAATTTTACGCTGAACCTTAAGCGATTTATGCCCCAATAACGGATTTTGCGCTATTTGACCCGATTTTAAGGCAAAATTATAATACGCATTTAAGGAAGCAACTTTTCTGTTAATCGTTGTATTAGACTTATTCTGGTCTACCAAAGAGACAATCCAAGATCTAATAAGCGAATAAGACACCTCGTTAAGTGCTATAGCCCCATAAGTAGCGGTACAGAAAATCTCAAAAGATTGCAAATCTCGTTCATAAGCCTTAATCGTATTAAGAGCATAATTCTTTTCTAGGCGCAGGTAATTTACAAAAGCAGCTATAGGCATCCTTAAAATTATAAAAACAGCGGTTAAAAAGCGTTAATTAAAACCAAAAAAAAAGCCCCGTTAAAACGGGACTTTAATATCTTTAAAAACAAAAGCTACTATTGCTCTTCTTGATCTCTAAGACCTTGAATATAAGCAGCTTTTTGAATCTGCGCTCTCTTAACTACAGAGGGTTTATTGAACTGCTGACGCGATCTCAATTGACGCATTGTTCCTGTTCTATCAAATTTTCTCTTAAAACGCTTTAGCGCTCTATCGATGTTTTCTCCTTCTTTTATTGGTATAATTAACATGGGCTACAACCTCCTTTCTTTATGATTTTACGAGTGCAAATATAGCGCTATTTAAATGGCCCGCAAGTTTTATTTTAAAATATTTCTAGCAATCACCAATTTCTGTATTTCGGTAGTTCCCTCTCCAATAGTACAAAGCTTGGCATCTCTGTAAAACTTCTCCACAGGATAATCTTTAGTGTAGCCATAACCGCCAAATATTTGAACAGCCTCATTGGCTACCTTCACACAAACCTCAGAAGAATACATTTTAGACATAGCACTTAACTTAGTCATAGGTCTGCCCTGATTTTTCAGAAATGCAGCCTTGTGAAGAAGCAATTCAGATGCTTCAATCTCTGTGGCCATATCTGCCAATTTAAAAGATATACCTTGAAAAGCACTAATCGGTTTTCCAAACTGATGACGCTCCTTGGAATATTGCAAGGCTGCCTGATAGGCTCCTTTCGCAATACCCAAAGATAGCGCTCCAATAGAAATTCTACCCCCGTCTAATATTTTCATAGATTGAATAAAGCCCTCTCCTACTTGGCCTAAAACGGCCGATGCTTCTAACACACAATTGTCAAAAATAAGTTCTGCGGTCTCACTAGCACGCATGCCTAATTTGTCTTCTTTTTTTCCACTGCTAAAACCAGGGGTGCCCTTTTCAATTACAAAAGCAGTCATTCCATGACTATCTCCCTTCTCCCCAGTTCGAGCTATAATAACAGCAATATCTCCGCTTTTTCCATGGGTAATGAAATTCTTAGATCCGTTCAACACCCATTGATCTCCTTTTTTAACCGCAGTGGTATTCATCCCTCCTGCATCTGAACCCGTATTGTGTTCGGTAAGCCCCCAAGCACCAATCCATTCTCCAGTGGCTAATTTTGGAATCCATTTTGCCTTTTGGTCCTCGTTTCCAAAACTTAAAATATGATTGGTACACAATGAATTATGCGCCGCTATTGAAAGGCCAATAGATGGATCTACTATAGAAATTTCTTCAATAATAGCAATATACTCGTGGTACCCTAAACCAGATCCACCTAAAGACTCAGGTACTAATATACCCATAAAGCCCAAAGCTCCAGCCTCCTTCAATACCCCAACAGGAAATTTCTGATGTTCGTCCCAATCCCTCACATGTGGGGCAATATGCTGCTGTGCAAAGGCTTTTGCAGCTGCCGCAACCATCTGTTGGGTTTCAGAATAATCAAAATCCATGGTGTGTTGTATTTCTGTAATCATAGCATTTGTTTAGAGGATCAAATATAATTTAATTATCTCAATTTTGTCTTCTGGAAGTCTTAATATGTTTGATATTTCATCAAAATCATTAAACAAACCATTTGTAGCTCTTTCTATGACAATTTTTTCTGCCAATTTTTTAGTAAAAAAAGGCAGTCTTTGTAATTCATATACAGAAGCGCTATTGACAGAAATTTTATGTGTTACCGGTGTATCTTGTACGGAAAATGACGCCTTAATTGCTTTTACCACTACGGAGTCTAATCCATACACTTGGTACAGTTGATCCATATGAACAAAAGCGCCTAGGGAATTTCTAAACTTTACAATTCGCTCGGAATACACTGGACCTATCCCGTAAACTCTTTGAAAATCTGAGGCATTGGCAAGATTGACATCTAAAACGGTCTTTATCGCTTTATAGGTTAAAACATTTGAAGGCTGTTTGGGTTGTTTTATAGCACTTGGGGAAACTTCGGACTCAAGGGTATTATTTATTGTAATAAATTCATCGGGAAGGTTTTCAATCATCATCACTTCGCTTGGACTAAGGTATCTATCATAGCCATAATAACCCAAATGAAGTAGAAAAGTGACACTAAAAAAATATAAAAACCCTTTTCGTTTATATTGGTTAGTAACGAAAAGGGTTTTATTTTTTTTCATAGGTTCTTAATTGTACACACAAAAACCTATAACAGGATGGTTTACACAGCCTGCTTGCTTGTTTTTATATCTGTCATATACTTATTTAATTCCTTTTTTACTTTTGGAAAAAGAAACAGTAAGCCAATCATATTTGGAAATACTAAGGCAAGAATCATAGCGTCTGAAAACTTAATTACAGCGTCTAATGTTGCAGCTGCACCTATCACTACAAAAAGTAAGAAAAGGATTTTGTACACCGTGTCTGCGGTTTTTCCTCTACCAAATAAATACTTCCATGACTGAAGTCCATAATAAGACCATGAAATCATGGTTGAGAAAGCAAAGAGAATAATCGCAATAGTCAGCACATATCTAAAACCAGGGATTACAGAATCATAGGCCATTGAGGTAAGGTCTACCCCACCTACATAGGCACCAGTTTCGTTTAACATAACGGTACTTCCCACTGCATTTCCATATTCAAATGCCCCGGTGTCCATATTAAAGAAAATAATCACCAAAGCTGTCATGGTACAAATTACAACCGTATCAATGAAAGGCTCAAGCAAAGCTACTACCCCTTCACTAGCGGCATACTTTGTCTTCACAGCTGAGTGTGCAATAGCTGCAGATCCAGCTCCAGCTTCATTAGAAAAAGCAGCACGTTGAAATCCAACAATAATAACACCAACCACTCCACCTATTCCAGCTGCAGGAGTAAAAGCACCTTCAAATATCATGGTAAAAGCAGCACCCACATATTGAATGTTTGAAAAGATAATCACCAAAGAGGCTAAGACATATGTCCCTGCCATAAATGGTACAATTTTTTCGGTTACACTGGCGATTTTTTTAATACCTCCAATAATCACTACACCCACTAAAATAGCCAAAACAACACCTATAATCACCCCAGTGGCACCACCTTGAAGGTCAAACATAGTTGTTAATTGAACCGCCGCCTGATTAGATTGAAAAGCATTTCCACCACCAAATGAAGCGCCTACACAAAGAATAGCGAATACTACCCCTAAAATTTTTCCAAGTACCTTAAAACCCATTTGATCTAGTCCTTTTGAGAGGTAATACATGGGGCCTCCGTAAACCGTTCCACTTTCATCTACATCTCTATATTTTACTCCTAGGGTACATTCTACAAACTTGGTAGACATTCCAATAAGACCACAAACAACCATCCAGAAAGTTGCCCCTGGTCCTCCAAGTGCAATAGCTACAGCCACACCTGCAATATTACCCAATCCAACTGTTCCTGACACAGCTGTTGCAAGGGCCTGGAAATGACTCACTTCTCCCTCTTGACTTTCATCTTTAATGGTTCCCGGCAAATCACCGTCTGCTACATTTAAGTCTGTTTTTTCTACACCATGGTGGTCCAGTTCATCATACTTACCCCTGACCGTATTAATCGCCAATGGAAACTGACTTATACTTGGAAATTTAAAATAAATAGTGAAAAAAGTAGCTCCACAAATTAGCAGTATTAAAACAATAGGAATATTATACTCCCCTACTGGAATAGACGTTAAGACAAAGCCTTCCCACCAACTAGCAAATGGCATAAAAGCGTCGTTCACTTTTTCATCTAAACCTTTTTCTTGCGCTAGGGCAACAAAAGGAAATAAAAAGCTTGCCAAAAAAGTCAATTTAGTCTTCATAATGTAGGAGTGGTTTGTTTAGTTTAATGTTAAGAGTAGCAATATCATAAAAAAAAATGGCCTAATCAAATAAAGAAGTGGGAAAGCAACTAATGGGCGCACATTTTATTTAATTGCTCAATTTGCTCTGGCCTGCCTAATACAATAAGTTTTCCCTGTGGAGAAAGCACCAGATCTGCATCTGGATTAATAATATAGTCACCCTCTGGTGTTATATATCCAATTATGGTACATCCTGTCCTTTTTCTTAAATCCAGATCCCTCAGTGAATTTAATGCGATAGAACCAGCAAAACGTTCAATGGCAATCTCTTCCAGGTTAGTATTCTTTTTCCCATCTGTAGAAAGTTTATCCATAAAGGTGATTAGATCAGGAATAACCACTAGAGACGCCATATGGTCCCCTCCAATTCTGTCTGGCATAATGACTTTATTGGCACCCGCCAGAGACAATTTTTTTTCTGATCCAATCTCAGAGGCCCTGGAAATAATAAATAAGTTTTTGTTAAGCTGTCTTGCGGACAATACCACGAATAAATTAGCAGCATCACTTGGAAGTGTACATATAAGATATTGCGCCTTATGAATTCCTGCAGCCTCCAATACCTCATCTTCATTGGCGTCTCCCTTGATAAAAAGCACTTCATCTTCATACTTTGCTATTATCTCAGGATCATTCTCAATGACCACAAAAGGTTTATTGTAAGCTTTTAGCCTGGCCACTGCTTGAGCGCCATTTCTCCCATAACCACAAACGATCACATGCTTATTCATACTTTGCAATTTATTTTTAACCTGTTTTTTCTTTAAAATTTCTAATGAATTCCTACCTAATATATATTCAGTGACCACCGATAATGCAAAGGCAAAAATAAAAACGCTTGAGATAATTAAAAAAATTGTGAAAATCTTAGCGGCATCGTCCAAAGGACTGACCTCTGAAAAACCAACAGTGGTTATAGTTATTACGGTCATATACACTGAGTCTATCCAAGAATAGTCCGAGAGTATTCTAAAACCTAGTACCCCTATCACGCTTACTAAAAGTACTAATGATAAGGCTATATATATTTTTGATCGGAATACTTTTAACATGCGAAACTATAAATCAAACACAGAATTCCTTTTGGCAAAAAGCAAATCTTTAATACGGATCCAAAAAGCAAAAAACAGGTAGAGTGCAAAGCCAAAACCTAAGGTAACAAAGGTTAGATAAATAAATGAAGTCCTTACCACTCTGGCCCTAATCCCCATACGTTCTGCAATACGCTCACAGACTGTAAAACCGTGTCTTTGAAAAAAATACAAAAGTTTATAAAGCATCGGTGTCTCCGGTCCATTCCATAAAACCACCTATTAAATTATGGGTTGTTTCAAAGCCAACACTATTCATTATAGCACAGGCTTGTCCACTTCTGTTCCCAGATCTGCAATAAACATAGTAATTTTTAGACTTGTCTAATGCTTCTAAACCATCCAAAAAACCTTGCCCCATAAAGATGTCCAAATGAATGGCGCCTGGAATAATCCCCTCAGAAACTTCCCCTGCAGTTCTTACGTCTAATATTACACTCTTAGGGTCTTCTGCCAATTGTGAGGCCCATGCCTCTTGTGATAAATCTGCCATTATTAAATTATTTATTCTTTCAAAAATAAGGGTTTGAGTTGGGAGAAAAAACTATTTCATTTGTGAAGTGGAAAAATAATTAACCTTAAAATTAAAAAACAGCGTGTATTTTCAAAAATATTCATACATTTGTATGTACAACAATTGTCAATACATGAATGTTGAAGCGCATATTAAAACAGAAAAACCCATTCCTGTAAGGAGTAAAACGATTATTCACCTGTCTTTGGTTCAAAATAAGATCAATGAAACCATTCACAGTGCCTTAAAACCTTTCGATATTTCACTGCAACAATTTAATGTACTGAGAATATTAAGAGGTCAAAAAGGAGCAGCTGCTAATCTGAACACTATTAATGAAAGGATGGTCACTAAGATGAGTAATACCACCAGATTGGTAGACAAACTAATTATAAAAGATTTTGTAGCCCGCCAAATTTGTGAAAAAAACAGAAGAAAAGTGGAGATTTTCATCACTGAAAAAGGACTTAAAGCCCTCCATGAAATGGATGCTGTAATGACACAAACTGAACATAAACTTTTAAATGGGTTTACTGAAAATGAACTCACTCAACTCAACGAGTTACTAGATAAACTATAACTATTAATTAACAACAATTTAAACATTATGAAAAAATTATTTATGACCCTTAGCGCAGTATTAGTAGCCACTTCTATTGCAATCGCAACTCCCTCAAATACCAAAGAAAAAACTACTGAAAAAACAACAAAAGCTGTTGAAAAAAAAGTGATTAACACTGAAGCGAGTACCATTACTTGGAAAGCCTACAAAGTTACTGGATCTCATGAAGGTACTATTAATTTGGCTTCTGGGAACTTAGATTTTAATGGAACTATTTTAACAGGAGGTGCCTTTGTCGTAGACATGACTACTATTAATACCACTGACTTAGAAGGAGAGTACAAGCAAAAATTAGATGGACATTTACATTCTGATGATTTCTTTGGAACTGCCACTCACAAAACAGCTTCTTTAGAAATTACATCTGTAAAAGCTTCCGGCAAGAATGCGTACAATGCAACTGCAAACCTAACGATCAAAAATATTACCAAAGAAGTAAACTTCACTATCTCCGTATATGGAAGTAAAGCAACGGCAAATTTAAAAGTAGACCGCTCTCAATTTGACGTTCGTTACGGATCTGGATCATTCTTTGACAATTTAGGCGACAAAACCATCTATGATGAATTTGACTTGGTGGTAGACCTACAATTCTAAGTATCCTTTTAGAATTAAAACAAATCACGCTATGAAATTGTTTAAAATCACAAAGCCTTAAGGGGCTTTGTGATTTTTTTTGCTCAAAGCTTTTATATTCTGTAAGGTTTACTATATTTGGTACATGATTCAAAATAATACAAACAATTGGTGGTGGAACAACTTACAACGTACGCTGTGAGCTAAGCATTACTTTGATATATTTTAAAGGCTTGTCTTCACAGACAAGCCTTTTTATTTTCAATATCACTTGATCTGATATTATTTTTGAAATACCAATAGGAAAGACAGAAAGAAACACATTATGAGTTACGCTTTAAAAACCCATTACAAAAAAATTCTTGCAGACACCATTACACCTGTGAGCGTCTATTTAAAAGTAAGAGACCGTTACCCAGCCAGTATTTTATTGGAGAGTAGTGATTACCACGCAAACGACAATAGTTTTTCATATATCTGTTTTAACCCCATTGCACACATTGAGGTAAAAGACCGTCAGATTACAAAAGCATATCCAGATGGCAGCACACAAATAACCCCTATTACATCAGAAACTGATATTCCTGCTACACTCACGGCTTTTTCAAAGGAGTTCACTAGTGAAAAACAAGATTTTAAATTCATTACACAAGGATTGTTTGGTTTTATGACCTATGACGCCGTACAATATTATGAAGATATTCAGATCGCTAAAAAAGAAGGGGGACAAGACCTTCCTGAATTATATTATGCGGTATACCAGAACGTTATTGCCATTAACCATTTTAACAACGAAGCCTATATTTTTGCGCACTGCTATGACCAGCCCAGTAATGTAGCGACTATAGAACAATTAATTGCTGTTAAAAACTTTGCCACCTACCCTTTTAAAACCGAAGGCGAACCAACTATTAATATAGAGGACGAAGATTTCAAAACACTGGTAGAAACGGCCAAGAAACATTGCCAAAGAGGAGACGTTTTCCAGTTGGTACTTTCCAGAAGATTCACCCAAAAATTTAGTGGAGATGAGTTTAATGTTTACCGAGCGCTAAGAGCTGTAAATCCCTCTCCATACCTATTTTACTTTGACTATGGGAATTTCAAAATTTTTGGGAGTTCTCCAGAAGCACAGCTAGTAGTCAAAGATCAGAAAGCAGAAATCCATCCCATTGCAGGTACCTTTAAAAGAACTGGAAACGATGAAAAAGACGCCCTGCTCGCCAAGGAACTCACAGAAGACCACAAAGAAAATGCAGAGCATGTCATGCTAGTAGACCTAGCGAGAAACGACCTCAGCAGGCATGGAAAAATGGTCAGGGTAGAAAACTATCGAGAGGTACAGTTTTTTTCACATGTCATTCACTTGGTATCTAAAGTCACTGGTATAAAAAAAGCAGACACACCTACTATGAATATAGTGGCAGACACATTTCCTGCTGGGACCCTCAGCGGTGCGCCTAAGCACAAAGCCATGGAGCTTATTGAAAAATATGAACCTACCCCAAGGGGCTACTACGGAGGCGCCATTGGCTTTATGGATTTTGAAGGTAACTTTAACCACGCCATCATGATCAGAACCTTTTTAAGCAAGAACCATCAATTACAATACCAAGCGGGCGCAGGAATTGTTGCTGCTTCAGATGCAGCTTCTGAATTGCAAGAAACCTACAATAAGTTAGGAGCACTCACCAAAGCATTGTCATTGGCAGAAGATATTAAATAAATAAAGGTATCTGATATAGACCCTATAAAAAAAACATGACACACATATTACTCATAGACAATTACGACTCATTTACTTATAACCTAGTGCATTACTTAGAGGAATTAGGCGCTCAGGTAACGGTTCGTAGAAACGACAAATTAAACATAGAAGAAGCGGCTGCTTTTTCCCATATTGTATTGTCCCCTGGACCTGGTATTCCAGACGAGGCAGGACTACTCAAAGAAATTATTGCCACCTACGCTACAACTAAAAAAATTCTAGGGGTCTGTCTAGGACAACAAGCCATTGCAGAGGTATTTGGGGGACGCTTAGAAAATTTAAGCGAAGTATACCACGGGATCGCAACACCAATAGAAATTATAGATCCCCAAGCGACATTGTTTAAGGACTTACCTTCTGAGGTGGTCGTAGGGAGGTATCATTCTTGGGTGGTATCTGAAGATCTACCAGAATCTTTGAAAGTTACTGCCAGGGACCATAAGGGACAAATCATGGCAATTGAACACAAAGACTACCCAGTACATGCTGTACAGTTTCACCCAGAATCCATTCTAACCCCTAGTGGAAAGAAAATGCTGGCCAACTGGTTGGGAGTCTCCTGGGAATTTAAGCCAGAAGAAAAAATGTACTAGTCCCTAATTCAACAAAAAGCTACTAAAAATTGAATATGAAAGAAATACTCAACAGACTCATCCAGCACGAAGTGCTGAGCAGACAAGAATCTAAAGACATACTCATAGGGATTGCCAACAAAGCTTACAACGAATCTGAAATTGCCTCTTTTCTTACCGTGTATATGATGCGTAGTATTCAACTAGAAGAATTAGAGGGGTTTAGAGACGCACTTTTAGAATTATGCCTGGCAGTAGATCTTTCCGCTTATGAGCCTATAGATTTATGTGGCACTGGAGGAGATGGAAAAGATACGTTTAATATCTCTACCCTAGCCTCTTTTGTGACGGCTGCTAGTGGGATTAAAGTAACTAAACACGGGAATTATGGCGTATCTTCTTCATGTGGGAGTAGTAATGTTATGGAAGCATTGGGTATTAAATTCACCAATGACAAAGATTATTTAGAAAAAGCCCTAGACCAAGTAGGGATCTGTGTGTTACACGCCCCCTTGTTCCACCCGGCCATGAAGCAGGTAGCGCCCATTAGAAAGGCTTTAGGGGTCAAAACATTCTTTAATATGTTAGGTCCTATGGTAAACCCTGCTTTTCCTACCCATCAAATGGTAGGAGTATTTAATTTAGAACTAGCTAGAATTTACGGATACCTGTATCAAAAAACAAACAAGCAATACAGTATTGTACATGCCTTAGATGGATACGATGAAGTGTCTCTGACAGGGGCAACAAAAGTCATTACCAGGGCAAATGAAATGGTTTTAGATCCTGCTCATTTCAATGTAAAAACCTTACATGCAAAAGACATTGCCGGAGGGGAATCAGTGGCTTCTGCCGCAGCCATTTTTGTAGATATTCTCAGTGGAAAAGGCAGTGAGGCGCAAAACAATGTGGTTTGTGCCAATGCAGCCCTAGCTATCAATACAGTTCAAAACAACGGCATTCAAACCGCTTTTGAACAGGCCAAAGAAACCCTATTATCTGGTGCAGCACTCAAAAAATTACAGCAATTACAAGCTTTATAAATGAACATTTTAGACAAAATAATAGCCGACAAAAAGATAGAAGTAGCCCTTAAAAAAGGCCTAGTTCCCACCAAATACCTGGAACAGCACCCCTTGTTTGAACGTCATGTAAACTCTATGGTTGCCCAGATAAAACAAAGCAATAGTGGTATTATCGCCGAGCACAAAAGACGCTCTCCTTCAAAAGATGTTATTAATAATACGCTCAAAGTCCCCGCAGTGGTAAAAGGCTATGAAAAGGCAGGCGTTTGTGGTATTTCTGTACTTACAGATGGCCCCTATTTTGGAGGGGCGCTTGAAGATCTTTTGATTGCCAGGGCCGCTGTAGAGACGCCCCTTTTGAGAAAGGAATTCATTGTAGATCCCTACCAAATTATAGAAGCTAAGGCCCATGGGGCCGATGCCATTTTACTCATAGCTGCAGTACTCACAAGAGCAGAAATTCAGAGCTTATCTAAGCTCGCACAGTCGCTGGGTTTAGAGGTGCTTTTAGAAGTTCACAACTTAGAAGAATTGGAAAAATCAATTATGCCATCCTTAGACCTCATAGGAGTGAACAACAGAAACCTAAAGACTTTTGAGGTGAGTTTGGACACCTCAAAAACACTCGCTACTTCTATCCCCTCAGATTTTGTTAAGATTTCTGAAAGTGGCATTAGTGAAGTCTCTGCCATTAAAGACTTAAAAACGTATGGGTATAGCGGCTTTCTAGTCGGTGAAAACTTTATGAAGACAAATGACCCCGGAGCTGCAGCCTTAGCATTTATAAAACAAATAGAAAGCTAATATGGGAGGTTCTTATACACATATGCCCTTTGAAACGCCTAAATTGAAAGTTTGCGGCATGAGGGTCCCGGAAAATATTAGTGCTGTGGCGGCACTAACACCTCATTATATGGGTTTTATTTTTTGGAAACCCTCCAAACGGTATATTAAAAATGCTATTCCTAAAATAGATCCCAGTATTCAAAAAATAGGCGTTTTTGTAAAGGCAAGCCCTGATTTCATTGTAAAAACAGTCCAAGAAAATGATTTACAAGGGGTGCAATTGCACGGAGGTGAAACCCCAGAAGATTGCAAAACAGTACTTGAGGCTTGGGAAAAACAACCCGACGCTAACAAGACACCTCTGATACTTATTAAAGCCTTTTCAGTGAAAGACGAATTTGACTTTTCCTTATTGGAACCTTACGAAGCCTATTGTGATTTTTTCCTTTTTGACACCAAAGGAAAACTCCCCGGAGGCAATGGTTATACCTTTTCTTGGGAACTCTTGGCCGCATATCCAAGCAATACGCCATACTTTTTGAGTGGTGGCATTGGTTTAGCACAAGCAACTGATTTAGCTAAATTTTTAGAAAGCAAAGCCTCAAAAATGTGTGCTGTTATAGATGTAAATAGTACTTTTGAAACAGAAGACTATACTAAAAACACCCAGGATTTAAACTTATTTATAAACGCCTTAAAAAATAGATTCTCTACAGAATAAAACGCTATGAAAAAGACTTACCACGTAGATGAAAATGGTTATTACGGTTCCTTTGGAGGCGCCTATATTCCTGAAATGCTATTTCCCAATACTGAAGAACTCAGGACCCAATATCTAGACATTATGGGCTCTGAAAGTTTCAAAAAAGAATTTGACGCCCTTCTTAAGGATTATGTAGGGAGACCTACTCCACTCTATTTTGCCAAGAGACTCTCAGCGCTTTACAACACTAAGATCTATCTTAAAAGAGAAGATTTATGCCATACTGGAGCGCATAAGGTAAACAATACCATTGGCCAAATCCTAATGGCTAAAAGACTGGGTAAAACAAGAATCATTGCAGAGACCGGAGCTGGGCAACACGGTGTAGCCACCGCTACTGTTTGTGCGCTAATGGGCATGGAATGTGTGGTCTATATGGGGGCTGTAGACATTAAAAGACAGGCACCAAACGTCGCTAGAATGAAAATGCTAGGAGCTACTGTTCGGGCCGCTGAATCTGGCAGTAAGACACTTAAAGATGCGACCAATGAGGCCATAAGAGATTGGATAAACAACCCAGTGAACACCCATTATATTATTGGGTCTGTTGTAGGGCCACACCCTTATCCAGATATGGTAGCTCGTTTCCAATCGGTGATTTCTCAAGAGATCAAAAGCCAGTTATTGGAAAAAGAAGGACGAGAAAATCCAGACCATGTAGTGGCCTGTGTGGGCGGAGGAAGTAATGCTGCAGGAGCTTATTACCATTTTTTAGACACCCCTGAAGTCAATATTATAGCGGTAGAGGCCGCAGGCAAAGGAATTCACACCGGAGAAAGTGCTGCTACCTCTGCACTGGGAAAAGAAGGCATTATTCACGGAAGTAAAACCCTATTGATGCAAACCCAAGACGGGCAAATTACGGAGCCTTATTCTATCTCTGCAGGCTTGGATTACCCTGGAGTAGGCCCAATGCATGCGCATTTGTTTGAATCTAAACGTGCCGAATTTATTTCAGTAACGGATCAAGATGCTATGGCTGCCGGATTACTGGTCTCTAAAATGGAGGGTATTATCCCTGCCATTGAGACCTCTCATGCCTTTGCCATTTTTGAAAACAGACCCTTTGGTAAAGAAGAAGTGGTGGTGGTTAACTTATCTGGCCGTGGAGATAAAGATTTGAATACCTATATAGATTATTTTAAATTATGAGTAACAGAATAAATCAAAGAATGGCAGACCCTAAAAAAGTCTTGTCCATCTATTTTACGGCAGGCTATCCTGAAAAAGAAGACACGGTGAAGGTCTTGAGTCAACTGCAAGAAGCGGGCGTAGATTTAGTAGAAATAGGACTTCCATTTAGCGACCCTTTGGCAGACGGCCCCACCATTCAGGACAGCTCAACTACTGCCCTAAAAAATGGCATGAACACTCAGCTGCTCTTTGATCAACTAAAAGATATTCGAAAAAGTATTCACATTCCTCTAATTGTAATGGGCTATTTTAACCCCATGCTACAATACGGCGTAGACGCCTTTTTGAATCAGTGTGCCCAAATAGGAATCGACGGGATTATTATGCCAGACCTGCCCTTAGCAGAATATGAGCAGCACTATAAAAAGCTTTATGAAAAACACGGCATAAAAAATATTTTTTTAATCACCCCTCAAACTTCAGATACACGAATTAAAGCGATTGACCAGGCGTCAGACAGTTTTATTTATCTAGTGAGTACGGCAAGTGTGACGGGAAGCAAAAGTGGTTTTGGAGAAGAACAAGAAGCATATTTTGAAAGAATTGCCCAAATGAATCTCAAAAACCCCTTAGTGGTTGGTTTCGGAATTCATGACGCAAATACGTTCTCACAAGCTACAAAACATACCTCTGGAGCCATTATAGGCTCTGCTTTTATTAAGACTATTACTGAAAAAGGACTTGCGGGAATAAGCCCGTTCATAAAAAGTCTACGACCAGACTAGCTCAGCTTCAAAAAACAGCAGTTATTGATCACATTGCTTTTCTCATCCACAGTTAAGTGTTAACTGCTCAAAACAAATCACTCGAGTATCAATTTTGACCTCTCAAAACAAATCAGATGATCTACTTTAAAAAATTTCTAATCAAAAACCTAGGACTTATAGCCCTATTAAGTGTGACCCTAGGCTTGGCTCCTTTTAACCCTGAACCTCATATCTGGGGTAAAATTAAATGGATCCAAGGTGGCGCCAAAGGTATGCAACTCATTGATTGGTGGGACACCTTTTTCCATGGCGCCCCTTTTATATTATTAGTCCTCGCACTTATTTTTAAAGGGCTATCTTTATTGGAGAAATAACAAACAAATACCAACCATATGAAAAACCTCATCCAATTTCTATTCCTGCTTTTAAGCGCTTTTAGTATTGCTCAGACTACATCTGAGATTAAAAGTCAGGTAAGGCACTCTATAGATGAACTTAGAGATTTTGTGGCCATTCCCAATGATGCAAATATGCCAGCAGATATAAACAGGAACATCACTTGGCTTACGGAAAAATTTTCTGATCGTGGTTTTAATACAACCGTACTTCCCACAGATGGGTTGCCCCTTTTCTTTGCGGCATTGCCTATGGATCCTGATAAAAAAACCCTACTTTTTTATATGCATTTAGACGGCCAACCGGTGGCTCCAGAATTATGGGATCAGGATAATCCTTATGAGGTGGTGCTTAAAAAACCAGTCGGTGATCAGTGGGAAACCACTTCTTTTGAAGAATTGAATGAAGATATTCCTATGGACTGGAGACTTTATGGCAGGTCTACCTCGGACGACAAGGGACCTATTGTCATGCTTCTAAACAGTCTAGATCTACTGAAAAAAAATAATGTCAGCCTGCCTTTCAACATTAAGGTGGTCTTAGACGGAGAAGAAGAAAAAAGCAGTAAACCACTGGCTAAGGCAGTGAATACTTATAAAGATTTATTAGAGGCAGATTATTTAATCATTAATGACGGTCCTGTTCACGCCTCCGGACAACCTACCATTGTATATGGATGTAGAGGCATTACTACCTTAAGGATATGGACTTACGGCCCCATAAAACCACAACACTCTGGTCATTATGGAAATTATGCACCCAATCCAGCCTTTGAAATGGCCCACCTCCTATCCAGTTTAAAATCTCCGGATGGAAAGGTATTGGTGGCGGGTTACTATGATGGTATTGAGTTGAACGAATCTGACAAAGCTGTTTTAAAGGCAGTGCCGGACGCTGCAGAATATATTAACGAGCTATTGGGCATTTACAAGCCAGATGCGGTGGGTGCTTTTTATCAGGAGGCGCTTCAATTTCCTTCTCTTAATGTGAGGGGAATGGCGAGCGGATGGGTAGGCGACCAAGCCAGAACCATTGTCCCAGATATGGCTACTGCTGAAATTGATTTGAGGTTGGTGCCTGAAACTGACGGAGCGCGATTACAAAATCTAGTAGAAGCACATTTGAAAAAACAAGGCCATACTATTTTTAATGAAGTTCCTACCAAGGCAGATCTAATGGCCTATCCCAAAGTGATTAGACTCGAGAAAGGATCTGTTACACCTGCTTTTAGAACAGATCTGAGCCTGCCTTTTGGGGGGCATTTAAAATCTTTATTGGAAGATAATTTCAATACTGAGGTGGTGCAAATTAGAACTATGGGGGGTACCGTTCCTATTGCGCCTTTTGTGAATGCCTTAAAAATTCCTGCCTATATTTTACCTATGGTGAACCCAGACAATAATCAGCACAGCCCTAATGAAAACCTGAAAATTAGTCAGATTGAATACGGAATAAAAACCTTTTACAAGGTATTGAGCAGCCCTTTTGAATAGGGATTAAGTACCATAAAAATCTGGCACTAGACATTTAACCGCACTTTTAAAGAAGGAGTGCCTTATCTAAAAGGTTGAAGTGGAACTATCTTGAAGTATTACTTTCTTGGAAAAGCCTATCTCACAAAGACAGGTGCCATAGAATCTTTGGTCTCTTCTGCGCTGTAAGAGTAGCCTTCTAGGTTAAAAGCTAGTATTCCATCCAGGTCTTGAATATTGTTTTGAATGGCGTAACGCACCATAAGTCCTCTCGCTTTCTTAGCATAAAAACTAATGATCTTGAGTTTGTCATTTTTCCAGTCTTTAAACACTGGAGAGACCACCTTCATGTTTAAAGATTTTGCATCTAAGGCAGAAAAATATTCATTGCTCGCTAGATTCATTAGTGTTTCAGATGCCTCCATTTGGGCATTCAGATGAGCGGTTAAGGTGTCCTTCCAAAAACTATACAGGTTCTTATGGGAGCCAATTTCTAGTGAGGTTCCCATCTCCAAACGATAGGCTTGAATGAGGTCTAGCGGTTTTAGCACACCATATAAACCAGAGAGAATAAGCAATTGATCTTGTAAGGCATTTACTTCTTTTTCGCTCATTGAAAAAACATCTATACCCTGGTATACATCTCCACTGAAGGTATAAATTGCGGGTCTCGCGTTGTCTGGAGTAAAGGGCAATGTAAAATCCTGATTGCGCTGCCAGTTGAGTTGAGACAATTTATCTGAGATATTCATGAGAGCACCCAAATCTTTGGGTTTCTTTTGAGCCAATGTGGTGTTAATAGTCTTGGATTGATTTAGAAATGCGGGCTCACTGTAGTGAGTGGTCGGAATTGCTGTTTCAAAATCTAAAGACTTAGCAGGCGATATAATGAATTTCATAGCAAATAAATTTTAGCATAAAAATACAGGTTTTTAGTGATTTTTAAAAACCACTAATAAAGTCTTATTCTTGCTGGTGTTGTGCGTAAGCGCGCCACTTTTCAATACAGCTTAGCATGTCTTCTGGAATGGGAGTGTTAAAACGCATGAGCTCACCAGAGCTCGGATGCACAAAACCTAGGGTTTTGGCATGCAAGGCCTGTCTGGGCAGAGCCTTAAAAGCGTTGTCTACAAACTGCTTGTATTTAGTAAAAGTGGTGCCTTTTAAAATTTTCTCTCCACCATAGCGCTCGTCATTGAAAAGTGTATGACCAATGTGCTTCATATGAGCCCTAATCTGATGGGTCCTACCTGTTTCTAAAACACAGGAGACAAGGGTCACATAACCCAATCGTTCAATCACTTTATAATGGGTAACGGCTTCTTTTCCTTGATCTCCTTCTGGAAAAACAGCCATTTGAAGCCTGTTCTTTGGGTGTCTTCCTATATGACCCCTCACCGTCCCTTGATCTTCCTCTACATTGCCCCACACAATAGCCACGTATTCTCGCTCAGAGGTTTTGTCAAAAAACTGCTTGGCTAAATGAGTCATGGCTTTGGAGGTTTTTGCCACTACCAGTAAACCAGAGGTGTCTTTATCTATCCTATGTACAAGCCCAGGTCTGTCATCTGAATTTAAAGGAAGATCTTTTATGTGAAATAATAGGGCGTTAATTAAGGTACCTGAGTAATTTCCATGACCTGGGTGCACTACCATACCCGGTGGTTTATTAACCACCATAAGGTCCGAGTCTTCATAGACTACATCTAGAGGAATGTCTTCTGGAGCCAGGAGGAATTCATAAGGAGGATGGGTAAACATGACCTTAATTTGGTCTCCAGATTTTACCTTGTAATTCTGCTTCACCACCTGATCATTGACCCAAATATGGCCTTCTTTTGCTGCTTGCTGAATTTTATTCCGCGTGGCATTCTCAATGAAATTCATGAGATATTTATCAATCCTTAGCGGCTCTTGTCCTTTGGAAGCTGTAAAAGAGAAATGCTCAAATAAATCTTCAGATTCCTGATCTTTGTAAGCATCTATTGGCGTGTTTTGATCTGTTTGAGACATGATTGATGGGATAATAAAAACTAGGAATGAAAAACTAGAGATCTTCTCTAATTTAAATACACAATTTATATTCGATTAATTTCTATTCAATTGATTTCGGCCATTTTAAACTAGGCTCAAAGTTTTATTCTGGTATGGTCTGGTTTAAATTTGGCGTACCGTTTTCTGGTCTGTTACCATTTCCACAAATAAGTTCTATTTCTGACATCTTAGGTAATTTAAAACCTGGTTTAATGAATTTGCTCTGATACTTAACTCCATAGACCATATTCTTTCCTAAGGCGTCTATATAAGTGACTTTTTCTATTTTTAATCCAACCGCTTGTAACTTAGAGGTGGCATTTCTTTGCGTTACTTGAACCAGTTCTGGCAAACTTATGTTGGCATAGCCCGATGGATTTAACTGCAAGTATATTTTCTTGTTTGCTTTAACCTCACTTCCTGGCTTTGGACTTTGACTAATTACTGCATTTTTAGGAAAATCGCTTCTAAAATTAGCTGAGTCAATGACTTGAAATCTAAGTGATTGAGCAGCTAAAATATGAGCTACCTCAGTAATCTCTTTTTTAGTTAAATCTGGTACAACAATATAATTACCATGTTCTGTAGTCCAAGCCAACATTTGCATACTGATGACCACAACAAGTAATAGTACCAAGAAGGCACCAAAGATTTGTTTTAAAAAAAACCGGCTTTTTAAAAAAAGTATACTATTTTTCATTGCGCTTAGCGATTGCCACAAAGATAGCAAAACCTTTGTGTTAGTAATTCTCAGTATTAGATAATTTATAAAAGTGTTTTCTGATGAAAAAAACCATTGCAGTGATTATGGGAGGGTACACCAGTGAATTTGAAATTTCACTAAAAAGCGGCTCTGTAGTTGCAGCTCATTTAGATCCTGAAAAATACGAAGTATACCCTATAGTAATTTCAAAAAATAGGTGGACCTATACTACTGATCACGGCGCAGTGTATCCTATTCAAAAGGGAAATTTCAGTCTGGAACTCCCTCACAAGCAAGTGTTGTTTGACGGTGTTTTCAATGCCATTCACGGAAGCCCTGGAGAAGATGGTAAAATTCAAGCTTACTTAGAACTTTTGGGTATTCCCCAAACTGCTTGTGATTTTTATCAAGCCGCGCTTACCTACAACAAAAGAGATTTGTTAAGTGTGCTAAAGCCCTATGGAATTGCCATGGCGAAATCTTATTATCTGAACTATGGTGACCCCATAAATCACGAGGCTATTATTCAAAAAGTTGGTTTACCTTGTTTTGTAAAAGCCAATAGATCAGGAAGTAGTTTTGGTATTAGTAAGGTATTTGCAATAGATCAGATGGAGGCTGCACTTGAGATTGCTTTTAAAGAAGATAAAGAGGTGATTATTGAAGAGGCCTTGGTGGGAAGAGAGGTGTCTGTGGGAGTGATTCAATACCAAGGTAAAACAAAGGTATTGCCTATTACAGAAATTATAAGTGAAAACGACTTTTTTGACTATCAGGCAAAATACGAAGGAAAATCCACAGAAATTACCCCTGCTAAATTAAATCCTGAAGTGGAACAAAATATTATTGCTGTAGCTACATTTGTTTATAACACATTGAAATTAAAAGGCTTCACCAGATCTGAATTTATTTTAGTCAACAATGTTCCTCATCTATTAGAAGTAAATACAACACCGGGAATGACCCAACACAGCATACTACCTCAGCAAGCAAAAGAGGCTGGAATTTCGCTTCCTCAATTATTTGAAAGCGCCCTTGAATCTATATGGTAATTATTTATTATGCTGTATTTAGAAATTGGCCATACTAGCGCTTGAAAAGCAAGCATATTTAAAGCTAAAACTAAATTGTTTAATTTTGTTGCATGGATAAAAAAATAGCTGTTTTCCCGGGATCCTTTGATCCACTTACCCTTGGGCATTTAGATGTCATACAAAGAGGCATTACTCTTTTTGACAGACTTATTATTGCCATCGGGGTAAATACGGATAAAAAGTATATGTTTTCATTAGAAGAGCGATTGGAAATACTCCGCGAAACATTTAAAGACGAGCCCAAAATTAGCGTTCATACGTACAGCGGTTTAACGGTAGATTTCTGTAAAGATATTAAAGCAAACTTTATTCTTAGAGGACTCAGAAATCCTGCTGATTTTGAATTTGAAAAAGCTATTGCCCATACCAATAGAAAGCTCTCCGAAATTGAAACCGTTTTTTTACTCACCTCATCAGGTAAATCGTATATCAGTTCTTCAATTGTTAGAGATGTTATAAGACACGGAGGTGATTATTCAGGGCTAGTTCCAAAAGCAGTATTAAATATTTCAAGAGAATAGCCTGAAAATTAACCTAATTAGACCAACAAAGTTTTTAATCCCATATCTATTCAAATAAAACTTTAATGTTGGTGAAAGAGTTCTGTAGGGCCTTTTTAATTTTATCTGGACCTTTCCACTTCACTTTAACAATACCTTCTTCTAATTGCCCCAGTAAAGGCCCCTTATAAGAAGTTTTCATGGCAAACCAGTGCACTTCTTTAAGTTTGTATTGTCCGTTTCTCTTGAATATGTGATAGGTAGTTCTCAAGAAGTTTTCAATCTCCAGGCCTTTTACACCAGTTTCCTCCTCTACTTCTCTTAATGCGGCAGCTTCAATAGTCTCCCCCTTGTCTACTTTACCTTTTGGCAAATCCCACTTATCATTTCTATATATAAAAAGTACCTTTCCTTGTGGATTAGTTACTACACCTCCTGCCGCTACAACCCTAGGTATGGTCTTAGAAAACTTGTTTAATATTTCTTCGTGGTTGGGATGGTATATATATGCTTTGTCCAGCTTCTTTTTAGAAAGTGCTGAAATGGCCTTTTGAATCGCTTCCTCATTTAATGGAAAATAAGTACTTTCTTCAGATTCCGCCAGTTTATTTGTCAGAATCATAGGAGATTCATTCACAAAAACTTTATACATTTGTGTTATGATTTTAGATAGCGAAACCGCAAAACAAACAGCTGCACTATTATTACAAATTAATGCAATAAAATTGAGACCAGAAAATCCTTTTTCTTGGGCCTCAGGATGGAAATCTCCTATCTATTGCGATAACAGAATAGTGCTCTCATTTCCAGAGGCCAGAAAATTTGTTGCCACAAAAATGGCAGCGCAAATAAAAATACTTTACCCCAATCCAGATGCTATAGCTGGGGTTGCCACAGGAGCCATAGGCATAGGTTTATTGGTCGCTGAAATATTAGACCTCCCTTTTGTTTATATTAGACCTGAAGCAAAATCTCACGGAAGACAAAACAAAATTGAAGGGCAGTTGCAAGAGAACGCCAAAGTAGTTGTAATAGAAGACCTTATCTCAACAGGCAAAAGTAGTCTGAAAGCTGTTGATGCATTAGAAGAAGTAGGTGCAAAAGTTATGGGAATGTTAGCTATTTTCACTTATGGTTTTGAAACTGCTGAAGAAAATTTCCTAAAGCAAAATACCACTCTTCATACCTTGAGCGACTACAGCCATTTAATTACACAAGCATCTAACGAGGGTACTGTAAGCACTGACCACCTAGACACTTTGAAAGAATGGAGGAAAAATCCCTCTCAGTGGAACCAACAATAATTCATAAGCAGTTGGTCTTACAAACACTTACTTATCGGAACAAACGGAAGTTTCGATCAAACCAAAAGATTTTTATAATATGCTAATAGAAACGAGCCCAGTACTTTTAAACACTTCTGACGAATCGGTATTTAACTTCTTAAATGAAATTAAGAATTTCGAACACCTCATGCCAGAAAACACCAGTAAATTTGAAGTACTTAGTGAGGATCGTTTTCTCTTCGCTTTAAAAGGAATGCCGGAAATAGTTTTGCAAAAAAATGGATCAGAGGCCAACTCATATATATTATTGGGTGCTGCAAGTGATAAGTTACCTTTCACGCTTAAAGGAAATATCGTTAATAAAGGTGAAGACAGCACAGAAGTGCAATTGGTTTTTGAAGGCACCTTCAATGCCATGATGGAAATGATGATTAAGACACCTATTACAAATTTCATAAACGCATTATCTGAAAACTTAACTAAAGTTCAATTTTAAGTAAGCACACTCAGCGCTGTTAAAGTTTCAAGGACACCTCCTTAAACTGAAAGAACTCTTTTAAACCTTCTTGGTTTTCAATGATCAATGCTCCATTAGAGGAAACCCCTCTAATAATCCCTTGGAAGCTTTTTTGATTAGAACGTTTAAAAGTATTAACCACTCCAAGGCCAAACAATTGGCTTTCATAGCTGAACTTTAATGAGGGATAAGATATTTGCTCCATCTCGGTGAGCGATTTATCTAATTGAATCATTAAGATCTCAAGTAAGTAGTCTAGTTTAATAGCTAGCTTGGAATGTTCACTTAGTGCGGTAGCCTTTGTTATTTCAGGCATTGAAAACTTAAAAACATTCAATCCTATCCCAATGACACTTGAAGTGATTTCATTTCCTTGAATGGTATTCTCAATAAGAATTCCACCTGCTTTTTTACCCTGGATTAAAATATCATTAGGCCATTTAACCATTACGTGCTCTGAAAACAGCGCGAAGACTTGACGCACTGCTAAAGAAATTGACATGGCTATTATAAATTGATCCTTTAAAGGTATCTTCAGTTGCTTTTTATAAATACTCAAGCTAATACTACTGCCCTTTGAACCCATCCAACTGTTTCCCATTTGTCCTCTTCCTGCTGTTTGCTCTGTAGCTACAACAAAAGTATTGTCTTGTAACATTTCTTTACCCAAAAGGTCTTTGAGGTAATCATTTGTAGAAGAAATTTTATCCAAATAAATAAGGGGCATAAATAAAGATTTAATCTTTTAAAACAGGGCTAAAAAGCTGTTTAATCTTATGTTAAAAACAATAGCTAAGAACGTAAAAATATAATAACTTTGTAAAAATTTAAATTTTTTAAATGTTAGATAAAAAAGGAGACGTAGATAATCTTATCTCATTAATTCTCAATGGAATAGAAGAAGTAAAAGGTTTAGATATTCAATTATTAGATCTTCGGGAAATAGAAAACACAGCCTGTGATTATTTCATTATTTGTAATGGAACTTCAAATACACATGTTAATGCCGTTGTTGGATCTATACAAAAAATAGTCAGCAAAACCATTCAAGACAAACCTTGGCATGTAGAAGGGTCTGAAAATGGAGAGTGGGTTTTACTGGATTATGTGAATGTTGTAGTTCACGTTTTTCAGAAACACATCAGAGAATATTACGACATAGAAAGCCTTTGGGGAGACGCCAAGGTCACTGCAATAACGAGTCCATCAAACTAAAAAATAAAATGGCAAAAGAATCTAAAATAAGTCCTAAGAAACCAAAGTTCAATGCATGGTGGGTATACGCCACTGTAATAGCTTTACTAATAGGGTTTCAATTTATGAGCAGTGGTCTTTCTAACACGAGAAAGACAACCACTTCTGAACTGCAATCTTATTTGAAGAATGGGGATATTAATAAAATCATTATTATTAGTAACACCAGGCAAGCCAAAGTATTTTTAACCAAGGAAGCACTGGCTAAAGAAGTACATAAAGATGTTGCTGAAAAATCATTCAATCTAAGCGGCTTAAGTCCAGAGTATATATTAGACTTTGGTGACCTTCAAAATTTTGAAAACGATATTAAGACCATTAAATCAGAATTTCAATTAGACACCTTAGTAGACTACGAGACTGAATCTAATGTATTTGGAGATTTACTTTTATCACTTTTACCCTTTGTACTGATCATTGGTATTTGGATTTACGTAATGAGGAGAATGTCTGGTGGCGCTGGTGGCGGGGGCGGAGGCCAAATTTTCAATATTGGAAAATCCAAAGCCAAACTATTTGATGAGAAGACAGACACCAGAACTTCTTTTAAAGATGTGGCAGGTTTAGAAGGTGCCAAAGAAGAAGTAGAAGAAATCGTTTCTTTCTTAAAACACCCAGAAAAATATACTTCCCTTGGAGGTAAAATTCCAAAAGGTGCTTTGTTGGTAGGACCTCCTGGAACAGGAAAAACATTATTGGCAAAAGCAGTAGCTGGTGAAGCTAAGGTCCCTTTCTTTTCTCTTTCAGGATCTGATTTTGTAGAGATGTTTGTTGGGGTTGGTGCTTCTAGAGTGAGGGATTTATTCAAACAAGCAAAAGAAAAATCTCCTGCTATTATCTTTATTGACGAGATAGACGCCATTGGTCGCGCTAGAGGTAAAAATAATATGACAGGGTCTAATGATGAAAGAGAGAACACCCTAAACCAATTACTGACAGAAATGGACGGTTTTGGCACCAATACAAATGTTATAGTCTTAGCTGCCACAAACAGAGCAGATGTATTAGACAAAGCATTGATGAGGGCAGGCCGTTTTGATAGGCAAATCTATGTAGATTTACCAGATATAAGAGAGCGTAAAGAAATATTTGAGGTTCATTTAAAGCCAATAAAGACCTCTGAAAAATTAGATGTAGATTTCTTAGCCAAACAAACCCCAGGATTTTCTGGAGCAGATATTGCCAACGTTTGTAATGAAGCTGCTCTTATTGCAGCAAGAAAAGATAAAAAGGCTGTTAGCAAACAAGACTTTTTAGATGCAGTAGATAGGATTGTAGGTGGATTAGAAAAGAAAAACAAAATTGTTACCCAGTCTGAAAAAGAAACCATTGCCTATCACGAAGCTGGACACGCAACAGTGAGTTGGATGTTAGAGCATGCCGCTCCTCTTGTGAAGGTAACCATTGTTCCAAGAGGGCAATCTCTAGGAGCTGCATGGTACTTACCAGAAGAAAGGTTGATTGTTAGGACAGAGCAAATGCTAGATGAAATGTGTGCCACTTTAGGAGGGCGTGCCGCAGAAAAGGTAATTTTCAATAAAATATCTACGGGAGCCTTGAGCGACTTGGAAAAAGTGACCAAGCAAGCGAGGGCTATGGTTACTGTTTACGGCTTAAATGAATCATTGGGAAATATCACTTACTACGATTCTTCAGGACAGTCTGAATACGGTTTCACTAAGCCATATAGTGAGGAAACCGCTCAGAAAATAGACAAAGAAATTTCTATCCTAATAGAGGCGCAGTATCAAAGAGCTATTGAACTTTTAGAGGAAAACAAAGAAAAACTTACTACATTAGCAAAAAGGTTGTTAGAAAAAGAAGTGATTTTTAAGGACGATTTGGAAAAAATCTTTGGTGAAAGACCTTTTATTCCAGCACCAAAAGCCCTTCAAAAAGAAGCTACTGCCAACCCAGATGATGAAGCCAATGCAGGTATTTCAGACAGTCTAGAAAATAAAGAAGAAAATGATTCTTCCATCGTAACAGAAAGTACCCTAGAAGATGCGAATGACTCAAATATAACAAAAGAAGAAGGTAAAGCGTAATATTGAATTTTTTTAGCAAAATATTTGGATCCTCTAAAAACAACCCCGCTTCAAGCCAGGTTGAGAGGTCCAAGTACATGCCAGAAGAAAAAACGCCTATAGACGAATTATTCACCATTAATTTCAAAAAAAATGGAGGTAAATTCTTATACTGCGAAGACAAAGATGAAGCATTAGCACTTTTGAATAACATACTTGATGAGAACGATTGGAAAGAAAAACCCCTGCTCACTTTAGACAAGAACATGGCGCTATTTTGCTCCAACGCAGGATATGAAACTACTCATAAAACACAGGGAGCTGGTGTATTTTTCACCTCCTGTGAACACCTGATTGCTTTGAACGGCTCAATTTTAGTGAGTGACAGTCAGTTTGGAGAAAATAAGCTGCCGGACTTACCAGAAATCATCATAGTATTTGCCAAAACCAGCCAAATGTTAGAAACCATTCAAGATGGTTTAAAACAAATTAAAAAAAACTATCCTAAACAGATACCAGGTAATATAACCGCCATTAAGAACTTCAAGAAAGAAACTGAAGGTCAAAAAGATTTTATGAGCTACGGAAGTAGCAATAAAGATGTGTATCTGATTCTTCTAGAAGACCTTTAAATGAGAGAATTAATAAGAAGGCTCCTCACAGGGGCGGTCTATGTATTTATTTTACTAGCAGCAGTTTTTTTAAACTCGGATGCCTTTGATTTTCTATTTATGGCCTTTGGATTAGCCTGTATTTATGAATACAAAAGAATCACAAAATTACGCGGTTACTATTTATTCATGGCTTATTTAGCCCTTTGGTGGTTGTTTATTTACCTCATCCAAAACAGTTTTACTATAGGACTTTTACTCGCTACTACCTTAGGTATAAATACATTCTTATTGAAATATCTGTTAACTAAAAAGAAACAACAGCTCACGAAAAGCATGACCTTTATCTCTGGAGTATTTTACATAGGAGGCGGATGCATTTTTCTCACCCTTATTCCCTACACTACCCCTGAATTTGCCAAAATGCTCATAACGGGTATTTTTCTGATCATATGGATGAATGATTCCTTTGCTTATTTGGTGGGTAAACAGTTTGGGAAAAATAAATTATACCCCTCTGTATCTCCAAAAAAAACTGTTGAAGGTGCCGTCGGTGGGCTCTTATTTGGACTTTTAGCCGCAGTTTTAATCGCTCAAATAGACCCGCTACTTTCTTTAAGCCAATGGCTAATTCTTGCCACGGTAGTTGTGATTACAGGAAATTTAGGAGACCTCCTTGAATCTAAATTCAAACGTGTTGCTGGCGTAAAAGACAGCGGCGCAATTTTACCTGGCCACGGAGGGATGTTAGATAGACTAGATAGTCTTATATTTGCCGCACCATTTGCATATTTGCTCATCATTATCTTTAATTAGTTATGTTTCACAGAGAAGGTTTTAAGATTATTGCGATCACTTTTATTATTGTTGGAGCTATGGCCCTCACGGCCGATGTCTATATTACAAATCACCTAATCAAATATGGTGTACAAGGTGTTGCATTGACTATCCTGGTGTTGATTTTACAATTTTTCAGAAACCCAAAAAGGGCTGTTCAGTTTAATCTCAATGAAATTATCGCTCCTGTAGATGGCAAAGTTGTTGTCATAGAAGAGGTAGAAGAAAAGGAATACTTTAAAGGGAAAAGAAAGCAAGTTTCCATCTTCATGTCTCCCTTAAACGTGCATGTAACAAGATATCCTGCTAGTGGTGTAATACAATACTCAAAATACCACCCTGGTAAATACTTAGTGGCATGGCACCCTAAAGCTAGTGAGGAAAATGAAAGAACTACCATAGTGATTAAAACACCCAAATTTGGCGATATATTATACAGACAAATCGCTGGTGCTTTAGCCAGAAGAATTGTTAATTACGCCAAAAAAGGAGATAAAGCCATTCAAGGAGCAGATGCAGGTTTTATAAAATTTGGTTCAAGAGTAGACCTTTTCCTCCCCCTAGATTGTATTGTCACTGTAGGGCTTAATCAAAAAGTAGTAGGGGCTAAAACTGTTATAGCTACTTTAAGGGATGAAGATGAGTAGTACTTTAGAAGCGGATTTCAACAAAGCGGTTGCTAGAGTAAATAGCAGCAACAAATCCCTGCCTCCTGACACCATGCTTAAATTATATGCACTTTATAAAATAGCCACTAAAAATCAAGAAAATCCAAGTGGGGACAAGCCTTTAATCAACGCGTTTAAAGCAAATGCATTATTCCAGGCCAAACACATGAGTATTGAAACTGCTATGTTAGAATATATTACTATTGTAGAGAAAGAGGCGTTCTAGTTAAGCCTACAGGTACTCTAATATAAAGCTAGATACTAACTTGAAATTACTTTTGTGCCATGGGTTAATCTCGACTGGAAAAAGTTAAATAAAAGTCCAATCAAACTCAACATAAAGTAAGCGTATAAAACTATTCTCCAGGCATAAAAATGCTCAGGAGCTCCAACAGAATCTATAAAGAAAACACTAGCTAGTAAGCCCAATGAAATTCTAAATAACTCTGTGAAATACGCACTTTTCCAGCGGTCCATAAACATAGAATAGCTAAATACACTAAGGGCTATATACGAAGCCAAAAAGATAAACTCAGTTGCTTCAAGACTGCCTACCTCTGAAAGTCCTAGGAGAAGGATCATAGAAACACCTAGCAATTGAAAAACAGCATAGGCCTTAAATAAGGAACTTCCTGACTCTGGGTAGCGTTTAAAATTAAATACATCCTCTATTATTTCTACAGGGTAATTGTTTGCGACATCGGCGGGACGCCAACCAGTAGGCATAAACCAGATTCGCAGCTTATCTATCCATAATCTTGTGCGCCAAGCGTCTTTAGCTATTTGCCAAAAATGCATGAAATTAATGGTCAATGGGTTCCATGTATTGACCTGTTTTAAAACACCGTATTGTGGAGGGTCACTGGCTAGCTCTTCTTGAAAAGTGCCAAACATACGATCCCAAATACTAAAAACTTGACCTAAATTTTTATCTATATAGCGCTCATTTATGGCATGGTGTACCCTATGTTGTGAAGGAGTAACTATAATATACTCTAAAAATCCCAATTTACCTATATGCTGGGTATGATACCAAAACTGAGCAAATAGGTGAACCGGAGCCAATATGGCAATCACTTTATAGGGGACGCCTAACAATGCTGCTGGGAGAAGCAATAGGGGAAAATAAGCAATTAGATTAGAAACAGATTGCCTCAACGCGCAGGCTAAATTAAAAGACTCACTACTATGGTGAATCATATGCTGGTTCCAGAAAATATTGATTTTATGACTGAGTCTATGGTTCCAATAACCTGCAAAATCTATGCAGATAAAACCAATTACCCAATCCCACCAATGCATCTCCAAAGGAGCTACATTAAAAAAAGTCAATATACTTGGATAAGTAACCAATACAATACCCAAACCTAAGGTGTCCTTTAAAATATTTGTAATACCTGAACTAATACTAGATACAGTATCTAACACACCATAAGTGATTTTCTTTCGCCAATACCCATACCCAATTTCAATTAAAATGAGTACTAAGAATAAAGGTATCGCAATTAATAGAGCGTTCGCATAAGCTTCCATAGCATGAATAGGCTTGTACTTTAAAATATACTAGCCTCTCAAATATACTAAACTTTGTTCAAGTGTTTCAATTTTAGCTATGGCGTCCGATTGCTTTTTCTTTTCTAAAGCAATAACGGCTTCTGGGGCGTTCGAAACAAATCTGTCATTTGACAGTTTCTTCTCTACAGAAGTTAAAAAACCTTTGGTATAGGCCAATTCTTCAGTTACTTTAGCTATTTCTGCGTCCACATCAATAGCCCCAGCAATAGGGATAAAGTATTCATATGCATCTACCCTAAAACTAAGGGCCCCTTCAATTGGAGATTGGGTAAGTTGAAGTGGTGTTAAATTAGCCAATTTTTCAATTCCAGCAGTCCAATATAACAATGGATTAGATGGGTGCATTACAAACATGTCTAGCACTTCTTTTTGGGCAATTTGCTTTTCTTTTCTTATTGTTCTCACCTCAGATACAACTTGCTTGGCCCACTCAAATCCAGCCAATAAATCTGATTGATCTACTGGACTCACCTCTGGCCAATGATTTACAATGAGGGCTTCTTCTGGGGATCTTTCTTTAATTTGTTGCCAAATATCCTCTGATAAGAATGGCATAAAGGGGTGTAATATCCTTAAATTATTTTCCATTAAAGCAATCACCTGAGTTTTTGTAGTTCTATCTACAGCTTGCTGATATTGGGGCTTGATTAACTCTAAAAGCCATGAACTATAATTTTCCCATAACAATTTGTAAGTAGCCATTAATGCATCTGAAATTCTGTACTTACTAAAGTGGTCTTCTATTTCTAATACCGTTTTATTAAATAATGCTGAATACCATTCAATGGCTGTTTTGGCAGATTCAGGTTGTGGAATATCTGCTACTTCCCACGATTGTATTAATCTAAAGCCATTCCATATTTTATTGGCAAAATTCTTTCCTTGTTGGCACAATGCCTCGTCAAACATGAGGTCATTTCCTGCAGCTGAACTCAATAAGAGCCCTACCCTCACACCATCTGCACCATAGTCTTCTATAAGTTTTAATGCGTCTGGTGAATTACCTAGAGATTTAGACATTTTTCTTCGTTGCGCATCTCTTACCAAGCCGGTAAAATACACATTAGAAAAAGGTTTTTCTCCTCTAAATTCATAACCTGCAACCACCATTCTAGCCACCCAGAAAAATATAATATCTGGTCCTGTAACCAAATCATTGGTGGGGTAGTAATAGTTTATCTCTTCATTATCTGGCTCGAGTATACCATTAAATACACTCATAGGCCATAACCATGAAGAAAACCAGGTGTCTAAAGCGTCTTCATCTTGTCTTAAATCTTGAGAAGTTAAGCTTGAATTGCCTGACTTCTCCCTAGCAAGTGTTAATGCTGTTTCAATATTTTCAGCCACCACAAAGTCTTCTCTTCCAGCTCCAAAGTAATAAGCAGGTATTTGTTGTCCCCACCACAATTGTCTAGAAATATTCCAATCACGAATGTTTTCCATCCAGTGACGGTATGTATTTTCAAACTTTTTAGGAAACAACTTTATCTCTTCATCCTCTAAAACAGCCTTTAAAGCAGGTTGGGCTAAAGTCTCCATTTTTAAAAACCATTGGTCAGATAGTCTAGGTTCTATAACCGCTTTAGTTCTTTCTGAAGTACCCACTTTATTAAGGTGCTGCTCCGTTTTCACTAAGAAATTTTGAGCTTCTAAATCTTTTGAAACCTTTTTTCTAGCATCAAACCGGTCCATTCCCTCGTAACCCATACCAAAAGAATTCAAAGTGGCATTTGGGTTGAAAATATCAATAACCTCCAGGTTGTGCTTTTCACCAAGTGCTTTGTCATTTAGATCGTGTGCCGGTGTTACTTTTAAGCAACCTGTTCCAAATTCCATATCTACATAAGCATCTGCTATGATTGGAATCTCTCTTCCACAAAGTGGTACAATGGCTTTTTTACCGTGAAGATGAGTAAAACGTTTGTCTTCAGGGTGAACACAAATAGCCGTATCACCAAAAATAGTTTCAGGTCTTGTTGTAGCAATGGTAAGCCTTTGATCACTTCCAGCTACTTGATAGGAAATATAATATAATAAACCTTGTTTCTCTTCATAAATAACCTCCTCATCTGATAAAGTGGTGAGTGCCTCAGGATCCCAATTCACCATTCTATTGCCCCTGTAGATAAGGCCTTTATTAAACAAGTCTACAAAGACTTTAATCACAGAATTGGACAAATTAGGATCCATAGTAAAAGCGGTCCTATCCCAATCACAAGAGCAGCCTAATTTTTTAAGCTGATCCAAAATAACACCTCCATATTCGTTTTTCCATTCCCAAGCATGGGCTAAAAACTCCTCTCTGCTCAGGTCTGATTTAGAAATACCTTGCTCTTTGAGTCTTGCTACTACTTTTGCTTCTGTTGCAATTGAAGCGTGATCGGTTCCAGGTACCCAGCATGCATTAAAACCTTGCAATCTTGCTTTTCTAATGAGTACATCTTGAATGGTATTGTTTAGCATATGTCCCATATGTAAAACTCCAGTGACGTTTGGCGGAGGAATAACTATGGTATATGGGGTTCTCTCGTCTGGTGTAGAAGCGAAAAATTTGTGCTTCATCCAATAGTCATACCATTGGTTTTCAATTTGTTGGGGGGAATATTTGGAAGCAGTCTCCATGAGATATAGTAGTTAGGCTTGTTTTTAGCAAATAATTAGATACAAAAATAAGGATACTCTGTCTCTCTTGAAAGAATTTTGTTCCTTGTTATGAAAAGAATTATATTTGATATACTTCTAAACTTTAGAAAAATGAAAAAATTACTATTCTTACTAGCGGTATTCTTTGTGCACAATACCGTTTTAGCTCAAGAAAAAATCGCCAAAATAACTTTCAAATCCGAAACCATAGATTATGGAACAATTGAAGTAAACAGTGACGGAATTAGGGTATTTGAGTTCACCAATACCGGAGACGCTCCTCTGGTCATTACTGAAGTGAATTCCAGCTGTGGTTGCACAATTCCAAAAAAACCAGAGGCTCCTATTTTACCGGGCAAAACAGGTGAAATTCAAGTGAAATACAATACTGCTTTAGTGGGACCTATAAGAAAAGCAATTACCGTTAAATCCAATGCGGACACACCCACCAAAATACTAACTATCAAGGGTATGGTTAAAAAAATAGAATAATTTTAAAAAAAACAAGCTGGGCTTGTTTTTGATTCATAATTTCGCAAAAAAAATCCATGCCAGCATTGTCAAAAAAAGGGCGTTCTATGCCCGAATCTCCCATTCGAAAACTTGTGCCTTTTGCAGAAAATGCGAAAGCGAGAGGTATTGAAGTGATCCATTTAAATATTGGTCAGCCAGATATTAAAACACCTCAAATCGCATTAGATGCTGTATCTAATGCAAAAATTGAAGTGCTGGCTTACAGTAGAACAGAGGGCTCCGATGCTTATAGAGACAAATTGGCACAGTATTACAAACTACACCAGGTCGCTGTTACAAAAGAAGATATTATAGTAACTACTGGAGGATCTGAAGCATTGTCTTTTGCCATGGGAAGCGTTGCTGATCCAGGAGATGAAATCATTATCCCGGAACCTTTTTACGCTAACTACAATGGATTTGCAGCAGCAAACGACATTACAGTTGTTCCTGTAGTTTCTAGGCTATCCGAGAATTTTGCCCTACCCCCAATAGCTGATTTTGAAAAATTAATTGGACCAAAAACAAAGGCCATTGTCATTTGCAACCCTGGAAACCCAACAGGTTACCTCTATACAAAAGAAGAACTAGAAGCCTTATCTGCTTTGGTCAAAAAGCACAATATTTTTCTAATCGCAGATGAAGTATATAGAGAGTTTACATACGAAGGGGCTGTACACCACTCCATTTTAACATTAGAAGGAATAGCAGACTACGCTATAGTGGTAGATTCTGTTTCAAAAAGATACAGTATGTGTGGCGCTCGTATAGGTTGTTTGGTCTCAAAAAATAAAGCGTTCATTCATACAGCTATGAAGTTTGCTCAAGCGAGGCTTTCTCCTCCTACCTATGCGCAAATAGCCGCTGAAGCTGCTTTAGACACTCCTTCTTCATACTTTAAATCTGTAAATACTGAATATCAAAAAAGAAGAGATGTATTAATCACTGGTCTAAAAAAAATTCCTGGGGTAGCTGTGGCTAATCCAAGAGGGGCTTTTTACTGTGTTGTTGCTTTGCCGGTTGCAGATGCTGATAATTTTGCCAAGTGGCTACTCGAAACTTTTTCTGTAGATGGAAAAACAATCATGGTTGCTCCGGCAGCAGGTTTTTATGCCACGCCTGGTTTAGGCAAAAATGAGATTAGGATTGCCTATGTGTTAGAAGAACAGCAATTAATCATTGCTACAGAAATTCTAAAAAAAGCTTTGGAGGTTTATCCAAATTAATGAATGTTTATAAAGACATATCCATTAAACCACACAATAGCTTTGGCATAGATGTCAATGCAGCTTACTTTTCAGAGAGTTACCATTTAGAAGATTTAAAAAACCTTCTGACGAATCGCTGCCATTCTAATGTATTTATTATTAGTGGAGGCAGCAACCTTTTACTCACCAAAGATATAGATGCCCATGTGATTAAAATATGCCACAAAGGAATAAAACTAGTTACTGAAACAGAAAAGGAGGTTATATTAGATGTCGCAGCTGGAGAAAATTGGCACGATTTAGTTCTATGGTGTTTAGATCATCATTACGGAGGTATTGAAAACTTATCCCTGATACCTGGCTGTGTAGGTAGCGCTCCAATACAAAATATTGGAGCCTATGGTGTTGAGTTAAAAGATGTTTTTGTGTCCTGTGAGGTGCTGGAAATAGAAACGCTTAAAACATTTACTCTCTCAGCTCAGGCCTGCGAGTTTGGTTACAGAACTTCTGTTTTTAAAACAGCCGCCAAAGGGAAATACGTTATTTGTGCTATTAGGATTCGCCTTTCTAAACAGCCCCATAGGCTACAGACCAAATATGGAGATATTCAAAGGGTCTTAAAAGAAAATAATACAGATAAAAATCCCAGTATAAAGGATGTCTCAGAGGCTGTTATAAGTATTCGAAAATCAAAATTACCCGATCCAAAAATATTAGGAAATAGTGGTAGTTTTTTTAAAAACCCAACGGTTGACAGTGATTTTTTTAATGCTTTTCATGCTAAATGGCCAAAGGCACCATTTTATAAGATCACAGATAATCAATACAAAATTCCTGCTGGCTGGCTCATAGAGCAGTCTGGATTAAAGGGATACAGAGAAAATGACGCTGGAATTCACGAAAAACAAGCTTTAGTCATTGTTAACTATGGAAATGCTAGTGGAAAACAACTTTTAGCTATAGCCCAAAAAGTCATTCAAACAGTCAAAGAAAAATTTGCCATACATTTAGATCCTGAAGTAAATATCATTTAGCCAACATTGATGGGTATAGACACGACAATTGTTGGACTCTTAAAAGCTAAGGATGAAAAAGCCCTCAGTTTACTTTATGATAACTATTCAGAGGTGCTTTATGGGGTTTGTTTTCAAATATTAAAAGACACCTCAGCTGCAGAAGACGCCCTTCAGGAAAGTTTTATAAAAATTTGGAAAAACAGCCATACTTACGATCAAAAAAAAGCTAAATTATTTACCTGGATTTTAAGAATTACACGCAACACTGCTATTGATTTATACCGAAAGACAAACAAAACAAAACCCTTAGAAGTCCAAATAGGCATAAGCACCGTAAATATTAAAGACCAAGGATTTGAAAGTGACCACCTAGATGTTCAAAATCATATGGATCGATTAGCACAAAAAAATAAAGCGGTACTAGAAGCTATTTTCTTTTTTGGCATGACACAAAGAGAAGTGGCTGATTATTTAGGTATTCCTTTGGGTACAGTAAAATCTAGGCTTAGAATTGGATTAAAAGAACTGGGAAATGTATATCAGTTTAAGCAATAAAAAATGGAAGAAAATACTGCAGCTATAATCGCATCGGGTGATCTTGAATTATATGTATCTGGAAGTCTGGATCCTCAAGAGACCCTTCGAATTGAAAGCCTCATTGAAAATAATCCTCATTTAAAAGCACACCTAGACTTATTAGAAAGCAATCTTTTAGAATTTAGCGCGCAATACAAAAAAACACCTTTAAAATCCTTAAAAGCCAACATTGAACGACAGGTAAAAAGAATAGAGCGGTTGGCCAAATTTTCATGGGCTTCCATTGTTTTAGCTGTCGTAGTCTTTTTAATGACTTCTCTTTATGTGTTCAAAGAGACCAAAAGAATGCGAACCCAGCAGTCTATAGTGAATGATCAGATTAAAGAACTCACTACAGATTTTGATCAAAAACTAGAAGACCTGAGGAATCAGTTTATAGTACTTCAAAGCCCACAAACCGAGAAAAAAGAGCATGAATCTCAATACAATGAGGTCTCCTTTAATTTTTCTTCTTATCTCAATAAAGAGAAGAGATTGGGATTCTTACAATTCGACAACTTACCCAAACTACCAGAAAATATGTGTTTCCAAATATGGGTAAGTCGCAATGGAGTTAAAGAAAATATTGGAATTCTTTCTAAAATTGACAAACAACAATTAATTCAAATTCCTTTTAAAGAAAAGGGTACAATACATATCACTATTGAAGAAAAACCTGGGAATCCAAACCCTGACCCTAAAGCATCCTTAGCCAATATACCTATTGGATAAGTGTGTTGCAATAGCATATTTTGTACCTTTGTAAAAAAAGATAAAAAATGAAGTTAATTTTCATTACAATTGGACTTTTAGGATTAGGTTTCGCTGGTATTGCGATAAAAATTTGGGCCAAAAAAGATGGTGCTTTCTCAGGAACATGTGCCAGTCAAAGTCCTTTTTTAAATAAAGAAGGGGAAGCCTGTGGGATGTGTGGAAAACTTCCATCTGAGCAGGAATGTAGAAATGAAATAGTCCAATAAAGAACCATTGATTTTAGCCCCCGAAAACATATCAAAAACCATTCAAAATGCTAAATCCGGTCAGCAACTGGCTTTTAGTAATCTCTTGGATACATTTTGGAATGATGTGTACAGCTTTCAGCTGCTTAGAACAAAAAACGAGTTAGAGGCAGAAGACATTACAATTGAAACTTTTTCTAAAGCTTTTGATAAAATTAATAGCTACAAAGAAGAGTTTGTGTTTAAAACCTGGCTCATTACTATTTCAAAGAACCTCCACATAGATCTCTTAAGAAAACGGAAAAGAAGCCTTGAGAACAATACTTTCTCTTATCAAAATACCACAGGAGAATCGGAGGTTTTAGACAGTACTCCAAGTGCTGAAGATCAATTGATACAGCAACAAAATTTAGCAGATTTACTCACAGAAATAAAAAAGCTAAAACCCGCTTATCAAAAAGTAATTAACCTGCGATATTTTAATGAAATGAGTTATGCTGAAATGGCATTGGAATTAGGTGAACCAGTAAATAACATTAAAGTAAAAGCACTTAGGGCAAGAAAATTATTGTCCGAATTGATTAGGAACAAGCCTTTGATTTAGGGTTTTTATCCCCATTGTTTATTATATTTGCTTAAAAAAAGATGGCTACCGATACAATTACACCCACCAAAGACAAGCCTAAGGCAGGAAAGCCAAAATGGTTAAGGGTTAAACTCCCCACCGGTCAGAAATACACCCAACTTAGGAGTTTGGTAGATAAATATGATTTACATACCATTTGTACTTCTGGAAGCTGCCCAAATATGGGTGAATGTTGGGGAGAAGGTACGGCAACATTTATGATCTTAGGAAATATTTGTACCAGATCTTGCGGATTTTGCGGTGTTAAAACGGGGAGACCTGAAACAGTAGATTGGGAAGAACCTGAGAAAGTGGCACGTTCTATTCAAATAATGGGTATAAAACACGCTGTAATTACTTCCGTAGACAGAGATGACCTTCAAGATATGGGTTCTATTATATGGGAAGAAACAGTAGGTGCTATCCGCAGGTTAAATCCAACAACGACCTTGGAAACACTTATTCCTGATTTTCAAGGAATCACAAGACATTTAGACAGAATTGTCAGGGCTAATCCTGAGGTGGTTTCTCACAATATGGAAACCGTTAAAAGACTTACAAGAGCCGTAAGGATTCAAGCCAAATACGAGAAGAGTTTAGAGGTACTAGCCTATCTTAAAAAAGCTGGGATTAACAGAACTAAGTCTGGTATAATGTTAGGGCTAGGTGAAAAAGAAGAAGAGGTTATTGAGACCTTAAAGGATTTAAGAAATGCACAAGTAGACGTAGTGACCATAGGTCAATACTTACAACCTTCTAAAAATCATCTCCCTGTGACAGAATTTATTACGCCTGAACAGTTTAAAAAATATGAAACTATTGGTTTAGAAATGGGCTTTAGACATGTGGAAAGTGGCGCATTAGTAAGATCTTCCTATAAAGCACACAAACACATGCTTTAACAGCATAAACTCTAGATGAAAAAAATAAAAATAGGTATTAATGGGTTTGGCCGAATTGGTCGAACACTATTTCGCCTTCTAATCAACCACCCTTCTATTGAGGTGGTTGCAATTAATGACCTTGCTCCAGCAAAAACACTCGCCCATCTTTTAAAATATGACTCTATACACGGTGTTTTGGGTCAAGATATCATTGGATTGGATCACGCTATACTAGTGGCTAAAAATAAAATTCCTGTCTTCAATGAAGCGTCTATTGATTCTATATCTTGGCAAGAAACTGGTGCCGAAATAATCATTGAAGCAACCGGTAAGTTTAAAAACAAAAGTCTGTTATCTCTACATCTCAAAGAGGGTGTGAAAAGAGTTATTTTAGCAGCACCTCCTGAGGAAGACAATATTCCAATGATCATTATGGGTATTAATGAGCACAGTTTAAAAAAAGGAGACCAAATTATTTCAAATGCTTCTTGCACTACAAATAATGCAGCACCAATGATAGCAATAATCAAAGAATTGTGCGGCATTTCAGAGGCTTATATCACTACAGTTCATTCATATACTTCGGACCAAAGTTTACACGATCAGCCTCACAGAGATCTCAGAAGGGCCAGGGCTGCAGGACAATCAATAGTACCTACTACAACAGGTGCTGCAAAAGCACTCACCAGAGTGTTTCCAGATCTTGCTGAAGTAATGGGTGGTTGTGGCATAAGGGTGCCTGTGGCAAATGGTTCATTGACCGATATTACATTTAATGTCATAAAACCAACAACTATTACTGAAATAAACACTACATTTAAAAAAGCTGCTGCTGGAAAATTTAAACATATTTTAGCTTATACTGAAGATCCTATTGTATCTGTAGACATAAACAGCAGTCCTTATTCTTGTACTTTTGACGCTCAAATGACCTCTGTCATAGGTAATATGGTTAAAATTATCGGTTGGTACGACAATGAAACAGGTTATAGTAATAGGCTGGTAGACTTAATTTTACATACTAGAAAAATAGCAAGTCCATAAATATGATCCTTCCAATTAACATCTCAATAACACCTTTACTATTGTTTTTGCTGATTGGTATTTTTGGAATCTTAGCAATTATCATAGTGTTTTTGCTCTTAAAGAATAAAAATGAAAGGCGCAAGAATATCATTAAGTTAGAGAAATCACTGGCTTTTAACACTACTCTAAGTCATGAACTAAGAACGCCTTTGTATGCAGTAACAGCTATCTCTAAAAGCTTATTACAAAACTCACCTAAGGCGTCGCAAATAGAAGACCTACAAATACTGGAAAAAGCATCGAATTATTTGGTTAAATTAATTAACGATTCTCTTCTGTTAAAAAAGATTGATGCAAAAAAGTTAAGCCACCACCAAGAAACTTTTTATTTAGATAGGTTGGTTAACCAGGTCTCCAAAACCGTAGAAAAACAAATTGCTTTTTCAGACGTTAAAATAATTATCAAAATAGATCCCACTATTCCAAATCATTTAATAGGAGATCCTGTTAAATTGAGTCAAATATTAATAAACCTATTAAACAACGCAGCCAAGTTTGGTGAAAAAAAACCAGTTTACATAGAAGTAGTAGCTCGAAATATCTACGAAAAAAACTGCGTAATTTGTTTTAAAATTATTGACCATGGAAAAGGGATTCTCAAGGAAGATCAAGGGAAAATTCTCAAACACTTTCATCAATTAGAATCAAAAAATAAATCTTTTGGTAGTGGACTAGGATTACCTATTGTTGTGGCACTATTAAAAATCCTAAACAGTGAATTGGTTATAAAGAGTACCGTAAATAAAGGAAGTGAATTTAGTTTTTCTCTAAACTTCAAGATTAATTCAAAAGACATTACAGAAAAACTAAAAGTAGATAAAACTGCGCTTAAAGACCTCATTGTTTTAGTGGTAGACGACAATCAAATCAACCAAGTAATTACCATTAAAACCTTGGAGAAAATTGGTGTTAAAGCAATGCCTTGCCACTCTGGATCAGAAGCTATTCAATTGGTTGCTTCCAATAGCTTTGACCTTGTCCTTATGGATCTACATATGCCTGTGATGACGGGAGAAGAGGCTACAAAAAAAATAAGATCCACCAATAAATCTATTCCAATTGTAGCACTTACAGCGCTTGAAAAAGACAATCATTGGAAGGAATTATCTGATATGGGCTTTTCTGCTATGCTTCACAAACCCTATGAAGAAGAAGAACTATACAAAGTTCTATTATTGGCTCGTATTTCAGGTAATGCTCTGTAAAAAATGTGTTTCTCTCTTTCTATAAAATCATGAGATACTGGGAGGTAAAACAATTGAGGTATAGCTGTACTTAACTTCACAAAATCCTTGTGAGTACAAATAATTTTTTGATGTTTTTTTAATGACTCTATTTCGTTTCTGGAGAAATAATGATGGTCTGCATACCTTAAATGATGTATTATTATGCCTTGTTTTTCTAAAAAACAAACCAATGGTTCTGGATTAGCAATTGCGGTAACCAATGTAATTTCCTGACCCTTCAGATTGTTTAAAGAAATGGACTTATTCAATCCAACAAGGATATTGTCATATTTTAAATGACTGAAAAAAACTGGTTGATTTGGCATAAGATTGAGGCCTGAAACAAAAGACGCTTTCTTGGTGGCGTCTATATGATCGGGAGATTTAGTGACCACGACAACTTGGGCTTTTTTGACCCTTAATTGATGATCTCTCAATGTACCAGCTGGCAAATAAAAATCATTAAAGTAAGGTTTATTATAAGTAGTGAGTAAAATATTAAACTGAGCTTTAATGGCCCGATGTTGAAAAGCGTCGTCTAAAAGTACTAAATCAGGTACAGTTTGTCTCTCAGAATTTTGAGTTTCAAACAAACTCTCTTTTCCTGAAAACCCTTGGGTGTAGTTCGCTTCTAAATAAGTCATTGCTGCTACTCTAGATGCACAAACAACCATCCTAATTTGAGGAAATGACTTATAAAGTTGAAAAGCTTCGTCCCCTATTTCATACGAATTAGATGCAGCATTAGCCTCAATTAAACCACGTGACTTTCTTCCATAACCCCTACTTACTACTGCAATTTGCAAGCCCTTGCTTGAATAGTATTCAATTAAAAGAGCAATCATTGGTGTTTTTCCTGTGCCTCCCAAACTGAGGTTACCTACGCAAATAGTAGGGGTATTGAAACTTTCACTTTTAAATAAACCGAGGTCATAAAAAAGATGTCTAAGTCTCAGCACCCATGCATAGAGAAGCGATAAAGGCCATAAAAGCATTCTGATCTTCATAGGAACGAAATTATAATATTTATATTTGTCAAGAACACAATTTTACAATTATGACGGTAAAAGATATTACCAATTTATTGGAAGAACTAGCACCATTAAGCTGGGCAGAGGAATTTGACAATGTTGGGTTATTGGTGGGAGATCCACAGTCAACGGTATCTGGTATAGTAGTTAGTCTAGATACTTTGGAAAATGTGGTAGAAGAAGCTATTGAAAAAAATGCCAATATGATCGTGAGTTTTCATCCAATCATTTTTAAAGGACTCAAGCAACTGACTCCCACAGATTATGTTTCAAAGGTTGTCCTAAAATGTGTTCAACACGGTATATCTATTTATAGTATGCACACCGCATTAGACAATGCATCACTAGGCGTAAATCATGAAATAGCAAAGCGTATTGGTCTGCAAAAAGTAGAAGTTCTCATTAATAATTCAAATCTAAAGCCACAAAAACCAGAGGGAGGTTTAGGAATGGGAAGAATAGGATTACTCCCTGAGCCCATGGAGGAAAAGAACTTCCTGAAACACTTGAAAGAAATTTTTGGTACACCTTGCATAAAACATTCGCAATTAGTTGGAAAAAAAATAAAAAAAGTAGCTGTTTTGGGGGGTAGTGGCGCTTTTGCCATTGACAACGCAAAATACTGTAAAGCAGATGCTTATGTCACTTCTGATTTAAAATATCACGACTTTTTTAAAGCAGAAAATAACATTCTACTTGCAGATATAGGGCACTATGAAAGTGAACAGTTTACAAAAAATCTTTTAGTGGGCTATCTTACAAAAAAAATTCCTAATTTTGCAATCTCTTTATCGGAGAGTAACACCAATCCCATCAAGTATTATTAATTATGGCAACAAAGAAAGAGGTAACAGTAGAAGATAAGCTAAGGGCTTTATACGACCTTCAATTGATAGATTCAAGGGTAGACGAAATTAGAAATGTAAGGGGTGAACTTCCATTAGAAGTAGAAGACCTTGAAGATGAAGTTTCTGGATTAAATACCAGAATGGAAAAACTTAAATCTGATTTAGAAACCATTAATGTAGAAATAGCTGCAAAGAAAAATCTAATTGAAGATGCTAAGTCTGCCATAAAAAAATATGCGGAGCAACAAAAAAACGTAAGAAACTCTAGAGAGTTTAATGCGCTTTCAAAAGAAGTAGAGTTTCAAGAACTTGAAATTGAATTAGCAGAAAAAAATATTCGCGAATTCAAAGCCCAAATGGAGCAAAAAAAGGCAGTTATAGAAGACTCCAAAGAACGCTTAGAAGCTAGAGAAACACACCTGAAACATAAAAAAGAAGAACTAAACGACATTCTTGCTGAAACAGAAAAAGAAGAAGAAGCCCTTCTTAAAAAATCTGCAGAATACGAGACTCAAATTGAAGAAAGATTGATCAATGCATATAAGCGCATAAGAACCAATGTGAAAAATGGTTTAGCGGTTGTTGCTATTGAGAGAGGTGCTTCTGGAGGGTCATTCTTTACTATTCCTCCCCAAGTTCAAGTTGAGATTGCTTCAAGAAAAAAAATTATTACAGACGAACACTCTGGAAGAATTTTGGTAGATCCTACACTTGCAGAAGAGCAACAAGAAAAAATGCAAAAACTATTTGCTAGTTTGTAAAAACAGCATTTAACCATATTAAAAAAAAATCTCCATAAATGGAGATTTTTTTTTGACGTTACTCAAATAAGCACTTTTATTACAATAGAAAAAAGTATTAAATATAATAATTAGCCATATGCTTTCTTATATTTGTTTAACAAAACCTAAGAAACGTGAAACAATTTAAGGCAGCAGATTTAGAAGAACTTCCATCGAGGTTCAGGGCAAATCTCATTAATAGTTGTACTGGATATAAATCATTAAATCTAATAGGCACCCAAGACAGTGATGGAAATAAAAACCTGGCCGTTTTTAACTCTATTATTCACCTTGGCAGCAACCCAGCGCTGATAGGTTTCACATTTAGACCACTCACTGTGCAAAGGGACACCTATAAAAATATCAAAGAAACTGGTGTTTTTACAGTAAACCATGTTCAGGAAGCCTTTATAGACAAAGCCCACCAAACCGCTGCAAAATACCCTACCAATACGTCTGAATTTGAAGCAGTCGGATTAGAAGTTGAATACCTTGAGGGTACAATTGCACCCTTTGTAAAAGAGAGCACTATTAAATACAGCTGCACTTATATGAATGAATATCCCATTGTAGAAAATGGCTGCATTATGCTTGTTGGCGCCATAAACGCACTTTATTTAAATGAAGATTTTATTGCATCTGATGGTTGGATAGACTTAGCAAAAGCCAACAGCATTGCGGGGATTGGGATTGACGGATACATTAAAGGATCTAAACCGATTAGATACGAGTACGCCAAACCAGACACAAATCCACAAAAGAAATAGGATGCATAAAAAGGCCTTACTTCCATCCAAAATTTGCGCCGTATGTCAAAGGCCTTTTAATTGGAGAAAGAAATGGGAGAGAAACTGGGATGAAGTACGATACTGTTCTGAAAAATGTAAAAGAAATAAAAACACAAGCTTATGAAGTCTCTTGTTTGGTTTACGAATAATCTGAGGGTTGCAGACCACCCTTTACTCTCAGCAGCTTGTGAGAACAAGACAAATGAAGTTGTGGCTGTCTATTGTTTAAACCCTCATAAATTTGAGGGAGATTTACCTAAAATTGGTCCATTCAGGGCCAAATTTATAGTAGAATCATTGATGGATTTAAAGCAAAGTTTAGAAGCACTGAATATTCCATTCGCTATTCTTGTAGGGGAACCATCCAAACGATTACCCGAATACATTAATGAAAATAATTTTGACACATTGTACTTTCAAAAGGTATGGCACGAGGAAGAGGTTTTAATAAATAAAGAAATAGAAAATAAGATTTCACCAAACACTCAGTTGATAAGTCTTTACGATCAATTTTTATTGGGACCCGAATTAATCCCTTTTGAATTATACAAACTTCCTAAAGTATTTACGCCATTTAGAAAAAAAGTAGAAGCGACTTTAAAAGTTCCTGAACCGCTGGCTATTCCAGCTAAACAAATAAATACCACAAACCTTCCTTTGTTTTATTCCGACGACCTTTGGAATTCTATCTCAAAAGAATTGCTGTCATTAAAAACCGACCCAAGGTCTGCTTTTCCATTTAGTGGAGGAGAAAAGGCAGCACAGGATCGAATCAATTATTACTTCTTTGAAAGCCATAGAGTGGCCCAATACAAAGAGACACGCAATGGATTAATTGGATTAGATTACAGCACTAAATTATCTGCTTGGTTAGCCCATGGCTGCATTTCTGCTAGAACTGTGTACCACCAACTTAAAACCTATGAAAAAACAGTAACAGCCAATGAAAGTACCTATTGGGTGCTCTTTGAACTTCTGTGGCGGGAATTTTTTAAATATGTGGGGCTAAAACATAAAAACGAACTTTTTAAAAGTGGTGGAATTAACCAAAAAACTTTTGCGAAAGGAAACAACCCTAAAGTGTATAATGACTGGAAAAATGGTACCACACATAGCGCTTTCATCAATGCTAACATGAAGGAATTGGCTCAAACTGGATGGATGAGTAATCGAGGTAGGCAAAATGTAGCGAGTTATTGGTCAAAAACATTGGATCAAGACTGGAGAACAGGAGCTAGCTACTTTGAAAGTCAATTAATAGACTACGATGTAGACAGTAATTGGGCCAATTGGATGTACACAAGTGGTGTGGGAAATGATCCAAGAGATCGAATTTTTAATCCCGACAGACAGGCAGATATGTACGATCCTCAAAAAGCATTTCAAAAAATCTGGAATAAATAACAATAAAAATAACCGAAATCTACCCTTTAAATAGCGACCAGAGATATGTCAGGCACAAAAAAACTTAGATTCGTTTTAGGAGATCAACTAAATTTATCTCACAGTTGGTTTACAGAAATAGATAATCAAACTTTATATCTCATGGTAGAAATGAGACAAGAAACGGACTATGTGACCCACCACATCCAAAAAGTCGTAGGCTTTTTTGCTGCTATGCGTGAATTTGCATCGGACATTAAGGCAAAAGGCCACCAAGTCATATACATTAATATTGATCAAGCAGAGGCCAAAGAGGATTTGGAAAAATTAATTCAAGCCCATATAAAAAGCCATGAGGTTGGTTTATTTGAGTATCAAGAACCAGATGAGTATAGGCTAGATTTGCAATTTCAATCTATTTGCAAGGCATTAGATATTCCGACTAAAGTATATTCAACAGAACATTTCTACACAGATAGAAAGCGTTTAAAAAACTTTTTTGAGGGAAAGAAACAACTGATTATGGAGCCTTTTTACAGGCAAATGAGAAAAGAGCATCAAATTTTAATGTCCCCTGAGGGACCGCTTGGAGGAAAATGGAATTACGACCAAGAGAATAGAAAAAAATGGAAAGGTCAAATTCCGATACCCACTGGATTTCCAGTGTCAAATAACCTTTTAGAAATATATGAAAGTATTCAATCGCAATCTATTCAGACCATTGGCTCTATAGATGCTGAGCAATTTAATTGGCCTATTAACAAAAATCAAGCACAACAAATACTAGATTATTTCTGTGAAAAGCTCCTGCCCTATTTTGGCGATTTTCAAGATGCCATGCATACCCGAGAAAAATTTCTTTTTCACTCGAGACTGTCTTTTGCTTTAAACACAAAAATCATTAGCCCAAAAGAGGTGGTGGATCAGGTGCTAAAGACTTATTACGGTCAAAAAGAAGATAGAATTAGCTTAAATCAGGTAGAAGGTTTTGTGAGGCAAATTTTGGGATGGAGAGAATACATGAGAGGGATTTACTGGAGAGAAATGCCTAGTTATGCGCAAAAAAACGCCTTAGATAACCACGGAAAGCTTCCTGATTTTTACTGGACGGCAAAGACCAAAATGAATTGCATGCACCAATCTATTAAGCAAAGTCTTGAACATAGTTACGCCCACCACATCCAAAGGCTCATGGTAACTGGAAATTATGCCTTACTCACGCAAACCCATCCAGATGAAGTAGATAAATGGTATCTGGGTATTTACATTGACGCCATTGAGTGGGTAGAAATGCCCAACACAAGGGGGATGAGTCAATTTGCAGATGGTGGCTTATTGGCTACAAAGCCCTATGTAAGTAGCGGGAATTATATTCAAAAAATGGGAAATTACTGTGATGGTTGCCAATACAATCACAAAGAAAAAATAGGAGAGGATGCCTGTCCTTTTAATTCATTATACTGGAATTTCTTAGATGAAAAGAAGGGCTATTTTGAAAAAAACAATCGCATGGCCATGATGCTATCTCTTTTGAAAAAAATGGATCCAAATGACCTTAAAAATATTAAAAAAAGGGCTTCCCATATTATAGAAAACCCTTCAGAATATTAAAGTCCTTCAGAATATTATAAACGCCTACTTATTAATAAATCCTTTCGGAATAATAACATTCATTAGAATATTAGGAGCCCTCTTATTAATAAACTATCGGTTATTATAATTCTTAAGCCTATAGGCAATATCTACAACATGGCGTCTACAATACCGTAGGCCAAGCTTTCTTCTGCATTCATCCAGTAGTCACGATCAAAATCTTTCATGACCTTGTCTACTTTCTGACCACAGTTGTCTGCTAAAATTTGCGCACTCAACTCCCTTGTTTTGATTATTTCTCTGGCTTGTATCTCAATATTAGAAGCCTGTCCTCTAGCACCACCACTTGGCTGGTGAATCATTACTTGAGCATGTGGTTGCATAAAACGTCTTCCTTTGGCTCCAGCAGACAACAAAATTGACCCCATAGAAGCAGCCAAACCGCTACATACTGTAGAAACAGGGCTTTTTAGGGATTTTATAGTGTCGTATATCGCAAAACCAGAGGTTACGTAACCTCCAGGACTATTGATCACCAATTGTATTTCCTTGCTGTTTTGGAGGTCTAAATACAACAATCTGTCTATGACATGTTTGGCAGAGGCGTCGTCTACTTGTCCCCATAGAAACACTTTGCGTTCCTCTAAAAACTTTTCTTCAATTAGTTCTTGTACTTTTCCTTTCTTGGCACTCATAACATGTATTTATATCTGTCAAAATTACATAATTTAGAGATAATGTCCCTCCAAATAAAAGCCTTGTTTTTAATAAATTGCCCTTAGTCCTTTACCGTATTTTTCTTTCTTAAAAAAACGGTCAGAATAAGGACTAGTAACACACTGATTAGCAAACCAAAAAAACCGACCGATAAACCATACTTCTCAGACACCACCCCTAAAATTACCGGTGTCAAAAGAAAGCCTGAATACCCAAATCCAGCGACCACAGACATGGCTTTGGTAGGATCTATGCTATTGGATTGGCCAGCTATTCTAAAGACTTCTGGAATGACTACTGAGAAACCCAAACCATTTAAGGCAAATCCTATGAGGGCTAAGTAGGTGTTTCCACTGAGGACTAAAAAATACCCTATTCCAGCTGTGGATGCGCCCATAGAAATAATTTGGATGCTACCAAAGCGTTTGCTCCACTGGTCTCCAAAAAAGCGGGCTATAGTCATACACATGGAAAACAAAAAGAACCCTCCTCCTACTAAATACTCCGGGGCTAAGGCTATCTCCTGAAGGTATAAGGCGCTCCAATCTACTATGGCTCCCTCAGAGCCCATCACAACAAAAGAAATTCCTCCGAGCAGTAAAAATGGCTTTATATGTCCGAAGGAAACGGAAGATTTTGGCACTACTGCAGCTTTTATTGATTGGTATGCTGGATAGAAATACAGGTTCACCAAAACCACTATAGTCAATACAAATACCATGTGTATTAAAGGATTATTAAGCCAAGCTATCCCAAAACTTCCCAGACCTGCAAGAACCCCTCCCAGGCTAAAAAAACCGTGGGTTGCTGTCATGACACTTGTTCCGTCTTCCTTTTCTATATGAGCTACTAGTCCGTTCATGGCTATATCTGTAAAACCTTGCGCGGCACCCAATAAAAACAAAGCGACAATCAGTTGTAAGTAAGAAGGGGCTAAAAAAGGAAATAAGGCTGTACTTACAATACATAAAACACCTAAACCTGTACTCTTTCCAACCCCAAAGTATCGAATTACACGAGACGCAAAGGGTAAAACTGAAAAAGTACCTAAAGCCAAACAAAAAATAGCCAAGCCCAAGGCAGATTTATCAATATTTAATTGTCCTTTTACAGTAGGAATATAAATGGCCCAAGTACCAAATACAAAATTTAAACTAGCAAAAACAATGGCAGGTCCCAAATAACGTTTGCTAGAAAAAAGACTTTTTGCACTATTCATTTCAAGCGATCTTAAGTTAAAATAGCTGAATTAATGCCTTCTTTTAATCTTTCTCCTAAAATGTGAATGTCTTTAAAACTATTGTAAAGAGGTACCGGCGCAAATCGCATTACATTGGGTTCTCGCCAATCTGTGACCACCCCATGAGACATTAAATAGTCAAAAATAGTCCTTCCGTGTTCTTGAAAATATACAGAGAGTTGTGACCCCCTGTGTTCAGGAGTCAAAATTATAATATCAAATGGTGCCGTAGCGGCTATGGATTCAATAATAAAGGACATATAACTTACTAAACGTGACTGCTTAGACCACAAATCTTCTTGAGGAACTGTTTTAAAAATATCTAATGAAGCTAAAAAAGGGGCCATAGCCAAAATAGGGGCATTACTTACTTGCCATGCGTCTGCGTTGTCCATAGGAGTGAAATTAGGTTCCATTTTAAAACGAAGTCCTTTATCGGTACCCCACCAACCTTCAAATCTAGGAAGGTCAGTTTTGTTCAGATACTGCTCATTGATATAAATAGCAGCTGCATTTCCTGGGCCTGAATTTAAATACTTATAACTACACCAGCTGGCAAAATCTACCCCCCAATCATGAAGCTGTAAAGGGACATTACCAACTGCATGGGCTAAATCCCAACCTACAAACGCACCCTGCTCTTTTGCTTTTGCAGTAATACTTTCCATGGGAAAAACCTGACCATTATAATAATTCACCCCACCCATGAGCACTAAGGCCAATGTATCTCCATGATTCTCAATAGCTTCTAATAAATCTTCTTCCCTCCAAGCATTTTCTCCAGGGCGTTTCTTCACGGTAACTATTGCAGTCTCTGGATCATAACCGTGAAACTTTACTTGGCTTTGAAGCATATATTGGTCTGAAGGAAAAGCTTTTTCTTCACACAATATCTTAAAACGATTTGGACTTGGTCTATAAAAAGACACCATTAAAAAATGAAGATTTACCGTTAAAGTATTCATCACTGAAACCTCAGGTATTTTGGCGCCTACCAATGAGGCTAATGGAGCAGCTAATTTTTCATGATACTCCCACCAAGGTTCCTTGGAATAAAAATGCCCTTCTACCGCCATAGTCTCCCAATCTTTCATGACCCTTTCTACATAAGCTCGGGCAGACTTGGGCTGAAGACCCAGTGAGTTACCCGTGAAATAGGCCACCTCAGCTCCATGTTGTGTTGGAATGTGAAACAAGTCCCTATAAGATTTAAGCGGATCTGTTGCGTCTAATTCTAAGGCAAAATCCAATTGATTTGAAAAATTCATAGCAAAATTATTAAAGACCTAAAATACAATTTATAGGGGAATAAAAAGGAATTAGTCTCGCTTCTAAAAAGGTGTATTTTTGTAGAAACTTTGTAATAATTATTCATGCACTTTTTATCAGATACTTTAGAGACATATATTGAGCAACATTCAGACGTAGAGCCAATATTGCTTCAGGAGCTCAGTAGAGAAACCCATTTAAAAGTGATACAGCCTAGAATGATAACCGGGCATTTTCAGGGAAGATTTTTAAGCTTATTATCTAAGATCATAGCACCAAAAAGAATACTTGAAATTGGCACCTATACAGGCTATTCCGCCCTCTGCTTAGCAGAAGGACTTATAGAGAGTGGCACCCTTGAAACCATTGAAGTAAATCCAGAATTAGCTACGATCCAAAAAAAGTACTTTGACAAAAGTGATTATTCCTCTCAGATTAAAACCTATATGGGAGACGCATTAGATATTATTCCAACATTAGAGGGTCCTTTTGACTTGGTGTTTATAGATGCAGAGAAAAAACAATACGACGCTTATTTTGAAGCAGTGATTAAAAAATCTAAATCTGGGACTGTTATTCTCTCTGATAATGTACTTTGGACCGGAAAAGTAGTAGAACCATTAGACCCCAAAGATAAAACCACCAAAGTGCTTTTAGACTACAACAAAAAACTAGCAGAAGACCCTCGTGTTCAAACCTCTTTACTACCCATCAGAGATGGACTAACAATGAGTAGGGTCATTTAAAAGGGTTAAAAAAGGATCGTTTTGAAATAACTAGCCAACTGTAAAACAGGTAAGCAAAACCACTACCAATCAAGGCCCCTGTAATACTATCTAATGGATAATGCACTCCAATATAAATTCTGCTGTAACTATACAACAATGCCCATATATAAAACACATATACCCATGGTTTTATTTTTCTCAGCAGCAGGCATAGAAAGGTGACTATAGCAAAAGAACTCGCCGCATGCCCAGAAAAGAAACTATAACCGCTAATGGGTTTTAGCGCTCTAATATCATGGGCCATATCCAATAATTGATGGGGTCTTGGTCTTGCAACTGTGTATTTTACAAAAAAACCTACTAATGCGACGGTCAAAATCATCAGAAAAGCAGTCCAAATAGTATTATAAAATCTATTTTTTTTAAATGATATAAAAATCAAAAAAATAAAATAGCTAAAAAGTGGAATCCAAAGACTACTCAAAGTAATAGTGAGAAAAAAAGGATCCCAAGATGTATTGCCAGCGTTGTTGAGAAATACAAACAGATCACGATCCAAATCTATGAGCTGCTGGTACATTTAGTTCCTTTTTATACTTCCAGTCACATCACTCACTTGTTCTTTGACTTTGTCAATCTCTTGCTTAATGTCTTTAGCAAAACTAGTATCTATTCCTTGCTTATCTGCAGTCTTGTAAATTTCTTGTTTAATGTCGTCCGTTGCGTCTTTAAGTTGACGCATACCCTTACCGAGGCCTCTGGCAATTTCCGGTATTTTATCTGCACCAAAAACCATGACAACAATAAACATGATGAAAAAAATTTCACCACCACTTATGAATAGAAAATACAACGCGTTCATAAAACAAATATAAGGAGAAGTTTGAAAGCGAAATAAAAAAAGCCCCACCAAATTGGTGGGGCTTTAAAATTTATACCCAGATAGGTTTTATTTTTTCTATTTAGTCTTTAATTCCGGCTTTGAAAGAATCAAACTCAGAGCGAGTTTCTGCTTTAGGCCATGAATTGTTGGTGGTATCTATATCTGCAGTTTCTGCTTTTGGATCTACAACAATACCCACAATTTCTTTTTCTGTAGAAAGCACCGTTTTTACTTCTACATCATTTTTTCTCCAGATTTCTGCAGGATAAGTAATTGATTTTTTAGTCCCGTCCGCATAGGTGTATTCTACGATAAGTGGCATTGGTATCCCTCCTGGCTTGTTAAAAGTTACTTCATAGAAATACTTAGGTTCTTTTACTGCTGCTCTTTCGCTTTCAGTCATATTATCCATCATAAAAGCATTAAGCGTTTGAGAGGACTCAGAAGGTTTCTTCCCTTTTAACTCAGGGTTGTAATCTTCGCTGTCTTCTGCCGCTAAATAAACCAATGGTGGTAAATCTGCCTCTGTAATATTTCTAGCAGCCATATACTCTTTCATTTGTTTGGTTGGCTCATTGCTTACATAATATTTCTTTACCCCCTTTACCCCTATGTCTACAAAGTCTGTGGTGTAAAACCATCCTCTCCAGAAGTAGTCTAAATCTACCGCAGAAGCGTCTTCCATAGTTCTGAAGAAATCTTCAGGCGTTGGGTGTTTGAACTTCCATCTATTGGCATATGTCTTGAAAGCGTGGTCAAATAATTCCCTACCCATTACAGTCTCTCTTAAAATATTTAACGCTGTAGCTGGTTTTCCATAGGCATTTGGGCCTAACTGATACACATTTTCTGGATTAGACATAATAGGCGCAATAAAGCTTTGGTCACCTGACATATAAGGAACTATTTTTGCTGGAGCACCTCTTCTAGAAGGATATGCTTCTAATGGAGCAATGGCTTCTGGAAATGCTTCTCCAAATTCTTGTTCTGCCATGTATTGCATAAATGTATCTAGACCTTCATCCATCCAACCCCACTGACGCTCGTCTGAGTTTACAATCATAGGGAAGAAATTATGGCCAACCTCATGAATAATTACAGAGATCATTCCGTATTTAACTCCGTCGGAATAAGTTCCGTCTTCGTTTGGTCTTCCGTAATTCCAACAAATCATAGGATACTCCATCCCTTGGTTCTTAGCGTGAACAGAAATAGCCTTTGGATAAGGATAATCAAACGTATGAGAAGAGTAGGATTTTAAAGTATGAGCTACTGCTTTAGTAGAGTATTCTTCCCAAAGTGGGTTTCCTTCTTTAGGATACATAGAAACCGCCATAACATCTCTGTTACCTAATTTAACGGCTTGCATATCCCAAATGAATTTTCTGGATGTGGCAAAACCAAAATCTCTAACGTTTTCTGCTTTGAGCTTCCATGTCTTTGTTTTGTCAGAGAAACCCTTTTCAGCCGCCTCAGCTTCTTCTTGGGTAACAATCACAACGGGGGCGTCATAAGATTTTTTAGCCTGGTTGTAACGCTTAATCATTTCCTTAGAGAACACTTCTTTCATGTTTTGAAGCTCTCCAGTTCCATCTAATATATGGTCTGCAGGAACAGTAATATTCACTTCATAATCACCAAACGGAAGGGCAAATTCTCCACTTCCCCAGAATTGATGGTTTTGCCATCCTTCTACGTCACTGTAAACAGCCATTCTAGGAAAGAACTGAGCAATCACATATGCCCTGTTGCCGTCTTTAGGAAAATACTCATAGCCAGAACGTGCTCTGTCTGTAGTATGGTCTGGAATATTGTACCACCATTTAATAGAAAAAGACACTTGTGAATTGGACGCTAATGGCGTGGGTAAATCTACACGCATCATGGTCTGATTAATCGTATATGGCAGTGGTCTACCATTGGCATCTTTAACAAATTCAATGTTAAAACCACCGTCAAATGATTCTTTCATATAAGAAGAAACGAAAGAAGAAGTAGGGGCTGCTAATGGTACTCCTCCCCCATTTCTTAGGGCAGACTTGGTATCTTTGGTCCTCACATTCTGATCCAATTGAACCCATAAAAACTCTAAAACATCTGGAGAATTATTGGTATAAGTAATGGTCTCTTCTCCATAGATTTTTGCATTCTTGTCGTCCAAGGTAATATCCATTTTATAATCTGCTTGCTGCTGATAATAATTAGGACCAGGCGCTCCTGAAGCAGATCTGTATGAATTTGGCGTAGAAAATTCTTGGTAGAGTTGTCTAAATTTACTCTGATTGGTGTGTCCTCCTTCTTTGACAGCTTCTGTTTCTTGCGCTTGCGCAAAAGCAACAACAGCAAAAAACATTAAAAAAGATCTGAACACATAAGTGATTTTTTTCATGATGTGTATTTGTTAGTTTATGGTTTTAATTTTAATGGGTTGAAATTACGGATTTAAATTCTATTAATTATTTATTTAATCCAATTTTAATAGACCAGAAGGTTTATCTTTCATGAGTAAGAAACTCTTTTTTTGATTATTTATCTTTAAATGCACCACATTTTGCTGCTCGTCAAACAGGTCCGTCAGTAGGGCATTATACACCTCTAATTCATAAATATCATTGAGATAAACGTCTTTAGCTTCAATAAAAAAAACCACCACATCTGTATCTCTTTTTTGACCTAAAATTTGATATTCCAATGCTTTGCCATTAATGATTAGCTTAAATTTTTTTTGAAAATACACTTCCAAATATTGCATCGCCAGAGGGTGCTGATCCTTTGTCTCAAAATGAGCATCAATACTATAACGCTCTAAAATTAAACTGTTTAAGTCATCTATAAAAAGCCGCGACGTCATTTGAAGGCTATGCTCCTTTTCACTGTAATTTACTTGAGTAACGCTCAAGTAAAATTTATGTGTTCCAGACCACGATAAAAGGCATAGAAAAAAACACCCTAAAATTATAAATTTAAAATATCTACATCTCATATATACTTTTTTATACCTATTAAACAGAACGGCTTGTACTTAGTCTTCCAACAGCATTTTATTATTCTTTATATAGGCCTCACTTTTTTCTTTCAAGAACTCCCAGATCCGAAGCAAGTCTTGTGATTTAGCCAAGGACAAAAATTGTTCATCTATTTCACAATAATAGAAAAAATCCGAAAGCTTATCTTCCTTAACACCGAGTTTATTGACATATAAACTATCTGGAAAAAAAGTTCTCATTTGCTCTGAAAGTATATAACGCTTGTCTCTGGCTACACGCTTTTTTAGCATTTTAGTTCGGCCTGTAATTTCATTGATAATAGGATTAAATGGCAATGAAAGTAACATACTCACATTAAATTTAGGCATAGCTGCCTCTCTGAGTAGTCGCTCGCTTTGCATAAGTGGCTTTACATATGCATTTGGCAAACCGAGAGTACTGGCGGTAACTACTTTTTGTGGCCCTAAAGAATTTGCATCCCTAGATAAATCACCACTTAAATTATAAGGCATTAGGACTATTTCTTGAAGCTCTGTAATCTTTTCTTCCAAAGGAATATAAACCAACTGTTGTTCCAAATGAGCTTTGGTGACCACAAAAATCTTTTTTTCAAAGGACACACCAGAAAGCAATAAACTATCTTTAGCTAAGGCTCTAATCTCAAAAAAACCTTCGTCGTCCGTAATGGTTGCGTAGCCCCTTGTAGTATTTTGTACAGAAATACCACCAATATCTTCTGCTGTAGAAACCACCCTTGCTTTAAAATTATCAGGATAGAAAAAAGATTGTCCATGCACCAAAGTGGTAGACAAAAAAAAGATTAAAAAACAACAAAAATGCGTGTATGTTAGCCCGTGATACCTCAAGAAACTCTTTTGCAATAATATGAATCCAACGCTATACTCATAGCACTACTCTTTGGAGCTGTTAATGAAATCCCTACTCTGATTAACTAAAAAATCAATCAGTTGAAACTCATTTTTTTTCTTAAGCAAATTCTGTGGGCTAACCTTGCTATCTAAATAGTAAAGAAATGGTTCTATTTGTTCTGGAGATAGCTTGAGATCTTCTATAAAAAAACGGTCTTCATAAATTACCCTTAATGCTTCTGACATTTTTAAAACGGGTGCAGCAGTAGGATTATTAGCATCTTTAGACTGAAACAACAGTTTAAAAATATTAACAAAATTTAAACCATTTTGCATGCCCTTAACAGCACCAGCTTCTGCAATATTATCTACTTCAGAACTGCGGTCTATTTCATAATCATAGCCCTTGAACTTTTCATTCTTCAAGACCAAAAATTTCTCCGTATTCTCTGGACCTACTACAACCTCATCTAAAGCAGTTACTTTCTCTTCAACAGCAACTACCAGTCGTCTGTTTTCCAAAATTTCTGCAGTAATCAATACCGCAGTGATTTTATAATTAACAGCTGTAAATACCAATTCATCCCCAACAGCTACTTCTATTTCAAAAGAACCCTCCTGGTCTGTAATAGTTGCTAAACCAGCAGTGGTATTCAGCACGTTTTCATTGACCACATTACTCCCCCTATACATTACCTTACCCTTAAGTGGTACCCTGCCTTGAGACCAGAGACTCATGGAGATTAAAAGAAAAAAAGAGAACAACAAATAAGCCTTTTTTAGTATCATACATCAAAATATTTCACGCCACAGGCATGGATTAATAGCTATTGTACTATAAAGAAAACCCATCTTAGTTAGAAATAAAAAAATAGGATGGCCAAACTTTTGTTAATTTGCAAAAAAAATAGTCGTGAAAAATCTTATACTCGCCAGTACCAGCACATTACCCGATGAAAAGTATTTGGCTTATTTACTTCCCAAGCTTGAAACTCTTTTTAAAAATGTCACTACCATCACTTTTATTCCATACGCTAGACCAAATGGAATTAGTCACGACCATTACACCAGACATGTGACTCAAGCGTTTTCGAAAATAGGAAAAAAAGTAAAAGGGCTTCACGAATACAAAGACCCTATTCAAGGGATTTCCAAGGCAGAAGCAATTTTTACTGGAGGAGGAAATACCTTTGTTTTGGTAAAAGCCTTACACGACTTAGGCATTATTCCTGCTTTAAAAAATGCACTCATAGGAGGTATACCTTATCTAGGTTGTAGTGCTGGAAGTAACATCATTGGACAAAGCATGCACACCACTAATGATATGCCCATTACTATGCCAAAAGATTTTAGAACTATTGGTCTCATCCCTTATAATATTAACGCACATTATCTAGATCCAATACCACACTTAAAACACAATGGAGAGAGTAGAGAAACTAGGATAAAGGAATTCCATACCTATCACGACACCGACGTCATTGGACTTCGGGAAGGGAGTTATTTAGAGGTGATTCATCAGGATATATTCCTAAGAGGTCCCCATACAGCTCGATTATTTCAAAAAAACCAAGAGCCTACAGAAGTGTATCAAATAGACAAAAAAGCGTTGGAATAACATCACACCACCAAATCATTTAACCTCAAATTAAAAACACTTTATAGAATTGCCCTAAAAACCAGGCGTTTTAGTCAAAAAGCACTCATTTTGGGACATTAATAGATAAATAGACCCACTTTATCTTATTTTCTGATATTACAATCAATTGGATGGTATCTTATAGAAAAGCGAAAAATGAAGTCTTTATCTTTTTTAGGTTTAACACTACTATTTTCCTCTATTTCCCTAGCCCAGGTAAAAATAGGAGGAGATCCTGAAACGATTCATCCCCAATCACTTTTAGAATTACAAAGCCAGACAAAAGCATTGATCTTAACGGTTGTTACAGACAATGAAATGAGGTCTATTAGGCCTCTTAGCGGCGCCTTAGTGTTTAATATTGATCAAAACTGCATATTTTACTACCACCAAAGGTGGATGCCCTTATGCGAGTTCACCCCTCCAACAACACCCACTCCTGCAAGCTTCCAAAATATCTCTGAAAACAATTTTTTATTTACAAGTAGTAGCGGAGAACAGACCCTTATCGAGATACCTCCAATAAATCACCAACATGAAAATATCCCAACAGCTATTTTGAGCCATACGCATGAAAACGAAAACTTCGCATTAAACAATCACAGTCATGAAACCCTAGACTTTGCATTAATAGATCACACCCATGATTTTCCGCTTACAACAACGGCTTCTCACACCCATGAAATACCAGACTATGCATTAATAGAACATTCACATACCACATCCAATACAACTAACACAACAAATCCACACCAAAGACTAAACCCACTAGACAGCCTTCAATTAAACCAATTTAGACAGGGAACTACAGGAAGCCTTTGGCACACTGAAAGTAATGGTGTGGTGGGTGAAATAAAAAATAAAAGCCTAAGCGTATTGGCTGTTTTTTGGGACCAAGACAAACAAAGGCTTGGAATTGGCACTACAAATCCCACAAATAAATTACATGTCTCTGGAGAAATTAGAAGCCAAGGATTCTCTAATTCAAACGGAAGTCAGAACGAGCCCAGTTATAGTTTTAAGTCAGATACTAATACAGGTATATTCAGGGCGGCAGCAGATCAGTTGGCTTTTAGTACAAAAGGGCTAGAAAAAATGAGGCTCACCAAGGAAGGTCATTTGGCTATTGGAATATCTGCTACAAACTCCTTTTTAGAGGTCAATGGGGCACTTTCATTAAAAATCACTCAAAGTCATACTCAAACCACCACCTTAAATGAAAACCACCATACCATTGTACTATACGAAGAAGTGCAATTTGTAATACTCCCTACCGCTATAGAAAATAAGGGCCGGGTGTATTGTTTAAAAAATTTGAGCGGTCATGAAGTTCAAACAAACTTCCCTTTTATAGGAGTGAGCTACGGCGCTATGACTGAAAATATGATTCCCCTAGGAGTTACTTGGATTCAAAGCGACGGGGAACACTGGCAACAAATCAGGTAAATTCGGACAGTAAATCAGGTGAGTTATGAACTGAATATCTTTAACTGTATATAAAAATAATATAGTAAACCCCACAAATGTCACTGAGAAAATATATTTCAAAACCGACTATACTACTTGTGGTTGGCAGCTTTTTTTACAACCAATTTTTAAGATCCCAAGATCTTACTGTAATTCACGAATCAGTAAGTGTTGGCTCCCTGAATCCCTTTGCTGTATTTGGCAGTAGGCTAATCATTAGAAAATACTCTAATGACATTCATAGCATTCACTTTTCAGGACTTAAAAAGCAAACCCTTGAGCTGGTGTACGCTCAAGACATTCAAAATCTTTTTATACACAAACCTAAAGGGATAGAAATTCTTGGTAGGTTGCACCTGAATAACACACTAATTTTAAATGGCCCTATAATCGTAAGTGACCAAAAAGAAAGCCTCCTTGAACTTGGAGCAGACGCCCAAATACAGAACAACCTACCCCCTAATGTCATTCAAGGTTGGGTTGGGATCAAAGACAAACATGAATTTATTTTTCCTATTGGATCAGGTGAAAAATTTATGCCATTAGGAGTGAATAGTACCAGTCCAATAGATCATACAACCCCTGACCTAAGCCTTCAAATCAAAACTACCGTTGGGCATGCCAACGAGACAACAGGGAGTACCTATAGTACACCAAACCACCTTTCTAGGGCTGGAATTTCCGAAATGGATCCCAATCACTACTGGGAAGTTCAATCCGAAGCTGCCCATTATGTTCAAATTGAATGGCCCAGTGAACAAACATTTTATACTGACCTAAACGTACAACACAAAGGAATAGCAGCCTGGAACAAAAGCACCCAAAACTGGCAGATACTTCCCCTTGAAATAAAACCAAGGGCAATTACAGCTAACACAGAAAATGCTCTTAATAGTAGGACTCAAAATTCCTTAAAAACACTTCCTTTTAAAGGAAATAATTTCTCTAAATGGGTACTATGCGATTGCCATTTATACAATGTAAAATACAAGGCTTTGGGTAATTTCATCCTTACTTTAAATGATGACCCAATTAACAGTGAACTCAATCTATCCCAATACCCAAAAACTAGGCTGGTTAATTTTCAGTTGTATGACCGCTATGGTATAATGCTGTTTAAATTAAAATCAATGGATCCAAAATCATTGAAAGATCGTATTAAAAACGACACATACTATACAGGCACTTATTTTTATATAGTACATTTAAAGGCACCTAAGCAAATAGAACAAGGCTATATATATTTAATTAAACAGTAGATGAGATTAGAAATTAAGGTCATAAACGCCGCGCAAACCTATCCAGTGAGGCATCCTGAACTCAGAGAGGGGAAACCCATTGAAAGTTGTGCATTTGAGGGAGATCTTCTTGAAAACACCCTTCATATAGGGGCATACTTAGGTTTAGAATTGGTTGGAGTAGCCAGTTTTATGAATCAACCCACTTGTTTCCCCACTGAAAACAATCCTTCTACAGTAACGCAAATAAATAGCTCCACTAGCCAACTTTATGAAATGCAACTCAGAGGCATGGCTGTATTAAAAGCACACCACAAAAAAGGAATTGGTGCTGCTTTACTGAGTTATGGTGAGCAAAAACTAAAAAAGATTGGTTATCATGGCATTTGGATGAATGCAAGAATAAAAGCTGTGGGTTTTTATGAAAAATTAGGTTATTTAATTCATGGAGATGCTTTTGAAATTCAAGGGGTGGGAACTCATTTTAAAATGAATAAAAAAATTGATAAATAGGCTGCCCTATTATGTATTAGTGGTTAATTTTACACTTTAAACGAAATAAGATGAATAAGAAGACGCTTTTAATGATTCTAGATGGTTGGGGGAAATCTCCAGACCCTAGTATCTCTGCCATAGATCAGGCCAATACGCCCTATATAGACCAATTGTATAAAGACTATCCAAACGCAAACCTCAGAACAGATGGAATGCATGTAGGATTACCTGAAGGTCAAATGGGAAATTCGGAAGTAGGACATATGAACTTAGGTGCTGGAAGAATTGTTTATCAGGATTTAGCTAAAATTAACTTAGCCATTAAAGAAAACACACTCAAAGACCAAAAAGCGATCAAAGAAGCCTTTGCATATGCCATAGAAAACAATAAGCCCATTCATTTTTTGGGTTTACTATCTGATGGAGGCGTTCACAGTCATACCAGTCATTTACGCGGTCTTATTTTAGCGGCAAAAGAGGCGGGTGTTCAGGAGAGTTATGTACATGCCTTTACAGATGGTAGAGATGTAGATCCTAAAAGTGGTAGCGCTTACACCAAAGCGCTTATAGATTTTTGCAAAGATACCCCAACCAAACTTGCGAGTTTAATAGGTAGGTATTACGCTATGGACAGAGATAATAGATGGGAACGTGTTAAAAAAGCATATGATTTACTGGTTCACAGGACTGGCTCAAAAACAACTGATATGGTGGCTGCCATAGAATCGAGTTATGCAGCAGAAGTTACTGATGAATTCTTAGCGCCAATTATCAATGAAAATGCAGGACCAAACAGCGCCATAAAAGAGGGTGACGTTGTCTTGTTCTTTAATTTTAGGACAGATAGGGGTAGAGAACTTACCCAGGCCTTAAACCAACAAGACTTTCATGAGCAAAACATGAATGCACTAGATTTATACTATGTTACTATGACCAATTACGACGCTTCTTTTAAAGGCGTTCATGTCATTTTTGACAAAGATAATATTGTAGAAACTTTGGGCGAGGTAGTCGCTAATGCAGCTAAGAAGCAAATTAGGATTGCAGAGACTGAAAAATATCCTCACGTCACTTTCTTCTTCAACGGCGGGAGAGAGACCCCTTTCGAAGGAGAAACGAGGTTACTATGCCCATCTCCTAAAGTAGCTACTTATGACTTACAACCAGAGATGAGTGCCTACGATATTAGAGATACCATTGTTCCTGAATTAGAAAAGGCTAGTACAGATTTTATTTGTTTAAATTTTGCCAATCCAGATATGGTTGGTCACACTGGAGATATGCAAGCGGCCATAAAAGCATGTGAAGTAGTAGACAGCTGTGCGCAAACTGTAATTGAAGCAGCCAAAAAACAAGACTATTCTGTTCTGGTTATTGCAGATCATGGAAACTGTGATACTATGAGAAATCCAGATGGATCGCCAAACACTGCACACACTACCAATCCAGTGCCATTCATATTGGTAGATCAAGACATTAAAAAAGTATCTAATGGTGTGTTAGGAGACATTGCACCCACCATATTAGCGTTAATGGGTATTCCACAACCGGCAGTTATGACAGGAAAAAGTCTTTTATAACCATCGTTTAAAACAGGAAGAATGATCAAAATAAAAACAGCAGAAGAAATTGAACTCATGAGAGAGAGTGCCCTCATTGTTTCTAAAACATTGGGTATGTTAGCCAAAGAGGTTAAACCAGGAGTGAGTACTTTGACCTTAGATGCTTTGGCTGAAACTTTCATCAGAGACCACGGGGCAATTCCTGGCTTTTTAGGATTATATGACTTTCCAAACACGCTTTGTATGAGCCCTAATGCACAGGTAGTGCATGGTATTCCAAACAATAAACCTTTAGAAGAAGGAGATATTATTTCCATTGACTGTGGTGCTTTAAAAAATGGTTTTTACGGAGACCACGCCTATACTTTTGAAGTAGGCAATGTTTCTCCTGAAATTAAAAAATTATTGGAGGTGACTAAAGCTTCATTATATAAAGGGATTGAAGCATTTAAGGCGGGTAACCGCGTTGGAGATGTAGGTTTTGCCATACAAGAATTCACAGAGAAACACGGCTACGGTGTAGTCCGTGAATTGGTAGGACACGGACTTGGAACCAGTATGCATGAGGATCCAGAAATGCCCAACTACGGAAGAAGGGGCAGGGGAAAAAAATTCATAGAAGGTATGGTTGTCGCTATTGAACCCATGACTAATATGGGTACTCATAGAATTAACCAACTCAAAGATGGCTGGACCATCTTAACGGCAGATGGAAAACCCTCCGCACATTTCGAACACAATGTAGCCCTTGTCAATGGGAAACCTGAGTTGCTTTCTACCTTTGATTATGTTTATGAAGCTTTGGGCATTACATCTGACGAAGAAGCACCTTTTAGAGCTGCAAATTAGAGCCGCTACATTATTCATTAAAAAAACAACCGATCAAGTTTGCATAGATAATTGTGGCGGCCGTACTCAAAGTAGAAAGCTAGAATTAATTCGAAAACTTTGATTAGAAATAAGCTTAATAAAGCACCAAGATGAGTGGGACACTTTTTACCTGGATTCTCAATAAATTCCCAAGGCCTTTTTTAATAAAAGCCAGTTATTGGGCAAGACCCTTTTTGGCGTTCTATCTTCGTGGAAAAAACATCACTGACCCTATCGATGGAAAATCTTATAAACGCTTTCTACCTTATGGCTATAGTGTCTCCAGACCAGGGGTTTTAGCCCCAGGGACTTTGTCCCTGGAAAGACACAGGTTACTGTGGCTCTTTTTAAAAGCAGAAACCAATTTATTCACCATTGCTCAGTCCGTTTTACATATGGCACCTGAGCAAGCGTTCTTCATGCGTTTTAAAAAGCTAAAACACCTCAAGTACACTACTGCAGACCTCTACTCTCCCCTTGCTATGGTGAAAGCAGACATTTGTAACTTACCTTTCAGGGATGGTGAATTTAATGTGGTACTGTGTAACCATGTTTTAGAACATATAGAAGACCACCAAAAAGCACTTTCAGAACTCTATAGGGTTATGAAGCCTGGGGGTTGGGGAATCTTTCAAGTTCCACAGGATCTTAAAAGAGACACCACCTTTGAAGACAATAGCATTAAAGACCCCAAAGAAAGGGCAGCTATTTTTGGTCAATATGACCATGTAAGGGTCTATGGGAAAGACTATGGAGACTTTTTAACTGCAGCTGGGTTTGAGTTCGAGTCAATAGACTATACTAAGGTATTGGGTCCAGAGAAAGTAGCCCAATACGGTCTGGCAGCAGGAGAGCTTATTCCGCTTGTTCGTAAACCACTTGTTTAAATCCATCACTCATATATTGATCGAGAGCTCCCTCTGTATTTACATAGACTAAATAGACTTCAATATTCTCAAGAGTTGCCGCAAGGGCAATAGCCTTTTCATAACCCATAGCCATAAATGCTGTGGCATAGCCATCTGCTAAAGCACAATTAGGTGCCAACACACTAGCGGCAAGTGTAGCACTATTCTCTGAATAGCCTGTCAATGGGTTAATAGTATGTACGAATTTTTCTCCCGTTTCAGGATCTACCCTAAATTTTCTATAATTGCCGGAAGAGGCCAGCGCCCTATCTTTTAACTGAACCAATACAATAGGATTATTTCTATCTTCATTTTTAGGATGGTCTATACCCACAAGCCATTGCTTTTCTTTGAGCGTATTACGGCCTTTAGCTACTAGCTCGCCCCCCAGTTCAATGAGATAATCAGTCACACCCAAACGGTCTAAGATTAAGGCTATTCTATCTAAGGTATAGCCTTTGGCAATAGCATTGAAGTCAAAATAGATCGCTGGATCACTTTTATTGATTTTTCCTGAGGGCAACAAGGATACCTTAGAAAACCCCACATACGTCATGAGGCTGTCTACACGGTTGGGAGTCATTTCCAAAGCCTTCTCTGGACCAAAACCCCAAGCGTTCACCAACGGACCTACAGTAGGGTCAAAATACCCACCACTAGATTTATAAACCAACTCAGATAGATCAAACACCTGTCTAAACATTGGCTCTACCACCACTGAAGTGTCTCCACGATTTATTTTAGAAATGTCTGAATCTGGCCAATAAGTAGACATCGACTGGTTCACTACTTTTATCAATGAGTCCATAGCAGCACTAGTGAGTAAGGGGGTTTTACTGATATAACTTATACCGTAAGTAGTCCCTAATGCGTCTCCACGCAATATTTGCTTTTCAGGGGTTTTTGGACCGCTGTTACAAGCAGCAAATAATAAAAAAAATCCTACTAACACACTGCTATTTCTCATCAGATACTGGAATTAGGCCCGCATAGGTAACCGTATAAGGGGCGTTTAAATACAAAGGTAAGCTAGGATCTTCTATATTGTGTAATCCTACCCCTGCATAATAAGTGTTAGCTTCAAATTTGTCTGCATGCCGTTTCATTTTAGTAGCGGTCTCTGCATCCATTTCATGAGGATTGTCTGGATACACCACCGCACGAACCAAAATAAAATGAAGTGTTTTGTCTTTCAAACACACAAATTGAGGATGTTTCTTCAATTCACTATTAACAGCCATGAATTCATAGCCATCTTCTTCAAGTGACTTACCCACGATATTCATGGCTAAGTTGTGGAGTTCTTGTGGAGTTAATGGAGTCATATAGGAGTGTTTAGGATATAAAAAAAGCCGATACGAGTATCGGCTTTTTAAGAGGTTTACCCTCCAAAATCATCAAAGCGAATATGCTCGTCTGGGATACCAAAGTCTTCTCCCATTTTCTGAACCGCTTGGTTCATGAGTGGGGGTCCACAGAAGTACAATTCAATATCTTCTGGAGATTCGTGTTTACTTAAGTATTGATCAATCACGCAATTGTGAATAAAACCAACAAAACCGTCTCCTTGAGCATCTACATCTTCTTTTACTTTCCAATTGTCTTCTGGCATAGGCTCTGAAAGTGCCATATAAAATTTAAAGTTTGGGAATTCTGCCTCTAATTTCTTAAAGTGATCTATGTAGAATAATTCTCTCTTAGAACGCCCTCCATACCAGTAAGTCACTTTTCTATTAGTCTTTAATGTTTTGAATAAGTGGTATAAGTGGGAACGCATAGGCGCCATTCCAGCTCCACCACCTACATAAAGCATCTCAGAATCTGATTCATTAATAAAGAATTCACCATAAGGACCTGAAATTACCACGTCATCTCCTGGCTTTAAACTAAAAATATAAGATGATGCTACTCCAGGATTTACGTCCATCCATCCGTTTTTAGCCCTATCCCATGGCGGGGTAGCTATACGAACATTCAACATAATCTCTCTTCCCTCTGCAGGGAATGAAGCCATTGAGTAAGCTCTTTCTACTAACTCGGGGTTTTTCATGACTAGTGGCCATAAGTTAAACTTATCCCACTCGGCTTGGAATTTATCTGGAGTCTCGTGTTCTTCTGGGTGTGCCGTGATGTCTATATCTGCATATTTTATCTCACAAGCAGGAATTTCAATCTGAATATAGCCTCCAGCTTTGTAGTTCATGTCTTCTGGGATCTCTACCACAAATTCTTTGATAAAAGAGGCCACATTGTAGTTTCTAACTACTTTACCTGGCCATTTTTTAATCCCAAAAACTTCTTCTGGAATAGTAATATCCATATCTTGTTTTACCTTCACTTGGCAAGCCAAACGAGCTCCTGCATTGAGTTCTCTTTTGGAGAAATGAGGTGTCTCAGTAGGAAGGGCTTCTCCTCCTCCAGAATTCACATGACATTCACATTGAATACAAGTACCTCCACCTCCACAAGCAGATGGTAAGAATACTTTCTGGTTACCTAATGTAGATAATAAAGTACCCCCTGAGGCCACTTCAATCTTCTTTTCCCCATTAATAGTGATCGTCACTGGACCGGAGGGAGATAATTTTTCTTTGGTAAACAACAATACACTAACCAAAAGCAATAAGAGTACTAAAAAAGCAATTACAGTAATGGTAATGGTTCCTATGGTAGAAGTCGCTAATATCATGCTTATTCGTTTATTTGGTTATCAGAAGCAGGGCTGTCTTCCTGAACTGTTTCATTTTCTTTTTGGGTAGTGTCTTGCTGAGCGGCATCGGCCGTAAGGCCAGACATATCTTGAGTAGGCGCTACAGCAGCCACTTCTTCTTGTGGGGCAGCTTCATCTCCTCCAGTGAGCATTCCTCCGAAACTCATAAAACCAATGGCCATAAGACCCGTGATAATAAATGTGATTCCAAGACCTCTCAATGGAGCAGGTACGTTTGAATACCTGATTTTTTCTCTAATGGCAGCAATGGCTAAGATGGCTAAAAACCATCCAATTCCAGATGACAAACCGTAGTTAAAGGCCAATCCAAGAGTTTGAATGTCTCTGGACTGCATAAATAAAGAGCCTCCTAAAATGGCACAGTTTACCGCAATTAGGGGCAAGAAAATCCCCAAAGAGTTGTAAAGAGATGGACTGAATTTTTCTACTACTATCTCTACCAATTGAACCATAGTAGCTATGGTTGCGATGAATAATATAAAAGATAAAAAGCTCAAATTATAATCCGCGTATTCAGGACCTAACCAGGCCAATGCACCGTCTCTTAATAGGTACTGATCCAATAGCCAGTTCAAAGGAACCGTTACTGCTAATACAAATATTACGGCTGCACCAAGTCCTACTGCTGTAGTCACTTTTTTGGAAACCGCTAGGTAAGAACACATTCCGAGGAATGTGGCAAATACCATATTGTCTATAAAGATGGACTTAAAAAATAATTCTATGTGTTCTAACATGATTTAGTCTGTGTATTTGTTAGTTTTCTTCGATTAATGCAGGGTTTCTTGAACGTTGTACCCAAATAATAAGTCCTACAACGATGAGGGCCATTGGAGATAATAACATAAAACCGTTGTTCTCATATCCAAATGCGTATAATCCTGTTTTTTCAATAGGATCTCCCAATACTTTTATTCCCAATAGAGTTCCTGAACCCAAAAGCTCTCTGAAAAATCCAATGACTATAAGGATAAATCCGTAACCCGCAGCGTTTCCTATACCGTCCAAAAAGGATCTTTTGGGACCGTTTGCCAAAGCGAATGCTTCAAAACGTCCCATAATAATACAGTTTGTAATAATAAGTCCAACGAATACAGAAAGCGTTTTACTCAACTCATAAGCAAAAGCCTTTAGTACTTGATCTACCACAATTACAAGGGTAGCTACTACGACCAATTGAACAATAATTCTGATTTTAGATGGAATAATGTTTCTCATTAATGATATCACTACGTTCCCCATTCCCATCACAAACAGCACCGATACGGCCATTACGATGGACGCTTCTAATTCTGCGGTGATAGCTAAAGCAGAGCAAATTCCAAGAACCTGAATAGTGATTGGGTTATTGTCTGCTAGTGGATCTAAAATTAAAGCGGCGTCTTTTTTTGAAAGAATTCCCATGTTGTATTAATTAGATGCTATGGTTTGTAAAAAAGGTTTGTAAAGCGAAATACTTTGTTTGATCATGGCAGAAACACCATCACCCGTAATAGTTGCTCCAGCAAGAGCGTCTACCTCGTTGTCGTCTTTAGTTTCATTTGTGGGATCGTTATTACCTTTGGCAACTTTAATGCCAACATAGTTTCCATTATTTATGATAGACTCTCCAATAAAGTCATCCATAAAGTAACGCTGCTTAATATTAGCACCCAATCCAGGAGTTTCTCCTTTATGGTCAAAGTAAACCCCTTGAACAATCATATTCTTGTCTAACGCTACAAAGCCCCAGATAGCGTCCCAAAGCCCTTTACCCCTCATAGGAATAATGTAAAACTCTTTATTGTCTTTTTCGCCAATAAAAACAGGTAACTTTCTTGTTTTACCTGCCTTTGCATTGGTTTCTTCTTTTTTAAGATCTATTAAGTAAGCATTGGGATCTTTGGTGATTTTATCTCCCTCAAGAATGATTTGCTCTTTAATGTAAGTATTAAAAGCCTCTGCCACTTTATCTGTACCAATAAAAGAGACAGATCCAGCACCTTCATTCTCATTGACACCCATCGCATAAAGAATGTTTTGCTGTTTTTCTAAACGCTCATTCTCACTAATTTTGGCGCTTAACGCCGATGCCATAAAGGCTAATAATGCCCCTACAATTACTACCATCACAGCAGCAAAAGCAATCGTGTATGTATTTTTCTCTGTGTTTATAGCCATGACTAAACTGTTTCTACATTTAAGGTTTTAGCAGCACTATTTTTAGCGCGCTTTAAACGTTTTTTAATATTTCCTTGAACTACGTAATGGTCAATCGTAGGTGCAAATACATTCATCAATAGAATGGCTAAGAACACCCCTTCAGGATAAGCTGGATTAAACACCCTAATGAGCACAGAGATAAACCCTATAAAGAATCCATAGTACCATTTTCCTTTATTGGTTTGAGAACCCGTTACAGGATCTGTAGCCATATAAACAATACCAAAGGCTAAACCTCCTACAATTAAATGTTGCCAGAAAGCAAAACTCATAAGTCCATAAAATTTACTGCTTTCTGTGATCCATCCAGCGTCTACTACACCATTAAAGATTAATCCCATTGTCAATGCACCCAATATAGCACTGAGCATAATTCTCCAACTGGCAATCTTAGTGAACACTAAAAATAAGCCCCCCAATAATATCAGGAAAGTAGAGGTTTCACCAACTGAACCTGGTATAAATCCAAAGAACATATCTGAGATTGAATAGGTGTATTCAGATCCCCTCCCCTGCGCTAAATAGCCTAGGATGGTCTCCCCTGAAATGGCATCTGGGGTTCCAGCTCTCTCTACTGCTTGGTGTACCCAAACTTTGTCTCCACTCATCCAAGTAGGATAGGCAAAGAACAAGAAGGCCCTAATTGTTAAGGCTGGGTTTAAAATATTCATTCCTGTTCCTCCAAAGACCTCTTTTCCAATCACAACGCCAAATACCACTGCCACAGCTAACATCCATAAAGGAGTATCTACTGGCACAATAAGAGGCACTAACATTCCTGTAACCAAATACCCTTCTTCTACTTCATGACCTTTAATCACAGCGAAAACGAATTCTACTGCTAGACCCACACCATAAGATACCACCACCAAAGGAAGAATCGTTAAGGCACCCATCCAGAAATTGTCAAACGTAAGAAAGTTTCCTAAAATATCTAGGGTTCTTGGGGTTCCATTGGCTGCATCAATCGCTGAATAATGTTGGTAACCTGCATTGAACATACCAAAAAGCAACACAGGAATAAGGGCTGTAATGACCGTATTCATGGTTCTCTTTAAATCATCTGCTGCTCTAACATGAGCACCAGAATGAGTGGTTTCATTAGGAGTGTACAAGAAAGTATGCAATGCATTAAAAGCAGGAGCAATCTTCTTTCCTTTTAATTGCTCTTTAATTTCGTGTAATTTATTCTTAAAGCTCATATTAACCTATTTCTTTTTGTAAAAAGTCTAATCCTTCTCTTATAATCTGCTGGTGCGGTTGTTTCGATATACAGACAAACTCTGTTAAAGCAAAGTCTTCTGGGGCTACCTCATATAAACCTAAGTTTTCCATCTCATCCAAATCCTTCACCAAACAAGCCTTTAAAAGTTGTAATGGATATATATCTAAAGGGAATACTTCTTCATAACCTCCAGTCACTACAAAAGCTCTGTGCTCTCCATTAGTATTAGTATCTAGGTCATATTTCTTTTTAGGAAATAACCAAGAAAAAGTCAAAGCTCTGGTGGTAGACACCTTATTAAAAACTGGCTTATTCCAACCAAAAAACTCATAATCATCTCCCTCTGGAAGTGCCACTACACAATTATTTTTATAGCCTAAATGACCTTCAGAGCTGCATATATTTCCAGTAAGTACGTCTCCATTTACTAGTCTAAAATTGTCTGAATTAATTCCTGCAATCTTTAATATTGGCGCTAATTCTGCACCAATAAGTGCTGTAAAATATTGTGGGTTTTCTACCACCGAACCGCCTAATGCAAAAGTCCTGGAAGCATTGAAAATTCCTGTTTCCAAAAGATTTCCTAAGATCAATAAGTCCTGAGCGGCTACTGTCCAAACGACCTCTCCTTTATTGATTGGATCAATTTTATTAATCTGAGTACCCACCAAGCCAGCAGGATGCGGACCAGAAACGGTATGCACTTCGCAGTCCATAAGACCTGCCATTGGGGCATCTTTACCAGAAACGGATACATGTACTTTACCTGGTGTTAAGGCTGCTAAAGCAGTGACTGCCTTTTGCAATAGAACCTCTTGGCCTGCAAGTACATAATCTAAATCTGCTGCTAGTGGTGCCGTGTTATGGGCTGATATAAAAATAGCCTTGGGCGATTGTGATGGGTCTGCCACCACATCATATGGTCTTTGCTTTACAAAAGGCCAAAAGCCACTCGCCAGCAAGTAACTTTTAATTTCTTCTGAAGATGCTTTAGATAGATCTAAAACTGGATGAGCTATAGGTGTTTGATCTGCTCCAGGATTTACCGTTAAAGAAATAATTCTCCTTCTAGCACCACGCTCTACTGAAGTAAGTACACCGCTTACGGGAGAAACCACCTTAACAGCCTCGTTGTTTTTATCAAAAAACAAGGGTGCTCCAGCTTTAACCTCGCCACCTTCTTTAACAATTAGTTTAGGTGTTAAACCGTGAAAATCTTCTAATGAAATCTTATACGTTGCACTTAGCTTGGTTGGATTGGTTTGTGCCTTTGCAGCACCTACCAATTTAATATCCAATCCTTTTTTAATTCGGATGTCTTTAGACATATGTTCAATAACCTTAGGTTAATAAAAATTCGGCACAAATTTACCACATAAAGAAAAGTTTTCATAATTATTAATGATAAATTTAAGAGATTCGTTTAATGGGTTTTAAAAAGACCCTTTTTGTTTATCTTTAGATCATAAAATACCCTCTAAATGTCCGTTTTACTTAAACATTTTAAATTTTTGGGCACCGTACTGCTCTTGGGGTTATACTTGCCTTTAACAGCCCAAAGATTGGAAGAAGTGAGTCCTCCAGCTTCACTGAGAACAATTATTTTTAAAAGCGATCAAGAAGACCAATTTCCTATTGTTAGACTTGGGGAAACCATTCGCCTACAATTCGACGACCTTCAAGCCAACGAGGAAGATTACTTTTTCAAAATCATACACTGTACTGCACAATGGACTCCTTCAGATTTACTAAAATCACAATACTTAGATGGATTGGACAACCAGCGTATTACAGACCACAAAAATAGCTACAACACCTTGGTTCCTTATTCACACTTTAATTTGGAAATACCCAATGAAAATTTACGCCTAAAGCTATCAGGAAATTATATGCTACAAGTCTTTAATACCTATGATGAGTTACAGTTTTCAAGGCGATTTTTAGTCTACGAAGACTTAGTTGAGGTTCAAGCCGCTGTAAAAAGAAGTAGGTCTTTAGCCTCTCTAAACACCAGACAAACTTTAGAATTCAGTTTAAACACTCAAAATATTGGATTAAACCATCCTGAGAAGGAATTGGAAGTAGTACTACTCAAAAACTACCAATGGGATACAGAAATTAGTGGTATTCAACCCCTTTATAACAATGGTCAAATGCTGGTTTATGACTACGACCAGCAAACCAGTTTTTGGGGTGGTAATGAATATTTAAATTTTGACACCAAGGACATGAGGGCTGCCACTGCAGCCATTAAAGAAGTTCATTTAAAAGATATATACGAACATTATTTGTACCCCAACACCCCAAGAAACAACAAGCCTTACACCTATTTTCCAGATGTAAATGGAGATTTCATACCTAGAACACTTCAGGGCACACTCACAGAAAGAGAAGGAGATTACACTTGGGTGCATTTTAGCCTAAAACCAAGTAGCATTGGCAATATGGACACTTATATATATGTGCTGGGAAAATTCAACAATTACACCCCTAGCCCAGAATACCTTATGACCTACAATGCAGTGCAGAATGTGTACCAGGCACGTATTTTATTTAAACAAGGTTTTTACAACTACAGCTATGCACTCTCTTCTAAACCCTTTGAAATTAACACTTATGAAATAGAAAAAAAAGACGGCCATAGCTTAGATAATTATAGCATAGACGGAAATTTTCATTTCACTGAAAACCAATACCAGATACTGGTATATTTTAAAGGATTCAGAGACCAACACCAGCGTTTGGTTGGAATAGGGAGCAGCAATTCAAGCACTATAAAAGACCAGTAAGGTAGAGGCTTTTACAGGCACTTTATTATTTGTACTTTTGTAGATAAATAAATTCAAAGATAAAATTACCACTATGGGAAAAGGCTTTTTTCAAGTACCAGTTGCCTACAATGAACCAATTAAATCATACGCTCCTGGCAGTCCAGAACGCGAAGCAGTTCTAGCACAATACAAATCATACTACAACGGAACTATAGATGTTCCTATGTATATTAATGGTAAGGAAGTAACGACCGGAAATACCAGAGACATGACACCTCCCCACGACCATAAACACGTTGTTGGACAATACCATGTGGGAGAACAAAAACACGTACAAGAAGCCATAAACACCGCACTTGAAGCGAGAACTCAGTGGGCTGCTATGCCATGGGAACAAAGGGCTGCTATATTTTTAAAAGCTGCAGAGCTATTAGCCGGCCCATACAGGGCTAAAATTAATGCTGCCACCATGATGGCACAGTCAAAAACCATTCATCAAGCAGAAATAGACGCTGCCTGTGAATTTATAGACTTCTTAAGATTCAACGTGTCTTATATGCAAGAAATCTATGAGCAGCAACCAGAATCTGCAGAGGGCATATGGAACCGTGTAGAATATAGACCTCTCGAGGGATTTGTATATGCTATTACACCTTTTAACTTCACTGCTATTGCAGGAAACCTTCCAGCAAGTGCTGCCATGATGGGAAATGTTGTGGTTTGGAAACCTTCTGACAGCCAGGTCTTTTCTGCGAAGGTAATCATAGATGTTTTTGCAGAAGCAGGACTTCCTGCAGGAGTGATTAATGTAGTCTTTGGAGACCCTGTAATGGTTTCCAATACTGTATTGGCAAGTCCTGATTTCGCAGGATTACACTTCACGGGATCTACCACTGTTTTCAAAGCCCTCTGGAAGCAAATAGGAAACCAAATAGAGACTTATAAAACCTATCCAAGAATTGTGGGAGAAACTGGAGGAAAAGACTTCATTATTGCCCACGCTTCTGCCAACCCACAACAAGTAGCTACTGCTATGGTCAGAGGAGCTTTTGAATTTCAGGGACAAAAATGTAGCGCTGCATCTAGAACCTATTTGCCAAAGTCTATTGCTCAAGAGGTTTTAGATTTAGTAAAAAAAGATGTAGCAAGTATGAAAGCACCGGGTTCGCCTGAGGACATGAGTAACTTTGTTACTGCCGTAATTCACGAAGGATCTTTTGACAAATTAGCGGCTTATATTGATCAGGCAAAGGCTGACGCCGATGCAGAGGTGATCATTGGAGGGAATTACGATAAATCTAAGGGCTACTTCATTTCTCCAACCGTGATACTGACCACCAACCCTCATTATAAAACCATGGAAACAGAACTTTTTGGACCTGTTCTTACGGTATATGTATACGAAGACGCGGCTTGGGAAGACACCTTAAAATTAGTAGACGCTACCTCTGAGTACGCATTGACAGGTGCAGTTATTTCTAGGGATCGCTACGCCATTTCTCAAGCTACAGAGGCCTTACAAAATTGCGCCGGGAATTTTTACATCAATGACAAACCCACCGGAGCTGTAGTGGGCCAACAACCTTTTGGCGGTGCAAGAGCCTCCGGAACCAATGACAAAGCAGGTTCTGCTCAGAACTTATTGCGCTGGGTGTCTCCGAGACTTATCAAAGAGACTTTTGTAACACCCGTAGATTACAGATATCCGTTTTTAGGAGAATCTTAGTGATATAATACTATTTTAAAAAAAGGCCTCCCATAAGGAGGCTTTTTTTTAGAACAAACCCGAAGAAAGGTAGCGGTCTCCCCGATCACAAATAATCACGACCACTACACCTTCTTCTAACTCGTTACAAACTTTTAAGGCGGCACTTACAGCACCTCCTGAACTCATACCAGCAAAAACGCCTTCTTTTTGAGCCAACAGCTTGGTGTGCCTTTCGGCTTCTTGCTGGTTTACCTCAAGAATACGGTCTACTTTGGAAGGATTAAAAATTTTGGGCAGGTACTCTTGTGGCCATTTTCTAATACCAGGAATGCAAGTACCTTCTTCGGGTTGAACACCCACAATTTGAATATCACTATTTTGCTCTTTTAGATAAGTAGAAGTTCCCATGATAGTTCCTGTAGTGCCCATAGAAGATATAAAATGTGTTACTTTTCCCTGAGTGTCACTCCATATCTCAGGACCCGTAGACTTATAATGGGCTTTCCAATTGTCAGGATTTGAAAATTGATTAAAAGAATAATATCCCTCGTGTAGGACTTTATTTTCTGCATAATCTCTAGCCCCCTCTATGCCTAGAGCCTCCGGTGTAAGCGTAACCTTAGCCCCATAGGCTCTCATGGTCTGAACCCTTTCAATAGTAGAATTCTCCGGCATGACCAGTTCAATGTTTAATTCGTAAACCGAGGCTATCATAGCAAGTGCAATTCCAGTATTACCACTAGTAGCCTCAATGAGTGGGGTTTCCTTATTAATTTCTCCACGCTCCAAGGCGTTGAAAATCATATTAAGGGCAGCTCTATCTTTTACACTACCTCCGGGATTCTGACCTTCTAATTTAAAAAGGAGTTGTACTCCTGGATTGGTATTTAATGCAGAAGATAATACCAAAGGAGTATTTCCTACTAGTGAATGAAGCTTATGTGGCATTGTTTTTAATTTTTATTTCTGGGGTGTGAAATACAGAAGAATTTTCAGGAATAGAATTCGTAATCCATGTATTCCCACCAATAATAGACTGAGCGCCAATAACTGTCTTACCACCCAATATAGTAGCGTTGGCGTATATAGTCACCTGATCCTCTATAGTCGGATGTCGTTTTATTTTAGCCATCTCTTTTTTTACAGATAGCGCCCCTAAGGTCACTCCCTGGTATATTTTAACTCTATTTTTAATCACAGCGGTTTCTCCAATAACAATACCTGTTCCATGATCAATACAAAAGGAATCACCAATACTAGCGCCTGGATGAATATCTATACCTGTTTTACTATGCACATATTCTGTCATCAGTCTGGGTACTAATGGAAAATTTAATTTGTTCAAAGCATGTGCCAATCTATAAATCGCCACTGCATAAAATCCCGGATAAGACAAATAGACTTCTTCAAGGGTCCTTGAAGCTGGATCACCTGCAAGAATTGCCTTGGCATCTTTATGAAGTTTTTCTAAAATAAATGGTAAGTCTGACAGATACGACTCACAAATACTTTGGCAGTTAGCTTCAGGCTTCCAACAAGCCAATGCGACCATCTCTTCAAAGTGGTTTTGGATGGTTTGTAAACCTTCTAATGCATCTGTTTGGGTGTCAAATAAGACTTTGAATAAAAGGTCTGTAAAATCTTCTGCTACTTCCTTTAACTTTAAAGATAGAGGGATTTCTCTCTTGTATGCATTTATGGCTTCTGCCAAAGCTTTCTGATTTATCATGACTCAACCTTTGAATTTTTGTGGCAGGTACACCAATTTTTTGGTTTCAAAGAAGTCTTCTTTGTAATAATCCATTAAAGAGTATATCTGAACGGTTTTGTAGTCTTGCAACTCCTCAGAAAGGTCCCCTCCTTTCAAATATAACACTCCATTCTTAATAGGATGCTCTGAAACCTTCTTAATGCGTCCCTTGATCCACCTCATAAAAGTTGGCATAGCAGCTACCGCCCTACTCACCACAAAATCATATTGGTGCTTGTCTTCCTCTACACGTTGGTGTTTGGCTATGACGTTTTCTAATCCTAAACCAGACACTACCTCTTCTACTACCTTAATCTTTTTTCCAATAGCGTCCACTAAGGTGAAGTGGGTTTCAGGAAATAAAATAGCCAGGGGTATACCTGGGAATCCACCTCCGGTACCTACATCTAAAATTTGGGCGCCAGGATTAAATGAAATAAATTTCGCAATGGCTAAAGAATGTAGCACATGCCTCAGATAAAGCTCTTCAATATCTTTTCTGGAGACTACGTTAATTTTTAGGTTCCAATCCTGATATAAGGCTTCTAGTGCAATAAATTGATTCTGCTGCTGTTGGGTTAAATTTGGGAAATAATCAAAGATTAATTGAGCCGTCATGAAGAATATTTTATGCAAAAAAACAACATATTTTATGATTTATAGCAAAAGCTTCCACTCGCTTTAGCGTATATTTACCACTTAATACAATTTTATGAAAAAACCCCAAGTAAAATTTTCCAGAAAAGACCCAGGTCAGTTTTTTAAAACACTGAACCAAAGAGTTAATAGTTACTTTAAAGAAAACAATTTACAAAAAACAGGAAATTGGGCATTGCACCTTAAGACACTTGTCATGTTTACCATTTTCCTAGCGCCTTACTTTTTAATACTCACGCTTAACTTACCAAACTGGGCTAACTTTCTGTTAACCATAGTAATGGGTGTTGGTATGGCTGGCGTAGGAATGAATGTTATGCATGACGGAAATCACGGCGCATACTCCAATAAAAAATGGGTCAATAAACTCATGGGAAGCAGTATTTATATTCTAGCTGGAAATGTGTATAACTGGCAGGTACAACACAATGTACTTCACCATACCTATACTAATATTCCAGAACATGACGAAGATTTAGACGCAGGAAGAATTCTTCGTTTTTCAAAACATGCAGACTGGAAAAAGTACCATAAATTCCAACATTTATACTCTGTGTTTTTATATGGATTATTGACTTTTAACTGGGCCATTACTACTGACTTCCAACAGATGTACAGGTACACCAAAAGGAAGTTGTCCTATGGCAAGTTCCCTAACCCAGTGATTAACTGGACCAAATTATTGGTCACTAAAATCATGTATATCGCCATTTGGATTGCCATCCCAATAATTTTTACAGAAATTGCCTGGTATCAAGTCCTTATTGGATTTTTTGTCATGCATTATGTAGCTGGATTAATACTGAGTATCGTATTTCAATTGGCCCATATCATTGACCATGCAGACACCCCTGTTCCAAACGAACAAGGAGATATGAAAAATACCTGGGCTATTCATCAATTGTTTACTACAGTAAATTTTGGCACAAAGAATAGGATCATTAATTGGTTTACTGGAGGCTTAAACCATCAGGTTGAACATCATATTTTTCCAAATATTAGTCACGTTCATTACACAAAAATTGCAAAAATTGTGAAACAAACGGCAAAAGAGTTTGAATTGCCTTATCACGAGTATAAAACCACCAGAAAAGCCATAATTTCGCATTTCAAACATTTAAAGACGCTAGGTCAAAAACCGAACCTACAATATTAAACAACATGAGTACGCAACATTTATCTGATAGAATTAACGGAATGGCTACCTCTGCAACTTTAGCGATGGCAGCCAAAGCGAGGGAATTAAAAACAGCCGGAAAAGACATAATTGGACTGAGCTTAGGAGAACCTGATTTTAATATCCCAGACTTTATAAAAGCTGCTGCTAAACAAGCCGTAGATGATAATTATTCTAGTTACTCTCCTGTGGATGGATACCTAGATTTAAAAGAAGCCATTGCGGAGAAATTTTTAAGAGACAACCAATTAGACTATAAACCAAGTCAGATTGTGGTTTCTACAGGAGCCAAACAGTCTCTTGCAAATATTGCTATGGTCATGCTCAACCACGGAGATGAAGTCATTTTACCTGCACCGTATTGGGTGAGTTATAGTGATATTGTTAAATTGGCAGAAGGTGTGCCTGTTGAAGTTCCTACGAATATTGACAATGATTTTAAAATGACTGCGGCTCAATTGGAACAAGCGATTACACCAAAAACAAAAATGATTTGGTTTAGCTCTCCTTGTAATCCAAGTGGATCTGTATATAGCCATGAAGAATTAACCGCATTGGCAGCAGTATTGGCTAAGCACCCCAATATATTTATCGTGTCTGATGAAATTTACGAACATATTAATTTTGTTGGAGGCCACGTGAGCATTGCTGGAATTCCAGGAATGTATGACAGAACCATCACTGTAAATGGGGTCTCTAAAGCATTTGCTATGACCGGGTGGCGTATTGGTTATATTGGTGCCCCTGAATGGATTGCTAAGGCTTGTACTAAATTTCAAGGACAGAATACGTCTGGTGCTAATTCCATAGCACAGAGAGCTACAATAGCTGCACTAAAGGCTCCTGTAAGTAGTATTTCTCATATGATTGAAGCTTTCCATCAAAGAAGGGATTTGGTTCTTGAATTATTGGGAGAAATTCCAGGATTTAGACTCAATATACCTGAAGGTGCATTTTATGTATTTCCAGATGTAAGTGAATTTTTTGGTAAAACAATCAAAGGAAAACAGATCAATAACGCCTCTGATTTCGCTATATTTCTATTAGAGGAGGCTTTGGTAGCTACAGTTACTGGAGAGGCATTTGGAAATCCAAACTGTATTAGAATATCCTATGCTGCCTCTGAGGAAGCACTTAGAGAAGCTATGGCAAGAATTAAAAAAGCGGTAAACGCTTAATTCATTACCGACTTATAAGAAAGCGGGCTCCCTTTGGAAGCCCGCTTTTAGTTTTAAATGATATGTTTCCACTAAACTTAATTGAGATTAAACTTAAATCTTTCTCCAGAAGTAAGGTGAAAACAAAATGAGGACCGTAAAGAGTTCTAACCTACCTAAAATCATTAAAAACCCACACCACCATTTTCCTAGGGCAGGTAAGCTGTTAAAATTAGACAGTGGGTTTAGGGAACCTAGCCCAGGACCTACATTTCCTAATGAGGTTGCAGCACCACCTATGGAAGATTCGAAATCTAAGCCCATAAATGCCAATACAAGTGCACCTATGATAAACAACAGCATATAAAGCACAAAAAATCCAATAATATTATATACAATACTCTCTGCGACTGTTTTGTTATTATAGCGAACTGGAATAATTGCATTACTGTGTAATGTACGCTTGAACTCCAACAAGCCATTCTTTATAATTAATAGGTGGCGCATGACCTTAATTCCACCTGCAGTAGATCCTGCTGAACCACCCAAGAACATTAACCCAAAGAAGAATATAGTTAAAAATGGGGTCCAAGACGTAAAATCTGCCGTTACAAAACCCGTAGTAGTCACTACAGCCAAAACCTGGAACAACGCATGTCTAAAAGCACTTTCTCCATATCCTAAAACCATGGGAAATGATTCTGAAACTTTTGGTTGTGCTTGAAAAAAGACTACCAACGCTGCTATAACACTAAAAGCTACTATAAAACCGGCATAAAACTTAAACTCTTCGTCTTTAATAATCTTTTGAACTTTCCCCTTAAATGCAAAATAGCTCAGTACAAAATTAGAACCCGCCAAAAACATAAATAAAATAACAATATACTGAATGAGTGGTTGGTCATTCCAAAAAGCCAAACTGGTATTTTTAGTAGAAAAACCACCTGTAGACAATGTAGCCATAGCATGATTCGCTGCGTCAAAAAAGTCCATTCCCGCTAGTTTCAATAACAGCGTTTCTGCCACCGTATAGCCAACATAGATAAGCCACAAGCGTTTAGCAGTATCTGTTATTCTTGGATGCAATTTATCTGCACTTGGACCTGGGGCTTCTGCTGCAAACAGTTGCATGCCCCCTATACCCAACAAAGGTAAAATAGCAATGGCCAAAACAATAATACCCATGCCTCCAATCCAATGCGTTAGACTTCTCCAAAATAAAATACCCTTGGGAAGCGATTCTATATCGTTTAGGATACTAGCACCGGTAGTAGTATAACCAGAAATAGTTTCAAAAAAAGCATTGGTTATATCTGGGATAGATCCTGTAAATAAATAGGGTAACACTCCAGATGCAGACATGACCAACCAACCAAAAGTAACAATAATATAACCCTCTTTAGGCTTAACTTCTTTTTTATGGTCTCTTGTAAAAAACATCGACACAAGCCCTATAAGCATAGTGACAATTGCCGCCATTGTAATTTCAATAGTAACACCATCTTTATAAAGACCACTTACCAAAGCGGCCACCAACATAAAAGCCCCGTTACAAAGCAACAGCAAGCCCATTAGGTGAATAATAATCTTTCCGTTTAAGCGCATTTATAAAAACAGCTTTTCAATTTTAGGTATTGCGCTTGGCAAACAACAAACCACTACCCGGTCTCCCTTAGTAATTTTAAAAGCTCCCAATGCTATAACACCTTCGCCATCTCTAATGACGCCTCCAATGGTAGCCAGTCTAGGAAAATCAATTTCTCGGATTAGTTTTCCACTTACAGCTGAATTAGGTTTTACAATAAATTCTAAAATTTCAGCATTTAAATTATTGAGCCGCGTCATGGCAACCACTTCACCTTTTCTGATATACCTGAAAATGTTATTGGCGGCCAAAAGTTTTTTATTGATTAAGGTATCTATTCCAATAGAATGGGATAATTGAAAATAATCCATGTTTTCTACTAAGGCTATGGTCTTTTTAATGTCTTTAGATTTGGCCACTAGGCAAGACATAATGTTGGTCTCTGAATTTCCTGTCACAGCAATAAAAGCGTCCATAGCTGAAAGACTCTCTTCTTCAAGTAATTCTACATTGCGACCATCTCCATTAATCACTAAAGCATTGGGGAGTTGCTCCGCTAAATCTGTTGCTTTTTGTTTGTCTTTTTCAATGAGTTTTACATTAAATTTTCTATTACATAAATCTCTGGCTGTTTTTTGCCCTACTTTTGATCCACCAAGAATCATGACATTCTTAATATCTTTTTTGATAGTACCTGTCATTTTATATAGCTCCTCTACACCTTCCTTAGAAGTAATAAAATAAACCTGGTCTTCTGCCTGAAAAACACTATCTCCTCTTGGAATAATAGTGAATTGTGTGCCAGATCTCTTAATTGCAATAGGCATAAAATGGACCTCGGAAAATGTTTCTGCAGCATCTTTTACCGTTTTGCCTACAAAAGGAGCTCCTGAAGAAAGGCAAATCCCCACCATAATTAATTTACCTTCTTCAAATTCGTAGGTGTCATTAAAGGCAGATTGGTTAATCAATAATTGTATTTCAGTAGCGGCGAGTCTTTCAGGGGAAATAAGTTCGTCTATCCCTAAGTCTGAAAAGCGCAAACGCTCCTTATTTTCTATAAACTCCGTATTAGAAATCCTAGCAATAGTTCTTTTACAACCCAATTGCTTTGCCAAGATACAGAGTGTAAGATTGGTAGTCTCTGAAGAGGTGACTCCTATTACAAGATCGGATTGGGCCACACGGGCGTCTTCTAAAATACCAATCGATGTGGCGTCTCCTTTTAAAACCCTAATATCTAAATGGTTGTCTGCGTAGGACAAACTCTCTTTATTAGAATCAATTAGTGTAATATCTTGAGATTCGTAAGAAAGTAATTTAGCGAGGTGAAAACCAACCTCTCCAGCGCCTGCAATAATAATCTTCATGAATGGTGTAAGATGTTAAGCATATGCTTGTTACAAACCTAATACAGTATATTAAAATAGGTTTTATTGAGCAAAATTACACAATTATATGATACTGACCCCAAATGTGCTTTTATAAAGCGATGTAAAAGCTATCTTTGTAAAAAAAAAGCATGACTACTCCTGTAAAACCTTATCAAAATAGCGTAGAAGGAAAGAAGACACAAGTACGCAATATGTTTAACGGTATTGCGCAAAACTACGATGCCTTAAATAGGGTAATCTCTTTTGGAATTGACATTTCATGGAGAAAAAAAGTAGTCGCACTTATTGAAGCTACAAACCCGAAAAATATACTAGATATTGCCACTGGCACTGGTGATTTAGCCATTCACTTGGCAGAGACCAATGCCGAAAAAATTATCGGATTAGACCTCTCTCCTGGTATGCTATCTGTAGGTATTGAAAAAGTTTCTCAAAAAAATCTCAATCATAAAATTGACATGATCATTGGAGACTCTGAAGCATTGCCATTTGATGCAAATAGCATAGATGCTGTGACTGTAGCTTTTGGGGTTAGAAACTTCGAAAACCTTACTTTAGGTCTTTCAGAAATTCTCAGGGTTTTAAAACCACAGGGAACCTTAGTGATTCTTGAGACCTCCGTACCTGAGAGAACACCCTTCAAACAAGGATATGCATTGTACACAAAAAATTTACTCCCCCTTATAGGAAGGCTCTTTTCAAAAGACAAAAGTGCTTATTCCTATTTGTCAGAATCTGCAGCTCAATTTCCTTATGGAGAAAGGTTCAACAATATTTTAAAAGAAATTGGGTTTACTACAGTAATGCACCATCCGCAAACTTTTGGTGTAGCAACAATTTACCAAGCAGTAAAATAAGACTTCTTTTACATATGAGGTTATACGTGATTTTTTTGGGTTTTCTGCTGTTAAACATTAGTTTTTCTTGGGGGCAATTCAACGAAAATGCAGTTCTTAATATTCCTAATGATGACAAACTACCCTTAAACTGGGGCTATTTTGTGGGCATAAATCAATTTGATTATCAAATTTCTTATTTAAACTCGAACTATAACACCAACCCATCTGAGGAAATTACGGAGATTTTAGTTCAAAAAAGCACGGGGTTTAATGTAGGTTTGATAGGTGAAATGCGGATTAATGAACTTTTAGACCTAAGGTTAGAGCCAGGCTTTTACAGCGGAAAAACCACCCTTGAATTTAAAAATCAAAACCTAATTACTGAAAAAGACAGTATTAGAGAAATAAAATCTACCTATATTAATGTCCCTTTACTGTTAAAATTTAGTGCTAATAGAATTGGAAATTGGCGGCCATTTATTGTAGGGGGTCCCTATGCTGCCATTAATTTAAGCAGCAATGAAAACAGCATAGACGACAATAAAAGCGGTACATTTAAAGTTCAAAAATGGAATTACGGATACCAGATTGGCGTTGGGATAGATTTATATTTGTCTTTCTTTAAGTTCACTCCTTCTATTCGAGGCGTATTTTCTCTCACAGACGACGCCATAAGAGACGCAGACCCTCAAAGCCCTTGGACAGCTAACATTCACAAAATGCGCTCTAGAGGAGTTTTTTTAGTGCTTACCTTTGAGTAATTACCTGCTCATTTCATAAAAAACTATAGCAGCTGCATTGGCCACGTTTAAACTTTCTGCTTTTGAGGCAGGATGGGAAGAAATAGATATCTTCTCAGTGATATGATTACTTAGCTCAGTAGAAATACCATTCCCCTCGTTTCCGAAAACAATAATTCCTGGTGTCTTAAAAACTATTTTCTGAATAGGAGTTCCTTCCATAAATGTTCCATAAACAGGGATGTTAAACCTATTAATTAATGGAATAATCGGTTCGTAATACACAGAAACTCTTGTTAAAGATCCCATACTCGCTTGAACTACTTTTGGGTTATACACATCTACCGTGTCTGGACTACAGAGGATTTGCTTTATACCAAACCAATCACATAGTCTTATGATAGTTCCCAAATTCCCTGGATCTTGAAGTCCGTCTAGCACTACCACCCAATCTTTGAAATCTAGTGCTGCTTGTTTTGGAATATTAAAAACTCCTAAATATCCATTTGGGTTTTTCAGGGCACTGATTTGAGAAAACTCCTTTTCAGAAATTTTTTCAAAGGAATTTATATCAGAACCTACCTGAGAGCTCAACAATTTATATGGAATAAGGTCATTAGCAAGTGCGTCTGCTATCCCTTTTTCTCCCTCGATTATAAAAAGACCGTGCTGGATGCGATTCTTTTTTTGATGAAGGCTTTTGATTAGTTTCAATTGGCTTTTAACAACCATACAAATAGTGTATTTTTGGACTTATGAAAGGAGCTAACTCCATGTATGTATTTATCACAAAAGTAAGCTTTATCTTACTAGTGTGTACTATTTACAGTTGCAACCCTTTAAAAAATCTCTCGAAAGACCAATGGCTTCTCAGGAAGAATGAAATTATCGAGGGTACTGAAAAACGCACTGAAGAAGCTCTTTACAACCTTCTGATTCAGCAACCCAATACCTATATTTTTGGTAGCCCTTTAAAGCTCAATGTTAGTAATCTCAGTAAAAAACCTGGCAGGGACACCTGGCTAAATAGAATTGGAGAGCAGGCTGTCCTTATTGATCAAAAAAGCACCAATAGATCCATAGAAAGGCTTCAAGCATATTATAAAAGTCTTGGATATTTCAATGCTAGTGTAAATGCCATACAGCAAAACCACCCAAGGAAACAAAAAGCGACCGTTCGTTATACCATAGATAAAGGGCGTGCTTTTGTGATAGACTCCGTCAAAACTATTTTTTATTCCAAGGATCTAGACAGCCTATATAAAAGCATTAAGGGCCGCTCTTTTATTAAAAAAGGGGAAATTTTTTCTTATGAAGATTTTAAAGCAGAGAGAGATCGCATTAGTAATCTAGCCAAAGACCATGGTATATATAATTTTCAAGAAAGTGCCGTAAGTTTTAGTATTAGTAGAGATACCGTTCAAAAAAACAAAGACTCTTTATTATTTGTATTACTCTCGGTAAGAAACCCAAAAGAAAACAATGAAACAGTTAGCAAGCCCTATCGCATTAAAAAAATAAAAAGGGTTAATCTGTATACAGACATTCCTTATAACACGCCCAAAACAGCCCTAGACTCCATTAAACACAACGGATTTACTATATTTTATAAGGACAAACTCCGCTATAAACCTAAAGCAATTACTGACCCGGTTTACCTACTAGAAGGGGATATTTATGCAGAGTATAATAGACAACTCACCTTTAGAAAAATGAGTAGTCTAAACACCTTCAAATACCCTAATATATCTATCGCTGAAATTGAGGGAGCTCCCGATTTATTAGCAGAAATTTATTTAAATTCAAAGGATACCTATGCCGCTCAAGTTAATTTAGATGTAACCCACTCCAACATTCAACGGCTGGGATTAGCCTTCAGCAGTTCATTAATGGCCAGAAATATTTTTGGAGGTGCAGAAATATTAAGCCTTTCCGGTAGAGGGTCTGTGGGTATTCTTGGAGACGCCGCCTTAAGCAGTGAAAAATACCTGTCAGAGGTTGGTGTAGATGTAAATTTAAATATTCCCAATTTATGGTTTCCCTTTATTTCACTTAAAGGCTTACTCTCTAAAAATAGCTTACCTCAAACAAAAATTAGCCTTGGAACCAGTTTTCAAAAAAATATAGGACTGGACAAACAAACACTTAATATCACATATGGTTTTAATTGGTCTCCAAGCGATTTTCTGAAATTCAACGCCAGCCTTTTAGAAGTTCAATATGTTCAAAATCTGAACCCAGAACGTTTTTTTAGTGTGTATGGCACCACTTACAACAGACTAAATACTTTGGCGCAAGACTACACCCAAGACCCTATCTTTGAAGCCTTTTTTGACCCAATAACAACAGATATTGGGGAACTCACCATACCACAAGGTGCCGCAAATTTTATAGAAACCTTTTTAACCACCCAAGACAACAACTCAGAACAATATAAAGAAATTCAAAGAATTGAAGAGCGAAAAAACAGGCTCATCGAAAACAACCTCATATCTAGTAGCCAACTAACCCTGATTAAAAACAATAAAAAAGAAATTACGGATCCTGATTTTTATCAGTTTAGAGCCAAAATAGAAAGCGCTGGAAACTTACTAAGCTTACTATCCAATATAATGCCTGTTGAAGAAAATGAATCGAGAACCAAATTAATTGCAGGAGTACCTTATGCCCAATACATTAAAACTGAACTAGACTTTATTAAGCATTGGCGCGTTGGAAGAGATAAAGTATTGGCGTTTAGAAGTTTTGGAGGAATTGCTATACCCTATGGAAATGCAAGTACCATTCCTTTCGCAAGATCTTATTTTGCTGGTGGCTCTAACGATAATAGGGCATGGAATGCCTACGCATTAGGACCAGGAAGTACAAACAATCTCAATGATTTTAATGAAGCTAACTTTAAATTGGCTTTTAATTTAGAGTACAGATTCCCCCTACTAGGAGCAATTAAAGGCGCCTTATTTACAGATGCTGGAAATATTTGGAACGCTTTAGATGGCGTTAATGATCCAGAGCGGTCATTCCAAGGTGTTTCTTCCCTTCAGCAAATTGCCATAGGTAATGGATTTGGTATCAGGTATGATTTTACCTATTTCGTATTTAGACTGGATGTAGGATTCAAAACCTATAATCCAAGCTTAGAAAATTCAAAACGCTGGTTTAGAGACTACAATTTTGCGAATTCCGTAATAAATATTGGAATAAATTATCCTTTTTAAGCCTAGTTTTTTCCTATTTTTGCTTTTCTAATCAATTATAGATAATACAATTACATGTCCCACAACATTAAAGCTGGCGTAGCCACAGGAGATCAAGTTCAAGAAATTTTTAACTATGCTAAAGAAAAAGGTTTTGCCTTACCGGCTGTAAATGTTACAGGTTCTAGCACCATTAATGGTGTGTTGGAAACCGCTGCTTCATTAAATGCCCCCGTAATCATTCAATTTTCAAATGGAGGTGCCCAATTTAATGCAGGTAAAGGATTGTCTAACAAAAATGAACAAGCCGCTATTCAAGGGGCTATCGCTGGTGCAAAACACGTGCACCAATTGGCAGAAGCATACGGAGCTACGGTTATACTTCATACAGACCACTGTGCAAAAAAGCTATTGCCTTGGATCGATGGTTTATTGGATGCTAGTGAAGCGCACTTCAAAGCCACAGGAAAGCCATTATTTAGCTCTCATATGATTGATTTATCTGAAGAGCCATTGGAAGAAAATATCGCCATTTGCAAAGAGTATCTTGCCAGAATGAGTAAAATGGATATGACTTTAGAAATAGAATTAGGTATTACTGGAGGAGAAGAAGACGGTGTAGACAATACAGATATAGACGACTCTAAATTATACACGCAACCAGAAGAAGTAGCTTATGCTTATGAAGAATTATCTAAGGTAAGTCCAAGATTCACCATTGCTGCAGCTTTTGGAAACGTTCATGGAGTTTACAAGCCTGGAAACGTAAAATTAACACCAAAAATTTTATTGAATTCACAAGAATTCATTTCTAAAAAATACGGTTTGAAACACAATTCAATTGACTTTGTATTTCACGGTGGATCAGGTTCTACTTTAGAGGAAATTAGAGAGTCTATTGGATATGGTGTAATTAAAATGAATATTGATACAGACCTTCAATACGCATTTTTAGAAGGAACAAGAGATTATATTCAAGACAAAAAAGACTATATACAAGGACAAATTGGGAACCCAGACGGCGCAGACCAACCAAACAAAAAATACTACGATCCTAGGGTTTGGATTCGTGAGGGAGAAAAAACTTTTGTTGCGAGATTGACCAAAGCTTTTGAAGACTTGAACAACGTTCAAACCTTATAATTTTTTTAAATTCTAGCTTTTCGCTAAGTTTGCTTAAGCGAATACCTATAATAGGTATTCGCTTCATTTAAATTAATACATATGTCTGCTTGGTTTAAAAGAACAGAAAAAGGAATACAAACCGCAACAGAGGAAAAGAAAGACACGCCAAAAGGCTTGTGGTACAAATCTCCTACTGGTAAAATTGTCGAATCCGATGATTTAGCTAAAAATTTTTATGTCAGTCCAGAAGACGACTATCACGTAAGAATAGGAAGCAAAGAGTATTTTGAAATACTATTTGACCATAATAAATTTACTGAATTAGACGCCAAACTGACTTCTAAAGACCCTTTGAAGTTCGAGGACACCAAGAAGTACGCAGACCGCTTAAAAGCAGCGCAAAAAAAGACAGGTTTAAAGGACGCTGTAAGGACAGGTTTTGGAAAATCTAACGGAAAAGATATTGTGATTTGCTGTATGGATTTCGCTTTTATTGGAGGTTCTATGGGCTCTGTAGTAGGAGAAAAAATTGCCAGAGGAATTGACTATGCCATTAAGAAAAACACTCCTTTTTTAATGATTTCCAAATCGGGTGGAGCCAGAATGATGGAAGCCGCACTTTCTTTAATGCAGTTGGCTAAGACGTCGGCCAAACTGGCCCAATTGGCAGAAGCCGGCTTGCCTTATATTTCCTTGTGTACAGATCCAACTACCGGAGGAACAACCGCCTCTTATGCCATGTTAGGAGACATTAATATCGCTGAACCAGGCGCATTAATCGGATTTGCTGGACCAAGGGTGGTAAAAGAAGCGACTGGAAAAGATTTACCAGATGACTTTCAAACTTCTGAGTTCCTATTAGAACACGGATTTTTAGACTTTATAGTTCATAGGAAAGCATTAAAAAACAAAGTAAACCTTTATATAGACCTCATTCAAAACAATCCTTTAAGGGAAACTGTAGTATAAGTGCCTCATATAAAAGCCATAGCAAGTAATAAAAAATTAAAAAACAAAGTTAATATCATTTAGTTTTTCTATATTTGCGCCCTGATTGAAAATCAATCAAATACATCAAAATCATTTAAAACAATATTGGAATGTATTTAACTAAAGAAGTTAAAGCCGAGATTTTTACAAAACACGGCAAATCTGCCACTGACACTGGTAATTCAGAAGGGCAAATCGCCTTATTCACACACAGAATTAATCACCTTACGGAGCATTTAAAAAAGAACCGTAAAGATTACAATACAGAACGTTCTTTAGTTCGTTTGGTAGGTAAAAGAAGGAGTTTATTAGACTACCTGATTAAAGTAGACGTCTTGAGATATCGTGCGATAATCAAAGAGCTTAATATTCGTAAATAATTTAAAAGGGAGGCTTAGGCTTCCCTTTTTTACTTTAAAGACCGGACTTTTCAAACCGGAAATATCAAAAAGCTGATACCTAGTTTTTCATTGGTCACACAACACACAACAACACAACCTGGCCGTCCAGCAGGCGGAGACCATTGTTTAACTTCCCACAGCGAGTGGGTGTAATTAAATTGTATGATTCCAAAAGTATTTAAAGAGGTCATAGACCTTGGTGACGGTAGAGAAATCTCTATTGAAACTGGAAAATTAGCCAAGCAGGCCCATGGTTCTGTTGTGGTTCAGTCTGGTAAATGTATGTTGCTTTGTACGGTAGTTTCTAACTACAAGCAAAGTGATGTAGACTTTTTACCATTAACGGTAGATTACCGTGAAAAATTTGCGGCCTCTGGCCGATACCCAGGTGGTTTCTTCAAAAGAGAAGCCAGACCAAGTGATGGTGAGGTACTTACCATGAGATTGGTAGACAGGGTATTACGTCCTTTGTTTCCAAAAGATTACCATGCAGAAACACAGGTTATGATCCAATTAATGTCTCATGATGAAGATGTTATGCCAGATGCAATGGCAGGATTGGCAGCCTCTGCAGCCATTCAATTGTCTGACTTTCCTTTCGAATGTGCTATCTCTGAAGTAAGGGTAGGGCGTATAGATGGAAAATTTATCATTAACCCTACCAGAGCTCAGTTAGAAGTTTCTGATATTGATATGGTTATTGGTGCTTCTGCAGATTCAGTGATGATGGTAGAAGGGGAAATGTTAGAAATTAGTGAAGAAGAAATGGTAGAAGCCATTAAATTCGCCCATGACGCCATTAAAGTTCAATGTGCTGCTCAAATTAGATTGGCAGAGGCATTTGGAAAAAAAGAGGTGCGTGAGTATACGCCAGAAAGAGAAGACGAGGCTTTAGCAGCTAAGATTCATGACATGGCATACGACAAAGTATATGCCATTGCTAAAGCAGGTTCTGCAAAACACGAAAGATCTGCTGCTTTTAACGCAATTAAAGAAGAAATTAAAGCGAGTTTTTCAGAAGAAGAACTGGCAGATTTTGGTGACTTAGTGTCTAGATACTATTACAAAGCAGAGAAAAACGCTGTAAGAGATCTTACTTTAAATGAAGGCCTTAGATTAGACGGTCGTAAGACAGATGAGATTAGACCTATATGGTGTGAAATTGACTACTTACCTTCTACACACGGTTCTTCTATTTTCACTAGAGGAGAAACGCAAGCTTTGGCCACGGTAACTTTGGGAACTTCTAGAGAAGCCAACAAAGTAGATATGCCTTCTTTTGAAGGAGAAGAAAGATTCTACCTTCATTACAACTTCCCTCCTTTCTCTACTGGAGAAGCAAGACCTATTAGAGGAACTTCTAGAAGAGAGGTAGGACATGGAAATTTAGCGCAACGTGCCCTTAAAAACCAAATTCCAACAGACTGTCCATACACTGTAAGGGTGGTAAGTGAAGTATTAGAATCTAACGGTTCTTCTTCTATGGCAACAGTTTGTGCGGGTACTATGGCGCTCATGGATGCTGGGGTTCAGATGATTAAACCAGTATCCGGAATTGCTATGGGACTTATCTCAGATGCTGATTCAGGAAAATACGCTGTTTTGTCAGACATCTTAGGAGACGAAGATCACTTAGGAGATATGGACTTTAAAGTAACAGGAACTGCAGACGGAATTACCGCCTGTCAGATGGACATTAAAGTGAAAGGTTTGTCTTACGAAATCTTAGTAAACGCACTTAAACAAGCTTCTGCGGGTAGGTTACACATTTTGTCTAAATTAGTAGAAACGATTGCTACGCCTAAGGCAGAAGTGAAATCTTACGCGCCTAAGATGATCACTGCTAGAATTCCTAACGAATACATTGGTGCCTTTATTGGACCAGGAGGAAAAGTGATTCAAGAACTACAGAAAACAACCAAAACTACTATTGTAGTGACTGAAGATCCTGTAACAGAAGAAGGAATCATTGAGATTTTAGGAACTGAGCCAGAAGGTATTGAAGCGGTATTAGCTAAGATAGACTCGTTGACATTCAAACCTGTCATTGGAGATTCTTATAAAGTAAGGGTAATTAAAATGTTAGACTTTGGAGCTGTAGTGGAATACTTAGACGCTCCAGGAAACGAAGTATTGTTACACGTGTCTGAATTGGCATGGGAACGCACTGAAAATGTATCTGACGTGGTAAACATGGGCGACGAATTTGAAGTGAAATACTTTGGTCAAGACCCTAGAACTAAAAAAGAGAAAGTATCTAGAAAAGCTTTATTAGAAAAGCCTGAAGGATATGTTGCCAGACCGCCAAGAGCAGAAGGTGACCGTAAAAACGATCGCAGAAACGACCGTGATAGAAAACCGAGAAGAGACTAAGCTCTTTAAGCTTACTTTTAATAGCCAGGCCTTCGGTCTGGCTATTTTTTTTTCAAATATTGGCTTTATTCTGTAACCTTTTAAAGATTTGAGCGTATAATCTAATGCGACCCAAAACATATCATTCGGTAGCTCCAATTAATTTAGAAGACATTCATGAGACAGCTTAAGATTACCAAGCAGGTGACCAATAGAGAAACCGCTTCTTTAGACAAGTATTTACAAGAAATTGGTAAGGTAGACCTTATTACCGCAGATGAAGAAGTAGAGTTGGCACAGCGAATTAAAGCGGGTGACCAGGTTGCACTTGAAAAATTAACCAAAGCCAACCTTCGTTTTGTCGTATCTGTAGCCAAGCAATACCAAAACCAAGGGCTTACCCTTCCAGATTTAATCAACGAAGGTAACTTAGGACTTATCAAAGCAGCACAGCGTTTTGACGAAACTCGTGGTTTTAAATTCATTTCTTATGCAGTATGGTGGATCCGTCAATCCATCCTTCAAGCTTTGGCAGAACAATCTCGAATTGTGAGATTACCCTTAAACAAAATTGGTTCGATCAATAAGATCAATAAGACTTTTGCTTTTCTAGAGCAGGCTCACGAAAGACAGCCCTCTGCTGAAGAAATTGCAAAAGAATTGGATATGACAGTAGAAGACGTAAAACAGTCCCTTAAAAATTCAGGCCGCCACGTATCTATGGACGCGCCATTAATTGACGGGGAAGATTCAAACCTTTACGACGTATTAAGGTCTGGAGAATCTCCAAACCCAGACAGAGAACTCTTGCATGAATCGCTCAGAACTGAGATTGAAAGAGCTTTAGAGACGTTAACACCAAGAGAAGCAGACGTGATCCGTTTATACTTTGGTTTAGCAGGTCAACACTCCATGACTTTAGAAGAAATTGGAGAGACTTTTGACCTTACAAGAGAACGTGTGAGACAAATTAAAGAGAAAGCTATTAGACGTTTAAAGCACACTTCTCGCTCTAAAATTTTAAAAACTTACTTAGGATAAATCCAAAAGCCCAGTGCCTCGCACTGGGCTTTTTTAATACCATTACATGCCCTTTCACGTCGTTTTAGTGCATCCTGAAATACCCAACAATACAGGAAATATCGGTAGACTATGCCTTGGAACAGGAAGTGAACTTCACCTGATTAAACCCCTTGGTTTTTCCTTAGAAGACAAGCAGTTAAAAAGATCTGGATTGGACTATTGGCCCAAACTAAAAGTACATATTCACGAAGATTTTTCCACCTTCCTTCTAGCCAATCCCAGAGCAAAAATGGCCTTCTACTCCAGTAAAGGCAATCAAAATTATTGGGACCTAGAGGCAGAGGAAGATCACTATTTTGTTTTTGGCTGTGAATCAAAAGGCCTGCCAGAATCGCTTGTAGAAAAGCAGCAGCAATCCCTATATAAAATCCCATTAGCCACGGATAGCATTAGGAGTTTCAATTTAGCTAATGCGGTAAGCATTGTGCTATTCGAAGGAAAGCGACAACAGTTTTTTAAACAAAAATAAACCACTCAATTTTTCTTATTTTTATACTTTATTTCACCCTTTAAAACCGGCCTTAGCCTTAAATCATGTCAGAAAAAAAAATAGCTCCTTCCCTACTCGCTGCAGATTTTGCGAACCTTCAAAGAGACATAGAAATGGTCAATGCCTCTCAAGCAGATTGGTTTCATATAGACGTCATGGATGGTGTTTTTGTCCCTAATATCTCTTTTGGAATGCCGGTCATTGAGGCCATTGGAAGACATGCAAAAAAAACCTTGGACGTTCATTTAATGATCGTAGATCCAGACCGTTATATCAATGACTTTGCTGCCCTAGGTACAGATATTCTTACGGTGCATTACGAGGCATGTACCCATTTACACAGAACTTTACAAGCTATAAAAGCAGCAGGCATGAAGGCTGGCGTGGCTTTAAACCCGCACACCAATGTGGCCTTGTTAAAAGATTGTATTCAGGACATAGATTTGGTTTGCATTATGAGTGTAAACCCAGGTTTTGGCGGACAATCTTTTATTGAAAATACTTTTGAAAAGGTCAGTGAGTTAAAAGCACTAATTCAATCCAAAAATGCACATACACTCATTGAAATAGACGGAGGCGTGACCTCAAAGAATGCTTCAGAATTAGTGGCTGCCGGTGCAGATGTTCTGGTAGCTGGTAGCTTTGTATTTAAAAGTGACCACCCAATGGACACCATTGAGAAACTCAAGAATCAAGTGAACTAAATGAGTGAGTATTCCTCGATAAAAACAACGATAAATACTGGGGGTTTAAATACCGAGAACCATCCCCTAGACCTTGTTATTATTGGCGCAGGGCCCATAGGAATATCTTGTGCCATTCAAGCCAAAAAAAAAGGACTGAATTACTTGGTTATAGAGAAGGGTTGTATGACCAATTCTCTGTACAACTACCCATTAGACATGCAGTTTTTTTCTTCCTCTGAAAAATTGGAGCTAGAAGATATTCCGTTTAATTCTATTGAAGTAAAACCCAGAAGAAAAGAGGCTTTAGAGTACTACAGAAGAATTGCTGATCACTTTGAATTAAATATACATCTTTTCGAAAAGGTATTAGACATTCAATCAAAGTCACCAAACCCAGCAGAACAAACCCTAGAATTTGACCGCCAAAAAAACGGTAGTCTTTTCAAAATAAACAGCTCAAAAGGAACGTATTTTACAAAAAATGTGACCATTGCAACTGGTTTTTTTGATTTGCCTGCAACACTTAAGGTTCCTGGGGAAGAATTGACAAAAGTGAGTCATTACTTTAAGGAGGCCCATTACTATTCTGGACAAAAACTAGCAATCATTGGTGCTAGCAACTCCGCCATAGATGCTGCACTGGCCTGCTATAGAAAAGGCGCCCATGTAAGTTTAATTATCAGAGGTGCAGCGGTTGGACCCAGGGTAAAATATTGGGTGCGACCAGACATCATGAACCGAATTGAAGAAGGTAGTATTACTGCCTATTATCATTCATCTGTAACTGAAATTGGCACATGCAGCCTTTCTTTTACCCAAAACAATGTAACTAAAACCATTGAAAATGACTTTGTGCTTGCGTTAACAGGCTATAGGCCAAATCTGCCTTTCCTCACCAAATTAGGCATTAGATTAGAAGGTACAGCTAAGATTCCTTCTCACAATCCAAAGACTATGGAAACCAACGTGCCTGGTTTGTATTTAGCAGGCGTAATTTGTGGAGGATTAGAAACACACAAATGGTTTATTGAAAATTCCAGAGCACACGGAAATTTAATTGCGGAGCACATTATTTCTAAGGCCTAAATAGCTTAAAATATTTCATGAAAAACCTCGCTCGGGAGCAATTAATATTTATTTTATTTAAATATTAATAGTTGTATATTAGGGAATACCTAACTATTCCCTAAAATGAAGACTTCTAAATACGCTTGGTTTGTGTTGCTTTTAACCATTAGCGGCATCGGCTTTAGCCAAGAGCAACCAACCATGCTTTTCTTTACAGAAAATGCCTCCTTTTATAACCCTGCATTTACAGGTACTTATGGGCAAGTGGCTACTGTAAATAACAGAACCCAATGGGCTGGGGTTACAGATGCACCCGTACTGCAATCATTTTCCTATCAAAGAGATTTTAAGAACAAAGCAGCTTGGGGGTTGAGTTTTCAAAATGACAAAGTTTTTATAGAAAAGCAAGGGATATTGGCCATTGATTACAATTACAGGCTGGACCTTTCAGAAAACAGCCAATTGTATTTAGGGCTTAAAGGAGGGGCTTATTTTAAAAGTATTGACAAGGCTAGGCTCAACAGACTCACCAACATCAGCAACAATGCTTTAGATGCTGTGAGAAATTACAACAATCCCCTTTTAGGTGTAGGGGTGCATTTAGACACCCAATACTTCTTTTTATCTGCAGGAGTCCCTAATCTTTTAAACAGCAAACGATACAAAAAAAGCGAGGGCTTAGTTACTACAGCTACTGATAGACCAAATTTATACTTAAGTTCAGGAGCAACCATAGGTCTCACTAAGAGCTTGGCCTTAAAACCAGCTATACTTTACAGGGGGGTATCCGACGCACCAAACTTCTACAACTTACAACTCATGCTTGAATTAAAAGATAAAGTTGGTGTTGGGGTTTCAAAGATGAATAACGATTACATAGGTGCCATGTTTATATTTAAAGGCATGAGCTTTTTGGATTTAGGCTATGCCTATGAGTTCAGTAACATAAGTAGCAATATTGCTTTAAAAGAGAACAATCATGAGCTATTTGTACGTTTTAAATTTTCCAACACCACCAAACAAACTGCTTCCTTAGATTCAACGCAAAGTTTTTGATACATCATAAATTGTATTACATTTAGATTTAATGTAGCTATTGATCTACAAATTCCTTTAAATCTATGCGGAAAATTCTTTCACAACTAGGGCCTGGATTGTTATTTGCAAGCATGTCTATTGGCACCTCTCATCTGGTATTATCTACCAAAGCAGGGGCACAATACGGATGGATCATGATATTTCCCATCCTCTTAGCAAATATATTGAAATACCCTTTCTTTGAATTTGGAATACGATACACCCACACCTTCAAAAAATCACTCCTGGAAGGCTATGCAGATTTGGGTAAAAAATATCTTTGGGCCTATACAATCATTACCATAGTGAGTGCCCTCACACTTTTGGCGGCATTGTATATTGTTACGGCAGGACTGTTAAAACAACTTTTTCCTTGGGCACACTTTACAGACACTACGGTAGCCTTATTCTTATTTATAGGTATTAGTGGGGTGTTAATTATAGGGCGTTATAAAGCACTTGAAGGTGTAGTCAAAATCCTTTTAGCGCTTTTAACGGTAGCCTTAATTATAACAACGGCAACAGTATTGTTTAAAGGACCTATTGAAAGTGCACCCCAACTTAAAAGCCAATCAGTATGGAGTGAGGTTGGCTTGCTTTTTATGATTGGACTCATGGGCTGGATGCCAACCGCAGTAGAGGCTTCCAGTTGGGTGAGTCTTTGGCGCCTAGAAAAAGATAAAAAAAATCAAAAAGACAAAAACAACTCCGCAGACAATAGCCTAAAAGATACCTTGGCTGAATTTAATTTGGGATATTTACTCACAGCAGTTCTAGCGGTTTTCTTTTTAGTGATTGGTTGGTTTACCTTGTATGGCTCTGGTATTGAAATGAGCGCTAACGCAAGTATTTTTGCGGAACAACTCATTCAGATGTTCACCATCCACATCGGAGATTGGTCCTATTTCTTTATTGCCTTGGCCGCTTTCGCTACCATGTTTAGTACCTGCATGACCGCCCATGATGCCATAGCGAGAGTAGGTTTAGACACTATAAAAGTATTAGGAAACGAAACGACCACAAAATGGCGTTATGAATACTTCATTATCCTTTTAGCCATTATTAACTTTATGGTCATTTGGCTGGCCGGAGGTCAAATGGGTGCTCTGGTTGCACTGGCTACTTTTGTGTCTTTTGTTTTTGCACCTGCTGTGGGGCTTCTCAACCACAAGGTCGTAACTCAAAAAAACATGCCTAAAGATGCTATGGCACCTAAATGGTTAATCTTTTTGAGCTATGTAGGAATGGTATTTTTGAGCATATTTGCTCTGTATTACTGTTATGTGGTGCTTTTATAGTGTTAAAAAACTGGTGCAGAGGTAGTTACTTCTGACGCTATTTTCTTGACCAAACCTTGCAGCACTTTTCCAGGACCTAATTCAATAAACTCAGTCGCACCGTCAGCCACCATAGATTGAACACTTTGTGTCCATTTTACTGGAGCAGTCAGTTGAGAGATTAAATGGGCCTTTATTTCCGCTGGATCTGTTACGGCTGCAGCAGTAACATTTTGATAAATGGGACAAAGAGGTGCGTTAAAAGTAGTTGACTCAATAGCAGCTGCCAAGGCTGTTCTGGCAGGCTCCATGAGTGGGGAATGAAAAGCGCCTCCCACAGGAAGCAACAAAGCCCTTTTAGCACCAGCCTCTTTGAGAGATTCACAGGCTTTTTCTACCGCTTCTACAGCACCCGAAATAACCAGTTGTCCGGGACAATTATAATTTGCTGCTACAACAACACCAGGGGTTTTTTTACAGATTTCCTCCACCAAATGATCTTCTAATGCAAGAACAGCAGCCATGGTCCCCGCAGTTTTATCACAGGCTTCTTGCATCGCTAACGCTCGCTGATGCACCAAGCGCAATCCATCTTCAAAACCCAATACCCCATTAGCTACTAAAGCTGAAAATTCTCCCAAGGAATGACCGGCAACCATCTGTGGCTTAAAATCAGTTCCTAGAGCTTTTGCCATAGCCACAGAGTGAATAAAAATAGCCGGTTGCGTGATTTGAGTTTGCTTTAAATCTTCCGTACTACCTTCAAACATGGTTTTAGTAATTTCAAAACCTAAAATGCCGTTGGCAGTTTCCATCATTTCTTTTACGCTTGGATATTGATCGTACAAATCTTTTCCCATTCCAGAAAATTGAGCCCCTTGGCCCGGAAATACATATGCTTTCATATTGTTAAATTTTATCCCATGGTTTATACCATTGGGCGTATGTAATATAATTATTTGCTATTCTTTCAATTTCACCACTGGCCAATTCAGGGGGTACTTTCTTCAGGAATTTTGCTGGTGTGCCTGCATAGATAGAACCTGGAGGTACAATAGTTCCTTTGGTAAGTACAGCACCAGCGGCAATAATACTCCCAGTCCCAATCACACAATCATCCATAACTATACTTCCCATTCCTATTAGAACGTTGTCTTCAATAGTACATCCATGTGCAATAGCATTATGACCTATGGAAACATTGTTCCCTATTTGTGTGGGGCTTTTTTGGTAAGTACAATGAATGACTGCACCATCTTGTATGTTTACACGATTGCCCATACGAATAAAGTGAACGTCTCCTCTGAGTACCGCACCATACCATACACTGCAAAAATCTCCCATGCTAACTTGGCCAATTACAGTAGCATTTTCTGCAAAAAAACAATGCTTACCAAAAATTGGTGTGTGTCCATTTAAAGTCTTTACCAGGGCCATATGAATCGTATTAAAGATCAAATATAAGGGGTTCCCCAATAAATGAGGTCATTTTTTTTTAACTATTCCTAGATTTCCTTTGTACTTTTGTGAAAATTATTTGCCATGTCTAAAGAGTATCACATCACGATTATTCCTACTAATAATCCAAATATTATGAAGTTTGAAACCAACCATTTTATCTCTCCAGATAAAAATTATGAGTTTCAAAATATAGACCAAGCAAAAGAATCTCCATTAGCTCAACAGTTATTTCATTTGCCCTTTGTTAAAACGGTCTATGTCTCTAGTAATTTTATTGGTATTGAAAAATATGATATAGTTGGTTGGGAAGATATAAAAGACAGTCTCGCTCAACAATTGGTGGAATATTTAAATACTGGCGCTCCAGTAGTTGCCTTAGATCCAAATAAAGTACCACAGGCAGTGACTATTTATGCAGAAAGCACTCCAAATCCTTCTGTAATGAAGTATGTTGCCAATAAACTTATTGTTCCTGCTTTATTCGAATTCAAAAACATAGACGAAGCCAAAGACGCGCCATTGGCAAAAGAATTGTTTCTCATGCCTTTTGTGAAGGAAGTTTTTATGGATCAAAACTATATTTCTGTCACTAAATATGATGTAGCAGAATGGGAGGAAATTAACTCCGAACTCAGGGAAAAAATAAGAAACTTTTTAATGACAGGTCAGGAGGCTGTTGGCGCCAATACTGTTCAAAAAGAAAAAGAAAAAGCGCCCACCACTTTATTGCATACAGAAAACCTAGACGATACTAGTAAACAAATCATAGATATTTTAGAGGAGTATGTCAAACCTGCCGTAGCTAGTGACGGTGGGAATATCATGTTCGATTCCTATGACGAGGAAAGTAAAACAGTAAATGTAATTTTACAAGGGGCTTGTTCTGGATGTCCTTCTAGTACTTTCACCTTAAAAAATGGCATTGAAAACATGCTCAAAAATATGATGGGAGATAAAATAACACAGGTCATAGCGATTAATGGTTAAAAAACTAAAGAGATGAATCAGATTGAAGAATACGTAGAAGTAAAACAATATGTAAAACTGCTCGAAGAAGCCTATAATATGGCTTTAGAAATGCTGCCCAATTTAATTAAAGCTGGACTTATATTTTTTATTGGCCTTTGGGTCGTACGTTTCATCAATAGAATGGTACATCGGTTTTTTGAGAAAAAGGATTACGATCTAACTTTAGAAAGTTTTTTACAAAGCTTTATAAATATATCTTTAAAAGGCATTCTATTTGTTTTGGTTATTACACAATTAGGGGTGAAATCTTCTTCTCTCGTTGCAGTTGTTGGTGCCGCAGGTTTGGCCATAGGGCTAGCACTTCAGGGTTCGTTAGCTAATTTTGCTGGGGGTGTACTCATTTTGATTTTCAAACCCTTTAAAGTAGGTGACTGGATAGAAGCCCAAGGGGTGTCTGGTACGGTCAAAGACATTTCTATATTTACCACGAAAATAAATACCTTTGGCAATCAGGCAGCCATTATCCCAAATGGAAATCTCTCCAACCACACCATTGTAAATTATAATATTGAAGAGACCAGAAGAGATAAGATTACTGTAGGTATTTCGTATAATTCAAATATCAAAGACGCTAAAGACATTTTACTTCGTATTTGTGCATTACACCAGGGGATATTAAAAGACCCTGCTCCAGTTGTTTATGTGGGTAATTTAGCAGACAGCGCTGTAGAATTAAGTTTGCGGTTTTGGGCCAAAAATGAAGATTTTTGGGACGCACACTTCCATGTAATGGAAACTTTAAAAATTGAATTTGACGCTGCTGGAATTGAAATTCCATTCCCTCAAAGGGTCATTCACACCGTCGGAAATAAATAATTGACCTGATTACTACTTTTTCTTTGGAATAGGTCCCATAAAATCTTTGAGATAATAGGGTTCAAAATAAGCCACATCTTCAAAGTCTTTAGCAACAAACTTTTGATAAGAAAGGCTAGCCATTTCTTTAGCAGAAGGAAGCGTGTCAATAACATAAATATTGGACTGATTGTGAACCTCCAAAGCTTTTTGAGCGCCATTTCCAATGAAATATACTTTACTGTAAGAAGCCATCCATTCAGAAAGGGAATTTTCCTCTAAAATTTTTGCCTCAGTTGGGTGTAGTTCCTTACCCCTATAATCGTATGCACTTATATAAACTTCCATTCGTCTGGCATCTAACATGGGAAGAACAACTTCTCCAGCTTTGAGCTGGCACTGTAGCGACAAACTTTTTAGTGTGGGTATAGCTAATAAGGGTAGGTTTAAAGCATAACAAAGGCCCTTTGCTGCAGAAACACCTATACGAAGTCCCGTATAAGATCCTGGTCCTTTACTCACCGCTATGGCCTTTAAATCTGAAAGACTCATACGCGCTTCTAGAAGTACTTCTTGAATAAAAACATGTAATTGCTCTGCATGAGAGTAATTTACTTCAGCAATCTCTTTAAAAGCAACCACCAACCCCTCTTGTGCTATAGACACAGAGCAATTAGTGGTTGCTGTTTCAATATTTAGGATCATTCCTTAGCTTTTAATTAATCGCCAAAGGTATTCCAAAATAAAATTCTAAGACCTTAAGCCTAAAAATATAATTGTATTTCGCTGAAATAAGATTAGCCTGAGCATTGTCTACCCTAGATTGGGCTTGAGAAAAAGTAAAAGCATCTAGTAATCCTACATCAAAACGCTCTTTAGTGTACTGAAAAGCCAATTTTCTAGCTTCTAAGGTTTTTTGGGCTGCTTCGAAAGACTTAAGAGTACCTTTCACATCTGCATAAGCCTGATTGACATTAGACTCTAATGTCAATTTATCCTGAGTGAACTGTAATTCAGATTTCATTAGATTTATCTTAGATCTCTTGATGTTGTTTCTTACAGAGAAACCATTAAATACCGGGATATTAACAGAAACACCATAGGAAATTCCGTCATTAATCCACAACTGATCTTTAAATGCCACTAAATCTCCTGTAAACGGATTTAAGTTTTGATCTGAATATCTGGTGTTGTAGTTAAAGAAACCATTTAGAGTAGGGTACCTAGCTCCTTTTGATATTTGTAAGTCTTTATTAGCAATTTCCACATTCGTTCTAGAAAGTTTAATATCATTCCTAAAGGTCAATGCTTTTTCAAAAATATCTTTAGGCGTTTGATTCAAAACACTGCTGTTGGGAAGTAAAAATTCTTCTTCTGCTATGTCAAAATTCACATAATCTGTTATTTGTAACAACTGTGCCAAAGCAATTCTAGCAATAATAACATTGTTTTGTGCAATTACCAACTGCTGCTCTTGAGCAGCAACTGTAGCCTCTATTTCCAGAACATCTCCTTGCGGAACAACCCCAGAAGCGCTCAGTGCTTTTGTACGCTCTAAATCTTTCATAGAAACCTCCAGCTGTGCTTGAGCTACTTTAGTAGATTCTTTTCCAGACAACACTTGTAAATAAGAATTAGCTACTGCAAGACGAATGTCGTCTTTTAAATTCTCCAATCTATACTCACTCGCCAAACTAGATAATTTGGCTCTATTGATTCTGTGTATGTTTCTTAAACCATCAAATAGAGTGATTCCAGAACCTATATTCCCTGAAGCAGAAAAAATAGTACTTGTTACTAAAGTGTTGGTGGTTGGATCTAGGGCCAAACCAGTATTTCCAGAACTATTTACCGAGGTATTAAAACTTGGCAATAAGGCGCCAATTGCGTCAGAATTGGCAATTAAGGCGCTTTCGTAATCCAACTCAAACTGCGCAATACTCAAGTTATTTTCCTCAGCGTACAACACACATTCCTCCAGCGTCCAAGCCCTTTTTTGAGCTGTGCCCATAGCAGACACAAGTCCCAAGGCTATTAATGCTATTTTTAATTTCATAAGATATATTTTAAAAGAAGGTATTCCCTCTATTGATAATTATGCTTCCTCTTCTTCGTCATTGCCTTTTTTAATAGGCTCCGTTTTATTCCAAATCTTAATATTGTCTTCTTCGGTAACACCAGAAAGCACCTCTACATTAATACCATCTGAAATACCAATTTCTATATCTCTTCTTTCGAACTCTTGCTCTCCAACAGAAACCTCAACAAAAGGCTTGTCTGTATCCCTGTCGAACTGTAATAAAGCCTCTGGAATCACTAAAATATTCTCCTTACGCTCTAAAATCAATGAAGCATTAGCACTGTATCCTGCTCTGATTAAAAAGTCTTCTTCTACTTTTACATCTCCTTCAATTTTAAATTGTACTGTTCCTGCTTCCTCTACTCCTTTTGGTGCAATAAATTTAAGTCTAGCTTCGAAAGTTTTGTCTTCAATAGCCCCTAAACTAATTTCTAATGGCATTCCAACCGCCAGTTTACCAACTTCTCCTTCGTCTACTTTACCTTCAAAAATCATAATACTCAAATCAGCAATGGTTGCGATGGTTGTACCATCATTAAAACCACCTGGTTGAATTACTTGGTCTCCCTCTTTAACAGGAATCTCTAAAATAGTTCCAGAAACAGTAGCCCTAACATTTGTGTTAGCTGTAGCAGAACCACCTGCAGAACCCAATTTAATAATTTCAAAATCTGCCTTCGCATTTTCTAGTTCTAGGGTAGCCTGGTCCATTCTCAATTTCTGAGTATTGAAATCTTGGGAAGAAATCACGCCTTTTTCAAATAATTCTTTATTCCTATTATACTCAATGGTCACGTTATCTAAAGAGATTTTAGAATTTTTTACACGCCCTTGAGCAGAATTTAAAGATTGTTCGTTAGGAACTACTTTTACTTTTGCAATAAGGTCACCTGCCTTTACCTTGGCACCTTCTTCTAGATATATGACATCTATAATTCCAGAAATTTGAGGTTTAATCGCTACCTCATCTTCAGGTACCACCTTACCAGTAGCTACTGTCTTTTTTTCAATGCTCGCAATGAAAGCAGTAGTAGTATCATAAGTAATAGAAGACTTGCTGTTAGACTTTACAAAAAAAGCAGCTGCCCAAAGTGCCCCTAAACACAAGGCTCCAATTAATCCGTATTTTAAAAATTTATTCATCTTGTTGTATTTAATTTTTATCTAATTTATGTTTATTTATTCTTCACGTAGTGCGTCTATAGGCTTAATACTAACAGCCCTTTGAGCTGGAATTAAACCTATGAGTGTCCCTAGTACAATCATGAGCCCCATAGCACCTAATACATAGGGTATGGGCACTGTGGGATTGGCATATGGAAAGTCTCCATCTTTAGTTAAAATATTCACTATATTCAGCACAAAAGCCCCTAATATAATTCCAAGCACTCCAGCAATCGTTGTTAGAAAGACCGACTCTAAAATAATTTGAGACTTTACTTCTTTAGGTGTTGCTCCTAGAGCCCTTCTAACCCCCAACTCCTTGGTGCGCTCTTTGACGGCAATTAACAAGATATTTCCAATACCAATTACCCCAGCAAGAATAGTGGCAATACCAACTACTAAAGATAAAAAGGTCATTCCCTTGGCAAATCCCATGATTTTATTGAAAACTTCTCCTAGGTTAAATGCACCAAAAGCCCTTTCGTCCTCAGGATCTACCTTGTGAATATTCTTTAGTGTACCCTTGACATCTTTCTCTACTTGAACCACATCTGCGTCGTCATAAGCGGCTATCGTTAGCCAACCTACATTGTCTGCCGTATTATACAATTTTTTAAAGGTAGTAAAGGGAATAAACACATCACTGTCACTTTCAAAGCCTCCTCCAGGGGTGAATTTATGTACACCCACTACTTGAAAGTAAATATTATCTAACCTAATGTAGGCCCCTATTGGATTCTCTCCTTCTTCAAACAATTCTTTTTCTGTACGTTCTCCTATCACACAAACTTTTCTATTCTGAGCAATGTCTTCATCGTTGATAAAACGTCCACCGTCATAGATTTTTTTTGTGGCAATTTTAGTGTAAATAGGAAAGTCCCCATAAATAGCGTAATCCCCAGATTTTAGGCCCCTAACCACCTTTGCAGGAGCGTCTCCAAAGACCCCTTTAGCATTTCTAGGTGCAATGTATTGTATCTCTGGTATTCTATTTTGAAGCACTGTCACATCCTGTATTTTTAATTGCAAACGCCTGCCTGTTTTATAACCGGCATAAGGCATTGAAGTGCTTTGAGCCCAAGTAAACATTGAGTTCATTGCAACAGTTTCAAAAGCACGTTCAAAACCATTGTCCAATCCCTTTGCAGCACCTGCCATGGCGATATAAACAAAAATCCCCCACAGCACGCCAATCACAGTGATGATTGTCCTAGTCTTGTTCTTTTTAATAGAACCAAAAATCTCTTGCCAGGTATTTAAATCAAATATAAATCTCATACTACTCGTCTCTTAAGGCTACAATTGGTTTAATATCTGCAGCGCGTTTGGCAGGAATATAACCTGCAATTCCTCCAAAAATGATTAACATAATAGTAGAAGCAATGGCAATTCCTAAATCTATATATGGATCGGTAATAAAATAATCTTTGAGGGTGTCTCCCAACCCAGTGAGAATACCTACGCCAATCATCATTCCAATAAAACCTGAAATAGTAGTAATAAATATAGACTCTAATAAAATCGTACCTATCACAGATCTTGGTGTAGCACCCAATGCTTTTCTAATCCCTATTTCCTTGGTACGTTCTTTCACAACAAATACCATAATATTACTAATTCCAATAATACCTGCTATAAGCGTTCCAACACAAAAAAAAGAAATGATGATCTGAAGCACCCCTGCAAATTGTTGGTTTTGTTTCAATTGGTCTGTAACATTTCTAATGTACATTCCATTTGGGTCTTTTGGACTGATGTATTTTTTCTCTCTAAAATAGTTGTTAAGACTTTTTTCCAAAGCCATAGCACCCGTATAGCCTATCTCTGGCTTAAAACCAACGATTATTTGGTCTACTTTATCAGTAGCTTTGTCTTGTCTTTGTCTTGAGGTATAAGACATATAAATAATACGTTCTTCTCTGTCGCCTCCGTCATCCTGGAAAACACCTACAACCCTGAAAGAACTCCCTCCTAGGTCAATAAATTCTCCTAGTGCTGGTTTACCTTTAAAAAGATCTTTCTTTACCAAACGACCAATGACTATATTTTTAGTCTTGTTGTCAATATCTGATTGATTAATAAAACGCCCTTCCATGAGAATAATTTTCTCAGCTTCTTGAATAGATGGGGCTGCTGCTCTAATAGAATAATTATCAGATTCCTGTCCGTATTTAGCCAATGCACCTCTACTAATCTGAGGGGTCACATAATCTAAAAACATAGCGAAATTCTCTTTAATATCTTTTAAATCTGAATTGTCAAACTCAATGCGCCTATTGGCTTTATAGCCCAAATAGGGCTCTGTTGTCCTTCCTGGAAACAAGTAAAGCACGTTAGTTGCGTCATTTCCAAAAAACTCGTTAAAAGTATTCTTTAATCCATTTCCAAAACCGTACAGTACCACGAATATTAAAATCCCCAATGCTACTGTAAAACCAGATAAGAACGTTCTTAATTTGTTCTTCTGAATGGTTTCGAAAATCTCTTTCCAATTGTCTCTATTAAACATACTGAGCCGCCCTTACTTGCATTACCTTTTTGTCTTCTACAATGACACCATCTTTTAAATGCACAATACGCTTGCACATATCTGCAATATCTGGTTCATGGGTGACCACTAAAATGGTATTTCCAGCGTCATTAATTTTCTGAATAAGGTCCATTACTTCATAAGAAGTTTTTGAATCTAATGCCCCTGTAGGCTCATCTGCCAATAATACTTTTGGCTCTGCTGCCATAGCCCTTGCAATGGCTACACGTTGCTTCTGACCTCCAGATAGCTCACTGGGCAAATGGGTAGCCCAGTCTTTGAGCCCTACTTGCTCTAGGTATTTAATGGCCTTTTCTTGACGCTCTTTTCTTGGCATTCTCTGATAATAAAGCGGCAAGGCTACATTTTCTGCAGCACTCTTGTAATTAATCAAGTTAAACGATTGAAAAATAAATCCTAAAAACTTATTTCTGTATTGCGCGGCTTTTGTTTCATTTAAATTTTTGATAGGAACACCATCCAACACATAACTTCCTTCGTTGGCTTCATCTAACATTCCAAGAATGTTTAACAAAGTAGATTTTCCAGAACCTGAAGAACCCATAATAGCCACTAACTCACCTGCTTCTACAGAAAAGTTAATCCCTTTTAACACGTGAAGGCTATTGCTTCCCATTTGGTAAGACTTGTGAAGATCTTTTATTTCAATCATTGCCATGCTTTATATCCGTTTTATTGGTTCAATCAAAGACATTCTTAAAATGCCTTAATTCTTAGACTATCAAGAGGAAGTTATGTTACACCCTGAAATCTAAATATTATGTTAAAATTATTCTGAAGCAGATACTGCTTTTAATGCATTCCAAACTTTTATTTTGTCTTCTAATTTCAATCCTTCTTTTACTTCAACAAAGATACCATCACTAACTCCTAAAACAATTTCTTTCTTTTCAAAAGTTTGAGAGGCCACTTCTACTTCAACAAATGGGGCATTAGATTCTGGATCAAATTGTAAAAGCGATTCTTTTATAGCAAGCACTTCAATGGCTTTTTCAAGAATAATAGCTGCATTTGCACTCAAACCTGCTCGAATAAAGTCCCCTTTTTTTAAAGTGATTTTACCTTCTATCTCAAATTGAATAGCTCCATTCTCTTTTTTACCCTTAGGCGCTATATAATCCAACTGTCCCATAAACAATTGATCTTCCAATGCCCCTACCGTAATTTCTAATGGTAAGCCTTGTGAAATTTTACCCACTTCAGACTCATCAATCTTCCCTTCGAAAATCATCTGATTCACATCTGCAATAGCCGCAATAGTGGTGCCTTCATTAAAAGTATTGCTCTCTATAACTTGGTTACCTACTTCAATAGGCACCTCTAAAATCATTCCGCTAACAGTAGCCCTAATCAATGTATTTGCTGCATCTCCTAACTCCTTAGTCGTCCCAGTTTTTATAATGTCATACCTCTTTTGAGCTGCAGAAAGGCTCTGTTTTGCCTGCTTAAAAGAAATTTCTGCCACTTGTAATTCAGCCGCAGAGATCACCTTTTTGTCAAATAAGGTCTCTTGTCTCTCAAAATTACGCATCTGATCACTTACATTGATTTGAGCCTGAGCTACATTGTTTTTTGCGTCGTTTAAGGCAGAAATATTAGGAACCACTTTAATCTTGGCAATTAAATCTCCTCTGCTAACTAAGTCTCCACCTTTAACATAGACCTTTTCAATAACTCCAGAGATATTTGGCTTAATAAGCACCTCTTCCAAAGGCAATATACTTCCTGTTGCAATGGTCTTTTTAACAATGGTTTCAATGGTTGGATTAGCTGTCTCAAATTGTTCAGGAGTTGCTGCATTTTTTTGATACAAATAAAATAAGGAGGCACAAAAAGACACGACAATTAGTGTCAATATTAAAATAGTGGTTGTTTTTTTCATGAGTTAATTTTAAACAGTATGCTGTGATTACTATTAGACTTTTTATTTTTGTATAACTTTCTTTATTCTGTTCGCAAAGCTTCTATTGGTTTTACTTTTATAGCACTTCTTGCAGGAATAAACCCAGCCAAAAGTCCTGAAAAAATTAAAATGCTCAACGCAGCTACAACAATCCCGACATTAACTGAAGGTGCCATAAACATATCTACTGGTCCTGTGAGGCTTAACGCGTAATTAATCCCAAATATAAAAAGTGCCCCAAACACAATTCCTGCCATTCCAGAAAAAATGGTTAAAAAAATTGATTCCATCATAATTTGCAACTTAATGGAAAAAGGAGACTCCCCCAATGCCCTGCGAATTCCAATTTCCTTGGTACGCTCTTTAACGACAATAAGCATAATATTACCCACGCCTATGACACCAGAAATAAGCACCAAAAGTCCCACAAAAAAAGCAATAAAGCGCATAGCACCAAAAAGACTCTCTACCCTACTGTATTCCTCAAACAAGTCAAAATGACCAATTGCCCTTTTGTCTTCAGGATTAATTTTGTGGCGTTTTTTTAACAAGTTAAATATTGATTCTTTTATGGCTGTAATGGGTGTGCCGTCTTGAGCTGTAATCGCCATCCAACCCACTCTATTCGACCTGTTAAATGCCTTAGAGAAGCTAGTAAAAGGAACATAGATTTCTTTTTGAGCATTTTGATTTCCACCACCACCTTCCTTATTGTAAACACCAATGACTTTAAAATTCACCCCCTGAACGGTTACAAAACTACCAATAACAGCTTCACTTTCTTCATATAAATCCTGCACCACTCCTAAACCAATCACAGCTACTTTACGACTGTTTTCAATATCCAAATGATTTATAAACCTACCTTGGGTAATACCTAAAGGGTCCTGACGAATAATTTCAGGGTAGTCTCCATAAATATTATAGGCACCCTTTTTGACTCCTTTAGTTACATTTGGTGTGTCGCTCCCTATCTGATTCCTAGGAGACACGAACCTTAAATTGGGTATTTGTTCCCAAATATTTTCTACGTCTTCTGTAGTATAACTAAAGCGCCTTCCTATGGGCAATCCCATATAAGGCTTGGTAGTACTTCTGGTCCACACAAACATGGTGTTGGTAGCTACATCACCAAAATCTGCTTTAATTCCATTTTCTAACCCTTTGCCAGCTGCTAACAGAATGATTAAAATAAGTATTCCCCAAAAAACACCAAAGGCGGTAAGAAGGGTTCTAAACCAATTGGTGGTCAGTGCTTCAATAATCTCTTTCCAACGGTCTATTCTAAACATTATTGATCTCTTAAAGCTTCTATGGTATGAACATTGGCTGCTTTCCAAGCAGGAATAAAACCAGCAATAGCTCCAGAAACAACCAAGAGTACTACCGTGGCCAAAGCAATATTAAAATTCACTGCTGGATTTAAAATATAATCAACCTCAATATAGGGGCCAAAAATCTCTAAAAGTCCCATGCCAAAAATCAGTCCACCAAAACCAGAAACAGCTGTTACAAAAACAGCCTCATGAACAATCATACCTACTATAGACCAGGGCTTAGCTCCCAATGCTTTTCTAATGCCTATCTCTTTTGTGCGTTCTTTAACTACAATGAGCATAATATTGCTCACCCCAACTACTCCAGCAATAATGGTACATACACCCACAAACCAAAAAAAGAAAGCGATATTATCAGTGAGCGTAAAATATCTTTTGGCCTCTTCTAAAGGATTCCAAATTTGAATGGCCCTTGTGTCAGATGGAGCAACGTTGTGTTTTGCTTTCAAATGCCTGGTCATCTTTTCTTTAAATGCCAATGATTGGGCTACTGCTGCGTCAAAATCATCTAGAACTGGTAGTGTAAAAGAAAGGTTTTGTAAATGATCCGTTCCCTCGAAGACTACTTGAGCAGTACTCATGGGTATAAACATTCTATTTTCTTCTTGTTCTCCTGAGGGATCAGAATAAACGCCTACGATTTTAAAAGGTATACCTGAAAGTTGAATCATTTCTCCAATGACCTTTGCTTTATCATCAAAAACTTCCGCTTTAATATTTTGGCCAACAACAACCACTTTGGCCTTTTGATCTATATCTTTTGAATTAATAAAGCGACCCTGAACCATAGATTCATTTTCTATAAATTGCATGGATGGATAAGTACCCGCTAATTCATAAGCCAACACTTCGTTTTTATAGACTGCAGTGACCCCACGTATGAAAAGAAAAGCAGCCATATACTCAATATCTTTTGAAAACAACTGGCTTACCTGATCAAAATCATCGTTACGAAGCTGCACATTACGACCAGGATTTAAACCTTTATAAGCCACAGTAGTCTCTCCTGGCCATACCCATACACTTGTAGCTGCATCTTCTTCAAATTCATGGGCAATACCATTGCGCATACCCTGACCAAAGCCCAATAAAATAACGAGTATAAATATGCCAGAGGCCACAGAGATCCCTGTCAAAAAAGTTCGAAGTTTATTTTTAGAGATGGCTTCAAATATTTCTTGCCACCTTTCAATGTCAAACATAACAAATATGTATTGTTTTAAAGACGTACAAAAACAAAAAACGTTACAAATAAAACCAAAAAATATTCCTAACCTCTCAGAACTAATTATGAAACAGAGAAAAATAAATGAGGTAAAAATAAAAAGCAGCGCAATAAAACAGCCAATTAATATTCATTCATTGCCAAAAAACAAAAATATTAGGCTGCTGGAGTCCTCATTTTCCGATATATCACTATGCCAATACCTGCAATCAAAATATAGGGAATAGCCATAAGATAGACAATCCCGTCATTAATCCCCTCTGCAACATCTTTATTCCCTTCAGACTCCAAAACGGCTCTACACATAGCACACTGGGCTAATGCTTCTTGAGGAACGATCAAAAAAGCTCCAAAGATTAAAGCAAATATTAATGGGCGAACCACAAAAGTATTTTTCATTATTTAAGTATTATGACACGTAATAGGGTGCTATCATTAAATATACAATCACTCCAGTAATGGCAACATACAACCAAATCGGAAAAGTGATTTTAGCGAGTCTTTTATGCGCTTCAAATTGCTTCAAATAAGCTTTTGCATACGTTTTTAACACCAAAGGAATAATGGCAATAGAAAGAACTATATGAGTGATGAGAATGAAAAAATAAAGCGTTCTCATAACACCTTCTCCACCATAAGGCGTAGAGTCAGAAGTCATGTGATAGGCCACATACATAACCAAAAATAACAAAGAAAATACAATGGCTGTAGTCATTAAATACTGGTGTCTTTGCCTTTGACCATTTTTAATAGCCATAACTGCTAAAATCAAAACAACAGCTGTAAGACCATTAATGGTAGCGTATATAGGCGGCAACATAGAAAGCGGTGCTACTCCAGGAATCTTAATACCAAATAAAATAGCCACCACAACTGGTATAGCAATTGAAATCACAGTGATTAGGCTATTAAAGCGTTTTTCTCTCTTAAGTTGATCTTCCATATTATTCTTCTAAAAGTTTTTTAATATCTGTAATAAGGGCTTCTATTTGGTCTGTCTCTCCATGGTCATTCACGCCTATCTCATGGTCAATCGCGCCTCTGTAATAAATAATTGGGTTTCCAAACTCATCTACCCTTGATCTTATAAATCCATTTTTGTCTACTAAAGCAAACATACCAGCATGCTCAAAACCTCCCGGAGCATTTGGCATTTGCTGTGCAAAGATATTAAACCCTTCATTAGCTAAATCATAAACTTCCTCTAATGGACCGCTCATTAAATGCCAATCCATGTTAACTACTCCGTAGCTTTCTGCGTATTTTTTTAATACGGATGGAGTGTCGTTAAAAGGATCAATACTGAACGAAGCAATCCCAAAATTATCACGATTCAATAATTGGTCTTGAACATAAATCAGGTTCTTATTCATGATAGGACAAATGGTAGGGCAGGAGGCAAAGAAAAACTCCACCACAAAAACCTTATTCTTATAATCTACATCAGAAATAAGAATACTGTCCTGATTATAAAAACTAAACGGAGGTACTTTCCTTTTTACACCGTTAAGCGTAATAAAGGCTAAATCTCCACTATTGTTAGCAATACTCAAACGTTCAGAAGTTACTACAGCACCAGAGGTAAATCGATCTACTATAGAGGGAATAACGATTATCCCAAAAATCAACACTATAAATGAAACCCAAACATAGGTGTACTTTTTAGCTGCCATAATTATTATAAGTCTTTATATTGGTTGTTCTTTTTGAGTGCCATTCTGTATTCAGCCAAAAGAATCTTAACGTCGTCTATCATGGTATTGGTTAAAAGAGACACCTCTGTGGCATTGTACCCATAGAGCGCCTCATCTTGTCCAGTAGCCTTTCTGCCCCTTAACTGTAGAGCTTTATCTATAATATATACTTGGTCTGTACCTGAAAAAGCGTCTAAACGTTCAGGCACTTTCAAACTTTCAAACTGGGCTTGGATTTGCTCAGGTGTTAAGAAAACAAAGCGCCAAGCGTCAACTTCACCAATAGAAGAAAGCTCTTGCATCACAGCTGCTAGTTGGTCCTGTGTTCCATCTGGAAGTACCATGAGCATTTGAAAATCTGTAAATTCAGAAAAACGCTTGTAAATCTTTTGATTGAGGTTAAACATATTCACCTGCCTTTGACTCAGATCGGATCCTAAATATCCTACAATTGAAATTTTATTTGCTAAAACAACAGCAGCTTCATTTTCAGGTAACTCCTCCACCGTATTAGTCATAATAGGTAACTTTCCAAAATTATTCACTCCAGAGGCAAAAAAAAGGTATGCCACTAAAGGCAGTACAAACAACACCCCTAAAACAAATGTCTTTTTAACTTGAGCGGTTTTCATAATAGCATCTTTTTTTGATTCTAACTCTTTGTAAAAATAAAAAAGGCGGATTAAAAAACCGCCTTCTATATATACTATTTAGCCTTGATTAAAATTCCCATTTAACAAAACCAGACTTGTAAACGTCATAAATATAATTTCCCTCTACTAGCAGGATAAAAGAAAGGTATCCGATAAGAAAAACCCCAGTCCAAACTACTGCTCTTCTAAGCCCTGCTTTTTCATCTCTAAGGTGCATAAAGTCCCAAGCAATATAGTAGGCTTTTACTATTGTTAAGATAATGAAAATCCAGTTGAGCAATTTCATTGCTAAAAAACTATTTTGAGTTAAAACCTCTGGCTTTATAATACCCAAGGCAACTTCAATAGCTGTAATAATTGATAAAAACACCAATACACCCCAGATCTTTTGAGTATTTGATTTAAAGGTTACAAGTCCTCTAAAAATTGATAATTTATGTTCGTGTCCCATGATAGTTAATTATGCTTAAGTTAAACAAGGTAAAAGAAAGTAAATACAAATACCCATACTAAATCCACAAAGTGCCAGTACAAACCAACCTTTTCAACCATTTCATAATGGCCTCTTTTCTCATATGTTCCGAGAAGAACATTAAAGAAAATAATAAGGTTAATTAAGACGCCTGTAAATACGTGAAAACCGTGAAAACCTGTAATGAAGAAAAAGAAATCTGCAAACAACCTGCTTCCATACTCATTCTGAATTAAATTAGCACCTTCAACTACTTGTGTTGCAGAAGTTAATTTGGCTAATGTCTCTGCTCTGTTAAGTAATTTTTTCTCTCCTTCAGCAGTAATTGTCTCAGTCCTAATAAGCACATTTTCATGCGCCTCTACCCCAGCAACAACTTCTTCTAAACTAAAACTTGGCAGTGCTTTTTCTGAGCTAAACCAAATACCATTTTTAGATTGGTGCTGTGTTCTATGAGAAGGCAAAGTGGCTGCAAAATCTCTAAGGGCCAAACGCTCTCCTGTATTGGCATCTACAAACTGAAGAATTCTTCCTCCTTTAGTCTCTAGCGCTCCAAAATCTCCTTTGATAAAAGTAGCCCATTCCCATGCTTGTGAGCCCACAAATATAATTCCTCCTATAACAGTCAGGAACATATACCAGGTCACGGCAGTTTTTTTCATTTTATGCCCTGCATCTACAGCCAATACCATTGTCACAGAAGACATGATCAGGATAAAGGTCATAAAAGCCACATAGTACATAGGGTAGTTTCCGTGAAAGAATGGCACGTGGGTAAACACCTCATCTGCAATTGGCCAAGACTCCATAAACTTAAACCTAGAAAATCCGTATGCAACTAAAAATCCAGAAAAAGTAAGGGCGTCTGACAGGATAAAAAACCACATCATCATCTTTCCATAGCTGGCCTCTAATGGTTTATTTCCACCTCCCCAAACGGGTGCACTCTGTGCGTTTGTAACCGTAGTATCCATAAAATAGTATTCGTATTAAATAAATTTTGTCAAATTTACATCATTATTGATCGAAAGACAATTATTTGGTTTTAAAAAAAATCAGTTTTTTTAAGGTCTTAATCAAAATAAAAATAGCTCCTAAAGACTTATTTTAAAGGGATTTAAGCAAAAAAGTAAAAAAACACCACTAAATAAACCCACAAAATATCTAAAAAGTGCCAAAAGGTCTCCCCCAAGCTTATCCCTAAATAATCTTGAGGACTGTATTTACTCCTTAATTGATTTACAATGACCACCAACAAGCTAATTAAACCTGCCACCAAGTGTAAAATGTGAACAAAAGCGATCAAAAAGATATAGGAGAGCGTTACATTACTGGTAGGACCTGTGAAATAATACCCCATGGCGATCATATCTGAAAAACCTGCAAACTGAAGTCCAATAAATGCTATTCCCAAACCAAGTGTGACTAACAACAAAGCAGAAGCTTGTCTAGAACGTCCTAAAACCACAGATCTTTTTGCAAAACCATAGGTAAAACTACTGATGATTAACAGTATGGTACTGAAGAAAAATGGGGTTGGCAACACAAAATCCTGCAACCAATCTTCCCTTGAACTACTTACTATAAAAGCAGAGGTCCAACCAGCGAAACCCATCACTAAACTAATTATACCAAACCAGAGCATCATTTTTTTTGCCCTCGCACTTTTACTTTCTATTGTCCCTTTTGTAAGATCCATTGTAATTAATTTTATTGTAAAAACTTATCTACCACATATACAATTTGCAGCAAACTGATATATATCACACTTGCCAACATGAGTGCTTTAGCTTCTTTTTGACCACCTTTGTCATACAACCTCAGTGCGTAAACCAACATGATTACACCCATTAATCCAACAATAACAGCTGCAGGAATAGAAAGCAGCAATTGTCCTGTAATGCCTAAAACTGGAAATACTGAAACGACCAACATCCAAAAAGTATACAGAATAATCTGTAGGGCTGTTTTCTTATCTTTCTTACCTGTTGGAAGCATTTTAAACCCCCCTTTTTGATAGTCCTCATCCAACAACCAAGCTAGGGCCCAAAAATGAGGAAATTGCCAGAAAAACTGTATCATAAATAGGGTCCCTGGTTCAATACCGAAACTATTTGTTTCTGACACCCAACCCAACATAAAAGGAATAGCACCTGGAATGGCTCCGACAAAAACAGACAAAGGTGTGATTGTTTTTAAAGGGGTATAAATACTGGTGTATAAAAATATAGATATGGCACCAAACATGGCAGTTTTTGGACTCAATATATAGAGAGAAACTAAACCTAGCACTGCAAGTAGAGAGGCTAATAAAAGTGCTGTTTGAGCGCTGATTCTTTTGGTAGGCAGCGGCCTATTCGCAGTGCGGTTCATCAGTGCGTCTAAATCTTTTTCAATAACCTGATTAAAAGCATTTGAGGCACCTACCATGGCATAACCCCCCAGAGACAGCAAAAAAATATGCGAGAGAGAAACAGTTTCTGCCGCTAGTAAATAACCTGCTACTGCAGAGAAAACCACACTAATGGCCAAACGCATCTTAGTAATCTCTTTGAAAACCACTAAAACCCCTTGTTTGGGTATGGATTTTTCAGGGTTTTCTAACACAACTTCTCGAGCAGACATATCTATAGGGCAATAAGGGTGCAAAGATACATTGCAAGGGGTGCATTTGCAATTATTATAACGCATTTATAACACCCAAATTCAAAAGGAAGATCGGATCAAAAAAAAACCGCGCCTTTGGGCGCGGTTTTTATATACATTAGCTCTCTACAGAGATTACTGTAGTTTAAAAGTAATTGGAATACTAAAAGGCACCCTTACTGGTCTTCCCCTTTGTTTTCCTGGAATCATTTTAGGAAGCTTCTCAATAATTCTAAGGGCTTCTGCTTCCAAATTCTTGTCTGGCCCACGGTATCTGATGTTTCCAATAGAACCATCTTTTTGAATAGTGAACATAACATTTACCCTACCTTGAACACCCATTTCTTGCGCAATTTCAGGATAACGGAAGTTTCTTCTAATATGCTTTTGCATCATTTGGTTAAAACAAGCCCTAACAGCGGCAGCACCTTTGCTTTTTTCAGACTCACAACCTGGAAAAATAGGTACGTCTTCGATCACAGCAAATGGGATAGATAAATCTTCATCGAAATCTTCCTCTACAACGTCTTCTATCTCAATTACCTCTTCTTGAGAAGTTTCAGTAGACTCAATTACGGTCTCTTCAATTTCCTCTTCATCTTCTACCACCTCGATAATTTCTGGTGCAGCTGGTGGTGGTGGAGGTGGTGGTGTTTTTATTTGTTCCGTCATTGGAACCTCCTCATCTAACTGATCTTCTACATTTAATGTGAAGTCAAAGCTATTGTCTTCATCGTACGTTTTCCACTCCAAAGCACGCCAAGTAATAAACGTTGTTAAACACAGTCCTATCACAAAGTACAAGCCAATGTTTTTGGTTAAATCTGCTTTGGGATTCTTTTTTGGTTCCATATTATTCGGTTTAGTGATCGCTAATTTAAAACTTTATTTATAAAAATAACAACTAATTTTTTTGATTTTCTTGATTGAGGCGCTTCATGAGCTCAAATGAAAGCAACACAGCAATCAAAACACCTATGGCATTGGCCAAACCATCCTGCCATTCTCCGTACCTGCCCAGGACTAAGCTTTCTTGAACAGCTTCAATTACCGTACCATAAAAAACATGAAAAAAGGCACTGCCCCAAACAATCTTGTGAAAGCTGGCCCTTTTTTCAAAAAACAAAGCGAAGAAAAACAGTCCCTGCAAGAGCGCGTAAAATCCTATATGCGCTAGCTTGTCAAAGTATGGAATTGGCGGTAAAGATGTTGCTGCTATAGGCGTAAGGCTCAGATAAGTCAAAAGGCCTAAAAAACAAAAATACCCCAGCCATAGCAGGGTTCTTTTAGGCACCTATTAAAGCTTTGTAATCTGCGTCTGAAAGCAAACTGTCAATTTCAGAAGTATCTGAAATTTTTAATTTAATCATCCATCCAGCTTCGTAAGGGTCTGAATTTACATCTTCTGGAGTATCTTCTAAACCTTCATTAAATTCAATAACCTCACCAGAAAGCGGAAGAAATAAATCAGACACTGTTTTAACGGCTTCTACCGTACCAAAAACAGCATCCTTCTCTAGACTTTCATCTAAAGTGTCTACCTCAACATATACAATGTCTCCCAATTCTGACTGGGCAAAATCTGTAATTCCAACGGTCGCTATATCTCCGTCTATTTTAACCCACTCGTGGTCTTTAGTATACTTTAATTCTGCTGGTATATTCATCTTAAAACGATTAGTTATTTCGCAAATGTAACCCAATTTAGAGCGACATACAAGACCTTAAAAGAAGTTTTTATCAATTCCCAAAATTGTATCTTAAACTGATCCCTGTATTGATAAGACTCTGAGGAAATGCAGTAGAAACCGCGTATTTTGAGAAGGTGAAGTCGTAAAAGAAAAGTGCATTTAAATTCTGGCTCAACGCGTATTCTGCCCTTAATTTGGCCGACAAGAAATACTGACCAGCACTCACCTGTGTATTGTCTAATTCCAAGTTGCGAATCAGGGTGTAATTGTCCCTGAGACTCAAATCTGCTTTAATATTTAAATCGCTTTTTAAGCGTTGTTTAGACCCTCCAATATTAGTGACAAACTGTACATCTTTTATTCTGTATCCCACACCTAAAGTAAATTCTTTTCCTTGAATTTCTGTGAGTAGATTATTGTCAAAACTCATAGAAAGAGCCCGATCCATTTTCATTTCAAAGAGCATACTCAAATTGTTTTTACTCTCAAAATCAATACGCACTAATGGATTAAACTCATCATTCAGCACCAGATTGTTAAAAATATAATCAGGTCTTACATCTAAAGTTTCTGGGTTAAACGTACTATTCTCTTTTTCTAAATTGGTCGCATATGAGTTCACACTGTAGGCTGCCCTGTACCCATGGCTAATGGTAAACCTGGTGAAATGGTCTTTGAACCAACCCAAACGCATGAGCCCAGTATATTTCATATTCCAATTGGGAATAGGGGTTTTATCAAAAGCAGAAAGACCCACTTTCTCTGGAGATACCCCAGTATAAGCGGCAATAAATGAGGCCAACAGTACCTGTTGACTGGTTTTACCATAAGATTGCGGGAAACCATTGACATCTATATCTGCTGGCAATTCAGGACGCTCAGCAGAAAGCCTATTGGCAATGGGCAATCTGTTGGCCTTAAAAGACTCGAAGTTCTTAGAAAATTCTTGCGTCCCAGAGGAAAAGAAGGTCTTTATCATCATGGTAGACATGCTAAAATTACCTTGGGTATTTCCCAGCAATGACTCATAATTAAATGTAATCGCATCTAATTGATCAATCCTAAAGGTTTCTCTTAAATTACTCGTGTATTGCTTGTCTGCAAAAAGGTCAATGGTCAAATCTGGAATAGGTTGGGCGGTAGCATTAAATTTTATTTGACTGTTATGGGTGCTTAAAAAAGGCTCATTGAAATTTTCAAAAGTAGTGAGCCAACCTCTCCTCGCAGCATTAAAGCGTACGTCTGATTGGCTGCCAAAAACAAAACCCACACTAGGCCTATTAGTTCCCAAAAAACCTATTCGCTGAGTAAAACCAGGCAAAAACTTACCGTTGTTTTCTGAATAATTAAAGGTCATTCTCTTGACCATAGTAGCCAGATTGAGTAACAAATTAGAAGCATCGGCCGTAGGCCTAGAAGTCGTATTGGTGTCAAAAGGATTCTGAGAACGACTTGTATTAGACGTCATTTTTCGCCCGCTTAATCCTAAAAACTGATACAATCGTTGCATGCCTAATCCAGCAGTTAGATTGTGAGTATTGGCATTTTGAACCGTATTCATTTCCTCACCCGCCACTTGCCTCAAAGCCTCTCCACCGCGCTGCCACTCAAAATTGGACGTGTAAGAATACTGGGCGTTAATAAAGTTTAGAAAAGGGAATTTAGCGAAAGGCAATTCGTAATTTAATTGTAATTCCTGGACAAATCTATTGGACTCTCCGTAATCAAAAAAACCATCCCATATGGCGTGATCTTCATTAATACCACTTTGTTCATTGTCCAATTCATTAAAATAATTACGAACAATATTGTTAGAAGCCGCTGTTAAATTAAGTCGTAGTGATTTGGTCACATTTTGATTAATGGCATACTGCCAATTGAATAGATAATTGCGCTGTTGTAAAAAAGGCAAAGCCAAAAGATCCTCTCCGCCGGTTCGGACCTCTCTAAATTGCTGTTGACTAAAAGAGCGGTCAATCGTTGCGTTCACCGAAAAACTGTTGGGCAAAAGATTCAGGTTTATGTCCTTTAACCACTTCCAATACCTACTGGTGAGAATGGAGTCTTTTTTAGCGAGCGGCGCCAATATCAATGGCTTAAAATTATGACCGTAAACAAAGCCTGTTTTGAGCTGCTGGTCTTCTAGCTTTTGTATTTCAAAATCCCTATGCTCCGTGTGGTTATAGGCATAATTCAAAGTGAAATTATCCAAACTATAGAAACGTTTTGGGGTATTTTCCTGAGCGACGCTATTTTTCCTCACCCCTAACATACTAAGACTCGTTCGCTTGGTATAGGTCTCTGCCTGCTGTTCAATTGCTTTGGCTATTGGGCCGTTGGCCGACGCCGCAATTCGGTCCTCCAACTTTAAATCTTCATAAACAGGATCGAACTCCGGACGGCTCTTTACTTCAGAAACACCATAATTTAAAGGCAATTGCACCCCCCAATCCTCCGGCAATAATTTACCTACATTAATTTGAGTAACCAAATCATAAGACAAAGCGTCTTCCCTAGCGCGCTCGTTAGGCATTTGATCCAAGGCCCCAAAACCACTACTGCTTGTGGCGCCATTGGCTGAAATGGAAACAAGGTCTGCTATATTGGCGTCTAAAGCGGCAATAGCCGCCCAGCCCCCTTGATTGTCTAAACCAGCTAGGCGCAATTCATTGAACCAAACCTCTGCACGCTGGGCTTTATTAGAGACGTTTTTTACCCCCACCATAATACCTCTGAGATTACCAAGCGAAGGGTTTCCTTTGATACCTATCCTCATCACTCCTGCTGTTCTTGGTGCCAAAGCATCTACAGCAGTTAAGCTACCGCCCACATAATCGTAGTAAGTGAGCTGATTTAAACTTTGATTGGCAATACCCAAAGATTTAATTTGCGCCAAAACAGCTACTGGAATGTCTAATTCGTTGGCAGAAGGCCATACCTCTTCTGGACTATTAGCCCCATGTGGGGTGAAATTTAAAGGCAATTCTATCTGATAGAAATTTTCTGAAAAATCAGTTCCCATCCTTAAAAAACCAACCATTGGCTGCTCGGCAATAGAGAAATCTGTTTCAACAATCTGCTCCGCATGCATGAACATTTTCAATCTTTTGTATTGACGTAAGTCAAATTGGGTGTTTTTAAACACGCCTCTTGCGTCTTGAGGAGCCAATTGTTTTACCACCAATGACAAGGACTGTTCGTTTTGCCGTATAATGGTGTTGTTGTTATTGAGCTGCTCTCTTAGTACCCCAGGTGGTAATACATATGCAATAGGAACTCTAGTGCTATTTTCCTCCACATTAACTGTATTCACTTCTAATTGGGTACCTATCTCTAAGGGGGTATTTAAAGCGTCTGTTTGGAGCGCTCCTTGGTATACCCGCCAATCTCCCCTCACCAAATCCAAACTAGCGAAACGCAATAATACTGGATCAGAAAATTTGGTCAAATACATGCGAATAAAACTCATAGACCTAAAATCTGCAATCCCACCTACTGCATTGGTAAAGTTACTTAGGGGCACTTTGTATTGGATCCACCTTGTAGGCAACTGCTCTCCATTGGGAAGCTTAGGACTCAAGCCTTCCTTAATATCTGTTACATAAGGGTCGTTTATATCTGTACCAGGTTTAATCTCAATTCTATACTCGTAATAACTGTTCACGGTATTCATAGTTAAATCCCGATCAATATCTTCTACATCTGGCAGCGTCGTGGACCCTCTTTTGGTATTGGTTACAGCTACGGGGGCGTTGCCCTGTGGGTTATTGAAATCCAGGTATCGCTCTGGTATACTTCCCTGCCTGTCTAAATAATACCTGAAATTATCTCCAGCAGGATCCTCGCCAGAATTGTTTGTATATACCGCTCTTTCTTCTTGATCACTCAGTCCGTCCAGACCAATATCTTGTTGAGTTCGATGTTGTGCATTAGCGTCAAAAGCATAAACCAAAGACTGGGTTGCTGGAACTTTCCCCCAGGAAGACTTCGCTACAAGAGGTTCTTGCCCTTCCAAAGGCAATCCGTTTTCGTATTGTTTTCGTCCATCTTTTAAAATGTCTTCTGAAATATTTCCAATATTCAATACCAATTCACCACCGTCGCCTCCTATACCTCCTAGATATGGATCCATGACCCAGAACTGTACGAATTCAATATTGGCTTGCTCAAAATTTGTTGTGGTCAGTGGCCTCATAATTCCACCCCATTTCTGACTTTCCGAAAGGGCATTAAAATTTCCATTATTGTTATAAGGACCTTTATCTTGGGGGTAATATGCTAAATCCAAGGTAGGATTTACGGTGGTTTGCCCTTGAGCAATGTCTGTCTGAGGAAAAACCTCATCGATAAAAATACGTCTACTAGCTTGAGTAGAAATATCATTATTATTCACTCCTGAAGGACGTTGGAAGGTGTAAAAAATAGGATCAATGGTGTACCATGCCAATTTACTTCTGCCATAACCATTTTTGAGATTCTGAGAGTCTTCAGGAGAGGTACCATATAAATTAACTCCGTCTGGCGCAAACTCTAAAGGAGTACTAGCAAGAGACCAGCCCAAAGCACTTCTGATATCTATGAGTGATTGTGCTCCTTCAAAATCATCTAAATAGGTGGTTGTCTCTCCCCTGAAATCTGCATTCCTTGGAGCTCCTGGAGCTAAAAAGGCCACTTCTCCTCTGAGCGAAAGCATAGAAGGGATGTCTGTTTTAACATTCGGGAGGTAATTGGCCCAACGGGTCAGAAATGGAAGAGAAGTAGTTAAATTGGTGTTGAAACCAAAAATGGTGTTGTTTACGGCTTCTGTCCCATAATTAGATTTCTGCGTGAGTGGTCGTTCATTGAGATTGAGTAATGTTCCCCCTAATGTAAAATTATCTGAAAACTGGTGTATGACATTTACTCCAGTAAAACGCCTATTCTGTTGGCCAAAAACTGCATTGTCCTCTACCGAAACTTCAATAGGCACATTAGAGGCCTGCAAACTTGGATCCAATAACTGAACCGAACCTGCGGTGTAATTTACGGTATAATCTAATCCTTCCTGAAGTAGTCTACCTCCTGCTGTTACCCGAACAGAACCCCTAGGTATATTTAAAGCACCAATAGGAATTCCATTAAAACCTTCAGATTTAAATTGTCCTTTTAAAATAAATTTGTTCTTTTCTGGCTCTTGTAATGCTGCAGCCTTAGTCCCTTTATACAATGATCTAAAGACATATTTTTTTTGATGTGCTGTGAAATTTTCTTCATCCAAAGCGTCGTAATCTCCACCACCTAAAACCTTAAACAAGTGATTCCCAAAAGGCTCTACTGTGGTAAAAATAATGTGACCATTTTCTGTGTTGACTGTTTTCCCAGGTAAGAAATCAAAGAAACCATCACCACCCTCTTGTATATCTTGATAGGCGTTTAATCGGTCTAAATTAAATACCTCTAATAAAATTCGCTCATTTAATGGCTTTGGACTTTGGGGCCAATTTGGTGCATTTTCTACTGGGGTAATATAATTTCTTGGACTTGGGTCTGCATAAATAATGTTGAACCTGAAATCTTCTTGACTTAAAGAATATGCCCCTACCGGATAAATATTTTTCATCATCAAATCCCAAATAGGATCCTTTACTTGCGTAATATTACTTTTAAGCAATTTAACTACAAGGGTGTTGTTTATAATAGGCTCATTGATTGTGGCATTATTACTTGCAGAAACACCTCCGTTAGCAAACTCACCTACCTGATATACTTTTCCTAAATACGTATACTGATAAGCCACCCCTAAAACCTCATCAGAAGACAGTTGTTGGTTCAGTGAAATATATCCTAAACTAGGGTGAAAAGTAAAGTCCCTTTGCTCTTCTAATTTTCTAGCATTCTCCAAAATTGCGTAATCAAAGCCTTGATTGGCTTTGTAACCTGGAATATCAAAACCCGCCTCTACTGTAGCTATTTCACGAATATTGTCATTCAAAAACCCACCCCTACTCATTTTTTCAGGGTTTAAGGCGTTTTTCTCATTAGAGGGCAACAAGTTAGATTCTGTTGTATTAATAAAACCTTCAGCTGGAACACCCAAACGCCCCATCCTTGTTTTTTCTATAGCAGCCTCTCCCAAATCTTGAAGGGCCACCACATTTCTAATATTTTGTGTTTGTTGTGATCGGTTGGTTACCCAAACTTCTATTCTAGTAATTTGCACCTGACTATTGACAAAGGGATATTCTGCTAATGCCTGATCGTATTGATCCCTAAAAAAATGAGACAAGAAAAAATGCTTGTCCTCTTCATAATCTAATGCGGTTAGGGAGAAATCTGTCAGCGTCCCACCGCCCCGAGCCATTACGGAACTGTTTTGAGAACGCTGCTCTGAAAGTACTGCGGTAATTTGGGTACGACCAAATTGCAACTGCGTTTTTACCCCAAAAAGACTTTGTGCTCCAGTAATTAAACTACTATTAAGGGGCATATTCACATTACCCACCTCAATATTCCTTAAAATATTATCTGCATTTGGATTAAAAAATTGGTCTTTGGCTGCATTGAGTGCATTCACTGCAGAGGGGTCTTCTAATAATCCCTGGTTTTGGACAGATTGCGCCAAGCCTCCAACCTTAGTTTGTCCTAAGGTGTTTTTAGCATTGTCTAACAACTCATTTGGCGCCACACCCACTACGTCCTTCACAGTCGGAGGCACATAGGCAATTTTGATTAGATTTTGAAAATCAAAAGTTGCTTGAGTGTCATAACTCGCATTCACAGAAAGCCGCTCCCCTATTTTTCCCATGAGGCTTAAACTAATCTGCTGTTCAAAATCAAAGGACAAATTGCTTCTGTTTCGGGGAGACAGTGCGGGATTGTCATTTTTCTGCCATAAAATTCCCATATCTACTCCAACAGATCCTTGGGCGTCAAAACTAATTTCATCTCCCCCAAAAATGGTTTTTAACAGGTCGTTCTGCAGGCTAAAAGAGGGCAAAAGATTCCTAACAGACAAATCTGCCGAATTTTGATCTCCGCTCATTGCGGCTATCTTTTCCTTGAAATAGGCTTGTATATTTTCTTTTTCTACCATGGCCCAATAGGCTTTTGGCGAAAGCACCAATGGGAGGTTAAATTGGTAACCCGATAATCCGCCAACAAGCTCATATACCTGAAGCTGCTCGTTGTATGCATATTTGCTTTTCAATGAAGCAGGCAAAGGCAATTGTAAGTTTCCTTTGGATTTAAACAGGGTACTGTCTTGAACAGCAAGAGTGTCTATGGGAGTAAACGGCAGTGATTTTTTTTGGGCAAACAAGCCGTTTGTCTGAAAAAAAAGCAAACAAAAGAGCCCAAAAAAAATGGGCTTTATTTTTGTCAAATTCTTTTTTAAAAAATAGGTCTTCAAAAGTGTTACAAACCTTTTAGTGTCTGTTTAATAATGTCTTCTACTGAGAGGCTTGGGCTTGCTTTTAAAATTTTCTCTACCATCTTTTCAGATTGCTTTCTAGCAAAGCCAAGTACTTCCAATGCAGATAACGCTTCTTCTTTGTTTGTATTGTCTAAAGGCGAAGAAAGTTCTTCTAAATCGTAAATTTTAAGAATCTTATCTTTGAGTTCAATAATAACTCGCTGTGCTGTTTTTAATCCAATCCCTTTAACAGATTGAATTGCCCCTACATTACTTGCTGCAATAGCATCTCGCAATTCCTCTGGAGACAATGAAGAAAGCATAGTTCTAGCAGTATTGGCCCCAATTCCTGAGACGGAGATAAGCAATCTAAAAATAGCCCGTTCCGATACCTCCATAAAACCATAAAGGCTATGGCTGTCTTCTTTAACTTGTAAATGGGTGTAAATAGACACTGCTTCCTCAGAAGGCAATAATGAATAAGTATGTAATGATATATGCAATAAATAGCCTACACCACCACATTCCACCACAATTTCTGTGGGATTCTTTTCAACTAATTTTCCCCTGAGGTGTGTGATCATCTGTTACGATTTAGCCATTTTAGCACGCTTCCTTTTTTCCCTTTCTTGGGCATCTATTACAGCTACTGCAGCCATATTGACAATTTCGTCTACACTAGCGCCCAATTGCAAAATATGTACAGATTTTCTCAGCCCCATCATAATGGGTCCAATGGAGTCTGCACCATTGAGTTCTTTCATGAGCTTGTAAGTAATATTCGCAGATTCTAAGTTTGGAAAAATCAAGGTATTTACTTTTTTCCCTGCCAATTTAGAGAATGGGAATTTCTCTTGGTGTAATACTTTGTTCAGGGCAAAATCCATTTGCACCTCCCCGTCTGCTATTAAGTCTGGACTCTCCGTATGTAAAATACGCACTGCCTGTTTTACTTTGTTTGCATTTGGATGTGAAGAAGAACCAAAGTTAGCGTAAGAAAGTAAGGCTGTGACAGATTCAAATCCAAAAGTCTTAGCTACATTGGCCGTCATTTGAGCAGTCTCTGCTATGGTTTCTGCAGAAGGATCTATATTAATGGAGGTATCTGACAAGAACATAGGTCCTCGTTCAGTAATCATAATATTAGTCGTAGCTACGCGTTTTACGTTGTTGGCCCTACCAATAACCTCTAGAATTGGTTTTACTACCGTGGGATAAGCCCTTGAATAACCGGAAATCATTCCGTCTGCATCTCCCATTAGCACCATCATAGCACTAAAATAATTACGCTCACGCATTTTTATTTCGGCTTGGTATTGCGTTACTCCTGTCCTTCTTCTTTGCTCCCAATAAGAAGTTGCATAGGCATTTCGCTGAGCACGGGTTGCATTATCTGTGGGGTCAATAATCTCTAAATCTGCTTCAAATTCAATTTCAGCTTTTAATTCCTCTATAATGGTTTTATTTCCCAAAAGAATTGGAATAGCTATTCCTTCATCATAGACAATTTGAGCTGCTTTTAGAACGTCTAAATGATCTGCTTCTGCAAAGACAATTTTCTTAGCGCTCATCTTAGCTCTGGTGTGAAGCAAACGCACAATTTTGTTGTCATTCCCTGAGCGTTGCATGAGCGCCTCTTTATACTTATCCCAATCTTCTATAGGCTCTTTAGCCACACCACTCTCCATAGCTGCCTTAGCAATTGCAGGGGGAATCTCTGAAATAAGCCTTGGGTCAAATGGTTTAGGAATAATATATTCCCTACTAAAAGCCAATCTGGTTTCCCCATAAGCAATATTCACTTGCTCTGGAACAGGTTCTTTAGCCAAATCTGCCAAAGCTTTCACTGCAGCCATTTTCATAGCCTCATTAATTTTTGTCGCTCGAACATCTAAGGCGCCTCTAAATATAAAAGGAAAACCCAAAACATTGTTTACTTGGTTTGGATGGTCTGAACGACCAGTAGCCATAATAATATCTTTTCTGGTGTCCATAGCCAAGTCATACGCAATCTCAGGATCTGGATTGGCCATGGCAAAAACAATGGGATTGTCTGCCATAGAAGTAAGCATAGATGGAGTTACAATGTCTGCAATAGACAGTCCCACAAAAACATCTGCGTTTACCATTGCCTCATCCAAAGTGTCTATTTTTCTTGCGGTAGCAAACTCCTCTTTTTCTGAAGACAAATTAGGCCTGTCTTTTCTAATCACCCCTTTACTGTCTAGCATGACAATATTTTCTGCTTTTGCGCCAAAAGCCTTGTATAGCTTAGTACAAGAAACCGCTGCAGCACCTGCTCCACTAATCACAATACGCACATTTTCAATAGACTTGTCCGCTAAATCTAACGCATTTAAAAGTGCTGCTGCAGAAATAATAGCTGTTCCATGTTGGTCGTCATGCATGACAGGAATATCTAACTCCTCTTTTAATCTTCTTTCAATTTCAAAAGCTTCTGGAGCTTTAATATCTTCTAGGTTAATTCCTCCAAAAGTAGGCGCAATGGTTTTAACAGTTTGAATAAAGGTCTCTATGTCCTTAGTATCCAATTCTATATCTATACTATCTATGTCTGCAAAAATCTTGAAAAGCAAACACTTTCCCTCCATCACTGGTTTTGAAGCCATAGGACCTATGTCTCCCAATCCTAATACCGCTGTTCCATTAGTTATTACAGCCACCAGGTTACCCTTGGCAGTGTACTTATAAACATTATCAGGGTTTTTCTCTATTTCAAGGCAGGGAGATGCAACTCCAGGAGAATAAGCTAAAGCCAGATCTCTTTGCGTAGCGTATGGTTTAGTAGGAACAATCTTAATCTTTCCAGGCTGAGGTTTGGCATGATATACCAATGCTTCTCTCCTAATTTTCTGTTTGCTCATGTTTACTTATTTATAATACAAAGGTAAGGGTATTATTTATGAAATTTAACTGTAAAAGGATGCAACTTATGACAAATTGCACCCTTTTAAATTTACAGCAAAATCTAAATTTACCAGAAAAAACCAACTAAAATTGTGGTAATAATCAGTAAAATTATAGAGAGTATCCTGTAGTTTTTAAACCAAGGCATTGCCTCGAGTTCAATAGTTTCAGCAGTGTATATGGATTTTTTATAAGTGTAATCTGCCACTTTTTGTGCCTCTGGTAATCCAGTAGCTAGACTCACTACCACATGAACAAAAATTGCAATCATGAATAATAAATTGGCCTTTGCCAAGAAATGAAATTCATTCAACGAAGGCACTAAATCTATCGAGGCAGAAACAATCATAAAAATAGCAAATGCACCTCCTGCCATAAGACTGGCAAAAGCACCATGGGCATTGGCGCGTTTCCAAAATAAACCCAATACAAATGCAGCAACCACAGGAGGTGATGTAAAGGCAATCACCAATTGTAAGTAGCCCCATAAAGAATCACTTACTTTCTCAATAAAGGGCACCCAGGCAGAAGCTAAGACTACAAGTACTAGAGTCGCTATTTGACCTACCCTAACCAATTGCTTAGAGGTGAGCTCTGGTTTAAACTGCTTCACAAAATCCATTGTGATTAAGGTAGAAGCTGAGTTAAAGGTAGCAGAAACACTAGACATCATGGCTGCCAACAAACCAGCTACAACCAATCCTAAAATACCTGTTGGTAATAATTTAAACAAAAGCACTGGATAAGTCAGGTTAGGACAATCGGATAAATTGGTACAAATACCGTCGGCTACAGGATAATTTAATGAAGAAATATCTAAATCATTAAAAAGTAACAACGCCAATACTCCAGGCACAATCATGATGAAAATTACGGGTAACTTTAAAAGACCTGCAAATAAAGCCCCCCATCTTCCGTGGTTGAGGTTTTTAGCTCCCAATACCCTTTGAACCATAAACTGATTGTTGGCCCAAAAATAAAATCCCAATAAGGGCACTCCTGTGAGCAATCCCCACCATGGCATAAAATCGTCATTATTAGGACGCACTAAACTAAATACCTCGCCACTATTGGCAGGTATAAACTTACCCTCTGCCAAGCGGTTGCCAAAATTGACTTCACCGGCAGCAAGCATATTGTCTAGTTTAGACATCATGGCATCCCAACCACCTCCCAGTTCTTCGAAAGCAAAGAAAGTCAATAAGCAAGATCCTATAATTAAAAGAACTGCCTGAATAACCTCCGTTTGAATTACAGAGTTTAAACCACCTGGAATGGTATAAGCCGCGGCTGCAACAGCCAGTATAATGATAATAATGGTGGAACTCACCTCTGGAAATAACAACTTCAGAACGATACTACCCACATACAAACCAGCAGCAGTGTCTACCATTACATTTCCAAGAATCGTAATAAATGAAAAATAATACCTGGACTTTTTATCGTACCTGCGTTCTAAAAATTCGGGCATGGTGTACACACCCGATCTAAGATAAAATGGCAAAAAGAATATGGCAAAGAAAATAAGTACTACCACTGCATACCATTCATAATTGTACACATTTATATTGGTCTGAAAAGCATCAGAAGCCAAACCTACCAGAGTAGAACTAGAAATATTGGCAGAAAATAATGCGATACCTACAATAGGCCATGTCATGGTTCTACCCCCAAGAAAGTAGTCCTCGGAACTACTGCGTTTAGATTTAGAGATTCCATAAATTACTATTCCTAAAAGATATATTAGTATTACAGCAATATCTATCGTAGCTAATCCATTCATAAGATTTGATTATTTTTAAAAATACAAAGCCAGTAAGCTTTTTTGTTTATTGATTGGTTGAATTCCAAATATATTAAGAAAATGTTAATTCTGTGAGATAAAATCTTGTTTGTAACAAAAAGGCCCACCCAATAAAATTAAAAAATCATTGATTCCTTAAAAAGGCAATATTGCGTTTAAAACCTTCATACTTAGTTCTTTTTACAGCAGACTTCTTAAAAATTTGCGAAAATACCTCTTGGGTAATTTCATCCCAATCGTGTTTGGTATTTTCTAAAAGTCTGGTATTTGGCTGAAATAACGGTTCGCTATGTGCTTTTGAAAAACGGTTCCATGGGCAAACGTCCTGGCAAATATCACAGCCAAATACCCAATCTTGAAATTGACCAGAAACCTCTTTTGGAATGGCCTCTTTTAATTCAATAGTAAAATATGAAATGCACTTAGAGCCGTCTACCTCATAAGGAGTAATAGCCTTAGTAGGACAGGCGTCTATACAAGCAGTACAACTGCCGCAGTGATCTGAGCTAATAGGGTCTTGAGGCAGATCTATATCTAGAACCAGTTCTGCTATAAAATAAAATGACCCCACCTTTTGGGTCAATAAATTACTGTTTTTACCAATCCATCCCAGACCGCTTTTTGCAGCCCAAGCTTTTTCTAAAATCGGGGCGGAATCTACAAAAGCCCTTCCTTCAATTTGGCCCAATTGAGCCGACACACGATCCATTAAAACCTTTAATTTATCCTTAATTACGTAATGGTAGTCCTGTCCATATGCATACTTGGCTATTTGATACGAATCAGAAGCCTGTTTTTGTTCCGGAAAGTAGTTATACAAAAGACTCACCACTGATTTGGCTCCAGGGACCAACTTGGTGGGATCCAATCGCTTGTCAAAGTGGTTTTCCATATAACCCATCTTTCCTTGCTTGGATTCTTTAAGCCACTTTTCTAAACGAGGGGCCTCTTCTTCTAAGAAGCCTGCTGAAGAGATCCCACAAGAAATAAACCCAAGATTTGCTGCTTCTCGCTTAATAAGCTGCGCGTTATCTTGTTGTATATGATCTGAGCTAGTCATTTAACTGGTAGGTAATAAAATCTGTTTTAAAAACACAATTACACAGACTAAAATTCCCACTAAAACAAGCCGCCTTGTTCCGGTGCCTTGGTTCGTCCTAAGTGTGCATAAGCTTCTGAGGTTACCTCCCTTCCTCTTGGAGTACGCATAATAAAACCTTGCTGAATTAGAAAAGGCTCGTAAACCTCCTCAATGGTCTCCGCACTTTCTGAAACTGCCGTTGCTAAAGTGGTAATTCCAACAGGACCCCCTTTGAATTTATCTATTAGGGTGGTGAGTATTTTATTGTCCATCTCATCCAATCCGTGCGCGTCTACGTGAAGTGCTCCAAGGCCAAATTGGGCAATCTCTAAATCTATTTTTCCATTCCCTTTAATCTGAGCAAAATCTCTTACCCTTCTGAGTAATGCATTACAAATTCTAGGAGTTCCCCTACTCCTTCCTGCAATTTCAATGGCAGCTTCATTTGTAATAGGTACGTTCAATATTTCTGCTGAGCGGGTAACGATAGTGGAGAGTAATTCCGTAGAATAATACTGAAGGCGGCTTTGAATACCAAAACGAGCGCGCATGGGTGCGGTGAGCAAACCCGAGCGCGTGGTTGCGCCAATTAAAGTAAAAGGATTTAAATGAATCTGTACAGAACGGGCATTTGGACCGCTCTCAATCATAATATCAATTTTATAATCTTCCATAGCAGAATACAGATATTCTTCTACTATAGGACTTAAGCGGTGTATTTCATCTATAAAAAGTACATCTCTTGCTTCTAAATTGGTCAATAAACCGGCTAAATCACCAGGTTTATCTAAGACAGGCCCAGAGGTGATTTTAATCCCTACTCCAAGTTCATTAGCAAGTATATGGGCTAAGGTTGTTTTTCCTAGTCCTGGAGGGCCGTGAAAAAGGGTGTGGTCTAAAGCTTCTTCTCTTAAATTTGCCGCCTTAACAAAAATACTTAAATTCTCAAGCACCTGTTCTTGACCAGTAAAATCATTAAAACTCAGTGGTCTCAAAGCCTTTTCAATGTCAAGAGATTCTGGCGTTAGATGATCAGATGTAGGATCTAAGTGTTCATTCATAAGGTATAAATAAGTCTAAATATCTAATTAAAATTAGCAAGCCAGTGCTTAATTTATATTCATCACTTGTAAAGATAAGATTTAAAAAGCAGTGACAACGGCCTATTTTAAAAGCTTTTTTCTCATCATGGATGTTCCAGAAAATTCTAGTAAGTCAATTCTTGGTGTACCATAAAGATCTAATTGACTTTCCTCTTTAGAAAAATAGGTTAGATGAGATAAAATATGAAGGTCTAATTTAGATTTTCCTGAAGCGTGCACACTGGCCTCATCAATCGAAAGGTCCATAGCATCTAATACGGAGGCACCGTCAAAAGAAGCCGTTAAAAAAGCTACAGTACCACCCCACTTTAAAGAAGCCTTATCCTGCATATTCAGTTGCGCAGTATTGGAAACATCTCCAAAGATAGTTGCAGTAGAGCGATCTGTCATTTGCATCGCAAAAGAACTAAAAGATCCATTAATATTGACAAAAGATTTTTCATCACTAGACACACTAAAACTTGGAACTGTCCCAGCAACAGCTACTGTGGCATTACCAGAAAGGGAAAGCTGTGTTTTTTTAAAACGTGGGTCCAATGTAAGCCCCAATTCACCGGAAGAAACAACAACTCTATCCAAAGTTGGTGTATATAAAGTAATATCTAACTGTTTACTCGCCGTGATTTGATAATAGGTGCTAATGTATAAAACCCTATCAGTAACCTTAAATTTAAATACAGGAGGCAGGTTGTCGTCTGCAATCATAGACACCCCTGTGGTGTCTGAAGCTACTATATTTAACTTGAGATCATTGTCCAAGACTATCGCATTAAATGCCTCTAAGGGGGCATTATAAGGGGCCACAATTCTATTGCCTTTAATCTTAGGCAATTTTTGTGCCTGTACATTAGTAAAACTAATAAAAGATAAAAGGATAAATGAGGTGTATAAACGAGCAAATTGCTTCATAAAAAAGGGCTATTAATAGTGATATTTTACTTCAGTAAATTAATAAAAAATGAGTGAAATAAACAGAAATACGATTATAGAATCAAAAAAAAGCCCCAACTAGATGTTAGGGCTTTGTTATTTAAACAGTAATGCTAAAAAATTTTAGTGGTAATAGTAAGCTTAATGATGTAATTGCTCTTCGTCAGGACCCATAGGTACTGTTTGAGGCACAAAATCTTGCTCAGGTATCACATAGTTACCTTCCTTATCTGTTTTGGAATAATCATATGCCCAACGATGAACTTCTGGAATAGCACCTGGCCAGTTTCCATGAATATGCTCCACAGGAGTTGTCCATTCTAAGGTATTGGATTTCCATGGGTTTTGTTCTGCTTTCTTACCGTAGAACATACTACTGATAAAATTATAGACAAAAACCAATTGTGCAGCAGCAGTAATGATTGCGAATACTGTAATCAATACTTGAACATTGGTTAGTTCGTCGAACATTGGAAAAGCAGTGTTCTCGTAGTATCTTCTTGGAACTCCAGCCATTCCAACGAAGTGCATTGGAAAGAATACGCCGTAGGCACCTACTGCAGTGACCCAGAAATGTACATACCCTAAATTCTTATTCATCATTCTACCAAACATCTTAGGGAACCAATGATACACCCCAGCAAATAATCCGTAAAGTGCAGATATTCCCATTACGAGGTGGAAATGCGCTACCACAAAGTACGTATCGTGTACGTTAATATCCAAGGTAGAATCTCCCAAGATAATACCTGTTAAACCACCTGTAATAAAGGTAGACACCAAGCCAATTGAAAATAACATGCCAGGGTTTAATTGCAAATTACCTTTCCAAAGAGTCGTAATGTAGTTAAAGGCTTTAACCGCAGAAGGAATCGCAATTAAAAGGGTTGTAAATGTAAACACAGAACCTAAGAATGGGTTCATACCTGAAACGAACATGTGGTGACCCCATACTATTGTTGACAAGAAGGCAATCGCAATAATTGAGGTTACCATCGCTCTATATCCAAATATTGGTTTACGTGCGTTGGTAGACATTACTTCTGAGGTAATCCCTAATGCAGGCAATAATACAATATACACCTCCGGGTGACCTAAGAACCAAAAAAGGTGCTCATAAAGTACCGGTGAACCTCCTTGGTAATGCAATACCTCTCCTTGAATAAAAATATCAGATAAGAAGAAAGAAGTACCAAAACTTCTGTCCATGATAAGTAGTAAGGCGGCTGAAAATAATACAGGAAATGAAATAACACCAATAATAGCTGTTACAAAAAACGCCCATATAGTTAAAGGCAAACGTGTCATGGACATTCCTTTTGTTCTTAGGTTAATGACCGTAACAATATAGTTAAGAGAACCTAATAATGAAGAAGCAATAAAGATGGCCATAGATACCAACCACAAAGTCATTCCCATTCCAGAACCGGGCTGGGCCATTGGAAGGGCACTTAAAGGTGGGTACACCGTCCATCCTGCTGCAGCTGGTCCTGCCTCTACAAAAAGAGACATAATCATGATAAATGAAGAAAGGAAGAATAACCAGTAAGATACCATGTTCAAAAACCCTGAAGCCATATCTCTAGCACCAATTTGCAAAGGTATAAGTAAATTAGAGAAGGTACCACTTAGACCTGCAGTCAATACAAAGAAAACCATGATGGTTCCGTGAATGGTCACCAATGCCAAGTAAATGTCAGCATCCATGACACCATCTGGAGCCCATTTTCCTAGTAAAGCCTCAAATACAGGAAAGCTTTGTCCAGGCCATGCAATTTGCATTCTGAATAAAAGAGACATAGCAATTCCTATGAAACCCATAATAAGCCCTGTGATTAAATACTGCTTAGCGATCATCTTGTGATCTTGGCTAAAGATATATTTAGTTACAAAGGTTTCTTTATGATGATGCCCATGATCTTCGTGATGATCCTCTGAATGTGCGTGTGCGTTTGCAGACATATCTGTAATTTTATTTTTTATTAAGCTATTTTTTATTAATCTAGTTGGATACTACTGTTTGAGCAAAAGTTTTTTGTTCGGCCATCCAGGCGTCATATTCTTCTTGAGTCTCCACAATAATCTTCATTTGCATATTGTAATGAGATTTTCCACAAATTTTATTACACAATAAAATGTAATCAAATTCCCAAGGATCAGAATTAGGCTCGTCATTTAAGGCACGTTCTGCCCTGATGGTATTAGTACGCTTTACCTTTTCCATAACATCTGGATCCTGTCTCATCTCCTCAGTCGTGTAAATAGGGGTATATGAAAACTGAGTAATCATTCCAGGAACACAATTCATTTGAGCTCTAAAGTGTGGCATATAGGCGGAGTGCAATACATCTTGAGAACGCATTTTAAAATTTACTTTTCTACCTACAGGTAAATGAAGTTCTTTCACAATCACGTCATCTGAAGCATAGCTATCCGATGTATCTAAACCTAAGACATTGACATTATCAATATCTATTAAACGAACGTTAGCTTCTCCAAGCACATTGTCTTCTCCTGCATAACGAGCCGTCCAATTAAATTGTTGGGCGTATAATTCAACCACTATAGGGTCATCTTGATCATTAACATCCATAATGTTCACCCAGCTATATAATCCCCAAAGAATTAAACCAGCTAATACCACTACAGGAATCATAGTCCAAATAACCTCTAATTTATTATTGTCTGCATAGTATAATGCTTTCTGACCTTTTCTTCCTCTGTATTTGTAAGCAAAATAATGCAGTAATGCTTGTGTGATGGTTTGAACAATAAAAATGATCACAAAAGAAACCAACATTAAATTATCATAATCTGCGCCGTGTGCAGAAGCCGCTTTTGGCAATAAGATTTTGGTGTACTTGTAAAAACTAAAGATGGTTATTCCGTAGATAAACACCAAGAAAACAAACATAAGGTAACCGTTGTACTTATTATCGTTGTCATTGGCAATCTGAGAAGCATCTTTCTTAATTTGAGATAACTCAAATATTTTGGTCATCTGCCATATGGCTATGGCTACTAAGACTAATACTCCTATGGTTAAAAATGCTGTCATTTTAATATGCTGTTTACGTAAATAATATTAGTAATGAAAGTGCTTACTCTCTTCAATAAATGGGTTGCGTTTCGGGGTAATTGGGGCTTTTGTCAATGCATTAAAGACCGTGTAAATAAACAATCCTGCAAAAAACAATACAGCGCCAATTTCGGGAATACCAATAAACCACTGATCACCAACTGCAGAAGGCATAATGGCATTAAAGATATCTAAATAGTGCCCTGCAAGAATAACAATTCCTGTCATGACAACAAACCAGTTTACACGCTTGAAATCACTGTTCATTAGCAACAGTAGTGGGAAAATAAAGTTCAGTGCTAACATACCAAAGAAAGGTAAGTTATAGTCTTGAATTCTAGTCACATAATACGTTACTTCTTCAGGTATGTTTGAATACCAAATAAGCATAAACTGTGAAAACCATAAATACGTCCAGAAAACACTAATACCAAACATAAACTTGGCTAAATCGTGAATATGACTGTCGTTTACTTGTTCCAATAAACCTTTTGACTTGAGGTAAATAGTCACCAGCGCAATTACAGTAATTCCTGAAACGAACATAGAAGCAAAAATATACCATCCAAAAAGCGTAGAGAACCAGTGTGGGTCAATACTCATAATCCAATCCCATGACATCATAGATTCAGTCACCAGGTAGAATACTAGGAATGCTGCAGAAAGTCTGAAATTTTTCACAAAGTTAGTATTGTCGTCTGCTGCATCTTGTGCCAAAGATAATTTTCTAGAATACCATCTGTAAGCGATCCATCCAGATAAAAATATAGCTGCTCTAACTAAAAAGAAGGGTCCGTTTAAGTAACCTGCTTTTCCTTGGATGAGCTTGTCATGTGCCACTACTTCTGGATCCATCCAAACAAATAAATGGTTCATATGTGCTACTGAGGCTACTAATATTAAAAATACAATGATTCCTCCAGGTACTAAATAAGCAGTTATCCCTTCCATCACTCTAAACAACAGGGGAGACCATCCTGCCTGAGCAGCACGTTGTATGGCATAAAATGCCAACACCCCCAAAGCGATCATAAAGAAAAAGAAAGCTGCCACATAAAGGGCTGCCCAAGGCTTATTCTGTAATTGGTGTAATACATGTTCGTCATGCGCTGCACTGTGATCTTCACTATGTGCTTCTGTTTCATGAGTATCTGAAGACACAGCGTGATCAGACATTGAAGCATGATCCTCGTCATGAGTTTCTGTGGCTTCATGTGAAACTGCGTGATCTTCTGTTGCGTGTGCATCTCCATGGCCGCCTGCATGAGCAGCCACTATAGCTTTGGCTTCTGCTACATTAGATGGAGCAGACATGAATCCAATAGCAATACCTATTGCACCCACAGCCATTAGTATAAAAGAAGCGATCTTAAGTCTGTTTGAAAAAGTGTACATACTGTCTGTCTTCGTATTATTTAGTTAGGTCTTGCTTTAATTTTATTACATACTCAGAAACTTGCCAACGCTCTTCAATATTTAATTGACCTGCATAAGACCCCATTGAGTTTAATCCGTAATATATAGTGTGATAAGTACTTCCCTCTGTGATATTTCTAGCAGCGTCTGCATAAGATGGAACTCCTAAAATTTTCTCTCTAGACACTAAGGTTCCATTACCATCTCCTTTTTTACCATGACATATTGCACAATACACGTCATATAGTGCTTTACCTTCACTGAGATTCTCTTCGTAGCGAGAGGCGTCTAGTGGACTTTTTTGAACGCGAGCCAGTTCTTTATCCTCGAGATTATTTTCAAATTCATAAGGCAGCCAACCCCTGTGAATGGTGTTTTCAACAGGCAAACCTGCTTCCATATTAGAAGGTAAGAAGTCTACTTCTTGGTAGGTTTCATAACCTACAGATTCATACATATTTGGCATGTACTGGTAGTTTCTACTGTTCTTGTCCGAACAAGAAGCCAAAACTATCATAGATGCAAGGGCCAAAAAAGAATATTTTAAATCACTCATAATATTTTGCAATCTACTTTTGGGAAACTTTTATTTCTACTGCGCCGGTCTCTGCCAATAAGGCATGAAGATCTGCTTCGTTATCATGGATTTCAATTTCCATTAGGAAAAGGTCATCTGTAGTTCTAACATCTGGGTTTTCTGCTTTTTTGAATGGCCACAATCTACTTCTCATATAAAAAGTAATTACCATTAAGTGGGCCGCAAAAAACACCGTAAGCTCAAACATAATAGGCACAAAAGCAGGTAGGTTTTCTAAATAAGAAAAGCTAGGCTTACCTCCTATGTCTTGGGGCCAATCCTCAATCATAATATAATTCATCATTGTAATGGCAACTGCCAAACCTACTAAGCCATACATAAATGCAGTAATAGCTAATCTAGTTGGGGCTAAACCCATAGCCTTATCTAGTCCGTGAACTGGAAAAGGACAATACACTTCTTCTATATGATGCTTTGCAGCTTTTACTTTCTTAACGGCCAACATGAGCACGTCGTCATCATTGTAAAGCGCCTGAATAACTTTATTTGCCATACTATTGATCCTTTTTAGTTTTAGACACTAATGGAGTTACCTCATAAAGTGGTTTTCCAGCATCTCTTAATTTCTTATACTTTTCTCCAGAAGATTTCAATATAGTTTTCACTTCTGCCTGTGCAATTACCGGGAAGGTTCTGGCATACAAAAGGAATAAAACAAAGAAGAATCCAATGGTTCCTATGAAAATTCCAATATCTACAAAAGTAGGAGAGAACATGGTCCATGAAGAAGGCAAGTAATCTCTGTGAAGAGAGGTTACTATAATTACAAAACGCTCAAACCACATACCAATATTTACCACAATAGAAATCCCAAAAGAGAACATAATAGAGGTTCTAAGCCTTTTAGACCACATGAATTGTGGAGAGAATACATTACAAGTCATCATAGCCCAATATGCCCAAGCATAAGGTCCGGTAGCCCTATTTAAGAAAGCATACTGCTCATACTCTACTCCAGAGTACCATGCCATAAACAGCTCCGTAATGTAAGCACAACCAACTATAGAACCCGTAATCATGATTACAATATTCATAAGCTCAATATGCTGAACCGTGATATATGCTTCTAAATTAGACACCTTTCTCATAATAATAAGAAGCGTGTTTACCATCGCAAAACCAGAGAAAATTGCTCCTGCCACAAAGTATGGTGGGAAAATCGTGGTATGCCATCCAGGGATTACCGAAGTGGCAAAGTCAAAAGATACAATCGTGTGAACAGAGAGTACTAATGGAGTAGCTAAACCAGCTAATACCAACGATACTTCTTCAAAACGCTGCCAATCTTTTGCACGACCAGACCAACCAAAACTCAATAAACTGTAAATCTTTTTCTGAAAAGGTTTCACAGCTCTATCACGAATCATCGCGAAATCTGGCAATAAACCGGTCCACCAGAATACCAATGAAACAGATAAATAAGTAGAGATCGCAAATACATCCCAAAGTAATGGAGAGTTAAAGTTTACCCACAAAGATCCAAATTGGTTAGGGATAGGGAGTACCCAATACGCTAACCATGGACGTCCCATGTGTATGATAGGAAACAAACCAGCTTGAATCACTGAGAAAATAGTCATTGCCTCTGCAGAACGGTTAATAGCCATACGCCATTTTTGTCTAAAGAGCAATAACACTGCTGAAATTAAGGTACCGGCATGGCCAATTCCTACCCACCAAACAAAGTTGGTAATATCCCAGGCCCAACCTACAGTCTTATTTAGACCCCAGGTTCCAATCCCTGTAGAGACGGTGTATATAATACAACCCAATCCCCATAAAAATGCTACTAGAGCAATTGAAAATGCGATCCACCATTGTTTGTTTGCAGTACCCTCAACAGGAGCTACAATGTCTAAAGTTACATCGTGGTAACCTTTGTCTCCAACAACAAGTGGTTTTCGTATAGGTGCTTCGTAATGCGACGCCATAATTTATAGTATAGTTATGTTCCTTTATTGTGTGTTATGCTTCAGTTGTATTACGTACTTTCACGTGATAGAATACATTAGGTTTAGTCCCAACATGCTCTAATAGATGATACATACGGTCACTTTCTTTGAGTTCAGATACTTTAGACTGCTTGTCATTAACGTCTCCGAATACCATTGCACCGTTTCCACATGCTGCAGAACAAGCGGTTTGGAATTCTCCGTCTTTAATTTCACGACCTTCTCTCTTCGCGTCTAGAATAGTCTTTTGTGTTTTTTGAATACACATAGAACATTTTTCCATAACTCCACGAGAACGTACATTTACATCTGGATTAACCACCATTTTACCAAGGTCGTTATTCATGTGATAGTCAAACTCGTCATTGTTATTGTACAAGAACCAGTTAAAACGTCTTACTTTGTAAGGACAGTTATTAGCACAATAACGTGTTCCTACACAACGGTTATACGCCATATGATTTTGACCTTGTCTAGAGTGCGAAGTTGCAGCTACAGGACAAACTGTCTCACATGGTGCATGATTACAGTGCTGACACATTACTGGCTGGAAAGCCACTTGAGGATTGGCTGACGGATCTTCTAATTCTCCAAAACCTCCTAGTGAACCATTGTCTCCAGTTAGTCCGTCAAAATTATCTTTCTTCTCATTATCTCCTTCAAAAGTGTCTTCTGAAGAGTAATATCTGTCAATACGCAACCAGTGCATATCCCTAGATTTTCTAATCTCCTCTTTACCTACTACAGGAACATTGTTCTCTGCATGACATGCAATAACACAAGCCCCACATCCAGTACAGGCATTTAGATCAATAGACAGATTAAAATGATGTCCTATAGATCTATCAAATGAATCCCATAAGTCTACAGAAGTAGCTTCTACTTCTTGGTGATCTAAAGACACCATAGGTTGTGGATTCCAATATTTAGCGTCTTTTGTATTAAATACCTCTAAGGTAGTTTCCTTAATAATGTCGCCACGACCCATAAGGGTTTTATGAAGCTGAACACATGCAAACTCATGCATGCCACTCTCTTTAGATACAGAAACTTCCTGTGTTTTTGAAAAATCATTGTACAAAGCAAAAGCATTCACCCCTACTTGCATTTCTTCTTTTAAGCCTGTTGTCTTCCCATAACCTAAGGCCAAGCCAATAGTTCCTGGCGCCTGACCGGGTTGAATAATTACCGGCACATTTGAAAGTGTGGCACCATTTACCGTTAGACTGATATAACTACCATCTAAACCTCCATTGGCTACATTTTCATTAACAAGACCTAAACTAGCTGCATCTGCTTTGGAAACGGTAGCGTAATTATCCCAAGATACCCTTGTAATAGGATCTGGAAATTCTTGCAACCATGGGTTGTTGGCCTCTTGACCATCTCCCATACCTGTTTTAGCGTACAACACCAACTCCATTGCAGGGGCAGTAGCCGCTTTAAGCACTTTTAATTGTGCAGAAGCATCAATAGTAGCAACCATTTGGGTTGCAGTTGAACCACCTACAAAAACACCGTCGTGAAGGGCTTTATTCCATACAGAAGCACCAAGAATAGTCGCCTCCCAATTGTTTTTAATATAATCGTAATAAGTACCTTCTATTCCAGCCCACTTCATTAGTGCCGTCTGGAATTGTCTGGTGTCGAATAATTCTTTTATAGTAGGTTGCGTAAGACTATAATGACCTTTCTTAACCGCCACATCTCCCCAAGACTCTAAATAGTGAGACGCAGCTCCTACCCACTGAACAGATGCAGTAGTTTCATTGGGCATGGTAGAAAAAGCTACCGTAGTACCAACATTTGAAAGCGCAGATTTAAATTCAGCTGCATTAGGTAAGCTATACACAGGATTAACCCCATCTACAACCAATAAGCCAACTTGACCAGCAGCCATATCTGCAATTAAAGACTGTATAGCCTTGTCATTACCTTGGCGTACATATCGAGGTGCTGCTAAATCGAAGGCAACACTTTCTATAGAAGCATTTAGACGCAACACTAAAGATTGTGCTTCAACACTATCAATACCTGTCAACACCACAGCTTTATTGCCAGCCTTTACAACCGCTTTAGCAGCTGCTTTAACTGCAGCCATTATATTTTCAGGAAGTGCTACAGAGGTAGCTCCCGTTGTTACAATTTCATATAGCGCAGCCAAAGCTTGAGCTTGCTGTGCTGAGTTAGAAGGTACTCTTTTATCTGCCGCAGCACCTGAAAGCGTCATATTAGACTCAAACTGGTAGTGTTGCGACATTTGGTGTGCACTAGGAATTCTGCCTTTAGCATAACCTGAATCAAAACCACCACCTTGCCAATCACCTAAGAAATCTGCACCAAAAGATACAATCACAGTAGCTTTTTCTAAATGGTAATCTGCCAAAGCCCTTTCACCAGTAACTGCTTCAAAAGCGTCCAGTGCAGCTGACTCAGAAATAGCATCATAAACCACATGAGAAAACTGATCCTGACCTTGTGCAAATTCAGCCACTAATTTAGACATGCTAGGACTTGCATAAGTAGGTGTTAAAAAAACGACCTTTTTCCCATTGGCCTTAGCAGCATCTAGCGCAGTAGTAACCGCAGCATCTAGATCTGACCAATCAGCAGGGGCTCCATTAAAAGAAGGTCCTTGCAAACGAGCACTGTCATATAATGACAATACAGAGGCTTGAACCCTTGCATTGGCAGTTCCTTTTACTTGAGCATCTTTATTATTCTCCACCTTAATAGGCCTTCCTTCTCTAGTCTTCACAAGAATAGAAGCAAAGTCGTAACCATTTGCAATAGTTGTAGCATAAAAATTAGCTACACCAGGGATGATTTGCTCCGGCTGAACTACATAAGGGATAGACTTTATAACTGGACCCTCACAAGCAGCCAATGAAGCTGCTGCAGTACTAAATCCTACATACTTCAAGAAATCTCTTCTGTTGGTATTGGAAGTAGCTAGGGTTTGCTTGTCAGATAAAAATTCCCCTGTAGGGATTTGTTCTACAAACTCGTTTTGTTTTAGCGTCTCAATCATGGCGTCGTTAGCAGAAAGCTCTGCTTCACTCTTCCAGTATTTTTTGTTTGATGACATAATATTATCTATGTAATTAGCTTCTTTTTTTCTAAATCTAAATTTCTAGTAGTGACACTTACCACATTCTAAACCACCCATTTGAGCAGCCGTAAGTTTTTCTACACCGTACTTCTGAGAAAGCGCCTCGTGAATCTTATCGTAGTAAGCATTTCCTTCTACTTTCACATTAGTCTCTCTGTGACAATCAATACACCAACCCATAGTCAGTGGACTGTACTGATACATGATCTCCATTTCTTCTACAGGACCATGACAGGTCTGACAAGCTACACCAGCCACAGAAACGTGTTGCGAGTGATTGAAATAAGCAAAATCTGGAAGGTTGTGAATTCTTACCCATTCAACAGGCTGGCTTTCACCTGTGTACTGTTGGTTTTCCTCATCCCATCCAACCGCTTTATACAATTTTTTAATCTCTTTGGTATAGAACTCATTAGTGTAACCATTCGCCAAATCTTCTTGAGAAGGACCTTCTGGATTACCCTTGTACTCGTAAATTGATTTGTGACAATTCATACACACATTCAAAGAAGGTATCCCTGAATGCTTTGACACCCTTGCAGACGAGTGACAGTAAGTACACTCAATCTTGTTGTCTCCAGCGTGAATTTTATGAGAGTAGTGAATAGGCTGTACCGGAGCATAACCCTGATCTACACCTACCTGCATTAAAAATCCATATACATAGTAGGCACTAGAAAGCAATAAGAAGATCACAGTAACCAAGACCAAAAATTGGTTTTTAGCAAAAGCCAACCAAATTGGCATACGAGCTTCTTTCTCTTCAGTTTCATAAACAACACCATTAGCCTCAGCAATACTTCTCAGGGTTTTATTGACCAAGAAAAGCATCATAACCAACAAGCCAAACACCAACATTAAAGCGCCAAGAATCACTTCATTTGAAATCCCTGAAGCAGCTACTGGAGCCGCTACAGTAGTAGCTGCAGTTGCAGCAGCCGGAGCGGGTGCAGGTGCGTCTGTATAAGCGAGAATATTGTCAATATCTTCATTACTCAAAGTAGGAAAAGCAGTCATTGCTGCCTGATTGTACTCATTGTAAATAGCCAAAGCACGCTCGTCGCCTGCTTTAATTAAGCTGTTGTTGTTTTTAATCCAAGCGTACAACCATTCTTTATCTCCCTCGTACTTAGCCGTAACTCCCGCAAGAGCAGGACCTGTCATTTTCCTATTCAAGGCATGACATGCAGCACAGTTTTGATTGAATAATTGCTTCCCTTTTACAGGATCACCAGCGGACTGGTCTTGAGCAGAAAGATTTTGAGGGATCAGTGTTAAAGCCACTAAAAACAACCCTAGGAATGAAGAAACGAGATTGCGGTATGTCACCTTTTTCATATTATTAGATATTGTAATCTTCAGGTTTGGCACGATTTTTACAGATAAATGAAAAAAAGTAATTATCGGCACAATAAATTTGGACACAAAAATACGACATAGAACTTATTTTATTAAGCCAATTCTATGTAGATTTTACTAATTTATAATCAGTCTAAATAGTAGTTTTTTTTTAGCTTTGATTTGTAATAAGTTACCTTTGAAAAACACTTTTTCGTGAAACAAAATGAAACATAAAACCTTTTTTATCCTTCCGTTTCTAGTTCTTTATACTGGATTTTCTTTAGCACAAGAAACATCCATTAAAGTAGAAAAAGACAGCATTATTTTAACTGATTCTGAAAAACATACAGCGCTTTTAGAGGCATTTATTAGCTACCAAAAAGGAAGGGGAGATTATCGCATTCAGATCTACTCAGGTCCATTAGACAAAACAGAAGAACTTTTAAAAAATCTGGATGAAAGTTTTTCAGAATGGCCCAGGAGTATTGATTTTGAATCTCCTAGTTTCAGGTTGAGAATCGGGACTTTCAAAACAAGACTTGAAGCGGAGAAAAACCTTATTGCAGTGCGTAAAAGGTACCCTGCTGCCGTACTTTTAAAACCACAGATATTGAAGTAACTAGATTTAACCTAATTGAGTTAAGACCAAAAAAAAGAGCCTTTAAAGGCTCTTTTTTTGTGTATCGTCCGTTAGGACAGATTATTTTAATTTCTTTTTAACCGCTACTTCTTGGAAGGCTTCTATAACGTCTAATTCTCTAATGTCGTTGTAATTCTTCACTTGAAGCCCACAGTCATAGCCTTTGGCTACTTCTTTGGCGTCATCTTTGAAACGTTTTAAAGAAGACAGTGTTCCGGTATAAATAACGACACCATCTCTAATTAAACGAATGTTTGAATTTCTAAAGATTTTACCTGTCAGCACCATACATCCCGCAATAGTACCCACCTTAGAAATCTTAAAGGTCTCTCTAATTTCAGCTGTACCTGTAATTTCCTCTTTCATCTCTGGAGACAACATACCCTCCATGGCATCTTTGAGTTCATTAATAGCGTCGTAGATAATAGAGTACATTCTAATATCAATTTCTTCCTTATCTGCTATAGACCTAGCATTCCCCATTGGGCGAACGTTAAATCCAATAATAATCGCATCTGAGGCAGAAGCCAATAAGACGTCGGACTCTGTTATAGGCCCTACTCCTTTATGGATAATATTTACTTGTATCTCGTCTGTAGAAAGTTTTTGGAACGAATCTGTCAGTGCTTCTACGGAACCATCTACATCTCCTTTTAAGATCACGTTTAACTCCTTGAAATCTCCAAGTGCAATACGCCTTCCTATCTCATCTAAGGTAATGTGTCGCTGTGTTCTAACAGATTGCTCTCTCATTAATTGAGAACGCTTTGTTGCAATTTGCTTGGCTTCACGTTCGTCTTCGAATACATTGAATTTATCTCCTGCTTGTGGCGCACCATCTAATCCCAATACAGAAATTGGCGTAGAAGGTCCAGCCTCCGTAATATTTTGTCCGCGCTCATCTTGCATGGCTTTTACTTTTCCACTGCAAGTTCCCGCCAGTAAATAATCTCCAATTCTAAGGGTACCCGCCTGAACCAATACGGTAGACACATAACCCCTCCCTTTATCCAAAAAAGCTTCTACTACTGTACCTACAGCACGTTTATCCGGATTTGCTTTTAATTCTAAAAGTTCTGCTTCTAACAAGACTTTTTCTAAAAGCTCTTTTATACCTAAGCCAGTTTTAGCAGAAATATCATGAGACTGTATTTTACCCCCCCAGTCTTCTACCAATAAATTCATCTGAGCCAGCCCTTCTTTAATCTTATCTGGATTAGCAGCAGGTCTGTCTATTTTGTTTATAGCAAATACAATGGGGACACCAGCAGCTTGCGCATGGCTAATGGCCTCTTTTGTCTGCGGCATAATGTCGTCGTCCGCAGCTACTACAATAATAGCAATGTCAGTCACTTGAGCACCACGAGCACGCATGGCCGTAAAGGCCTCGTGACCTGGTGTATCTAAGAAAGCGATCTTCTGACCACCCTCTAAAGTTACCCCGTAGGCACCAATATGCTGTGTAATTCCCCCACTCTCGCCGGCAATCACATTTTCTTTTCTAATATAATCTAAGAGCGACGTTTTACCGTGATCTACGTGACCCATTACTGTTACTATTGGTGCTCTAGACACCAAATCTTCTGCAGTGTCTTCTACCTCAACAATAGCTTCTTCAATATCTGCAGTCACAAACTCTACTTGATAACCGAATTCTTCTGCTACTATAGAAAGGGTTTCTGCGTCTAAACGTTGGTTCATGGTAACCATGATACCAAGAGACATACAGGCAGAGATAATCTGAGTGGTAGAAACATCCATCATGGTAGCTACTTCATTTGCCGTAACAAACTCAGTTACCTTGAGGATTTTGCTTTCTAATTCTTGCTGCTCTAGGTCTTTTTCCGTTTGCTCCCTGTGAGACTCACGTTTGTCTCTTCGGTACTTAGCCCCTTTTCCTTTTTTGGATTTCCCCTGTAATTTCTCCAGGGTTTCTCGCACTTGTTTTTGTACTTCCTCTTCTGTTGGCTCTACTTTTGGCGCAGCATTAAATCTTTGGCCTGCAGCAGCTTTACCTCTTGGTCCTGTCCCCCTCTGTCTAGGTGCAGCTGCAGCTGCAGCGCCAGGACCTCCAGAAGGAGATACTATTCTTTTACGTCTTTTCTTATTGTCGTCATTGCTAGAAGAAGCAACAGGTTTTTTCTTAGGCTTATTAAACTGAGACAAATCTATTTTGTCTCCCATAATTTTAGGCCCACTTAATTTCTTGTACTGTGTAGCAATAGATCCCGTAGGCTGCTCTGCTTCTGACAATGGCTTAGCAGCTGGCGTTTCTTCCTTAGCCACTACAGTCTCCTCTTTTGCAGACGTTTCTTTTTGTGGTGCTTCTTTTACTGGCGCTTTTTCTGTTGCTTTGGCTGCTGGCGCAGCCGATACTATCTTAAGACCAGCTGCTTTTGGCGCAGCTGCCCTAATGACTTCTTGTTTTGGCGCTGCTTTGGGCATTGCTTCTTTAGGAGCAGCAGGTGACTCATTTACAGCCTCTGGAGCAGGAGTCGCATTATCTGTTGAAGCGTCTAAATCAATTTTACCTACCGTAGTTGGCCCAGTAAGAGATCCTTTCGCTTTAATCACCTCGGCGGCTCTTGCTTCTTTAGCTAAACGCTTTTCTTCTTGCTCTTTTTCAAGTTCAATTCTAATAGCCTCCTTTTCTTTTCTCTTTTCTTCACCCACTTCCTTGGAAGCAACTTTCTTGCTCATATCCGTTTGGAACTGGTCTAAAAGAACCTGATGCACTTCTTCCGATATTTTAGTAGTAGGCCTTGCCTCAATAGCATGCCCATTAGCCGCTAGGTAGTCTACCGCTCTATCCAGTGAAATGTTTAATTCTCTTAGGACTTTATTAAGCCTAATGGTTGCATTCTCTGCCATAAAAAAAATTTGTGCTTACTAGTATTTTTCTGCTAATATAAATAATGAAATAGGTTCAAGGATAAAATCCTTTAATTATTTGTGTATTACCTATTGCTAACTTTCTAATTCTTCTTTTAGAATTCTAACAACATCTAAAATTGTCTCCTCTTCTAAATCTGTTCTCTTTGCTAAATCTTCTACATCTTGTTCCAACACCGCTCTCGCTGTATCCAAACCGATCTTAGACAATTCTGCAATAATCCATGCATCTATTTCATCAGAGAATTCTGTCAATTCAACATCTTCCTCCACCCCTTCTCTAAAGACATCTATTTCATATCCAGTCAATTGACCAGCCAATCTAATATTATGACCGCCACGACCAATAGCCTTAGAAACTTCCTCTGGCTTTAAATAGACTTGAGCAGTCATTTTTTCGTCGTCCAACTTTACAGAAGAAACCCTGGCTGGACTCAAAGCCCTTGTTACCAATAAAGTAGGGTTATTCGTCCAATTAATTACATCTATATTCTCGTTGCCCAATTCTTTGACAATCCCATGAATTCTCGATCCCTTCATTCCCACACAGGCACCCACTGGATCTATACGATCGTCGTAAGAATCTACCGCAACTTTAGCTTTTTCTCCTGGAATTCGAACTGCCTTTTTAATGGTGATTAAACCGTCAAAAACCTCTGGAATTTCCTGGAAGAATAGTTGCTCTAAGAATAGTGGTGAAGTCCTACTCATAATTATGGCAGGCTTGTTCCCTTTTAATTCTACACTTTCAATAATCCCCCTAACATTGTCGCCTTTTCTAAAGAAATCTGCTGGTATTTGCTTGTCTTTTGGGAGGATAATTTCATTTCCTTCGTCGTCCAATAAAATAATTGCCTGATGCCTAATATGGTGTACCTCAGCAGTGTATATCTCCCCTTCTAGGTCCTTAAATTGTTTGTAAATAGTGGTGTTGTCATGCTCGTGAATCTTGGCTATTAAATTTTGACGCAACGCCAAAATAGCCCTTCTCCCCAAGTCAATTAGCTTCACCTCTTCCGAAACATCTTCTCCTACTTCAAAATCTGGCTCAATCTTTCTAGCCTCAGTAATAGATATCTCCTCATTTGGATCCATCACATCTGTATCTTCTACTACCACTCTGTTTCTCCAAATCTCTAAATCCCCTTTGTCTGGGTTAATGATAATATCAAAATTGTCATCTGATCCAAATTTCTTTTTTAAAGCACTTCTAAAAACCTCTTCTAAAATGGCCATTAGGGTTACTCTATCAATAAATTTGTCATCTTTAAATTCTGAGAAAGATTCAATAAGCGCAATATTTTCCATCTTGCTATCTATTAAAATTTAAGGTTAACTTTTGCTTCTTTAATATCTGAAAAAGCAATTTCTTGCTCTTTAGTAACGGTTACTTTACCCTTTCCTATTGGTTTGGGTTCTCTTGCTTTCCACTGTAATTTAATTCCATGATCTAGGATGTCTATGAGATTTCCTTCTACCGTTTCATTTTCAGTGCGAACCGTCAGAGAACGGTTCAGGTTTTTTTTGTATTGCCTAGGCATTACTAATGGAGCTGTAGCGCCCGCAGAGGCTACTTCCAATCCAAAATCTATGGTTTCCCTGTCCAAGTTGTGCTCAATAGCACGACTCACATTCATGCAATCTTGAAGTGTCACACCAGTATCCCCATCTAATACCACGGAGATTTTTTTGTCTGTTGTAATCTTAAAATCTATTAAAAACAGGGATGGATTTTCTTCCAAAGCTGCATCTAATAAGGTCCTTACTTCTTTTTCGAACATAGATTTATGGGTAATAAAAGAGGGGACTTTTGGTCCCCTCTTATTCCTTTATCATTTAATCGCCACAAATATACAATATTTTAGCCATTAAACAATAAAAAACCCAAAGTGAAAACTTTGGGTTTTTTTGTTGGTCTACAAGGACTCGAACCTTGAACGACTGTACCAAAAACAGCTGTGTTACCAATTACACCATAGACCACTACCGTATAAGAGGCTGCAAATTTAAAACAAAGTTTGTATTATCAAAACAAAACTTTTCTTTTTTTTCCAAAGACATTGATTGGTTCACAATTTTCTACTAACAAAAGGTGTGAAAAGCAATTTCTTGTAGCATAAAAAGCTGTTAAAGCTTTCAAAATTTAAAGCCTGAATAAACATATTAATTAGTAATTTCGCTCTGTTACAAAAAACAAGCACATGTTTTCAAAAGATTTTGACCTTTGGGACCGCCGTTTGGGGTGGGTAGTTTTTTTTATATCACTCATAACTTATGCCTTAACCGTTGAACCTACCGGTAGCTTTTGGGATGCGGGTGAATATATTGCAACTGCAGCCAAACTTCAAATTGGGCACCCACCTGGGGCGCCTTTACTTCAGATGATCGGCGCTTTCTTTGCCATGTTTGCCTTAGAACCCACGCAGATAGCGAGAATGGTGAATTATGTTTCTAGCGTCTCTTCTGCATTTACTATCTTATTTATGTTTTGGACCATTACCAATTTACTCAGAAAATTGATTGGCAAAACAGCTGAATTGTCAAATTCACAAGCCATAGCTGTTTTAGGTAGTGGTGTAGTGGGGTCATTGGCATTTACTTTTTCTGACAGTTTTTGGTTTAATGCTGTTGAAACGGAAGTTTACGCTATGGCCAGTTTAATCATGGCAGTATTACTCTGGCTGGGACTGAAATGGACCGACAACTTAGATAACGACAGGGGAGATAAATGGCTTCTGCTCATCTCATTTATTGTGGGACTTACCTTTGGGATTCAATTTATGGGCTTTCTAGCCATCCCTTCCATTGGCTTACTTTATTATTTTAAAAAATACAAAACAACCACCATAAAAAACTTTCTCTTGGCCAATATTGCAGTGGTTGGGATTCTAATGCTGGTCTATAAGTTTTCCCTCACCTATGTGCTCAAAGCGTTTGGTTGGTCTGAAGTCTTTTTTGTAAACACCTTTGGGCTGCCTTTCAATTCTGGCTCTATTATCATGGCGGCAGCTTTTATAAGTGCTTTCTACTACGCTTTAAAGTTTACGAGGTCCAAGCAAATGATTGGCGCTAATACCGTAGTGCTTTCTCTTATGTTTTTATTTTTAGGCTTTTCGTCTTGGCTTATGCTACCTATTAGGGCAAACGCAGGAGTGATTATTAACGAAAATGATCCTTCAGATGCTCGTTCCTTATTGGCATACTACAACAGAGAACAATATCCAGGCGTAGACAGTCCGGTGTATGGCGCCTACTATTCCAACGCGTATAGTACGGCTAGCATTGAAAAAGATGACAAACCAAAATACGAAAAAGATTACACCACAGGTAAATATGTTATAGTCAATCATTTTAAGGGAGCGCTACAAGGATCAGATCCTGCACATGAAGGCTTTTTACCCAGAATGTGGAGTGAGCAAAACGCTGAAAACTACATGCGTTATTTTGGGCCATTAAAATTCAGAATTAAAAGAGATTATCTGGGCAATAAAGAATTGACAACTACGGTAGGGCAATTTAAAAATGGCTTAGAAAAAGGAGAAATTGATGTAGAACAGTATATCACTTTCTTGAGAGAATTCAGAGATTATATAGACGTAATCCCACCCAGCCTCATGGATAACATAAATTATATGTTTTCTTTTCAATTTAATTATATGTACTGGCGCTATTTCATGTGGAATTTTACAGGTAAACAAGACGACATTCAAGGACGTTATGACAACCATGGAAACTGGCTCAGCGGCATTTCTTTTATAGACAGTCCTAGAGTCGGAAGCCAAGAGAATTTACCCGCAGACCTTTTAAACAATAAAGGAAGAAATACTTATTATTTCTTACCCCTTATTCTTGGTGTTATTGGCATTTTATTTCAATTTAAAAAAGACAAGAAGCAATTTTGGACCTTATTTGTGTTTTTCATGTTTACTGGGCTAGCCATTCAATTTTACACCAATCCTTCCATTTTTCAACCCAGGGAACGGGACTACTCTTTGGTAGGATCATTTTACATATTCGCACTTTGGATTGGAATAGGCGTTTATGGACTCTTTAACGAATTATCCTCTTTCACTAAAAAAACTTGGCTTTCTCCAGTTGTGGTGGGATTGTGTTTTTTAGCGGTGCCAGCTCTTATGGGGTTTCAAAACTGGGACGATCACGACAGATCCAATAGAAAGACCGCGCAGAGTACTGCTAAAGCTTATTTAAATTCCACCCAAAAAGACAGTGGTGCCATTTTATTTACTATTGGAGACAACGACACCTTTCCCCTTTGGTATGCTCAAGAAATTGAGGGGTACAGAACAGATGTCAGGGTCATAAATACCAGCTTATTCGCTACAGATTGGTATATAGATCAAATGAAAAGAAAGGCTTATGAAAGTGATCCCATTCCTTCTAAACTCACCCATGACTTGTACCACTACGGAAATAGGGATGCCATTTACTTCCAGGAAGTGACAGATAAAAGATGGGATATTAAGGACTTTATTAGTTGGGTAGGCAGTGACAAACCTCAAACAAAATTTAAATATCTTTTGGAAGCACAAGGCGCAGACTTGAGCCAGTATTCTGAAAGCAACTTAGATATAGTGTACTACCCTACAAATAAAATCAGGGTTCCTGTAAACAAAGAAAATGTATTGGCTAGTGGCTTGGTGAAAGCAAAAGACAGCGCACTAATTGTAGATTATATAGACATTGATCTTCCCAAGTCTGCAATTCCTAAAAACAGGTTACTCATGTTAGATCTTTTAGCTCATAATGATTGGAAAAGACCTCTCTACTTTTCAGGAGGAAGTTTCGAAGATGGTGAATATCTTTGGATGAAAGACTACCTTCAATTAGACGGTTTGGCCTATAAGCTAGTGCCCATTAAAACAACCTACGAAAGTGTTTTTGAGATGGGAAGGATAGACACAGACACCATGTCAGAAATTGTCAAAAGCTGGGAATGGGGCAACTCAGGAGATCCCGAAGTGTATATTGACACCCAAACAAGGGTTCAGGGGCTTTCATTTAGAAGCAACCTTGCAAGACTAACAGAAACCCTAATTGGAGAAAATAAATTGAGTGAAGCCAAGGAAATTTTGGATATTGGCATGAATAATATGCCAGTAAAAGGTTTTGACTACTACAACTTTGTGGTCCCATTTATAGAAGGTTATTACGCTGTAGGGGCTCCTAAAGAAGCGAGGGGTATTTTTCGAGAACTCAAAAATATCTATCAAGACCACCTGAATTATTATGCCGCAATGGACATTAGTGATCAGTATAACAGCATTCAGAACATTATTGAAAACCTTGAGGGTTACCGAAGAATTCTAGACGTTTTGTCTATAGGAGACCGTCCGGAGATTACTGTAGAAGAAAGGCGTGAATTCGAGCTATTTATGGATAAGTTCTCTCATTTCTATGAGGGAATGGAAGAAGATAATAACCGCTTTGAACCGGAGAACTATAACGAAACCATTCCATTAGATAGTTCGCTAGAATAACAACATTGTATTGATCTGAAATTTTGGGGAATTTATGCGTATTCTTCTATAATACCCATAAGAGTTACAGCGTCTTGCTCTCCGCTCTGACGCCAAACCATCTCACCACCTTTATACACCATAAGTGTAGGTAATGTAGTGACCCTTAAGGCGTCTGCTAAATCTTTGTTTTTGTCTGTGTCTATTTTAATGACTTTACCCTTATCTCCAATAGCAGCAGCTACACTTCTAAGTACCTCGTGCATAGACTGAGAAGCTTCATCCCAGTCTGCATAAAAATCTATGAGAACTGGAATATTTATGTCTATTAATTCGCCAAATTTTGACATAGTATTTTTTTATAGTGTAATCAAATGTAATAAAAAAACCTAAAAAACCACTTAAACAGCTTTTTTTAGGGTAATCACAGTGATTTCTGGCCAGATACCCACCCTTCCAGGGTAACCTAAAAACCCAAAACCTCTGTTGACATTTATGTATTGTCCCAATTCCTCATAAATACCGGCCCATTGTTTGTATCGCCATTTTACAGGACTCCATTTGATCCATCCTGGAATCTCAATTCCAAATTGCATTCCATGGGTGTGACCACTCAAGGTTAAATGAAAATGCTGGGCATGAGGAATAACTTCTGCCTCCCAATGGGAAGGGTCGTGTGACAACAATATCTTAAAATCGTTTTCTTGTATCTCCGCAATAGCTTTATTGAGGTCTCCAGCTTTTTTAAATCCTCCTTTTCCCCAATTTTCAACCCCTATAATGGCTATTTTCTCCCCGTTCCTTTCAATGTATTTATGCTCATTCAAAAGAAGTTGAAAGCCCATTTCTTGTTGAATTTCTTTGAGCCTATTTAGATTGGCCTCCTTAGCTTCTGGAGAAGACCATGAAACATAATCTCCGTAATCATGGTTGCCCAACACAGAAAAAACACCGTCTTTGGCTTTCAACTTTGAAAAACTAGACATCCATGGTTCCATCTCACTGGCCGTATTATTGACCAGGTCTCCTGTAAAAAAAAGTACGTCTGACTGCTGTTGATTAATAAGATCAATCCCGTAGGCTATTTTCTCCGGATTGTCAAAACTACCCGAGTGAATGTCTGAAATCTGGCTTATCTTATAGCCATCAAAAGCCTCAGGCAAATCTTCAAAAGTCAATATGTATTCAAGCACTTTATAACGGTATTTACCCCTAAACATTCCATAGAGTAAGGCACCAAAAGGTAGGGCGGCAATTCCAAGGGCTAAGGCGCTAATAAAGCGTCTTCTTGAGGGTACAACTACCGGTCGCTCCCAATGAAACAACTTCACTATTCCTGCCCACATAAATCTAAAAACATCTTCAAACATCAAAAAAGTGACTACAGCCAAACTAAATAAAAACCAACTACCCACCAGTCCCATTGCGTAGGACTTATAAGGATTGGACACCCTAAATTCCGTGGAAGAAAAAGCAAAATGAAAGAGAAAAAATGCGAGTACTAAAATGGCTGATATTACATAGAAACCTGAGAATAATGAACTTCTAAAAGCGGTTTTAAAGGCGTAGTAGCAGTACCAAGCAAAACCCAAATAAAAAATTACAAAGAACAACCAACGCATATATTTTTTTTATAAAGATAAGATTTTAGTAGGGACTTTCTAAGAGAAGTAGAACGTCTTTAACCCTATCTTCCTGAGTCGTAAACCTATGGGTGTCTGACAAAAGTGCAACACTATGCATAGACACATTGGGCGAATGGTCCAATACTTTTTCTGCGGCCACACCAGACATATGAATGACTTTAAAGCCTGCTTTCTTAAAAACAAGTGCATTTTGAGCATTTAGCCCACCACCAGGCATGATTTCTACAGCGGTTCGCATTTCTTTTAAAGCCTTTAATTGGTCCAATCCATCCTCAGCTTTAGAAGCAGATCCAGAGGTCAATAGACTATGTACCCCTATTTTAGATAATTCCAATAGGGTATTTTTCGGATCTAAAACCCAATCAAAAGCCCTATGAAAAGTGAACTTCATTCCAGCTGCTGCTGCAACTAAAGCAGCAGTTCTCGTGGAGTCTAAGCGACCGTCTGGCTGCAAAACGCCAGAAACAACACCTTCAAAACCGAGTTTCTTACATTGGGCAATGTCTTCAAGCATACTTTTAAATTCTTCAGATGTATAGGAGAAATCACCCCCTCTTGGACGAATCAAAACCCTAGTAGGTACTGAAATGAGCTTCACATACTCTTTTAATAAACCTATAGAAGGAGTAAGCCCTCCTAAGGCCAAGCCAGTACAAAACTCAATTCTATGAGCGCCTGCACGTTGCGCGGCTAAAGCTGAGTCTAATGAATTGCAACAAACTTCTAAAATCATAATTGATACAAATATAAGCGAAACGTTTCCATTAAAATCTGTATTTTTAAATCCACAAATAAAACGAAATGAGATACCTGTATATTATTTTGGGATGTGCCGCATTTATTGGTCTTATTAAATATTGGATTCCCATGGTAGACCGTATCATTCTATGTATAGAAAAATTGTGGTCTAAATTGTTTCGTTCCTAAATCTGATGACCCGATGCAAAGAAGAAAATTTCTCCAAGCTGCTGGACTAAGTGCTACAGCAATAGTTACCCAGCCACTGCTAGCCAAAGAACACAAAAGAGTAGTCAAGCGCAATGTGGCCATAAAGCCACTTACCTTATGTACTTGGAATTTTCATCGTGCTAGCGCTAAATCTTGGGAGGTACTCTCCAGTGGTGGAACTGCCCTAGACGCTGTAGAACAAGGTGTTATGGTAGAGGAATCTGATTTGTCCAATCAAACCGTAGGAAAAGGCGGAAGACCAGACAGGGATGGAGAGGTAACCCTAGACGCTTGCATAATGGACTCCAATGGAAACTGCGGTTCTGTGGTTTATTTACAAAACATCGCCCACCCCATTCAAGTCGCTAGAAAAGTGATGGAAGAAACTCCGCATGCTATGTTAGCAGGAAAAGGAGCTGAACAATTTGCTTATGAAATGGGATTCAAGAGAGAAAATTTACTCACTCCCCAATCAAAGGCAGAATGGGAAGCCTGGAAAATTACTTCGCAATACAAACCGATTATAAATATTGAAAATCATGACACGATCGGTATGTTAGCTATAGATAAAAACGGAGACATAGCAGGAGCTTGCACCACCTCTGGGATGGCATATAAAATGGCGGGACGCGTAGGAGATTCTCCCATTATTGGCGCTGGACTTTTTGTAGACAATGAAATTGGAGGTGCTACTGCTACAGGAGTGGGAGAAGAGGTCATGAAAACAGTTGGAAGCTTCTTAATCGTAGAACTCATGAGGCAAGGCATGAGCCCACAAGAAGCCTGTGAGGAAGCCGTAAATCGCATTGTGAAAAAAAATCCTGAATACGCTAATTTTCAAGTGGGCTTTATCGCTGTAAACAAGGCTGGAGAAACGGGAGCTTATTGCATTCAACCAGGATTCTCATACAGTTATTACGACCAGAACGGCCAAGAAAACAGACCGGCTTCGTCCCATCTTTAATGGAACAATCAGTAAGTCAAAAAACTTAATAATAAGGACTTAACACTTATAGTCCCCTATAATTATTTTAAAAATGTCAAAAAAAAGACTTTTCCTATTAGACGCTTATGCCTTAATATTCAGAGGCTATTACGCGCTGATTAAAAATCCAAGAATTAATTCAAAAGGAGAAGACACCTCTGCCATCATGGGATTTATGAATTCCTTATTCGATGTGATAAAAAGAGAGCAACCAGACCATTTAGCGGTATGTTTTGACAAAGGCGGTAGTATTGAACGCACAGAATTATTTCCAGAATACAAAGCCAACAGGGCAGAAACGCCAGACGCCATTAGACTTGCAGTACCTTATATTCAAGAAATTCTGAGGGCCATGCACATACCCGTAGTTGTTTTAGAAGGCTTAGAGGCAGACGACATTATTGGTACTCTGGCCAAACAGGCAGAAAAAGAGGACTACCAAGTATTTATGGTCACCCCTGACAAAGACTTTGGCCAATTGGTATCTGAGAACATTTTTATGTACCGACCCGCAAGAATGGGTAATGGAATTGAAATATGGGGGATTCCAGAGATTCAAAAAAGATTTGGCGTAGAAAGACCCGAGCAAGTTATAGATTACTTAGGTATGATGGGAGACGCCAGTGACAATATACCAGGACTTCCTGGCGTGGGAGAAAAAACAGCCAAAAAGTTTTTGGCAGATTTTGGGAGTATGGAAAACCTTTTGGCCAACACAGATAAGCTCAAAGGTAAAATGAAAGAAAAAGTGTCTGAAAACGCAGCGCTTGGTTTACTGTCAAAAAAATTAGCCACCATTAATATTCATTGTGATGTTACTTTTAATGCAGCTGCCTATGAGCTCAGTACACCAGATAGCGAAAAGGTTCAAGCCATTTTTGAGAAACTGGAATTTAGAAGGCTAACCGAGCAGTTTTTAAGGTTGTTCTTCGCGCCCAAAGAAACCCCCAATACTCAAGAAGCCAACACGCTTAAAAAAGCAGAAGCAACTACTGCTGGAAGTGGACAATTTGGGCTTTTTGACAGCGCAGAAAACAGCTCAGATGGTGGAAAAATATTTTCCTCAAGAAAAACCATAAATGAGGTTTCCCACCACTACCAATTGGTAGGTCCTGGCTTGGGTATGAAACTGTTTATCCAAAAACTATTACAACAATCCCAGGTGTGTTTTAACACTGAAACAACCAGTTTAGACCCTTTGGAAGCGAGCCTTTTAGGCATATCATTTAGCTGGGAAGCCCATAAAGGATTCTACATATCCCTCCCTGAAGACCCGGAAGAAACAAGTGAAATCTTATCTGAACTCAAAGCATTTTTCCAACACGAAGGCATTGAAAAAATAGGACAAAACCTCAAATATGACCTTAAAGTATTCCACCGTTATGGCATTGAAGTAAAAGGCCCTTGTTTTGACACTATGCTGGCCCATTACCTCATCAATCCAGACATGAGACACAACCTAAGTGTTCTGAGCGAAACTTACTTAAACTATACGCCCATAGCTATTGAAGCATTAATAGGTAAAGGCAAGCAAAAAATAAGCATGTGGGAAGTGGCGCTGGAACAGCAAGTAGCCTACGCAGTAGAAGAGGCAGACCTTTGTTTTCAGTTGGCCCAACAATTCAAAACAGAATTGGCCGCTGCGGGAAATGAATCCCTCTTTACAGACATGGAAGCGCCCTTGCTAAGGGTATTGACAGGTATGGAATTAGAAGGCATTAATCTAGATGTGCCCTTTTTAAAGGAACTATCTGTTACTTTAGACAAGGATATTCTACAATTAGAAAAAGACATTTACGAAGCCGCAGGAGAAACCTTTAACATTGCTTCTCCCAAACAATTGGGGGACATACTATTTGGAAAGATGCAATTAGTAGAAAAACCAAAAAAAACTAAGACAGGGCAATACTCTACTGCAGAAGATGTGCTGTCTTACTTAGCCAAAGAACACAAAATAATTGCCGATGTTCTGGAATACCGAGGGCTGGCTAAGCTAAAAAGTACTTATGTAGACGCACTTCCGCTGCAAGTGTCTACACGAACAGGAAGGGTGCATACGGACTATATGCAAACCGTAGCAGCCACTGGAAGATTGAGTAGTAACAACCCAAATTTACAGAACATCCCCATTAGAACAGAAAGGGGAAAACAAATCAGAAAGGCCTTTATTCCAAGAGACCAAGAGCATTTACTGCTGGCTGCAGATTACTCGCAAATAGAATTGAGGATCATAGCAGCACTGAGTGAAGAAGACAATATGATCGCAGCCTTTAAAGAAGGTGCAGACATTCATGCCGCCACTGCAGCAAAAGTATTTAACGTACCCCTAGAGTCAGTCAGTAGGGAACAAAGGAGTCATGCCAAGACGGTAAATTTTGGTATTATCTATGGGGTATCTGCCTTTGGGCTCAGCAATCAAACAGATTTGAGTAGGGCAGAATCCAAAGCACTTATAGACACTTATTACGAAAGCTACCCAAAGCTCAAGGCCTATATGAACAATCAAGTGAATTTCGCTAGAGAAAATGGCTATGTAGAAACGGTACTAGGACGCAGAAGATACCTCAAAGACATTAATGCCAACAATGCTATTGTAAGGGGTGCCGCGGAACGAAATGCAGTGAATGCTCCAATACAAGGAAGTGCGGCAGACATTATTAAATTGGCCATGATCGCAGTTCAAAAGGCTCTAGACACCCAAAAATTACAAACAAAAATGCTCTTACAGGTACATGATGAATTGGTCTTTGACGTTTACAAACCAGAGCTAGAACAAGTCAAAGGACTCGTTAAATCTGCCATGGAAAACGCATTTACACTCACCGTACCCTTAGACGTAGAATTAGGGGTAGGCGAAAACTGGCTAGAAGCTCATTAAAACAGTGGTCAAACACAGGCTAACTAAGTCTGCGTTTATGACAAACTTTACCTGGCAAACCTGTAGGTAGCCTTAATTAGAAAAGTATTTTCTAGTTTTTGATTTAAGATCTGGTCTCTCAGGCTGTACCCTAACCTATCCATTGGATTAGCAAAGCCTGTTACGCCTTGTGACCAAACCAAAAACAGTTCAGATCCGGGAATATACTCCCATCGCAAGACAAGATTAGACCTAAATTGAACAAAAGAAAAGTCAGGATCTGAAAAAGAAAAATCAGTAGTGCCATTGCGATCTTGATCGATCAAATACTGACCATTTTCTTTAGTAATTTGATTTTGGTCGTACCAAGCTACTCTGTTGTCCAAGCGCTTGGCAGCTGCATTAGTCACATAGTTAAAATCTGAATAGACGCCATTGGCAATAAAAGGCTGTCCGTAATACTGAATGGTTAGGTTTGGATTAATTGTATAATTCAAACGCATAGAAGTCACAAAAGAAGTCTGATCAATCGCTGCAGTGACATAATAAGGAAGGCTATTAACCAAACCTTGAGTTACATACTGTGTTCTAGAAGGGTTCACCTCATACTCTAACGCCAAAGACATACTCAAAGCATCTAAAGGTTGGTAGGTAAGATCTAACCCATAACGATCCAAAGAGAAATTATTGTCCTTTGCTTGACTCTTTACAAATCCAGCACCAACAGCCAATTTTTTACGATCGTCAGAGCCTACTGAGAAAAACATAAAATTCTCCTCTGAAAAACGCCACCTAGGCCCTCCCCTTAAAAACGCGTTGATGTTAATTAAAGGTTTATGGGTAAGCCCCATTTCGAAATTCCAGTTATTGATAAAATTAACTTCACCCCTGAAATCGTATTGAATTCGGTTGTTATTGCCTTGAAAATCATACGTACTACTCTGAGAAAAACGAAGGGACGCACTTCTGTACCAACTGGTAGGATCTAAAAACTGGGCCCTTAAATTAGCAAACTGTCTAATGAGGTCAGTCTCTCTTAAGAACCCCACATCGTTGAGCTCTAATTCAGGAGAGCGCCAATTTCCCCCCATACTGTATTGCCAAACACCTGCACCTTTACCAAAGACCAACTTTCCACCAGTCCCTGTCATACTGGTTTTATTAGGATCCACACTAACATGGGTAGCGCCTGAACGCTGAAACATGTGGACAATACTTTCCTGAGTTTCTCTAATAGCCTCAGGAGTTCCCTGTACCCTTGAGCCAATCACATTACCCTCAATATAATAGGTCCGGTCCTTCCATTGGTGCAAAAAATCTACACCTCCCGTATAAGCTGCCTTGTGTAAAGAAACCGCCAATGGATCCGATTGTCTGTTGGTCGCTGTAAAAATAGCACCCAAGAAAGACATGCGATTGTTAAAATCTTTCTGTGCACGACCCACCAAGTAATTTGTCATAGGCTCCACCAAAGTCTCCGATCTTTGTCCATTAAGGTCAGATTGCGCATACATTCCATTAGTAACACTCTCTAAAATACCTAGAGACCAACCGTTTTTAGTCTTACCAGAAAACTTAGCAGCGCCAAGGATAGTGGTGTTATTAGGTCTATTCATATGGCCCCCTTCAGGCGCCGATGCCTCCAACTGTGGGCTCCTACCAATTCTCCTGGAATAAAAAAGGTTGTCATTCCCATTGGCAAATCTAAAATCAAAAATGTTTTTGTTTTCTATAAAAAAGGGTCTTTGCTCTCTGAAAAATATCTGAAACCCATCCAAAGCAATCGCGCCCGGATCTGCCTCTACTTGACCAAAATCAGGATTTACTGTAAGGTCCAAAGTAAGGTCGTTAGTAATACCAATTTTAGCGTCCAACCCTAAGTTGAGTTTAGGATCTTTTCCATCTCTGTAAGGATTGCCCGTTTGAGCTTGATAAGTGTCGTATTGTCCCACTGTAAAGGGCTGTATCTCTAACTGTTTTTGCGGCTCAATGTCAATGAGACCTCTTAAAGTACCAAATTCACTCACCATACCGGCAGCATTTTGAGGAATTCTATCCCAGGCAGAGCGTTCTTGTGCTCTAAACAACATCCTAGAGAGTTGTAGGCCCCAAAACTGCTCCTTTGCATTACCAAATTTTAATTGGCTAAAGGGTATTTTCATTTCTGCAGTCCAACCTAGACTGTCAATATTTGTGGCCACATACCAGATGGGGTTCCATGAGTCGTCCCAATTATTGCCATTGTCAGAAACAAACTCATCCCCTTTAACTCCAGCGGCAGTAACAGAAAAAGCAAATGCCGTTCTTTTGTCTAAATAACTATCCAGTATAAAAGCCACTCGATCACCCTGAAAACCGTCGCGTCTTGAAAGACGCTTTTCAATTTTATCTGGTTCAGTGTCAAAACAACGGACCGCTACGTAAAGGTATTTAGAATCATATGCAATTTTAAATTGTGTTTCTTGACCAGGGGAAGTATTCTCATCGGGCATTTGCTCAATAAAATCTCCTGTCCATGGAACAATATCCCAAATAGGTTCTCTAATAAGTCCGTCAATATCAGGGACCTCATTTAAAGGTAAACGCTGGGTCACATAGGTCTTTTGATCGTATTTAGAGGGTAAATGCACCTGAGAAACTGAAGCTCCTACCTGTGAAAAAACAGAGAAATTAACTAGAAAAAAAAGTGCAAATAAGTATTTAAGGGGCATAAAAACAGGGTAAATTAAGCGGTAAAAATACCCCCCTAAATTGTAATAGGAGCAGGTCACAATAGTTTTAACATTTCCTTAAGAGTGTAAAAAACAAAAAAAAATGAACTATTTTAAAAATAATCAAAAAACAGCATTTGGAATTCAACTAATTAGTTGTACATTTGCAGCCCGATTATCGGGATTATAGTGTTTAATCAATAAAAATATTAGTGTGGACACATTAAGTTACAAAACTGTTTCAGCTAACAAAGCTACAGTTAACAAACAGTGGGTACTGGTAGATGCAGAAGGACAAACTTTAGGACGTTTGGCTTCTAAAATAGCTATTATGCTTAGAGGTAAAAACAAACCTAACTACACTCCTCACGTAGATTGTGGGGACAATGTTATAGTTGTAAATGCAGAGAAAGTTACCATGACTGGTAATAAGATGCAGACTAAAACTTACATAAGACACACTGGTTTTCCAGGGGGTCAGCGTTCTCTTACTGCTAGTGAATTATTAGCAAAGAAACCAATTGGTCTTGTAGAGAAAGCAGTAAAAGGGATGTTACCTAAAAACAAATTAGGTGCTGATCTTTTCAGAAACTTAAAAGTATACGAAGGTACAGCGCACGGTCAAGAGGCACAAAAACCTGTAGTAATAAACTTAGAATCATTTTAGCGATGGAAGTAATTCACAAAATAGGAAGAAGAAAAACAGCGGTTGCTCGTGTATACCTTACACCAGGAAACGGTAAAGTTACGATCAACAAAAGAGATCTAGAAAACTACTTTCCAACAGCTACCTTGCAGTACAAAGTGCAACAGCCTTTCGCACTTACAGGAACAGAAGGAACTTATGACGTAAAAGTAAATGTATATGGTGGTGGGATCACTGGCCAAGCAGAAGCGGTACGTTTAGCAATCTCTAGAGCCTTGTGTGACATTGATGCTGAAAACAGATTGACTCTTAAGCCTGAAGGACTCTTAACTAGAGACCCAAGAATGGTAGAGCGTAAGAAATTCGGACAGAAGAAAGCCCGTAAGAAATTCCAATTCTCTAAACGTTAATCGTTTATACTATAAATTCAAGGCCTTATTCGTAAGGCCTTTATATGTTCTTAAAAGTATCCTCCCATCCCGGGAGGTCTTTATTATAAATAAGTTGTTATCTGGATAGACCAGAAACTAGTTTAGCATCTAAATGCTGCTTTGTAGCATTGCTAATCCAACAGAAAGTAAACTAAGTAAAAAATGGCAAACAAAATTGAAGTTAAAGACCTATTAGAGGCTGGGGTGCATTTCGGTCACCTTACAAGAAAATGGAATCCAAGCATGGCTCCTTACATCTACATGGAGCGTAATGGGATTCACGTAATCAACCTTTACAAAACTGCTGCTAAAATTGAAGAGGCTAACGAAGCATTAAAGAAAATTGCTGCCTCTGGTAGAAAAATTCTTTTCGTAGCAACCAAAAAACAAGCAAAAGACATTGTAGCTGAAAAAGCGGCTAAAGTAAATATGCCTTATATCACAGAAAGATGGCCAGGCGGAATGTTAACTAACTTTGTGACCATCAGAAAAGCTGTTAAAAAAATGGCTACTATTGATCGCATGAAAAAAGACGGTACCTTTTTAACCCTTTCTAAGAAAGAGCGTTTACAGGTAGATCGTTTGAGAGCAAAATTAGAGAAAAACTTAGGGTCTATCTCAGATATGACTCGTTTACCAGGAGCGCTATTTATTGTAGACACCATGAGAGAGCACATTGCTGTGAAAGAAGCTTTAAAGCTTAACATTCCAATCTTTGCTATGGTAGATACCAACTCTGATCCAAAACAAATAGACTACGTGATTCCATCTAACGATGACGCATCTAAATCTATCGAAGCAATCTTAAGCCATGTTACTGGTGCTGTTGCAGAAGGTTTATCTGAAAGAAAATCAGAAAAAACTGCAGAAAAAGAAGGTGCATCAGAAGTAAAAGAAGCAGCTCCAAAAGCTGAAGCAGCTCCAAAAGCTGA